>Ga0187782_10000032_pt1 | contig 74400 bp, 64 predicted proteins | sample 0715_SJ02_MP15_2_FD_132454 | JGI IMG/M metagenome (GOLD analysis project Ga0187782, IMG submission 132454) | Tropical peat soil microbial communities from peatlands in Department of Meta, Colombia - 0715_SJ02_MP15_20_MG | ecosystem: Environmental > Terrestrial > Soil > Wetlands > Peat | place... | reverse complement strand
TCAGGACAACCCGATCATGGACGGCGGCAAAGCAGTTTTGGGCATCGATGTCTGGGAACACGCCTACTACTTGAAATATCAGAACCGCCGCGCGGATTACATCGAGGCGTGGTGGAACACGGTCAACTGGGCGCAAGTCGCCGACAACTACGCCGCTGCTAGGAAGTAGACGGTCTTCTGTTGTTTCGATTCCTGGTCCGCTCCTGCTCTATGGAACGGACCAGGCAGTCTCTTCGACCACATGCCGCTCGCCGCTTTAGCCGCCTGCCTGCAGCTTTAGTGCGCCCAAATCTTGTCGGGATCCGTTTCAAACGGATAGACGTGTACCATCCATCCGAAGATCTGGGGAATCCAGATTCCGCCCGCTTTGGCGCATGCGTCCTGCGACGCAATTGAGCCGGTCAAACCAAACTGTTTCCAATCAGCCTGCTGCGAAGGTGTCCCTTTCGGAGGCATGCACAAATTCACGTGCTCGTGCCAGCGGGCCACACTTAGGGGAACGCGGTCGTTCAGTTGCTGCTCGGTCGCGCTCTTGGGGGCCGTGTACATTGCGCCCACCAGCTCGTAGCTGTCCGACGTCTTTTTGTAGAGCAGTGACGTCGGATGCGCGGGATTGAAGATGAACGCAGCGGCAAACGCGTAGCGGTAGTTCGTGAAGTGATATTGCGGCTGCTGCACTTTAGGCAGGAAGATCTGATAACCGTCCGCCAGCGCTAATTTGTAGTCCTTATATTTGCTGATCGACCGCCTCAGGATGTCGAGAATTTCCGCAGCCCTGCGGTCATCGCCGGGCCCCTTGGGTTGCAGTACCGTCATGTACATGTGAGGGTTCATGTCCATGTCGGAACCGGCCATCGACGACATTTCGTCATTGGCCGCTTTAGCAGCTTCCGGATACTGCTCGGTTTCGTGCTGCATGTCGCTCATGCCCGCGCTGGCCTGGCTTTGGGGGTGTCCCTCCGCGGATTTCGAAGTTTGTTGCGCGCCAGCGGATGCCGCCATGAGCATCGCCGCTGCTACAAGAAAAACTCCGTATCGTTGCGTAATCATGCCTGCCTCTCTATAGAAATTAACGCAAAGACGGAACGGAGTTTTCAGGAGCTACAGGCAACATGCGCGAAGCGTCAACGCCGGTCTTCGAAGGCGGGCCGAGAACGAAGTGGGAGGCCCGGGGTGGGCCGGGCCTCCTAGCGGGGGTACGTCCGGAGATACAACAGGGCCAGCATGCGCGGAGCGTGTCCCGGCACACCGCGTGACTGGCCATGGCAATGTAACCCCGGACTGCGCAAAAAGTTCCGGCTTCGCGGCGGCATAGCCAAGCGGGCAGGACTGGCGCACACCGAACTTTTGAAGAGAGTGTATACACTCGGTCAACCCGCCATTACTGGGTCACCACGTGCCGTTGGGACTCTTGACGGCGACGCCGAAATCTGTAAACTGCCCTTTTCGACATGGCGACTCAAGCCAATCCGCTGGACGAGGCCGCGCAGGATTTCCAGTTCCCGCAGCGCGAGGCCGCTTTCTTTTACGGGCTTTTCCTGCGCGGACATACGGCCGAAGAAATTCGCCGCGATATCGCGGTGCCGGCCGCCGTTCTCGCCAAGTGGGATCGTGAAAGCCAGCGACAGCCGCACCTCCGCACGATGCTCGAACGCGTTGTCGAATACCGTCGCCATGTACTCGCGATCTTTGAGAACCTGATCGGGCACGACGCGTCCTCTCAGCGAATCCAGTAGTTCCACCGGAGCAGTTCGGGGCGAACCGCCAGGCAACGCGCAGGCAGCAATTCCTGAATCCTTTTCCCTTCCTCACTGGTCTACTCAGTGTGTGGGAACACTAGCCGCTTCAACGTTATGCCTTGGAGGTGACTGTGTGGGTGCAGCTGAAGGCATCGGCAGGCGTGGGCTCCTGCGCGTGCTGTTCTCCGGGGCGGGATTGGCTCTCTCCAAGGGAACGAATGAAACGATCCACGCGCTGGGAAGTGTGCGGAGACTGACCGAAATTTCAGGGAAGCCCTTCGAGGATGTCGTCGCGGCATTTGAAGCTGCGATCGGGCATCCTGATATGGGCGAGTTCCTCAATGCCATCGGCGCCGCGAAAACGAACGCTGAAATGGAAGGCGTCGTTCATGGGGCGCTGGGAAAGTCGGGCTTCATGCAGTTCGCGCGCTTTGATCTCGGCGCCGTGGTGCGGAAAGAAACCGGACTGCAATCGCCCAAGATCGTCCGGTACCTCGTCGGAAATCCGCTAATCATGAGGGAGATGGTGAAACGCGTACCTGATGCGGGCTCATATGCGCCAGTGACTGTATTGATCGACGAGCGTTCCGACGGCGTCCACCTTTCATACGACCTAGTAGCCTCCTTCCTGGAGTCGTACGGAAATTCCGAGGCGATCCGTGTCGCTCGCGATCTCGACGGCAAGGTCGAGAGCTTGCTAAAACAAGCCGCTGCCTGAACGCGCCGCATCCCTTGGCGCGACGGTCGGCGACCTGTCTTGTTCAGACCGATGCTAGGCCTTCCTGGCAATCGATGTGGTCGCGTTGACTCCGCCGGGCGCGTCATCTACACTTTTTTCTGCGAACCCTTCACAGTGCGCAACGCTTCCCCGGTAGCTCAATGGTAGAGCGTTCGGCTGTTAACCGTGGCCCAACGAAGAATCAACAACATACGGCAATTTTCACGGAGTGCGCCGAATTACGACTAACTGCTTTTAAGTGAAGCAGTCGCGCGGGCTGCGTCACAATTCGCGTCACTCGGTCGGGTTTGCCGGTAGGCACAAAACTGGGCACAGCCGATTTCGTCCAATCCCGCTGTGGGCCTTCGCGTGGATTTGTTATGATTCAACTCGCCCCACTGCACGTCTGCGACGGACTTCAATCAGAACGCGCGGTTTCCATCACATCAAGGAGTCACCATGTCAGAGGATGAAAGAGTGGTCGGGCAGAAGCACGTTGAAGCAACAATCGCGGAGATGATGCATGGGCGAGAAGTGCAATCCGATGCGCCCGTCGCGTGGCACCATGACTTTGACCGCGATGTCTGGATCCTCGAAGTCAGTTCCCGTGGTGAAAAACACCGTTGGAAAATCAGCGGCGAAGATTTAGCTGACTACGCAACTGACCGAAGCGTCCGCCGAAGAGTCGATGGCCAGTTGCGGATGTACGTCATTCCGCAAAAGACCTAGCCGTTGCAGTCCCAGTCTACCCGAAGCCCCGGCTCGGATTGTCCCGAGGCGGGGCTTTGTTCCATGCTCGCACCGCTTTAATATAACGGTTCGACGGCGTCCCGAAATGAACTGGACCGAGATCGTCAAAACGCTCGGCAGCGTTCTAATTGGTTCAGGCGCGGGCGTGTGGCTTCTCAAAAGCATTTGGTCGCAGGTGTTATCTCGTGACTTGGAGACATTCAAATCGAACCTCGAAAGTAGAAATGCCATCGAGATTGAACGATTGAGGGACGAACTCAAAAGAGTAGCTTTTGAACACGAAACCCGCTATGCAAGGCTTCACGAGAAACGCGCGGAGGTCTTAGAGGAGCTATTCAAGCGGCTGGTGAAGGCGAATCGCGCGTTTTCTGACAGATTCCGCACGGGTCGCTTTGCCGGTGAGCCATCCCTAGAGGTACAAAGCGAACAGGCAGCAGAAGCAGCCAACCAATTCGTCGATTGGTTTTCTGAGAACATGCTCTTCATTGACGATGCGCTGAGAGAAAAAATTTACAGTGTCAATAATCACTTTCTCAACCTGTGGCGCACACAGGCACCTATGTCGGGAGAAGAACGAGGTAGGATTATTTCGGAGTTTTTCAAAGAATCGCCCGCGCTGTTAGACGACATTCGAGGGAGAATTCTCGAAATGCTATCGCCGTCAGCGAATGACGGTGGGCCTCAACGAGATCATGGTGGGCTGCCGCGTGGGCGAGGCTAGGCATCCCCGTCCTTCGCTATAATTCCAGCAGGACAACTAGGGTGACAAACGAAAACGGGAAGGCGCGAGAACTGACCGCGCCAACCGTCAAGACGCTCAAACTCTTATTCGCGCGATCGGGGAACAAATGTGCGTTTCCTAGATGCGCCGTTGCGATCATAGACGGCAACACAGTCATCGGCGAAGTGTGTCACATCAAAGGGGAGAAGCCCGGTGCTGCGAGGTATGACGCCAATCAAACGGCTGCGGAGCGACATGCTTATGACAATCTGATTCTGCTTTGTCGAAACCACCACAGGGTTATTGACGATGATGAAGAAGCATACACCGTTGAAAGACTCCACAAAATGAAGAGTGACCACGAACAGCGTGCTGCCGCAATGGCAGAAGATTTTGTCAATCAAGCAGCGGGACTCTTGATAGACAACTCCGTTACAACATCGAATCAATCTGGCGGGATAACTGCGCATACGGTGAATATTCACAACTATCCGCCGCTGAAAGCAGAAGCGGCTCCTGTCGATTCATCTAGTCGTTTTCCCGCAGCCGAACCGAAGGACGGTCAGGCTCGATTCCGGCTTCGCGACCAATCGCTCGGAGTCAACTGGAATCCGATTCCCTACGCCACTGGAATTGACCGCGAAATCTTCCTGTCTGTCGGTGCCGCTATGTGGCTTCGGGTAATGCCTAGGACCAATCAAGGACGAAGCTGGTCTGCCGACGAGTTGCGCAAGTGTGCTACGCACGGCAACATTACCTTACAGCCTTTTCTGTGGACTAGTCTCGAATATCTTCGGGCTGAGGACGGTTTCGGAACCTACGCGATAACCGGCAATCAAGAAACTGAAACAAAGTCAGTTGCGTTCGCCTTTGAAACCGGCGAGATTTGGAGCGTGGATACGTCTATACTCAATATCGACAAGCGGAAAAACCTCTACTTTCTCGACATTGCGAGAGCCTTCGTAGTGGGACTTCATAACTACGGGCTGTTCCTCAGCAATCTTGGCGTCGAGCCTCCGTTCGGTTGGATTGCCGGACTAGAAGGCGTGAAAGGTTGGAGACTTCAGTTGCCGACGCCACACGGTCGGGCGAGCGTGTTTCCCGGCAATAGCTGCCTAAGCGAATCCATCACTGCGAACGGCTCTTACGATTTGAAACAGACTCCGGGTGTTGCGCTTCGACCGTTCTTTACGCAAATCTGTCGGAAGTGCGCGATGGAATACTCAGAGTTCGTGAGATCGCACGTCGAACAGCCGCTGGCGTAGTAGTGGTGCACGTGGCAGGGGACTATTGGCTGCGTTCGATTTTCACGACGGCAAGATCGCGCCGGGCGCTGGCTGCGTTGCAATTGGCCTCACCCAGCCGGGTTTGCGTGTAGGTAGGATGTCAGGCACAGTGCAACACCGCTAATCCTATGCACGTGGAACGTATCCTCAGTACGTGAGCAGAAGACGGTCAGCCACGACTTCTTCCTCAAGGGTTTGCCCATCCATCTGGAAGCGTCGCAACATGGACCGACCGCAATGAACGAAAATTTCCCGCTCAAATAGTGTCGCTGGGATAGGGAGTTCGCATAGCTTTGAACCGGACTTCTTCGTGCCATCAATGCTGACAGCGACATAGACGCCCCGCCGCTTGCAATCTGCTATCACTTGGAACAGATGCTCCAGATCAAACGATTGGGCACCATACAAGATCGTTTGGCTGTGACTGTACGGCGGGTCGCAATAAACCAAATCACGTTCCTTTGCTTTGGCCATAGCGTCTTCGTAGGGAAGGCAGAGGAATGTTGTCCCTTTCGTTCGCTGGTGCCATTCATCAACTCGCTCTGCAAAGGACTCAGGGGAAATTGGTTCGTGAATGCCGCAAGGAGTAGACATGTAGCCGTCGTTTTGCCGAAACCGCACGACGCCGCCGTAGCAACTGCGGCACAGGAATAGCAGGTCCGCCCCGTTGGGTTTGCGATTGTAGGAAGCCTTAATTTCTTCGTACCCTCTAACCTTATTGCCAGCCTGCTTCATGCGGTGCCAACGCTTGCGATACCACTCTTTCAACTGTTCGGGATCATCGTGTAGAGTCTGCCAAATCTCTATTAGTGGCGAGAAATTATCGGATGCAGTCGCGTGCTTCGGCGACAGAGTGGCCAGCACACCGCCGCTTCCGACGAACGGCTCAAAGTAGCGGTTGAACTGTTCTGGGAAATAGGAAACGATCTCGTGCGCGAAACGCTGCTTGTTGCCAATCCACTTTAGCAATTGCGCGGTGAAGGGTCTGACCGAGCGCGGGGCGGTCGCTTCATCAAAAAGTATAAGCTGCATCGTCTAGGGTCTTCCCAGCGGTCCGCATCATATCCTGTTTTGGGATATGCGTCAAGACTCCATATCATCCTAACATCTGATGGCAAAGAGTAGCGTCCGAAGAACACACCTGCTGGAATTATTGCGGCAGGTGCGAACTGAAGCGGGCCTCCGCCAAGTAGACCTTGCCAAGAAGTTGCGTCAGCCGCAGTCGTTCGTCAGCAAATACGAGTCGGGCGAACGCCGTCTAGACCTTCTGGAACTCGGTCAGGTCTGCAAGGCGTGCGGAATCTCGCTGGTCAAGTTTGTTGAACGGTTCGACGGAAAGGGAGCATGAAGCCAGATCAGCGTTTCGTCAAGCAGCCGAAACACTTTTGGGCAAACGTTCGTTCGCTGAGTCAGAGGCTCGGGTACACCGGGGCCGGAAGCCAGATCAAAGTCTTCAGCGTTCCTGAAATCGTTGAAGGTCTGAAGTCCCTTAGTCTCTCTATTGCGCACGTCATCGATGCCAAGGACAAACCTACAGGCTTCGGCACCACTCTTCACGACTACTTTGGTCATCGGGCAAAGGTCTTGAACGATTACGTTCGACCACGACTGATGAACAAAGAGCGGGCCGCCAAGGAATTTGCCACTCTGTACAAAAAGCTCAAGCCACGTTGCCCGATCCCAATGAACAAACAGAAAGGCGAAAAGAGGGCTGAGGCATATTTGACCGCCATCGTGAATATGCTGGTTGAGCAGGCTATCGGCGATTTGCCGTGCGACTACGATCCTCGTGTACTCACGACCATTACCCGCGAAGGCGTTCCGGTGAGGACCTTATCGCGGCGCATTGACGGAGCGTTTCCAAGCAGCATCAACCCGGTGGCGGTGTGGGAAGTTAAGGAATACTACAACACAACAACATTCGGAAGCCGAGTCGCCGATGGCGTGTATGAGACGCAACTGGACGGAATGGAGCTTGAAGAACTCCTTGAGCACGAGAAGATTGAGGTCAAGCACTACCTCATGGTGGATGACGAGTTCACGTGGTGGCAATGCGGACGTTCATATCTCTGCCGGATTATTGACATGCTTCACATGGGATATGTAGATGAGGTTTTGTTTGGGTATGAAGTAATTGAGGAGCTTCCCGGTATCGCCAAGCAATGGGTAGAAGTTGAACGCCAGCGGCCCAAGAAAGCCATTGCCCGCACTCATTCTGTCCAACAGACATGAGTCCGCGCACTAGCCGCGCCGCGAGCGTGCACGCATCGCCGCTTTATACTCCGCCTCGATTTCACTATCTGAAAGGTCGTCCAAAGCAACCGATTCCGGCACGGGCGCGGGCGTTGCATCGGGCGTGCTCGCCGCGCTGCGCTCGGCTTCTTGGCACGCAGTCCACGCGGCATCAAGCAGCGAAATTGTTAGGGGCCTGCCTGCGCAGAATCCGTGAATGTATTCCTCGCGCTCCGGTGTCGGGCTGTAGTTGTCGCGCGAATGCACCCACGCCAGTGCGCACGCTTCGTCGCAGACATCGCGATAGCGCGGATCATCGAGGATGCGGAACCAGTCAATGTCGCGTCCGTTGAAGGCGTAGTACAAGAAGCGACCGATGCTCTCCTGAACGAGTCCTTGCTGCGCGTACCTTATGCACTCCAGCCGCTCGTTCTCTGTTAGCTCTCGCGTCGCATCTTTCTTTTGCTCGGCGTCCAGTGCGCGACACAGCGACACGAGCTTTTCCATCAATGCGTCGCGGCTTGGAGCCTTCAACATTTTCTTCTCGCCGTCCAAGTCCAGCGTCGCGGTCCATTCGGAACCGATCTTGCGAACACGCGCTTCCCACCCGGCCAGATGCACAACGGAATCGCTATGAGCTTCTTCGTATTCCTGTATCAGCGCGGGGTCGCCGGTCTCGCGCACAGCGGCTTCATCGAGATTCGACAAAAACTGCTTGAGTGCCTTGGCACCCACGGAACTGTCGGGCGTCAAGCCCGCAAATCGCGGATCGGGTGCGAGCGGGTCGGTCTCGTCCTGTGCTGCACGCTTCAAATCCGCAGCGTTGAGTGGAAGACCGCGACGGTCAAGCGGCGCTAGTCTCAGCGAATCGCTCACAAATTCGCGCTCTGCGTTTCGTCGCGCGAGTGTCGTTGGTTTCATATTTTCCTCCTAATCATTCAACTCCGTTCCGCACGTAGGCATGTACGGATGCTGGCGCTTGCGAAGTCGGTCGGTGCGCTTGTGGACTGATTCGCGCTCCGATTCCTGTACGGCTCGGATTCGGAGATGGTCCGCGATGCCCAGTTGTCGGCGCGGCTGGAATTGGATCGGCTCAACGGGCGGACGTAGCAATTCAATCCGTTCCGTGATGTCTCGAACCGCAACCTTCAGGTCCAATCCTTCAGCCGCCGCCGCGCGTTCCAATGCGCCAAACTGAGCTTGCAATTCACGAAGCCTGTCGGACTCCGCACGATTGAGCGGCGCAGTCGCGCATCGAGCACGCTGCGTCAAGATGCCGTGCGCGAGTGCTCGGCCATCTTCAATGAGTGAGCGTTGCGCGATTGTTGCCGTGCTCGCTTGCTGGCTCGGTCGTGCTTCGGTCTCGCCTGACGCTCCGTCCGTTTTCTGGACAGGCGCGTCTGCCTTCGGCGTGGATGGTTCTTCGGCGCGTTGGGCGTCGCTCTCAGCCTCCGTCAGAAATGCAGCAAGTCGAGGATCAATTCCCGAGAGCGACGATGTGTCCGTGTCCTCTTCGAGTGTGCGCAGCATTTCAGCGACGCGGACGGCGACCTTCGGATGGGTTGCTTCAGCAGAAGCGATCTTCGCTAGCCACTTTGCGCTCGGCTGGCGCATCTGCGCTAGTGCGGCGAGCTTCGTTCTTACGGGCGCTTTGCGCTCGACGATTCGGCGTAGTGCGGTTTCAGTTTTGTTCGTTCGAGCCATTTTTTCTACCGCTCCCTTTCGTTTCTGGTTTGCGAAACCGATTAGCGGAGAGTACCGCGAGTACCGCGTTTGCTAGGTGATCGTGGGTAGACGATTGCCTGCCTAGAGGCTCCTCCACCTCCGGTCCCTGCGATTCAAACTAATGTTACTGTTCGCTCCGACCGACTAGCCGCGACAAGCAGGACGAATCCGCAAAGCGAACGGACCATCGAACGGAGCGTCGGCAGTTCAGCTTTCTCCCGGCTGCGCTGTTGGCCGTGGCGTCTCGAAAATCGGTGCCGACGTACACTGACGATTCTCGCCTATTGACTACGTATGGCGGTTGTGCATACTTAGGCTGTGAAGCGCACAACGATTTGGCTTACCGACCGGCAGCAAAAGAAGCTAGCCGCACTGTCAAAGAAGACAGGCATCACAGTCGCCGAACTCATTCGGCGGTACATTGATGCCGGACTGGAAAAGGCATGAGAATCGCCCTCTATTTGCGCGTCAGCACGGATAAGCAGGAGACAGAGAATCAGGCCGTCCAACTCCGTGAGTTTGCAGCGAAGCAGGGCTGGGAGGTCGTCGGCGAGTATTGCGATTACGAGTCGGGCGCTAAGACGGATCGCGCTGAGTTCAAACGGATGTTTGAGGACGCGAGCCGTCGCAGGTTCGATCTCGTGCTGTTCTGGGCGCTCGACCGATTGTCGCGCGAGGGTGTATACCAAACTCTCCAGCACCTTGATCGTCTGGAATCCTACGGCGTCGGCTTCCGTTCGTTCACGGAGCCGTACTTCGATAGTTGCGGCGTGTTCAAGGATGCCGTCATTGCGATCATGGCGACGCTCGCCAAACAGGAGCGCATCAAGCGGTCGGAGCGGACGCGAGCCGGACTCGCGCGAGTGAAGGCATCGGGGAAGAGACTGGGCCGTCCGAGACTGACTGTGCGCGCCTCTGAGATAGCCCGCCTTCGCATTGCCGGGCTGTCTGGCCGGGCCATCGCTCGCGAGCTTGGTATTTCCGAAGGCTCCGTCCGCCGTATCGCGTCAGCAGCCTAACCGACCGCGCAAGAAACGTCCCCTCGAAACCGCTGCTATCTCCCCCGATTTCACAGCGGTTTCTTCTCGATTTCCACGCGCCAGAAACGAACCATTTTGACGCGATTCAATCGTCTAACACAAGATCGTGGAGGCGAGTCCGGCGACGGGTAAGGCGTCATTCTACGGGCGTTGATCCCGCATGGCAGATGCAGAAATCGCGTTTGAAAAACCGATTCCGCAACCGCGCGGGTAGTAGCGCCATGTAACATCCACATCTCACGCGAGCCAGACCGAGTGTCCGATTACGCAACTATATCTCCATCGAGTCTTGGAATAACCGATAGAACGCACTCGCCGCGCACCTAAGCGTTCAGATGCGGCCAGCGTGATAGCCTTGTTCATGGCTGCTTCAATTACGCCTGCGCAGATAATGTTCCGACTTACTCAGCGAGACGTGTACAGAGCGAATGTCGCAATAGCGGCAGACAATTTCAAGAAGCCAACGATTGTTCTCGGCCTTGTTTGTATCGAGGTACTGGCCATCGCAGGTCTCGTAGGATTTGTGCTCCGAGGGAAAAACACGTTGTATGTGCTCGCAGCAATTGGCGTGGCCCTGTATTTTCCGCTCATCATTTTGTCTTCAATGTTCATTAGTACGTACTTCGCTGCGAAATCCCTGTTCAAGAGCGACCTAAACCTCCAGAGTGACATTCGCTGTTCCTTTTCGGACGATGTCGTATCCGTCGAGATGGCGACCGGCGAGTCCAAACTTCTATGGAACACATTTCCTAAGGCGACCGAGAGATCGGACTTTTTCTTACTATACCTGCGAAAGAGCCTAGCGTATGTCATACCTAAGCGGGTGTTTGCTAACGAGGCGGAAATTTCAACATTCCGCGAACTGCTTCGGCGAAATGTATCGAAAACTTCGCTTTCTCGCTGACTGATGAGTGGGCGTAGGACGATCAATTTCTGAGATGCCTGATTGACGGCGTTACCGAACAAGCTCGGGATCGTCGTGATCCGCGCCCTCGCAGCAGTAACATCGCCGCCATGCGAACCGATCCCATGCACAGCCTACTGGAGTTGATCGACGGGCGGTCAACAAAGGAAAGCGTCATCGCTGCGGTTCGATTGGAGATGGCGATAACTAAGCAGGCTGACGCCGCGATGAGATGCGTTGCGTCCGTGGCGGTGCGGGAAATTCTCCTATCGGAGACACGGCCATCCCTCTCTCAAAAGGGAGAGATGGCCTCTTCTGGCACCGAAGAGGCAGGCAGAGCAGAAAGTCCAGAGTGAGCAACTGAACTTTCACCATTCGCTCGCCGCTTTTTGCGCTTTGAGATGTCGGACTCGGACGTAGGCCGTAAGACGAGGGAATGAACCGCTCGAATGTGAGATCGTACTTCAGTTCCGTCGCGAGACGTGCTGAAGCCCAGCCGAGAAGCTGACTACTCACCCGTTGCCGAGAAAACCTCGTGGGATAAATCCTTCGAGGGGAAACAGCGTTATGGTCGCTCTACCATCCCGCACCGGCGTAGTGCGGGCACAGCGTCAAGGTTCGAGATCATCGCCGTCGAACCCAGAAAGACAGCATAATCGTGCCGCGCCGAAAGTTGTTGTCGAGACTCGCAAACTGCCGCCCGGCCCATAGAACCGCCGATTTCAAGCAGACGTAGTGCCTCTACTTATAGGCGAAAAGCGGCCCAAAACTGCCTCTCCGACGCGGGTTGTGCTGAAAATGCGGCGGTTAGAGGTCAAAAAAGTGGATCGGAATTTTCAGGCGCTTGCGTGTTGTTGGGTGTCCGGCATCGGCATTTCCCCGGACAGCAACGCCGACGCCGGGCTGGGAGGCCGCAGCGCGGTTACGATCTCATCTCTGCCGTCGTCTCGGATCAGAAACACGTCGCAAATCTCTGAATCCTTTCTTCGTCTCACAACGATGCCATAGGCTCGATGCTTTTGAAGGTAGACCAACTCCAACTTCGCCAACTGCGACCTCGCTTCGTCGAACTCAAGCGGGCATGGGCGCTGACTGTCGCGCAGCCAATTTGAGCGCATGTCCCCGCTACCGCCAGCAATGGCTTTGACGGTCGGTGCGTGATCGGTTTTCTTTGGCATGTTCCCTGAGTCCTCCTTCTCGATTGGTTGTTGAGGCTTGTAGCCGAGCGCGAGCCGCGCTCGCTCCCTCGCCGCCGCGAGGTCGATCTGGCCGAGTTCGCGCTTGAGACGTTGAATCGCCGGTCGGCTCACTCTGAGCTTCCGCGCCGCCTGTCGTTCCGTCATAACCAAGAGGCACCCGCGCAGCCGTTCGTAACAATCTGCGAGTTGCTGGCGCTCGTTGTTGCGGCCCTCGACCTCGCGGCCATACACGGAGTTTCGCCACGCGATGGTCAACAATTCTTCTTGACTTACTGCTTCGGCCTGTTCGATCTCATTCTGGATACGACGCAGACGCCGCTTCTTCACTGGATTTTCCTTTCCGGTTACGCCGCCTTGCTCGGCTTGGCGCGAATCAGGCTCGCATCGAGAAGAGCGTCCAAATCGGCCCGCCTGACGAACACGCGCCGCCCGACTTTCAGATAGGAAATGCGCTTCGCCAGAATCCACGCCCGGATCGTTGAAGGCTTCAGCCGCAAGAATGCTGCGGCCTCTTCAACGGTCAACCGCTCGCCTGCTGTTTGTTGCGTCGTCATTTTCGTTCGACCTCGATCTTTCACTTGACAGCGTAAACGTGTGGCGCTATGCTAGTCAATGCTGTTACATGCACTGTCCTATACAGTGTCTAGCAAGAGGCGAGAGTGAAACAGCGCGCGACAAATGAACTGCGAAATCTGCGAACGCTCGCAGACTTCTCGAATTTGGAGACCGCAGAGCAAGCAGACTACTTCCGCCACAACTACCGTGAGTTTTTGCCAGAGGAGTTTTGGAGACCCGGTGTGCTCTTGGCAGGCAAGCGGGGGCCGAGCGACTGGAGGTATCTTCAGTCGGGAGTGCGTGCTGCTTGGCGAGAGAAGTTCCCGCCCGACGCATGTCTTTCTCTAATCGTCTTCCTCGCAATCTCGCCGGAGCAAATCGAAGGCAGCGAGTCGGTCAAGGTTTGGCCGTACCAGAAGGCGATAATGACACTCGCGACTGAGCCGTGGCGCGCCCGGTTTTGTAAATCGTGCGGCAATCGCTACGTCGCAGACAAGCCGGGGCGCGTCTTCTGTAGCGACAGTTGTGCGAAGGAGGCTCGCAAGTTGTCGAAGCGCATCTCTTGGACGAAACATCGCGACGAATGGCGAGGATCGAAAAAGCGTCAGCGCGGAAGGAGGCAAGCCCAATGATCTACAAGCGCGGCAAAATCTACTGGTACAAATTCCAGTTCGGCGGTGTTGTTCTCCGCGAATCCACGAAACAGCGCAACGACAAAGTGGCGCGGCAAATGGAATCGGCGCACCGCACGTCGTTGGCAAAGGGCGAGGTCGGCATCCGCGAAAAGAAGCTCGCGCCGACGCTAAGGGAGTTCATGGAGAATCAATTCAGGCCGTGGGTGGAAGCAACCTTCCGCGAAAGGCCGCGCACGAAAATCTGGTACATCGGCGGCGTCCGCAGATTATCAGAGTTTGCGCCGCTTGCGAGAACACGAATCAACGAGCTTTCGGCAGATATGGTTCGCGCTTACATCGCAAAGCGGCAGGCGGACGAACTCAACGTCACCTCCATCAATCGGGAGTTGCAAATTCTCCGGCGCATCTTGCGTTTGGCTTCCGAATGGGGTGCGGCGGATTCCACTGTGAAGATCAAGTTGCTCCCCGGCGAGCGACGGAGGGAGCGCGTAATAACACCAGAAGAGGAGGCCCGGTATCTCGCCGCTGCGCCCGACCCTCTGGAGTCATTTTCCACAGTACTGGCCGACACTGGAATGCGCCCAGAAGAGTGTTTCCGGCTTCGTTGGGAGTATGTCACGTGGCTCAATGGGCGCAACGGAACATTGCTTGTCTCGCATGGTAAGACTCCCGCCGCGCGCCGCGTAATTCCTCTGACGCCTCGCGTGCGCGCGGTTCTTGAATCACGTTGGGAGGCAGCGGAAAAACCGGATGACGGCTGGGTATGGCCCGCACAAACGCGCAGCGGGCACATCGAGCCGTCGAGCCTTCGCAAATTGCACAGCAGGACGTTCGAGACGATCACGGAAGAAGCAGCGAAGAACAATCTGAAGCCGGTCCGACCATTCGTGCTGTACTCATTCCGCCATACGTTCTTGACGCGGCTTGGACAATCGGGGTGTGATGTGTGGACGTTGGCGCGAATCGCCGGTCACAGTTCCATCAATATCTCTTCGCGGTACGTCCATCCATCCGAGGACGCGGTGTTGAACGCCATGGCGAAACTGGGTGGGCACAAAAGCGGGCACACTCAAAAGGACACGCCTCGATTGCCGGTTGCGACGAGTGAACGAAGCACAATACAATGAACGAATTGCATGACTGATCCCCGGTAGCTCAATGGTAGAGCGTTCGGCTGTTAACCGAAATGTTGCAGGTTCGAGTCCTGCCCGGGGAGCCATTTTGATCGATTCGCGGGAACGCCTCGAACCACTGTCAATCTCGCTCGCCACCAGCCGCAAACGACGCCATGAGATGCGAACCGCGGCGATCAACCGCTTCCCCCAGAGTCTGCGATATCGATCGCCTTTAAACCTGAAGCCTTCCAGCCCGTAAAGCATCCAATCTCGTTTCAGCCGCACGGGTCGCTGGACTGTGCTGGAGCCCTATGGCAGCTAGCGCTAAGAGCCTCGATAGTTCCGCGCTCGACCACGCCACTCTCGCGGATGCGGTGGGGCTTCCTCGCGCTGCATGGCGTCCTGCTTTCAACCCGTGGCTCATTGCCGTAGTGGTCGCAATGGCCGCGTTCATGGAGGTGCTCGATACGAGCATCGCCAACGTTGCGCTTCCGTACATGGCGGGGAACCTGGGGGTCAGCAACGACGAGAGCACCTGGGTGCTCACGTCGTATCTCGTGTCCAACGCGATCGTGCTGCCCATCAGCGGATGGCTCGTCACGGTCATGGGTCGCAAGCGGCTTTTCCTGATGTGTCTCGCCACTTTCACGGTGAGTTCGCTTCTGTGCGGTCTCGCCCCGAGCCTCGGCGCGTTGATTCTGTTTCGCGTCCTTCAGGGCGCGGGTGGCGGCGGACTTCAACCCTTGGCGCAATCCATCCTGGCGGATTCCTTCCCGCCCGAGAAACGCGGAATCGCATTTGCGGTTTACGGAATCACGGTGATCGTTGCACCGACAGTCGGCCCGACGTTGGGTGGCTGGATCACGGACAACTACACCTGGCGCTGGATCTTTTTCATCAACCTCCCGGTCGGCATTCTTACTTTGCTTCTGGTCCTTCGATTCGTGCAGGATCCGCCGTGGGCCAAACGCATCAAAGATGCGCTCGCGCAAATCGACTATGTTGGCATCTCTCTGCTCATCATCGGCGTCGGCGCATTGCAAGTGATGCTGGACAAGGGACAAGAGGATGACTGGTTCGGATCGCGTTTCATCGTGACCTTCTTCATTCTCGCCGCAGGGGGTTTGGTTTCTCTTTTCATTTGGGAGTGGCGGTTCTCCAAGAACGCGGTCGTCGACGTCCGCCTGTACAAGAACTTGAACTTCCTAGGTGCTAACGCAATGATGTTCACACTGGGCGTGATCTATTTTTCGAGTCTGGTCATCATGCCCCAGTTTCTCCAAACACTGATGGGCTACACCGCCGAAACGTCCGGGTTTGTGCTTTCCGGCGGATCCTTGGTGCTGCTTTTCACCATGCCCCTTATCGGCGTGCTTTCTTCCAAGTTTCAGGCGCGCTATCTCATCGCAATCGGCTGGCTGAGTATCGCGGCCGGACTGTACTATTCGGCCCTGCACCTCGACCTCGACATCAGCTTTGGGGTTGCCAGCATCGTCCGCGTCGTGCAAGTCATCGGTCTGCCTTTTTTGTTCGTTCCGATCAATCTGGTGACGTATGTGGGGCTGTCGACGGAAAAAAGCAGCAGCATCTCCGGCCTGATCAATTTCATGCGAAATATCGGCAGTAGCGTCGGCACTTCGCTCGTTACTACGCTGATTGCTCGCCGAGCGCAACGACACCAGATCGACTTGGTCGCAAATGTTACTGCGGGAGCTTCCACTCTCCATAGCGCAGTGGCAGGACTGTCGAGCCACTTGGCCACTTCCGGCGCGGACAGCGTGCGAGCCTTGAGGGAGGCTTACGCTGTGCTGTATCGTTCCACAATCGGCCAGGCCACGGTTTTGGCCTACATGGATACGTACGTGATCCTGGCTGTCGGAGCCGCGATCATGTTTGTGCTTTCCTTCGCGTTGAGGAAGAATGAGCTGGGCGGGCGGCGCATCGTCGTGGACTAGCCGCGGAATCGATCTGGAGAATCATCCGTGATTCGAGTGATCACGATCGAGCGCGAATACGGCAGCGGCGGTGCAGAGATCGCGAGAAAGGTCGCGGACCGGCTTGGCTGGAAGCTCTGGGACCAGGCGTTGACGAACGAAATCGCGTCCGTTATGGAATGTGATTGCCGAGTGGTTGAGGAGCGCGCCGAGAAGCGTGATCCATTGCACTATCGTTTGTTCAGGGCCTTCATGCGTGGCAGTTTCGAAGGCAGCCTCAATGCTCCGCGGCTCAAAATGGCGGATGCCGATTGCATCCGGGAAGTGACCGAGCGCGTAGTAAAGCGCGTGGCCGAGCAGGGCAATTGCGTGATCGTGGGGCGCGGGTCAGCTTACTACCTGCAGAACCGGCAGGATGCGTTTCACGTGTTCGTGTACGCTCCGGTAGAAGAAAAGATCCAGCGCCTTCGAGAAGGCGGGAAAAGCGCACAGGAAGCCGCGCAACTCGTCGAAACTGTGGACCGTGATCGCGGAGCCTTCATAAAACAATACTTTGGCGTCGAATGGCCCGATCGTCACCGCTTCGATCTCATGATTAACTCAACGATTGGCGAAGACGGTGTCGTCGAGGCGATTTTGGATGGCGTCCTGCGACTGGAAAAGCGTGGAACGGCGTCGACATCATCGAATCCGCAGCACGCCGTGCGATAGTCCGCGTAGACCTTGCCGGGTGCAGGCCGTATCGCGCGCTTTCTCCTTCAGGAACACCGGGATCCTCTCCGCATCGGCGAAGGTGCATCTCATGCTCCGCATCAATTGGTTGGCATTCAATCACAATCCCTTTGCCTTCAATCGCTGGCAACGTTAGCTGAGCGTGATTGCAGCCACGCGACGGCGTGACACGCGTCACAGCACCCCCTTCGCAACTCCTGCAACCTATTACGTAGGAGGCGCGACATGAAGGCCGCCGTAGCAACTCCCGGCATCGCCGTCAAAGCGATTCTCTTCGCAACCGATTTTTCGGATGCAGCCAAAAGAGCACAGTCTTATGCCACCGGATTGGCCAATCGGTTTCGGGCCAGACTCGTGGTCGTCCACGCAAACGAACCGCCCAATTATGGCCTTCGCCCCGAAAACTGGCGCGCCGCAAACGAAGCCTCGGCCGCCCAAATGAAGGACCTTCGGGAAACGCTCGAAACGAATTTTCCCGGCTTCGAAAGTGACTTCTGCGTGGGCGAAGGGAACGCCTGGCAAGTGGTCGAATCGGTGCTCATGAAAGACAAGATCGACCTGATCGTGCTCGGCACGCGTGGCCGGACCGGCGTTGGAAAACTGCTGCTTGGGTCACAAGCGGAGGAAATTTTCCGTCACGCTCCGTGCCCGGTATTGACCGTCGGTCCAAACTCGCAGCAGATGACAGGCAAAGAAAACGAGTTAGCCGAAATTCTCTACGCGACCGACTTCAGCCCGGAGTCTCAGGCGGCCGCACCGTATGCTGTTGGCATGGCACTGTCCCTACAGGCGCATTTGAACCTTCTGCACGTCGTAGAAGAACCGAAGACCAGCGAGCTGCTGCGCCCGGAGGAAGTGGTCACGTCGTCGGAGCGCCTTCTCCGCAGTTTGATCCCCGAGGATGCAAAGTTCTGGCGCGAGCCGCGTTGTTTCGCCGAGCGAGGAGCGCCGGCAGAGAGGATTCTCGAAGTGGCCGAGCGAGTGCACGCGGGATTGATCGTGCTGGGGGTTCGGAAGCCCGCGGGCGTGCCCGGCGCAGCAACGCACCTGGGGGTCGGCGTAGCGCACAAGGTGGTGTCCGCAGCGACTTGTCCGGTTCTAACGGTGCGTGGTTAATTTGAGCGCGCCGCAAAGAGTTTCATCGAGGGTCGAGGCGAGGAGGAGGTGGGCCATGGCTGGAGTCCAAACCGGTTCTCGAGTTGTTCTCAAAAACGTACTGTACCTGACAGATTTTTCGGAGCCCTCAGAGGCGGCTCTGCCCTTTGCGTCGTCAATCGCTCGTGAGTACGGCGCGAAAGTGTACGCGTATCACGTGCTCATCCCGGCGACCTACACCTACACGACGCCCGAGTTGACTGCGGCAGCGATCGAAGGGCAGGAGGAGGCCGCACTGGCAAACATGCAGCGCGTGGACGCACACCTCTCCGGTCTGCCGCACGAGACAATTGTCGAGCGCGGGACGGGAATCTGGTCTTCACTCGAGCAAGCCATGAAAGACTATGAAATCGACCTGATCGTGCTGGGAACCCATGGACGTACGGGAGCGCAGAAGCTTCTGATGGGTTCCGTCGCCGAAGAAGTCTTCCGCCGCTCACACGTTCCGGTGCTGACCATCGGCCCGGGCGAGCGTCGCGGTGCGCATCGAGGCGCGCGATTCCGCCACGTGCTTTTTGCGACGGATTTCAGTGCTGAGGCCCTTGCCGCAGCACCGTATGCCCTGTCGATGGCCCAGGAGAATGAGGCACGGCTCACCTTGTTGCACGTAATGAAAGAGCCTGAGACCAAGCCGTTCGACAAAGCCACCGAGGACGCGATATCGAGCGCCCTATTCCAGCTGCATGAAATCGTGCCGGAGACAGCTGAATCCTGGTGCCGCCCCGAGGCGGTCGTCGAGTTCGGAAATGCAGCCGAGCAGATCTTGAAGACCGCAATGGAACGCGGCGCGGACTTGATCGTTCTCGGCGTTCGCGGTGGTCGGGGAGTGCCAGGCGCCGCTACGCATCTCGAGCGGGCTACCGCTCACAAGGTCGTGGTGCACGCCCTCTGCCCGGTGCTGACGGTCCGCGGATGAAGCAAGAAAACTTGTAAAAAACCGCATGGCCGCCGATATTGTAGGCGTGAGTTCACCAAGCCTGCCTCGAGAAGCCAAATCCTCACCGCTCGGCGGCACCGCAGCCCGCCGAGCGTCGCTCGACGCCATATTCCAGCCTCGCTCGGTCGCCGTCATCGGGGCGACGGACCGTGAAGGCAGCGTTGGCCGGGCGACGCTCGTCAATCTGATTGGCGTTTCTTTTCCAGGAAGGATTTACCCGGTTAATCCGCACCGGTCCGAAATTCTGGGCCGCCGCTCCTTCCAGAAAATCGGCGACATTCCCGAAGCCGTCGATCTCGCTGTTATTGTGACGCCCGCCGCAACCGTTCCTGCCATTGTGGGCGAGTGCATCGCCGCGGGCGTCAAAGGAGCGGTGGTTATCTCGGCCGGATTCCGCGAGCACGGAGCGCAAGGGCTGGCTCTGGAACGCGAAATTTCCGAACAGCTTCGCCGGGATCGCCTGCGAGTCGTTGGCCCGAATTGCCTCGGAGTCATGAATCCCGTCATCGGACTGAACGCAACCTTCGCGCAGACCATCGCGCGGCCGGGCAATGTGGCGTTTCTCAGCCAGAGTGGCGCGCTCCTGACGGCGATTCTCGATTGGAGCCTGCGCGAACAGGTTGGATTCAGCGCGTTCGTATCGACCGGATCGATGCTCGACGTCGGATGGGGCGACCTGATCGACTACTTCGGAGACGATCCAAACACGCAGAGCATTTTGATCTACATGGAGTCGGTCGACGACGCGCGCTCGTTTCTTTCCGCGGCGCGAGCCGTGGCGATGAGCAAGCCGATCATCGTTATCAAAGCTGGCCGCAGCGAAGCCGCATCGAAAGCGGCGTCCTCGCACACCGGCGCACTGACCGGCAGCGACGAAGTGTTCGACGCCGTTTTGCGGCGCTGCGGGGTGCTGCGCGTGCAAAGTATTTCGGACGTCTTCTACATGGCGGAGGTCCTGAGCAAGCAGCCGCGTCCCCGCGGGCCGCGCCTTGTGATCGTCACCAATGCGGGAGGGCCGGCGGTGCTCGCGACAGACGCGCTCGTCGCAGAAGGCGGCGAAGTCGCGTCTCTCTCCGACGCGTCCCGGAAGGCGTTGGACGATCTCCTGCCGCCGTTTTGGAGCCATGGGAATCCGATCGATGTTCTTGGCGACGCGGATCCGGAGCGGTACGCCCGGGCTATCGAAATCGCGATAAAGGATCCGGGCAGCGACGGTCTGCTGGCAATTCTTGCACCGCAAGGAATGACCGATCCCGCGGGCGTTGCGCGGCGCCTGGGGCCTTACGCGCGGGATCACGGCAAACCGCTGCTTGCGAGCTGGATGGGCGGAAAATACGTTGAACCTGGCGAGGTGACGCTCAACGCGTCCGGAATTCCTACCTTTGCCTATCCAGACACCGCCGCGCGCGTCTTCGTGAATATGTGGCGCTATTCCTATCATCTTAGGGGACTCTACGAAACGCCGACGATTGCGGACGATCCGAGCGTGGCAGCCGAGCGAGTGCGCAAAGGACGCGAAATCCTCTCTTTGGTTTTGGCACAAGGGCGCACGCTGCTCACCGAAGTGGAATCGAAACAGGTCTTGGCTCTCTATGACATTCCCACGGTCACGACGAAGGTGGCGCGAAACCCGGACGAAGCCGTAGCGGTCGCGCGCGAAATCGGGTTTCCCGTCGTCCTCAAGCTGCACTCCCGAAAGATCACGCACAAGACAGATGTGGGCGGCGTGAAGCTCGACCTGGCCGATGCGGACGCGGTCAGAAAAGCGTACGGTGAGATCCAGAAGAGCGTCACTTCACTGGCTGGCGCGGATAGCTTCGAAGGCGTGACGGTGCAGCCCATGGTACGACTCGAGGGATACGAGCTGATCCTGGGCAGCAGCGTCGATCCGCAGTTTGGTCCCGTGCTGCTGTTCGGCTCAGGGGGACAACTTGTGGAAGTCTATCGCGACCGCGCGCTCGGCTTACCGCCGCTCAATACGACGCTGGCGCAGCGCTTGATGGAACAAACAAAGATCTATAGCGCGCTAAAAGGAGTTCGCGGGCGGAAGCCGGTGAATCTGGACGAACTCGAGCGCATATTGGTCCGTTTCAGCTACATGCCCATCGAACTATCGCGCATCAAGGAAATCGACATTAATCCCCTTGTCGCGTCCGCCGACAGGCTCTCGGCGCTGGATGCTCGCATCGTGCTGTTCGACACCAGTGTGCCGGACTCGGCCCTGCCGCGTCCGGCCATCCGACCCTACCCCAGTCAGTATGTGTCTCGCTGGAAGATGAAAGATGGCCGCGATGTTCTGATTCGGCCGATCCGGCCCGAGGACGAGCCTCTCATGCGGAGCTTTCACCAATCGCTTTCCGCGCAAACCGTGTATCTGCGCTATTTCCACATGGAGGCGCTCAGCGCGCGCGTCGCACACGAGCGCCTGCTGCGGAAGTGCTTCATTGACTACGACCGCGAGATGGCGCTCGTCGCCGAAGCAGTTGATCCGGCAACACATGAGCGCAAGATCCTGGGCGTCGGGCGGCTGGCGCGCCAGCGCGACCCCTTGGAGGGCGAAGTCGCCGTCTTGATTGAGGACCATTCCCAGAATCTTGGATTGGGCACCGAGTTGCTGCGCCTCTTGATTGAACTGGCCCGCGACGAGGGCTATGCGCGTATTGTCGCCCACGTGCTGCCGGAAAACACGACCATGCGCAGACTCGCCGAACGCTTCCATTTCGAGATCCAACCGCATGAAGACCCCTCGCAGGTCGTCTCAGTCCTGAATATTAAACACGCCTAACAAATTGCTCGTTTGCTGCCGATACGCAATTAATGAGTGACCTGGACGCGGTCGATTGTGATTAGCGTCACAGCGAATGTGCCGATCGGTGCGGCATAACGCGCTCGAACTGGGGGAGAGGCCGGTGAAGTGCGATCGCCAAAAGCTCGCAAGTGTCCTCAAATCAGAGCTTACGTTTCTTGAGAGCGGCGGATATCGTTACGAACCCGCGTCGCGGTGGCGCGCAACATTGATCTTCGAAGACTCTCCCATCTGCCTGAACTATCACCTTTCTTCCGATCGCCGCCCGTGTGACGAGTGTGTGTTGATGCAGTTTGTACCGGGCGAATATAGGCTCAAGAAGGTTCCATGCAGGTACGTCCCCTTGAACAGCCAAGGGGAAACGCTCGATTCTCTGTATCGATCTGGCACTCAGGAGGAGGTGGAAACCGCCGTCACAGCCTGGTTGAAAGGCATGATACGCGATCTGGAGTCCGCAGGTGACCGTAGTCCCGCCAGAAAATTTTGCGCTGCGGCAGAGACGTTCGATGCATCAAAGAAATTGGCGGCAGCCAATCTGAGGGGAGGCCAGGGATGATAACAAAGTGCGCGAATCCCAACTGCTCGGCCGCATTCGATCACCGGGAAGGCAGGTTGTTTCGCTTTCCGAAGAGCCCAAGCAAGGAAGGTTGTCCAGCCAACACGCACGCAGTCCAGCATTTTTGGTTATGCGCGACCTGCTTCCAGACCTATTCATTGGAATACCACGACGGTCTGGGAGTCGCCATCACGCGGCAGTTTGAGAGAGTCGCCACTGCCACGAGTCGCAGATTTATTGCTGCGGCTTGAAATTCACCGACCGTAGCGGTCTTCTCCTGCCTACGCCCCACCGGACCGGTTCGTGCGTCGTCGCGCTGAGCGCACACCAGATGTGCGCGCGCAAACCAACTAGCGCTTGCGCGAGCGGTTGCGGGATGAATAGACTCATCTTCGTGTCCGATTGATTCAAAGCCATCTGGAAAAGGCCTATCACCTCGCCGTGCGGTGATAGTTTCATTCCATAGTCGCGGGTGACCAGCGTGGAGCAGCATGCCGAAATCCTGATCGGGAAGCCATGGCGACAACGAATCCCTGGCTGGCACGACGTAGTCGCCATGCTGTTGTTGGTCGCCGTAATTGTCTTGCTGGGTTCCGGCGGCCGCCAGATGGTTGCTCCATTTGCGCTGGCGCAGCAGCCAACGATTTCCCTTTCACCGTCCGTTCTGCCGGGCTATGCCCTCCGCACCACGATGCGGATGCTCGCAGCTCTGGTCGCCTCGCTGATTTTCACATTCACGTACGCAACTGCCGCAGGGAAAAGTCGCCGGGCGGAAATGGTCCTCATCCCGCTGCTCGACGTGCTGCAGTCGGTTCCCGTGCTCGGGTATCTGTCGTTCACCGTTGTCTTCTTCGTTTCGTTATTTCCGGGCAGTTCGTTGGGACCGGAGCTCGCGGCGATCTTCGCAATCTTCACGAGCCAGGCCTGGAACATGGCCTTCAGCTTTTATCAGGGGCTGCGAACGATTCCAATCGACTTGGACGAAGCGAGCCGTGCTTTCCAGCTGTCGGCCTGGCAGCGTTTTTGGCGCTTGGAAACTCCTTTCGCGATGCCGGGACTCGTGTGGAACATGATGATGTCGATGTCGGGCGGTTGGTTCTTCCTGGTGGCATCTGAAGCCATCTCGGTCGGCTCGATTCAGGTCACCCTTCCCGGAGTCGGTTCCTACGTCGCTCTGGCAATTGAGCAACGCGACCTTCGAGCTATCGGATGGGCGATCGTGGCCATGACGGTCACCATTGTGCTGTACGATCAGCTTCTCTTTCGCCCGATGGTCGCTTGGGCCGACAAGTTCCGCTTTGAGCAGACAGCCGCTGTGACGGTTCCCCGAAGTTGGGTTCTTGATGTATTCCGCCAATCGCCATTGCTTACCGCGATGGGCACCCCGCTCATGACGGGCATGGAGGTGCTCGCCCGGTCCCGATTTTCTTTTCCGAGAAAAATTCGCTGGCCTCATCCCATGCGCGCACACCAGCGGCTTGGTGATGTAGCCTGGCTGGCTCTGATTGCTATGGTGCTGGCGTACGTCGGATGGAAGCTCGCCGAATTTGCTCGCCCTACGCTGACGTGGGCCGACCTCGGGGACGTGACGGCTAACGGCGCTCTCACGCTTCTGCGTGTCGTCATCTTGATCATCCTCGCTTCCGTGATCTGGGTTCCCATCGGGGTCGCCGTGGGCCTCCGGCCCCGGCTCGCCGAGAAGGTTCAGCCCCTCGCGCAGTTTCTGGCGGCCTTTCCCGCGAATTTGCTCTTCCCGATTGCGGTGTTTCTGATCGTGCGATACCAGCTCACGCCCAAGATCTGGCTGAGCACACTGATGATCCTTGGGACGCAGTGGTACATTCTTTTCAACGTGATCGCCGGAGCGACGGCGTTTCCGAGCGACTTGCGCGAATGCGCCACGAGCTTTGGCGTACGAGGCTGGCGGTGGTGGAGGGAAGTCATGCTGCCCGGAGTTTTTCCATACTACGTGACAGGCGCGATCACCGCCTCGGGAGGCGCTTGGAATGCGAGCATCGTCTCAGAAGCGGTCAGTTGGGGCTCGCAGCACATCAGCGGACTCGGGCTCGGCGCGTACATCGCAGACAAGACAGCGGCCGGCGACTACCCGCGAATTGCCCTGGGAGTCGCGGTCATGTCCGTCATCGTCATAAGCCTGAACCGATTAATCTGGCGCCCGCTCTACGCTCTCGCTGAAAGACGTACACGTCTCGACTGAAACGGCAAATGACCACGTCCCTAGGTGTTCCGATCGTTGAGATGCACAAGGTCTCGAAGGCCTTTCCAAGACCTTCAGGCGAGCCCCTGACGGCGCTGGCCGATATCAATCTCTGCCTAAGGGAAGGCGAAATCCTGGGCTTGGTGGGGCGCTCAGGCTCGGGCAAGTCGACACTCGTGCGCATCGCGGCAGGATTGATCGAGCCGACTTCGGGCGAGGTACTCTATTGCGGTAGACCTGTTCACGGACCAGTCGCAGGTGTCGCCGTCGTCTTTCAAACCTTCGCGCTCTTTCCGTGGCTCAACGTCATCGAAAACGTCGAACTTGGACTCGATGCCCAGGGCGTTGATCGCCAAGAAGCGCGCCGTCGGTCCGAGGCGGCAATCGATCTGATCGGCCTTGACGGTTTCCAGTCTGCATACCCGCGCGAACTATCAGGAGGCATGCGTCAGCGCGTGGGCTTCGCCAGAGCGATGGTGATCCAGCCCACCGTGCTCTTGATGGATGAGCCCTTCTCTGCGCTCGACGTCCTGACCGCGGAAACGCTGCGGACCGATTTTATCGATCTGTGGGTCGAGCATCAGTTGCCGACAAAGTCCGTGGTCCTCGTGACGCACAACATCGAGGAAGCGGCGCTGATGTGCGATCGCGTTTTGGTTCTCTCGTCGCATCCCGGCCGTATCGCGGCGGAAATCCCGGTTCCGTTATCGCACCCTCGCAATCGCCTCGATCATGAGTTCCGCAACATCGTCGAGGAGTTCTATTCGATATTGACGGCGCGTGCCGTGGAATCAAAGAAGGCACAGAGAGAGCTTCACGGCGGATTTGTGCGGCCGTTGCCGACCCTCGGAATCAATCGAATCATCGGCTTCATCGAAGCGCTGGCTTCCCCGATGCATCAGGGACAGGCCGAGCTCGCCAAGATCGCGCACCTGCCGTCTCTGCAGGTAAGGGACGTTCTGGCGGTGGCCGAGGCTCTTCACATCCTTGAATTTGCGGAACTGCAAGAAGGCTCGATCAAACTGACTGCAGCGGGCCGAGTTTTCGCCCAGAGCGGGACGGACGAGCGTAAGCGCCTATTCCGCGAGCACCTTCTACGTTTCGTACCGTTCGCGGCCCACATTTGTCGCGTACTCCAGGAGCGCGAGGGGCACTCTGCTCCGAGCGTAAGATTTAGGTCCGAACTAGAGGATCATCTGAGCGCCGAGGACGCCGAAAAGACGCTGTACACCATTATCCGCTGGGGACGATACGCGGAAGCTTTCGCCTACGACGACGAAACACACAGTTTCAGCATGATCCCTGCCGCTGAGCAGACGAAACCATAAGAAACGTCGCCTTGCTTCGAAGGCAGCGACGGCCAATCCCCATCGCCCCCCTTTGTTCGGCCATATCATCTCGGCACAGCCTGTTGTTGCCAGGTCGTAACTTGCCCTGTGACTACACACGGTGTTAACTTCTGCCTTGCTATGAAGGAAGAGGGGGCCCTGCAAGCATCGTCCCTAAGGGTAGCGTCCACAGATCGTTGGAGGCTGTTGGAATCGGCCCCCGACGCCATGGTAATCGTGGACGGAGGTGGACGGATTGCATTCATCAATTCGCAGGCCGAACGCATGTTCGGCTATTCCCACAGCGAATTGCTGGGCCAGCCCGTAGAAGTGCTTACCCCTGAGTCAGTTCGGCACGCGCACGTTCGTCATCGCGCAGAATACGCGGCGGCCCCTCGCACTCGCGAGATGGGGTCCGGCCTCGAACTTAGGGGTCGCCGAAAAGACGGCAGTAGCTTCCCGGTAGAAATCAGTTTGAGCCCGCTGCAAGAGCCGGACGGCCGATTTTTCGTCAGCGCGATTCGCGACATAACGGAGCGACGGCAGATTCAAGAAGCCTTGCGATTAAGCGAGGAGCGCTTTCGTCGGCTCGTCGCAGAGGTTCGCGACTACGCCATTTTTCTGCTCGATCCGCAGGGGAACATACGAACGTGGAATGTGGGCGCCGAGAGGATCAAAGGCTACCGGGCCGATGAAGTTATCGGTAAGCATTTTTCGATGTTCTTTCCCTCCGAAGAGGTCGAACGTGGCAGGCCCGCGGCCGAACTGGCAGAGGCCGCCAAAGAAGGCCGCGCCGAGGACGAGGGCTGGCGCATTCGAAAGGACGGCTCGCGTTTCTGGGCGAGCATCGTAATTACCGCGCTCCACGACGAGAATGGCAAGCTACTCGGTTTCACGAAAGTCACGCGGGACATCACGCAACGAAAGCGCGTCCGCGAGGCGTTTCTTCTCGAAGTGACGAACGCCCTTCTTTCAAACCTTGACATCACAAAGTTGCTCCGAGCCATCGGCCTGTGCGTTCGTCAAGTGAAGGAATTCGACTACGCAACGCTGGCGCTCTATGATGCCGAGACAAAAATGCTTCGCGTGCAGCCGGTGGGAGCGGGACCCGGCAACGAGCCGTTTCCTCCCGGAATGCTAATCCCGATTACAGGCTCGCCGAACGGATGGTCCTACGTCTCCGGCAAGCCTCTTTTGCTCAAGGGTTTGCCCGGAGAGCAATTCCCCTTTCAGATCCCTGAGCACGTCGCGCAGGCATCGGTGAAGTCCGGCTGTTGGGTGCCGCTGATCGGCAGAGAGGGACCGCTTGGCACCCTCAACCTCTTCAGCCGGAAACCCGGTGCCTTCTCCGAGGACGATTTACCAGGGCTCTTGCAGCTGGGCGCCCAAGTTGCTGTGGCGCTCGATAATGCCCTCGCCTATCAGCGCCTGGCCGACCTGAATGCAAGGCTGGCAAAGGAAAAGCTCTACCTAGAAGACGAGTTGCGGACGAGCGCTAGTTTCGAGGAGATCATCGGAAATAGCAACGCCCTCAAGCGGGTCCTCAAACAAATTGAGACCGTCGCGCCCACCGAGTCGACGGTTCTGATTCTGGGAGAAACCGGCACGGGAAAAGAACGGCTCGCACGGGCGGTTCACGATCTAAGTCCCCGGAGGGACCGGCCCTTCGTGAAGGTCAATTGCGCTTCCGTGCCGGCAGGGCTTCTTGAAAGCGAACTCTTTGGCCACGAGAAGGGCGCCTTCACCGGTGCGATCGCGCAGAGAATCGGACGATTTGAGCTGGCTCATCAGGGCACGCTCTTTCTCGACGAGGTGGGAGAGATTCCCCTCGAGCTCCAGCCGAAGCTCTTGCGCGTCCTGCAGGAGAAGCAATTCGAGCGCCTCGGCAACAGCCGCACGATGACGACTGACGTTCGCATCGTGGCGGCCACCAACCGTGACCTAGGCAAGCTGGTGGCGTCCGGCCAATTCCGTAGCGATCTCTATTACCGCCTCAGCGTGTTCCCGGTTCTCGTGCCGCCGCTGCGAGAACGAGCCGAGGACATTCCTCTGCTTGTCCATTATTTTCTCTCCAAATTTTCGAAGATCATGGGAAGAAACATCGAGTCGGTACCTCCGGACACAATGCAGGCTTTAGTCCGCTACCCGTGGCCGGGCAACGTCCGGGAACTCGAGCACCTCGTAGAACGGGCTGTGATTCTCTCGCCCGGACCTGAACTCCGCATTCCGCTCACAGAACTTGCCTACGGCGACGAGGTGATTCCCAAAGCGTCCTCGACGCTGCACGATATGGAGCGGGAGCACATTATCCGCATTCTGCGTGAGACCCACGGCAAGATCGGTGGTCCCGGCGGCGCCGCCGAGCGGTTGGGCATGAATCGAACCACGCTCAATTCGCGCATGCAGAAATTGGGAATCTCCCGAAAAGACTTCTGATTTCAATAACTTTGACAATTCCTTAGACAGTCACAGGCGGCTGTGACGCGCATCACTGTCCGCTTTGTCCCCTTCTGGAATCTTAGGCTTGAGCGCTGGCCTTCGTGATTCCTGTCAGCGCCGGTCGCAGGACAGGACCGGGGGACCGAACCATCAAAGCCAGCGCTGATATTGATGGAAAGTGAGGAAGGTAAGATGGCTGAGAAAGGGGCAGCTGTACAACTCGCTAAACAACCGACCACTATCGCGCCGCTCGGGGTGGAAAACCTGTTCGAGCGAGCAAATAACATCTTCGATGCGATTTCCCGCCGGGCCTACGACATCTTTGAGAGCAATGGCAGGCTGTTCGGCCGCGAACTCGAAGACTGGTTCCGAGCCGAAAGGGAATTGCTCCATCCCGTTCACGTTCATGTCACCGAGTCAGGCGACGCCCTAGAGGTCAAAGCCGAAGTGCCAGGCTTCAACGAGAAGGAATTGGAAATCAACGTCGAACCCCGCCGGCTTGTGATTAGCGGCAAGCGAGAATCGAAAAAAGAGGAGAAAAAGGGCAAGACCGTCTACTCCGAGGCCTGCTCCGACCAAATCATGCGCATGATCGAGCTCCCGGCCGACGTGGAAACGGAAAAAGTCACAGCGACACTAAAGAACGGCGTTCTTGAACTGACTCTTCCCAAGTCAGCCAAGGCGCGCAGTGTGCGCATCGAGCCAAAAGCCGCCGCGTGAAGCTGCGGTTCACTCAGCCGAACGGGCGGAGCAGTCAGAATTCCGCCCGCTTGGCTGAGGGCGTTCAACGTGACGTCGAATGGCCTCAGGATAATTGGCGCGGCGACAGGTGACCTGAAAGCCAGGCGTCACGAAGAAGGAGACAAATTATGAAGGTGCAAGACATAATGATGAGAACACCTGCCTGCTGCACGCCAGAAACCAATCTTGGCGCTGCAGTCGAAATCCTCTGGAACCGCAATTGCGGCATGCTCCCCGTGGTGGACGCTAGGCAGAGAGTGATTGGGGTGATCACAGATCGCGACCTATGCGTGGCCTTGGGAACCCGCAACCGGCTGCCCGGCGAAATCACCGTGGGGGAGGTTCTGAGCGGAGAGGCTTTTACTTGTCGGACGGAGGACGATATCCACGCGGCGCTGCAGACGATGGCCGCGAAAAAAGTCCGTCGCCTCCCTGTGGTGGATGAAAGCGGCGTTCTGCAAGGGATCCTGTCAATGGACAACGTTGTCCTCCATGCAGAGTTGGGCGGCTGGAATCAGTCGGCCGAACTCTCGCAGGAGGACATTGTCAGAACATTGCAGCAGATCTACGGTCCGCGGCTGCCGCAAGTGGTGCGGGCGCGCGCGATGGTGGTCTGACAGACTGAGCCAAGCAAGGACCATGCGGTGACGCAAGGCTCAGGGGCAGCGCGTTCTAGAGCAGGCTGGGCGGCACAAGTTCCAGGGAAATGAGGTACCCTTGGCTTCGTCGGCCAGCCTGATACATCGTTCACCGAGACGCCCGGTGGATGATCAAATGGATGGGCGCGTCAAGCCTTACTGCGGGGGAAAGTGGGGAGTTATGACAACCGATACCTATTCAAGCAGCGCAAGAGCAGGAAGTAAAGAAGCAACCTATGCGGCATTGGCAGCCGAGCATGTTGCTCCGTGCATTTCAATCTACCTGACGAGCGGCGTGGGAGCCGACGTTGCCAAACAGCAGCTTCCGCGAGTCAAAAGCCTACTTCGCGCAGCGGAGGCTGACCTGCGGAACTCGGCGATGAGCCTCGAAGAGGCGGAAGCATTCTTGACGTCCAATTGGCGCGCCGTTGAAGAGGGGCAACCGCCGCATCCCATTGCTGAGGCTCTCGCAGTGTTCATTAGCAAGGATTTCTTCGGCTTCAGCCACCTGCCCGCGCCCGTAATAGACCGGGTCATGGTTGGCGAAGAGTTCTTCGTGCGGCCGCTGCTGTCTTGTCTGCCGCATGAGGACCGATTTTTCGTTCTCACTCTCAGCCAAAAACATGTGAAGTTACTGGAAGGCTCACGCCGCGGATTGCGCGAGCGCACGCTGTGGGATACGCCAGAAAGCCTTCGCGAAGATTTCGAGGGATACAGCTTCGGCTTCGAGAGGCAATATCAGATGCATACGGCCTCTTCGCCGGAGTCCCTCCAGAAAGGAGCTGTCTTCCACGGCCGCTCGCTCCGCCACAAGGACCGGATCGCTCACTTCCTTCACGACGTCAATCAAGGCGTCGTCACCGCGCTTAAGGACCAGCCGGGCCCGCTGATCGTGGCCGCACTCGACTATCTGGTCCCAATTTATAGGGAGGTGAACACTCACACGCAACTCCTCCAAGAGACCATTGGCGGAAATCCTGACCTGCTCTCGCCAAATGCAATCTACACCGCCGCCTGGAACATTGTCGGGAAAGAGCTTTCCAAAACGACCGAGCACGCATTCGCTGTGTACACCCAGCACATGAACTCGCCGCTCACGTCGAGCAATCTTCGCGAGACTGTTGCTGCGGCGCACCGCGGGCTTGTCCGTTTCCTGTTTGTGCCGGCTACAGGTGAGCGGTGGGGTTCTCTGGTGCCGCCTGAAACAGTGCATGTCCACAGCGTGCAGGAACCCGGCGATAGCGATCTCTTGAATCTCGCAGCGATTCTGACGCTTCGCCACGGGGGACAAGTGTATGCCTTGCCGCCGGGCAATCTGAGCGAAGGGGCCGATATGGCCGCGGTATTTCGGTACGCACTAGGGTCGCAAGCCGCAGGCGTTGCTTAGGCCAGTTCGACAGGCCCACAAGGAGAGAAGCGATGCCGGGCAAACAACTGCTTTTCCGATCTGCCGCGCGGGAAAAGGTCCTCAAGGGAGCGACGGCGATTACCGACGCCATTCGCATCACCCTGGGCCCGAAGTCCAAGTGTGTGCTGATCCAGAAAAAGTGGGGCAAGCCCGTTGTCTGCAATGACGGCGTCACGATCGCCAAAGAGATCGAGTTCGAAAACGCGGAGGAAAATCTTGGTGCTCAGATGATCCGCGAAGCCGCCGAACGCACTGGCGACGTTGTGGGAGACGGCACCAGCACGGCGTCAATTTTGACGAACGCGATTTTCGCGGAGGGCTTGCACAACATCGCCGCTGGCGCCAGCGCGGTTGACTTGAAACGCGGCCTCGACCGCGGCCTCCGCATCGCTGTCGAAGCTCTTAAGAAGCTCGCGCGCCCTGTGACTGGCCGCCTGGAAAAAAGCCAGGTCGCCACGATTTCCGCTCACAACGATAGCTCCATCGGCGAACTCGTCGCCGATGCCGTCGAAAAAGTCGGCGCGGAGGGTGTGATCACGGTCGAAGAAGCGAAGACGACCGAGACGACACTCGAGTTGGTCGAAGGAATGCAGTTCGATCGCGGTTATATCTCGCCTTATTTCGTCACCGACGCGGCCAAGATGGAGGCCGTGCTCCTTGATCCCGTGATCCTGATCCATGAGAAGAGAATCAGCAATCTTCAAGACCTGCTGCCCCTGCTCGAAGAAATCTCCAAGGCCGGGCGGTCTCTTCTCGTCATCGCCGAAGATGTGGATGGCGAAGCTCTCGCGACGCTGGTGGTGAATAAGGTTCGCGGAGCTCTGCTTTCCGCCGCCGTCAAGGCGCCTGGCTTCGGCGACCGGCGGAAGGAGATGCTGCAGGACGTCGCCATTCTGACCGGCGGACAGGTGATCGCCGAGGAACTCGGCATCAAGATCGAAAATGTCACGCTCGATCAGCTCGGCAAGGCCAAGCGTGTCGTCATCGACCGTGACAAAACAACGATCGTCGAAGGCGCCGGATCGAAGCAGGGGATTGAAGCGCGCTGCGCAGACATCCGAAAGCAGGTCGAACTCTGCAAGTCCGATTACGATCGCGAGAAGCTGCAGGAGAGGCTGGCGAAACTCGCGGGGGGCGTGGCCCTGATCCGCGTCGGCGCTCCTTCTGAAGCGGAGTTGAAAAACCGCAAGGAAGCCTTCGAAGACGCCATCAGCGCCACGAAAGCCGCCATTGCCGAGGGCATCGTTGCGGGCGGAGGCCTCGCGTTCCTTCGCCTGATCGAAGCGGTGGGCAAGGAAGAGGCAAATTGTACAGGTGATGAGCGCACCGGGCTCACCATTCTGAAACGCGCTTTGGAGGCTCCGACGCGCCAGATCGCCGAGAATTCCGCATTCGACGGCGGCGTCGTTGTGGATCGAATGAGGTCCGGGCAGGGCGATTTCGGATTCGACGCAGCCCGCGGCGAATATGTCGATCTGGTGAAGGCGGGAATCATCGACGCAGCGAAGGTGGTGCGCGTCGCGCTCGAAAATGCCGTGTCCGTCGCGAGTGTCCTGCTGCTCACCGAAGCAACACTCACCGAGATTCCCGAAAAAAAAGAAAGAGCAGCAAGTCAGGAATTGGCTGAGGTATAAGTAAGGGCCGCTTCCCAAAGCGCACTGCAGGAATCAGGCTTGGGGCGCGCGGAGATGGATTCACATGAAGCTCTTGATCGCCACCGACCTCTCGCCAACTTCGCATTGGGTAATCGACGCCGTGAAAGGGCGCCCCTGGCCTGCGGGGACCGAGGCGTGCATTCTCCATGTAGTCGATCTCACGCCGTTTCCGCTGGGCGCCGAACTCATGGACTCTGCGCGAAAAGCGGCCGAGTCGTCCGTGAAATCGATCAGCGATAGCCTCGCAAAATTAGGGCTCAAGATTTACACCGAGGTCTTCCCGGGTGCTCCCCGGAGTGCGGTGCCCGAATACGCGAAGAATTGGGGGGCTGACTTCGTAATGGTCGGATCTCACGGGAGCACCGGCATTGGACGCTTCCTGCTCGGGAGCGTGGCGCAAGCCGTAGTTCGCAACGTTCCCTGTTCCGTCGAAATCGTGCGACACAGGCCGGATCGCAAGCCGGCTCCGGGCGAGGGCCTGAGAATCTTGGTCGCAACGGATGGCTCGGATTGCTCCGCCGCGGCGGTTCGATCAGTCGCCACGCGCCCCTGGCCGCCTCGGACCTCGATTCGAGTCATCAGCGCTGTTGCTCCTTTCATCCCGATCGCCGATGCTGCCTCGGCCTACTTCTACGCGAGTCAGTCAGTCTTGGCAGCCCAAGCCGTTGAAGAGGCGGGTCGGTCACGCGCGACCGAGGCCATCGCGCGGGCCGGCGATCTCTTCCGCGGGGCTGGGGTCACCGGGGTTGAAACTGGCGAGCCGATTCTCGGTGACCCGAAAGCCGTGATCCTGGACGAAGCGCAACAGTGGGCCGCAGACATCATCGTCGTCGGCTCGCATGGCTGGCATGGCTTGGATCGCCTGATGATGGGTAGCGTCTCCGAGTCCGTCGCCATGCACGCGCATTGTTCCGTGGAAGTGATTCGGTAGGCGAGTTTCGATTCACACTGCAGCCTCATTGAAGTTCGCTGCGCCGGGGCGTAACGGCACAGTGCGCCGCACGCGGTGACGAAGCTAGGCGACGATATTTCGTCGCGTGACGAGATGTCGCCTGATCCCGCTCCCAATTTGGGACGCTCTAATCCCTCCCTGCCTAACTTAACTGCCCACTTTTGAATGGCTTACGCCGCGGCACCGTCGCCTCTTTCGGAGTGGCTCAACTCTTGCATTTGTGATCCATGGACAGAACAAACGTGCTGCGGATCACACGAAGCAACGAACCAAACTCACTCGGGCTGAGACTCGAAGGCCGATTGGAAGGACCTTGGGTCGAAGTGCTGAGAAAGACTTGGGCGGACACGCTCGATCATGACCGGCGCCGGCGAATCGTCGTAGATCTGAGCGGCGTCAGCTTTGCGGATTCCGTGGGTCGCACGCTGTTGCTCAACATGCAAGGAGAGGGCGTAGGGCTCATCAAGGCATCGGCATTTCTGCGCGAAATGCTGAAACTAAACGGATTGAACCTCAAGCAGCACGACGCGAATGAAAAAGGAGAATGAAATGCGAGCTCCATACGGCATGGAACTGATCGAGGACTGCAAAACTTGTCCGATGAGGAAAAACGGCTTCTTCTGCCAGCTGGCCGGCCCTGCGCTTCAAGCGTTCAGCAACGTCAAGTTCACGACCACATACCCGGCGCAGGCGGTTCTATACGTCGAGGGACAAGCCCCACGCGGGATTTACATGCTCTGCAAGGGCCGCGTCAAGCTTACGATGAACTCTGCCGACGGCAAGACCCTGATCGTCCGCATCTGCGAACCCGGAGAGATTCTCGGCGCACATGCGGCGATTTCGGGAGAGACGTACGAGCTGACGGCCGAAGCTCTTCAGCCCTGCCAAGTCGACTTCGTTCGGCGCGAAGACTTCCTGAAACTGCTCCGCGAACAGCCCGATATCGCTGCAGCTGTGATGCGGCAGCTCAGCACTGGTTACCGCCGGGCCTGCCAGGAAATTCGCTACCTTGGCCTCTCCCGGTCGGCGAGTGAGAAGGTTGCGCAATTCCTGCTGGAAACGGCGTCCAGCGGCCAGCAGACGAACCAGGGAAAGCGCTTCCATCTGGGTTTGACCCATGAAGAAATCTCTCAGATCGTCGGGATTTCTCGCGAGACGGTGACGCGCACCATGACTGAGTTCAAGAACAAAGCCCTGATCGCGACAAAAGGCGCAATGATCGTCATCCGGAATGAGTCCGGGCTCAGGGCGCAGGCTGCGGCGGCGTGACGCTCCCCGGAGCGCAAAGGCGGCGCCAAAGGGCGGAGGCGCATTATGGAAACAACCCACAGATACGAGGTCAGAGCTAAATCGACCAGACCGCGCTCTGGTGTGGTCGCATCGGATGCGATAGCGCAGCCGATTGTGTTCAGCGTCCCGCCGGAATTTGCCGGCGAGCCTCGCGTCTGGACGCCGGAGCACTTTTTCGTCGCTGCCATCGTCGCGTGTTATGTGAGCACGTTTTCCGGCATGGCGGAAATATCTAAGTTCCATTTCATTTCGCTTGAGGTCGATGCTGAAGGGACGCTCGAGAAAGACACAAGCGGCTGGAAGTTCACGGAAATCAAGCTGCGCCCGGCTTTGAGAGTTTCTCAGGAGAAAGACGGCGACCGAGGCGTTCGGTTGTTGGAGAAGGCGGAGCGCACGTGTCTCATCGCGCGCTCGATCACGGCGAAGGTCACGCTGGAACCCACGATTAAGGTTTCCCCGGAAGTCGTGCTCTCAGAAGCGGCGCCATAGCGCGCGTCGCTGGCATCACTCAGCAGAAATCGGCGCAGGAAGATCGCTCGCGGCAGTTTCCTCTCTCATGCGCGCGTGAGCGATTCCGTCCCGGTGACGTTCATTGACCGTCCATTCATAATCGGAGGTCCATACTAGTTCGTCCCCTGGTTTCGAGCGCAAGATAGCGGGGCGCTTCGAGCCCTCTCGGCAGGATACCCAGATTGGAGCGCACCTTGAGCCCAAACTTCCACGCGCGCTTCGCAGCTTACTTTTCCATGGAAATCGCCTTAGACCCGGCGATGCCCACCTACTCCGGCGGCCTCGGCATTCTGGCGGGCGATACGTTGCGGTCCGCCGCGGACGCAAACGTGCCTCTCGTCGGAATCACTCTCCTGCATCGCAAGGGATACTTCGAGCAGCATCTCGATTCGGCGGGCAACCAGACGGAAAGCCCTTCGATCTGGGCCCCGGAATCCGTCCTCAAGGAAATGCAGCCGCGCGCTACTGTGCGCATTGAAGGCAGGAACGTCCGTATTCGCGCGTGGGAGCACGTGATCATCGGGGTCGACGGCTACACCGTACCGGTCTATCTCCTCGATACCGCTCTCGCCGAGAACACTCCTTTTGACCAAACGATCACGGACCACCTCTACGGCGGCGACGATCACTACCGCTTGTGCCAGGAAGTCGTCCTTGGGATGGGCGGCGTCGAAATGCTGCGCGAACTCGGCTACCACCACATTCAAACCTTTCACATGAACGAGGGCCACTCCGCGCTCCTCACGCTCGCAATCCTTCAACTCCATATGGCGGGACGGCCCGTGGCGGAAGCGACCGCCGATGACATCGCGTTTCTTCGCAAGAAATGCGTCTTTACAACGCACACGCCGGTCCCGGCGGGCCACGACAAATTCTCGAAGGAACTGGTACGCAGCGTGATGGGCGAAGATCGCTTGGCGGAACTGGAAAAGCTCGGCTGTCTCCACGAGAACGTCTTGAATATGACGTACCTGGGCCTTCGCGGCTCCCACTACGTCAACGGGGTCGCCATGCAGCACGGCGAGATATCGCGAACGATGTTCCCCGAATATCCCGTCCATGCCATCACGAACGGCGTCCATGCGGTCACGTGGACCTCGCCCTCGTTTCAGCAGCTTTACGACAAGCACATTCCCGAGTGGCGTCACGACAAGCTGTATCTTCGCTACGCCATCGGCATTCCCCTCCGCGAGATTGACGACGCGCACCGCCAGGCCAAGCAGGCGTTGTTGGACGCCGTCAAGGAGAAGACCGGTGCCGCGCTGGACCCTTCTGTCATGACCATCGGCTTCGCCCGCCGCGCGGCGACCTACAAGCGGGCGGATCTCGTGTTTACGGATCCCGACCGCCTCAAATGGATCGCGCAAAATGCAGGCTCGCTGCAAATCGTCTTTGCGGGCAAAGCTCACCCCAATGACGGACCTGCAAAGGACATGATCCGTCACGTCTTTCAAATGATCGGAGTGCTCAAAGATGCCGTTCGGATCGTGTACCTCGAAAATTACGAGATGGTCTGGGCCCAGCTTCTGACAAGTGGAACCGATCTTTGGTTGAATACGCCTCATCGTCCGTATGAGGCTTCCGGAACGAGCGGAATGAAAGCGGCGCTCAATGGCGTGCCGAGTTTCAGCGTGCCCGACGGCTGGTGGATCGAGGGTCACATCGAGGGAGCGACCGGGTGGGATATCGGCCACGAGGAAATTCCGGATGTCGCCGCCGAGGAGATCGGCTCGCTGTATGACAAGCTGGAGAATGTCATCCTGCCGACATTCTATGGCCGCAGGAATGTCTACCTGGAAATCATGCGCCACTGCATCGCGCTGAATGGCTCGTTTTTCAATACCCAAAGGATGCTGGCGCAGTATGTCGCAAACGCGTATTCACTGGGCAGGCGTCAGGAAACGGCAAAGTAATCGAGCCGCGCCGCTATAGTGACATTGCGCGCGGCAAGAAACGGAAGAAAACCAGCGCGATCAGTATGAGATAGGCTAGCACGATCAGCGTCCAACCCATGTTGTGCCGGATCACCTGACCTTCGCTGCGAACGAGCTTGCTCGTCGAAACGCCCACGCTCGCCGTCTGCGGCGCAATCGGTTTTCCGACCTCCGCTCCTACCGAGTTCAGTGTGGGAAGCAAAAGGACCGGCAAATTCAGCAGCCTTCCAGTCACCATTTGTACGGGCCCGAACATCGCGTTCGTGGACGTGTTGCTGCCCGATAGTGCGACTCCGATCCAGCCCAGAATCGGCGCCAGAACAACGAAGAAGATTCCGATCTTCGACAGTCCGTAGGCCAGCGAATTTGCCATTCCCGTGTAAACGAAAACGTACGCCAGCGCGAAGATGAAGAAGGCGACCAGCAGCGCGCCCCACATCTGCTTGAACGTCCGTGAAAAGACTTGCCGCAGAATCCGGCCGCTCGGCTGCAAGAGCGCCAGGATGACAAGCCACGAAGCGAAGATCGACGAGCCGCCGTTGAAAGGCGCGAAGTTGAACACAGACGCGATCGGCTTCAGCGTAACCGATGACTTCGCGGCAATCGACAGCTTGAACAGAATGATCGTCGGCAGCGTCGACCACGGGCCGGTCCACGCGACAACTACGACAATCAGCACGATGTACGGCAACCACACTCGCAGCGCTTCACGCACGGAAGTCGGCGCAGTCACGTTCCGCGCTGGCGACTCCAGCACGGCGCCGCCGAATCCCCGCACAGTCTTTGGCCGCCAGATCTTCACGAAAAGGAACAGAATCCAGAACGAAGCCAGCGCGCCGCTCAGGTCCGGAAGATAGGGACCAAGGAAGCGCGCCACCGGCCACTGTCCTGCGATGTAGGAAAGCGATCCAACGACGGCCAGCGGCCACGCCTCAGCCACTCCCCTTCGCCCGCTGACCAAATAGATCAGGACCCACGGCGGCAGCAGAGCCAGCACCGCGACCACGTTGCCGATCGAACCCGAGAGCGCCATCAGCGGTAATCCCGTCACCGCCGCCAGGCCGATAATCGGCGCGCCGAGCGCTCCGTACGATACCGGCGCGTTGTTCGCCAGCGCCGCCACCCGGATCGCGTCCAGGTCCGCGATCCCGAGCCCGACCAGAATCGGCACGACCACCGCCCAAGGATAGCCGAACCCGACGAGCCCCTCCAAAAGCGCGCCAAAGGCCCATGCCAGCATGATCGTCTGGATTCGAATGTCCGCCGTCGCGTGGTGAACCATCCAGCTCTCAAACCGCTCGAAATCTCCCGTCAGCACAAGCGTATTGAAAATGATCAGGCCCCAGAACGTGATCCAGTCGATCGACCAAACGCCGGTCATCCCGCCAAACAGGTAGGACTTCATCGCGCTCGCAAGTGGAGCGTGCCAGACCAGTACACCCACCGGGATCGTGATCGCGCCCGCGATGATTGTGGCGAACCAAGCCGTGATTCGAAAAACCGCGAGCATCAAGATCAGCGCGATCAGCGGCACCAGAGCAGCCAAAATGGTCAGCCAAAGATGCCCTGTCGGATTAAGTGTCTGCTCGAACATCGCGGAGGGGTATATCACATTTGGGCGGCGGAGGGTGAGTTGATAACCGGCACGCCGCGACATACAATACGCGCCACTGACAGCACATTCGCAATCCGAGTTCGGGGGAAACATGCCAGCCACATCAGAGCGGATTTACGTCGGCGCGAGTGATCGCGTGCCGGAAGGCGGCCGCCTGGTCGTCGACGTAAACGAGAAAACTGTGGGCATCTTTCGCTTCGAGGGCACGCTCTATGCTTGGGAGAACGTCTGCGCCCATCAAGGCGGTCCGGTCTGCCAGGGCAAAATCATTCATCGCGTCACGGAAGTGATCGACTCGGGCGGTGAAAGTCGCGGCTTCGCCTTCGATGAATCGCACCTGCATATCGTCTGTCCGTGGCACGGCTTCGAGTACGACATTAAAACAGGCGTGCATCCGGGACGCCCTGCAGCCAGGCTGATCCGCGTGGCGGTGGAAGAGACGAGCGACGGAATTTATGTCACCGTCTGAAGAGTCCGCGAAATTGTCTGCGCTCGTTGCGCAACTAGGCCTGCAAATCGAGCGAACGATCCAGGCTGGTGAACTGGCTCAGGTGCCTCCGCCCGATATCACGCAGCTCGTCAGCGGGGCGGTAAGGCTGTATGCGATGAGCGTCGAAGAGGCGGAACCAGGCGCGGAAACGGCGCCCGTGATCGACGATACGGTTTCCACCACGGAAGCGATGGTCGTCGCCTGCGCTCTGCTGCGCGCGCATCATTTGAACCCGTTCGATCTCGCGCTTTGGTTCCAACGAACCGCGCCGCAGCGCGGCCAGTAAATAACAGGAGATTGAGAACGGCCCTGTAAGAGGACATACCTATGAGCACAACGAAGACCCTGAATGGCACAACCACGGCGAGGGAACATCCGGTCCAGCAGATCACTACACGCACGGACTCGCGCGAAATCCTGGCAAATGCTCGCCGCGACATCGCGCGCTATCACCTCGACGACTACTTCATCGTCGATGTCGATGCGCATCACGTCGAGTTCGACTCATGGGCCGAAATCCTCGATCACCTTGAAAATCCCGTGCTTCGTCACAACGCCAAGGTGATGACCCAGGATTGGCCCCGCGCCCGCCAGATGGCTTTCAGCAATCATCCTGTCGGGATGACGTTTCAGGACGTTTTCGGCCGTATCCCGCACCAGGCCGAACTCGCCGAGCACGTCGAGAGGACCGACGAGCACCGTGATCTGACTCTGATTCGTCGGGCTATGGATTCGATGGGCATCAAGATGCAGGTCGTCTTCCCGCAGCCGATGCTCGAAATGGGCCTGCACCCTGAGCAGGACATCGTCACCGCGATGACGTTCGCTTACAACCGCTGGTTCACTCGGACGATCCTGCCGCGCGAGAAGCGCGTGAAGTCGCTGCTCTGCCTGCCCTTTCACGATCCCGACGCGTCGCTCAGAACGATCCGCGAATTCGGCGAGACGCCCGGCGTCGTCGGCTTCATGATCACCAGCCAGCGCCACACCGGCGTCCATCGCAATATGTACATGCGGATCTACAGGGAGCTCGAGGAGCGCGGCCTCCCGCTCGCTTTCCACGCCGGACCGAGCTGGGGCGACTCGATGACGACCACTATGAACCGCTTCCTTTCGGTTCATTCGATGTCGTTCGTCACCTGCAACATGACCCACTTGACCAACTGGGTCATAAACGGCCTGCCCGAGCGCTTCCCGAAATTGAAGGTCATCTGGATCGAAAGCGGCCTCGCCTGGATTCCGTTCATGATGCAGCGCCTCGACCACGAATACCTGATGCGCCAGTCCGACGCGCCGCTGCTGAAGCGCCTTCCGAGCGAATATATTGCCGACATGTATTTCACCTCGCAGCCGCTCGAGGTGACCATGCCGCACATGCTCGAAGCCACAATGAAGGCCATTCGCGCGGAGACCCAGTTAATGTACTCCTCTGACTGGCCGCACTGGGATTTCGACGTTCCATCGCGCATCGCCGGGTTGCCGTTTCTGAGCGAACAGGCCAAGCGCAACATTCTGGGTGAGACCGCGCGAAAACTGTTTCACATCTAGCTGCGCCACACTCGCCGAAAGGAAACCGCCGTGCACAAAGTTCTCGTGCTGTATCCGCCTCCCAAAGATCCGGCACATTTCAAGCGCTACTACGAGGAGACGCACCTCCCTCTCGCCGCACAGCTCCCCGGACTTGTGTCGAGCCGCCATACTTTCTTTGTCGAAGGCGTTGGCGGCGCGTCGCCATATTTCTGCATTTGGGAGGGCGAATTCGCCGATGCCGCTTCGATGGCCGCTGCGATGCAATCGCCCATCGGGCAAAAAGTCGCGGCGGACGTCCCCAACTACGCCACGGGCGGCGCCACGGTCCTTCACTTCGATGCGCAGCCTTCTCCGGCGCCAACCGCAGGCGGAAAACAAGACACCTTGTCTGCGGGGATGAGCATCCGCCGCGACATGTTCGGCCCGGCGAATGCCGACCAGGTTCTCGAAAAGGCCACTGATTTCAACCGGCCGCTTCAGGAGCTCGTCACGCGCTATTGCTTTGGCGAGGTCTGGACGCGTTCGCTGCTCGATCGCAGGACGCGCAGCATGTTGACGATGGCGCTTCTCGTCGCCCTGAATAAGCCGAATCAATTGAAAGGCCACGTTCGCGGCGCGATCAAGAACGGCGTCACCAAGGACGAAATCCGCGAAGTCCTTCTCCACAGCATGATCTATGCCGGCGTGCCAGCCGGCGTGGACAGCTTCAATCACGCCATCGACGTGCTGAAAGAACTCGGGCTCGAGTAAAGGAGCACACATCTCCATGCGCGTCGGCTTCATCGGCATCGGCAACATGGGTTGGCCTATGGCCGGCCATATCGCGGCGGCGGGTCACGCGCTCACGGTGTACGACCTCGACGCCGAAAAGAGCGCCCGCTTCGCCCGCGAACACAATTGCCGGGCCGCGCGCAGCCTCGCAGAACTCGCGGAGAACGAAATCACGATCACGATGCTGCCCACCGGCCAAATCGTGCGCGACGTAATCCTCCAGGCCGAGAACGGCGCGTTCGCGAAATCCTTGCGCCCCGGCGCGCTCGTCGTGGAAATGAGCTCTTCCGAGCCAGTCGGCACGCGCGAGCTGGGAAAAGTGCTCGAGCGAAGCGGTGTCATTCTGATCGACGCTCCAGTGTCTGGCGCGGTCCCTCGCGCGAAAACCGGGACGCTCGCGATCATGATCGGCGGCAACGACAAAGCTGCGATCGAGCGCGCCAAGCCCGTGCTTCTGGCCATGGGCAAGCAGTTGTTCGAGACTGGCCCGCTCGGCACCGGCCACGCGATGAAGGCGCTTAATAATTACATTGCTGCGGCCGGGTACACGGCCGTCGCGGAGGCACTGCTGATCGGCCAGCGTTTTGGTCTCGATCAGGAAAAGATGGTCGACATCCTCAACGCCTCCACCGGCCGCAACTTCTCGACCGAATTCATGATCAAGGAGCAGGTGATCGGCGGCAAATTCGCCACCGGCTTTGCGCTCGGCCTGATGGCCAAAGACGTGCGCATCGCCGCCGATCTCGGCGAAGCGGTCGGACTCGACGCGCCGCTCTCCCGCTTGATCCGTGAACGCTGGGCCCACGCGCGAGAAAAGCTCGGCGCCACGCGCGATACCTCCGAAGCGATTCTGGGCTGGAAGGATGATTTGCCCAAAGACACGTAGGGACAGCTATGAGTCCGTCGCTTATTTCCGGTGTCAACGTCCCGCTGTCCTTCGACACCGTAGTTCGAAGGTACCCCACAATATCTCTCGTCTGTTTCTGGGGTTTGGGAATGCTCAGCTATCATCAGGACGCCAAGCATCGTTTGAACGCATGGGCACTCTTGTCTCAGTTGTTTTCCGTCATCTGCCTTATTGCTCTTGTAGTGTTTGGTTTCACGCAGCATGAGTGGGCGAATTTCATAGTCGTCCCACCTCTGGTCTGGTTACACGTTCAATTCACAAAGCGATGGTGGGCACGACCGGAAGCATGGTGGTGATGACCTGCTCGTGCGCGGGATGAGACAATTTTAGAGCTTCAGTGGAAATCGTGTGACGGCGTTTCCGCGCGGCTGATCGTGAGCGCCTCAACCCGTCCGACTTTCACGGAAACTACGTTGTCCTGATTCTGCAGCGTGCCTTCGATCAGCAAAAACTGGTTGTGCACCACCGTCGTGTGATCCTGTTCAAATAATTGCGGCGTGATGATGGCGTTGGCGATTCCGGTTTCGTCCTCAAGACTCAAAAAGACGAATCCCTTCGCCGTGCCCGGTCTCTGCCGCGCGATCACTGCCCCCGCCACGCGAACCTGCATGCCGTCGCGAAGCTTCGGAAGTTCGACGGCCGCTCGCACTCCGCGCCTCTTCATCTCCGCGCGGCAATACGTCATCGGATGGGGACCAACCGTCATGCCCGTGCCGCGGAAATCCGCAATCAGCCGCTCTTCGTTCGTCATCGGCAGCAAGGGCGATTCTTGCATAGCAGCGGGCTCCTTCGATTCCGCGGTCGGTTTCTCGGGCGCCATCGCACCCACGCTCTGCGAAGCTTCCTGCATTTCCAGCAGCGGTCCCGGCCGGCGTGCCGCGCGCTCCACCTGCCAGAGCGCATCGCGGCGGTGAAATCCCTTCCGATCGGAAAGAAAATTCAATGCGCCGACTTCGGCCAGCGCCGTCAGCTCGGATTTCTGTATCTCGGGAACACGCTGCTTCAAATCATCGATCGACGCAAACTTCCGAATCTCGCGCTCGTGCACGATTTCGTGCGCGACCTCTTCCCGCAGGCCCTTGACGTAGCGCATTCCCAGCCGCACCGCGAATCCATCGGCGATCTCTTCGAGCGTGCAATTCCAGTCCGAACGCGTTGCATCGATCGGCTCGAATCTCAGCCCGTGGCGCTGCGCGTCTTTCACCAGCGTCGCCGGCCGGTAAAAACCCATCGGCTGGTTATTCAGCATCGCGGCCGTGAACGCGGCCAGATAATGGCACTTCAGCCAGGCGCTCGCATACGCGATCAGCGCAAAGCTCGCCGCGTGCGACTCGGGAAATCCGTACAGAGCAAACGAAGTGATCGACTGCACGACCTTGTCCTGCGTCTCTCCCGTGATCCCTTTTGCCGCCATGCCGCGCCGCAGTTTCACCTCGATCTCCTTCATGCGCGCCTCGGACCGCTTGAACCCCATGGCTCGCCGCAGTTCCTCGGCTTCGCCGCCCGTGAATCCCGCCGCGATCATCGCCATGCGCAGCAACTGCTCCTGAAAAAGAGGTACTCCCAGCGTGCGCTTCAGAACGGGCTCGAGCGCGGGGTGAAAATATTCCGGCGCCTCGCGACCCTGCCGGCGGTTCAGATAAGGATGCACCATGTTTCCGACGATCGGCCCCGGCCGGATGATGGCCACCTGCACCACGATGTCGTAAAAACATGTTGGCCGCAGCCGCGGCAAACACGACATCTGCGCCCGGCTTTCGACCTGAAACATTCCGACCGTATCCGCCTTTTGCAGCGCCGCATAAACCGCCGGATCGTTTTGCGGCAAATGGCCCAAATCGATCTCTTGCCCTTGACGCTCGCGGATGATCTGCAGCGACTCCTCCAGCACGGCCATCATCCCCAGCCCGAGCAAATCCACTTTCACGATTCCCATGTCGGCGCAGTCCTCTTTGTCCCACTGCACCACCACGCGTCCCGGCAGCGTCGCCGGCTCCAGCGGCACGATCGAATCGAGCTGGCCCTGGCACACCACCATTCCGCCCGAATGTTGCCCGAGATGCCGCGGCAAATCCTGCACGGCCTGGCAAAGTTCCAGAAACTTTCGAATCCGCCGGTGCTGAAGATCGAGACCAGCGTTCCGAAACTGCCGTTCGAGCGTGTCGTCCGGGTCCTTGTACTCCCACGATCCGACGAGCCCCGCCAGCCGGTCGAGCGTTTCCGGATCGAGCGACAGCGCTTTGCCGATCTCCCGCGCCGCCGAGCGCCCGCGGTACGTGATCACGTTCGCCGTCATCGCTGCGCCCAGTTTTCCGTAGCGCTCGTAAACATACTGAATCGCGCGCTCGCGCTGATCGCCGCTCGGGAGATCGAGATCGATGTCCGGCCACTCGCCGCGCTCTTCAGACAAGAACCGCTCGAAAAGCAGGTCCATCCCCACCGGATCGACCGCCGTGATGCCCAGCGAATAGCACACGGCGCTATTCGCCGCCGATCCGCGTCCCTGCACGAGAATGTTTTTCTCGCGGCAGAATCGGACGATGTCCCATACGATCAAAAAGTAGCCGGCCAGATGGAGTTTTTCGATCAGCGCGAGTTCGCGATCGATTTGCCGCCGCGCGCGTTCGTTGGCTGCGCCGTAGCGGCCAATCATGCCCTCCAGCGTGCGTGCGCGAAGAAATTCCATCTCCGATCCGCCGTCGGGAACGGGATAGATCGGAAACTGGTATCCCAAATCGCTCAGCGTGAATTGCAAACGCGAAGAAAGAATCTCCGTGTTTGTAATCGTCTCGGGAAAGTCGGCGAAAAGCTGCGTCATTTCCTCGTGCGTCTTGAAATATCTTTCCGAATTGCGGCTCAGCAACCGGCCGGCGGTGGCGAGCGTCCGGTGATGGCGGATGCAGGTGAACACATCCAGCAGCTCTCGCTGCTGCGGCAGCGCGAACGAAACACCGTTCGTCGCCAGCAGCGGCAGCTTCAGCTTCCGTGCAATCGCGACAGATGTTTGATTGCGTGCCTCCTCTTCGTGGCAGAAATGCCGCTGCAGCTCCACATACACATTTTCCCGGCCGAATATCCGGCTCAGCTCCTCGACGCATTTCACGCCACGGTCGACTCCGCCTTTTGCCAGCGCATGCGCCAGCGGACCTTCTTCGCCACCCGTCAGACAAATCAAGCCGCTGCTCATTTCGGCCATTTCTTCCGTCTGCGCCCGGCCCTCGCCTTTTGTCGCGCGCAGCTTCATGCGCGTAATCAAACGACACAGGTTCTGATATCCCTCGCGCGATTCTGCGAGCAGCACATATCGCCAGCCCGCAGTCGATGTAACCTCCGCTCCGATATGCGCTCGAATGGAATGTTTCTTCGCTGCCAGGTGAAAACGAGGCGATCCATACACGCCGTCGCGGTCGAGCAGCGCCATCGCAGGCATCCCGCGCTCCTTGCACAAACCAACCAATTCCTCCGGGGCGGAAGCGCCTTCGAGAAAGCTGAACGCCGACCGCGCGTGAAGCTCGACGTACATCAGTCGTACACTCCCCGCACAAACCAGCCGCGGCGCAGCGAATCGTAATAGAAGCGGAAAATGCCGGAATTCGGTTGCAAGTGCGCAGAACGGTCGCGTCCCACCGGAGAATCATGGAAATGAATTTCCAAATCCCATTCATCCTGCTGCCAGGGATCTTCCCGCCACCAGTCGCCTGATGTCCGCCACGGCCCGGACACCGCAATCACATCTCCTCGCAATCCCTGAAACGCAACTCGCGTCGGGCATCCCGCCTGCAAATCGAGTTGTGCCGGCATGGCGGGACGGAATACTCGGAAGCTCGTCGACACTTTCGAACTCGCGCGCTGTTCCGCTGCATGCCGAACGCTCTTGCTGTCGCCGCTTGTCTTGGACGCTTCCTGCGGAGTCAGGAACCGCCGCATCTGGAACTCCCCCGGGCGGTACGTGTCCGTCAGCGATGGCGAGCCGACGTTCCCTTCGCCGACCACGTGCGCGATGCGTGCGATCGTGAGTTCCAGTTTTTCGGGATCGGGGAAACTGGGTAAAAAAAGTCCGCCCTGCGTCGCACGCGGGCGCGCGGCTTCCGCCGCAAGCGTGATCTTCTGAATCGGCGCGCCCGGAGGATTGAGTTGCAACCGCAGCCGCAGCAATTTCAAAAGCATCTTCGAATCGCGCGCCGGGACGGGAAGCTGTATTTCCTTTTCGTACAGGCTGGGCCGCCTTTGCGTCGGAAATGCTTCCCGAATGTCCACGGCGTTTTCAAACGACGGCTGCAGCTCGAAACGCACGCGAATCGCAGCCGCGCCCAGCGCACGCGCCGTCAAACGCACGCAAAGTTGATCGAGCATCCGCCCCAGAAGAAACGACAACGGATCGAGTTCCTCGACTGCATCATCCAGTTCCATCTCTTCTTCGAAGGAATGTGCGGGTTCTGCAATCACGAGCGAGCGCTCGGATGCGCCTTGCGCCAGAGCGTGCAGGCGGACTCCTTCCTGTCCGAGCCGCTCCGAGAGATCGAGAATCGGCAGGCGCGCCAGATCGGCGCACGTGGCCACGCCCCAGCGGTTCAGTATTTCAGCAGTCTCATCGGAAGGAGAAAGTGCGCTGATGGGCAATTCGCCCAGATATTGCGATTCCTCTCCGGGGGAAATGATCGTGATCCCTGTAAATCCGCGCGCAGCAATCAGAGCGGTGTCGATATTCACGGCGGTTGCGACATTCACCCGCAATCCGCACGCTGCGGCTCGCTCGACAAGATGAGTGGTGATATCTTTTTCCGCGCCGAATAAAGAAGTCAGGCCGGACAAATCCAGAACAATCGCGTCCTGCGCTGTATCTTCAATCCGTGGCGAAACCGACCAGCCGATATCGAGCAGCACTGCGTGAGCAATTTTTCCCTGCGCAGGAGAGCGAGACCGAATTTCCACGCCGGCGAATTGCTCGGCGTCCGTTTTCGTCATTCCGATTTCGATTCCCATTTGCGTGGCTTTTTCGCTGACTGCAACCACGCTGCACAGCGGAGGATTTCCCTCGATCAGGACAAGCGCACGCTTGCCGATCGCAGGCCCAGCGCGCACCACCGCCTGCAACAGAAAATTGGGAACGAAAATGGAAGCGAACGCCATAAGAACCTGATCGCAAGGCGAAAGAACCGGGCAAATTCTTCACCTTTTTCTGACGCCTCCCCATACGGCTGTCGTGTCGAACTCGGTTCCGTCGTCGCAAGCGTCTGCGCAAATTTCGTTCGGCTCGCGCACCCAAAGGTTTTCCCGCTTCGCGCGTGAGCGAATGATTTCCGCGCGGCTCTTCCAGCTGTCGAGCAGACACCCCGGCGAATGTCGCAGCGAATTCCCGCCGGCGCTCCCTGCTGTTTGCGTCCACCGTGTCTCCTGCGCATGCAGGCCCAGCACCAGCGACGCGCACGTTTTCGCGTTCGATTCCTGCTCCACCACGAGAAAGATCGTCGGCGTGTGCTCCACGGCCCGCCGAAATCGAAACCACACCTGCAACGGCACGTAACGGACCTCGCGCGCCGGCGTATCTCCCAAATCGAGCGCGATCAGCCCGAATCCGCCGCCCTGCACCAGCAAATCCGTCGCACGCAGCGCCTGATCGACGTTCCGGCAGCGCACCCAGAGCAGTTGCTGCAACCGCACGCCCGCCGCCTCTGCGGAATGTGGATCGAACGCGTCGCGCGCGTCCACCAGCGCGCACACCTCCGACGCCGCCGTTCGCATCGCCAGCGCCGAAACCAGCAAGCTCGTCCGCCCCGAACACGGCGGCCCGTAAATCTCCGTCAGGCTGCCGCGCGGCAATCCTCCCGTCAGTAAATCGATGGGAGGCACGCCGGTCAGCGCCGTTTCCACGATCGGCTGGTCGCGATATTGAAAAGGACTCGCGACGCGCGCGGCCAGCCCGCCGCGGCGGGCCAGCGCCGATTCCACCTGCAAGCGCAAAGCGGATGTTTTCGAGCTCATGGCGTCCACCCCAGCACGCAAATTCGGCGTGCCGGGAACCCCGGAGTTCGCAACGCGAAGGGCGAAAAGGAGGGGATTTCTATTTCGCTTTTTCTTCGCCTATAGATTTTAGGTTTTGCCGCGATGCCTTGTCAAGCACAGATGGCTCATCGGATGGACGAAATGCCGTTCAGAATTCTTAAGACCTTCCTTGCTTTGACAGCTCTTAAGGATTTCCAGTCTGGGCCAGCAGTCTTGTTCGCTCTGTCAGAAAGAAAAGCCCATTCTGGATTAGGCCGTGTGTGTTCGAGCGTGGCCTGGAGCCATGCAGACGCATATTGCTGGAATGTCGGCGCTTCACCTTTCGTCCAGAAATTACGCGCGACGATTCTGGCAATCGCGCCGTTCCTGAACTTCCCGTCAGTCAGGTTCTTCAGCAAAGTGATCATGGCCCGGTTTGTTTTGTCATATTGCCCATAAAACAGCCGGTCGCTAGCTCTGAGATTTGTCGGAAGGGGATCAAAACATACGACGGAAGATGGCAAACATGTCTCCGGCAGAACCAACCCAGTTTGCAGGAAGTGCCGGACTCTTTTCAAAATCACGCCCTTGCGGTCGTTGTCGGAAGTTTCCCGCCGTTTGCCGTTCTCCCTGCGAACCACAATTTTGTAGGGGATCGAATGCTTTTCGCAAAACCGTTTGATCTCGGCAAGATTCAGATAGTTGAGATCTTCCATCAATTCCTGCTGTTCGTTTTTCGTAAGGCCGGAAATTAGGGAAGCCATAGTTCGCAAAGCCTTCAGTTCCTTAATTCTGCGGATCAGTGCGCGGGCGTCGGCGGACTATTCGTTACTGTATAGAGTTTTCCGTCGCGCAGATAAAGCCGTTCGGCCTCCTCATGATTGAACGGGCGCGCGCCGCGGCGTCCAAATACCGCGAGCTGGTTTCCGCTTTCATCGACGGCGCGGTCGCGGTCGATTCCCTTGGAGATCATGAGAGCTGGCCCAGCCGTGTGATACGTCGCGATCAGCTTCGGCGTCGGCCGAGGGCTGAAGCCGTACGCATTCGGCGAATCTTCCGGCGACAAGATCTGCAGCACGCGCATCCCATTTGCGCCATCAGCCACGAACGCAAACGCGCTGCCGTCGACCATCCCGATTTTCACGTCGCGCACATCGTTCATCTTGCCGTCCGCTGAAAAAAACCCATCGAGCTTCGGCTGCTCGGGCCTCTCGACATCCACAATCGCCAGCCCATGCTTGCCGCTCGCGACGTACGCGTACGTCCGCGCTACATATACATTGCGCACATCCTGCAGCTGTACTACGGTATTCGGCACGACGCGCGGATGATCGAGCGAAGTCAGATCAAGCACCTTCAACCCATCCCGATCGACAACAAAACCATATCGAAACTGAATCGCAATTCCCTGCGGATCGTTCAACTCCGCTGCACCGATCTCTGCCGTCACGCGCGGTTGCAGCGGATTATTCAAATCGACGACCACCAGCCCGCGGTCGCACAGCATATAAGCGTACGTGCCCGCAATCGTGATGCGCCGCGCTCCATTCAAAATTCCGTTGGGATTGAACGCCAGCGCCCGCTTTAGAAAGTTGTTGTTCGGATCACCATCGAGCAGCGTGCTCACGCCCGGCCTCTTGTGTTTCAAATTCGGATCGCCGATCACGACTAGCCCTTCGTATTTGTCGGCAACATAAAGAAACGCGTAGATCGGATGAATCGGCTGCTCTTCGTTTTCGGCTCGCCGGGTGCGAATCGGGTCGAGCGCCAGCGTCGAGGGGCTGGCCACGGCCATCGCGTATTTCGTCTTCACGTAGAATTGCTGGCCCAGCGGAGAAACCGGCGCCGTCACCATGCGCTCGGAGAAGCCTTTGTTATCGATGTTCGCGATGTCGTATGCGCGGAAGCCCCCCTTGCCGGTTGCCGCGTAGAGATATTCGCCTCGCATCTGCACGTCGAGCACATTCCCTGCGTGGTGATACGCCTCTTGCAGCTCGCGGCCACGCGCCACATGCTGCTGGTAATCGGTGGGGTACGCCAGCCGCTGCAAATAACTGCCATAAATCGCGGGCGGCTCATCATGTTCGGCCACTGCGACGGCGTCGAAACCTTTCGCGCCGTCCGCGACGTAGACGTAGCGGCCCATGAAATTCACGAGGTTTGTGCCCTGCAGCAGCACCTGCGCCAGCCACGCGTTGTTGTCCCGCTGCTCGGACACGTGGCAATCGTCGCATTCCTTCGTTTCCTTTGCCCGCACCGTGTGCGGCACGAACGTGCTGAAGGCAATCCCACTGAACCCTTCGGCCGAAATCGTCTGCTGCATGTAGTAGAGCCACTCGCGATTCGCGTTTTGCGAGCTGACCACAATCGCGCAGGACGAGCGCGCGGGCGCGACGCGATGGCCCGTCACTGTGCCGTCAATCCCGAGCATGTAGCCGTCGTCGCGCAGCACCTGAAAGTTGTATGAGGTCCAGTTGCGCGTAAGCAGGCCCTCGTTGTGCAGCATTGGCTTGCGCTGATTCGCCTGCATTGAGAGATGGCAGCCGAAGCAGTTCGGCGCCCACGACGTGTGGCACGCGTAGCAGGTCATCCGGCTGTTGGCATGCGCGAGTTGCGATTCATCAGCGGGGACGTCGCCCCAAGTCGCGCCGTCCTTGCGCACCGTCTTGGCCCAGCGCGATTTTTCGCTGTAGTGAGGATTGCCCGGCGTGATCGTGTCGAGCGTTTGCACCACTTCCCATTCCTCGTCCGGCTCGACCATCGACCGCTGATAGAGCTTCCCGTCGCGCCACTCGAAACGCCGCGCGTTCCATGGAGTGCGCAGCGCGTCGAGATGCGTCCCGCCCGCGGGCGCCGCGAAGCCAGACGTAACCAGCGTCGCGCGCTTTTCGATCGTGCCGTGGCAATCGATGCAGTCGAGCTCGATCGCCGCGCGCGGCTCGGCGTAGATCTTCCCGTTGCCGTGAACGTCCTGCTCGAAGTGGCAGTCCACACACTGCATCCCTTTTTCCAGATGGATGTCCGCTAGATGGACCGCCTTCTCGAATTTCTGCGGATCGTCCGGCGAAACGATCTTGTTGTCCGCATCGAGCAGATTGCCCTGGCGGTCGCGCTTGTAGACGGCGCGGAAGATCCAGCCGTGGCTGTGAAAGTCGGCAAACTGCGTCTGCTTGAGCTGTGCGTTGAATTTCCCGCTGCCTACTTCCTTCAAAAATTCTGGATCGGACCACAATCCTCGCGCCGCCGCGCCCTCTGGATTCCGCTGCGAAACTTCATACCGTTCGTCTGCCGTCGGATTCCGCTGCTCCTTCGGATACATTGCGTCGCCGTCGATTTCGTTGTCCCACCACGTGTAGCCGAAGTATGTAGCCTCCATGTTCGTTCCGGGGTGGACGTGGCAGACCATGCATTGGCTCGATGGAATCGAACGCGTGAAGACGTGCCGGATCGAATGCCCGGATTCGTTTTTCGCGATCGTCGGATCGGACGAAGCGCTCGTTCCCAAATTTCCAAACGTCGCATAGGGGCCCGAATGAACCGGCGAGCGGTCGTTCGCATAGACCACGTGGCACGCCGTGCATCCGCTGCCGCGATAATCACCCGGCTGATCGTTCGTGCCCGGCAATGAAAGCAGCGGGTCGAGCAGGCGCGTCTTTTGCAGACCGAGGAAGACGGGATCGGTTCGCAGCTCTGTGCCGAAGCCGCGGTCGCTCAATTTGTCGTCCGGCCGGCCCGGCTCTTCATCGGTTTTCGGATTTCCGATCTCGCCCTTCTTCTCGCCACCGCGCTCGAACACGCGGAGAATGTTCCCCGGCTGCGAGATTTCCCAGCGCTCGAGCGGCGTCAGCTCGGGCACTACGCCCTTCGTCCGCGTCTCTTCCGGCGTCGGCGGCGGAACGGTCTTGATGATTTGCGGCGATCCGTCCGCCGAGTAACTCTCGCCGAATCGCGCATTTTTCAGCGGAAACGCTCCGTTGTTGTAAAGCGCCGCGCCGTAGAGAAATCCCCCATGAGTCATCATGCTGGTGCTCACGTTGCGGACCTCCGCAGCATGACATCCCGATTGTCCGCACGTCTGGGGCGCGACGCGAAGGTCGCCGGGATTTGCGAACCGAATGAACTCGTAGCTCTCGCGCAGCCATTTTGTGTACGGGCGCTGGACGCGCCCCGCTCCCAGCGCGAATTCCGGATCGCGCGGCTGCACATGCGCCTTACGCTTCACCTGCTCGTATTCCGCAGAACCTCTTGCGACACCGGTCGCGGTGCTCGCCGTCGCGTCGCCGCCGTGGCAATCCGTGCAGCCCAGCCGCACCGTGCGCGTGGGATGCATCGTAGGTTCGTCGATTCCGGCATGACAGGTCAAACAGCCCGCGCTCTTTCGATCCGCATCCGCCTGCGTCTGCCTCAGCAGCATCGGCTCCTGCGACTGTGCGCCCTCAACCTGAGCGATTGACCGGTGCTCCAGCGCGAACAATGCGGCAAGAGTCGCAGCAATCGCCGCCGCGGTGAAGTACCGTCGCTGCTGCGCTCCCAGTCTTCGCGCCGTTTCTCTCATCGCAAGCCGTCTAGCTCCGTTGATTCCCTCTAGCTCCGTCCTCGTCATCCGTCATTCCGAGCGGAGTCGCGTGCTCTGCATTTCCCACCGCACAGCGGTGCGCTCGCGACGTAGTCGAGGAATCTCTCTTCGGCGTCCGCCGCAAATATCAAACGCCCCGTCAGAACTGAAACCGCACGTTCGTGAACAAAGAAAACATCGTCTTGCCCGTGTAGATGTTTCGCAATCCTTCTCCCGGCATGAGCATCGCCGCTCCCCCGGTGACGGAAATGTTTTCCGTCAGCGGCGGACGGTACTTTACTCCCAGGCTCGAATCGAGCCCGATCGTGTGGTGAATCGGCGCTTGAAACAGCAGCAGCTCGAGCGGCTGCGTATCCATGAACCGCATGTAGTTCACGTTCACGAACCCGCGCAATTTCGGCGTGAGATCGAAATCTGACCCCGCATTCGCCAGAAAAATTCCTGGATTGACGAAGTTGGCCTGCCCTTCGTCCTTGCTCGACCGCAGGCTCGGCAGCAGGCTGTCCGGCGTCGTCAGATTCACGCCCGAGCCCGTCAGCCGGATTCCCTCGCGGTTCCACAAACTGAAGATTCCTCCTGCGAACTCGGGAAAATCCTCGATGGCGTCGAAGCCGCGCGCCTCGCTGTCCCGCGGATGTGCGTCGCCGGAAGCGTAAAAGACCGACGCCTTGAATCGTGCCCAGTCCTTGTCCACCGAAAGCTCCGCGGCGGCCATCTGCGCGTTGATTCGCACGGGACGTCCCGCAATGGCGTTGAAACTGTCCCGTCCCAGCGCCTGATAAAACGAGTGGCTCAGATTCAGCCACCCAATGTGCCCGTCGCCGTTCAAACCGATGTAGGCCGCATGAATGCTGTGCGTTTGAATCGCACCGTTGGACACCACCGCGCCGACCGGAGCGGGCCGCACCAGAAATCCGTTGTCGTCGTAGTGAATCGTAGGCGCGTCATCGTTGTAATCCGCGTTCACCTGAACCGTGTATCCCGGGAAAAGAAAATCCTGCCTGTACGCGTTGGCGACGAACACCTGCTGATGCCGCAGCGCAAATGAGTTCAACCCGCTGTTCGTATTTTTCTCCAGCATGTTGAAGTACGCGAGATTGTATTGCCAGCGGTTCGAAGCCAGGTTGCCGAAAAACCGCACGCCCGGCTGCTCGTCCACGAAAATGAACCCGCGAAAATCTGCATTGAACTGCTGAATCCCTGCGCGCACGGAGACGAAATCGAAATTTGGGCTCAGGTCGTGTAGCTTCACCTCGCCGAACGCTTCCTGAAATCCGAGATGCGAATCGAGCCGCGTCGTGCCCTTACTCACATCCACGTTGACGATGCCGCGCTCTTGTACGTCGAGATAGTTCAGGCTTACTGCCGGGGTCACCCGAATTCGCCAGTCGACCGGTTTGAAAGACGTGTCGCCGTGAAAGAGGTCGAACGAAAACAGAAAAACCTGATCGAGGAACAACTGCTCGCCCTTGCCAAAGAAATCGCTGCTTCCAGGACGCGCCGAGCTCACGTTGCTCGGCGTCGGCAATCGCCGGCCGTCGAGAAGCGTGTTGCTCACGCCCGTGAAATCGAAAAAAGTCTGCTGGCCGAAGATCGGCACGTCGCCCTTGAGTTTGTTCCGGTCGAAAGGATCCCACCAGTGGCCTTTCACGTAGGGATGCTCGCCGCCGTTCCCGTAGCGATTCCAGTCCGGCATCGCCACCAGCCAGCGGTCCGACTGCGCCTGGAAAACCTCCCCGGCTGGAGGCAGCGGCTGGGGCGCAGGCTGCGGCCCGCTCGGCTGCTGCTCCATCTTTTGTTGCGCGCCGTTGTACACCGGCTGCGTTTCGACCGGTGGAGGCGAGGGTTTCGCTTGCGGGACTTGCGGCAGGCCAGCAGGAGGCGCGGCGCCCGCAGGCAGCGCGGTCAGCTTGATCTCTCGCACCAGCGCTTCGCCCGCGGCAATCTCGATGCCTGCTTCCGAAAACGCCTCGTAGCCATCCGTTGTGACGCTCAGGTCGTATTTTCCGGGCGGCACATCGAGCACGCGGAACACGCCCTCCGCCGTCGCCGTGGCGGTGCGAATTTCGCCTGTGGCGCTGTTGCGCAGCGTGACGCTCGCGCCGCCCACGGGATTCCCGTTCGCGTCGCGAACCACTCCTTGCAAAGCGCCCATCTTCTGAGCCTTCTGCCCGGGAATCTGCTCCTGTTGCGCGACGGTCACATAGTTCGCGCGAAGGCTTTCGTATTCGTTGGGGCGAACGCTCTCAGCGCTCGCAGAAATGGGAGCACGCTTGTGTGCTGCGATTCGCCGTCTTGGGCGGCGCCGGAGAGCGGCCGTGCGATGGCGTGCTCGTGCGTGTCCGCTGTGGCGCTGCTGGTGAACTGCAGCATGATGCGAATGAGTGGAGGATGCGAAACAGGACGACGCGAGCGCGAGCGTCAGACAGACGATTGGCAGGATCGATGTGGTCGGCATCCTCTGGATCGTGAAAAGATTTCCGCCGCTCTTGCCTCTGAGTCTCGCTCGAACTAACTAACACGGTTGTTTTCGCGCGAGCAAGCCCAATTCCTTCAAAGTTTCGCGAATGCCAGCAGGTCGTGAACTTTTCCGTCGCAATGCGCGCGCACCGCCGTTGAGAACCGTTTGCGCCTGTGATACCAATGAACTCCGTCGAATGGATCGGCTCGCCCATCGCAATCCTGCTAATTACCTTCTCTGGCGTTTCGGCATTGCCGCAGCGCTCTGCGGCGGACTCACCGGCTGCGGAGGAGGCAGCGGAGGCGGAAGCATCGCCGCGCCACCACCACCTCCTCCCGCGCCGCAGGTTCTCACGCAGAGCGACGTGACCGCCGTCGTGCAAGCCGCCGCCACCGCCGCGCAATCCGACGCGATGGTCATTTCCGTCGTGGACCGCATGGGCAATATCCTCGCGGTTTACCAGGAACCTTCGGCGCCGGCTCTTTCCACCGGAAATTTCGGGAATCAGGTCGCCACTGCCGATCTCGCCGTCGCGCTGGCTCGCACGGGAGCATTTTTCAGCAACGATCAGGCGCCGCTCTCGTCGCGCACGGTGCGCTACATCAGCGGAATCCATTTTCCGCCCGGTGTCGCCAACGCGCCCAACGCGGCTCTTTACGGCATCGAGAATACGAATCGCGGCTGCACCCTTTCGCCGGGCCTTGCGATCACCGTGCCTCCAGCGACGACCATCGCTGGAACAAGCCCCGGCCTGGGCATCATCACCGGCAAAGCCGACACGATGGATAGCGATCCGACGGCCGTCAATCCCGGCGGCGTGCCGATTTTCAAGAACGGCCAGGTGGTTGGCGGAGTCGGTGTCGCCGGAGTGCCCGGCGACGTCGCCGAATACGCCGCCTTCACGGCGGCGACCGTCGGCACCGATGGAATCACGATCCCCTCGTTTCCCGCGCCCGGTGAAGTCGTAATCGATGGAATCGCGCTGCCTTTCGTCGATCAGACGACCGCGCCCGCCGGCATCACCGCGGGAACTTACAATGCGGCGCTGTACACAGTCGGCCCAATTGCAAGCCCCGGTCCCGACCCCTCGGGCGACCTGATTCCGCCGACGGCGGGCCCAATCGGTGGCCTGACCGCCGCGCAGGTTGCGCAGATCGTGGACAACGCCGTCGCGACGGCGAACCAGACGCGTGCTCTCATCCGCCTCCCGCTCGGCTCGCGCACACGCATGACGATCGCCGTGAGCGACCTCGACGGCACGATCATCGCGCTCCACCGCATGGACGACGGCACCGTCTTCAGCATCGACGTCGCCGCGACGAAAGCGCGCAACGTGATCTACTTTAGCGGCCCGACGCGCCAGCCGCAGGACCTCAACGACGTTCCCATCGGCACCGCCGTGACCAATCGCACCATCGGCTTCGGCGCGCAGCCGCTCTTCCCGCCCGGCATCAACGGCACTTCGCCCGGCCCGTTCTTCAACATCTATTTACAGGACGTGGCCAATCCCTGCACGCAGGGCTTTCAGGTTCCCGGGCCTTCCTGGCCGAAGGTCAACCAGAGCGGCATCGTCTTCTTTCCCGGCTCCGAGCCGCTCTACATCAATGGAAACCTCGTCGGCGGGCTCGGCGTCAGCGGTGACGGCGTCGACCAGGACGACTACGTCACCGCCGGCGGCGCCGCTGGCTTCGAACCCGATCCCTCGATCCGCGCCGACCAAATCGTCATCGACAACGTGCGCCTGCCCTATCTGAAGTTCCCCCGCAATCCCACGCAGTAGGCTTCCGAAACGACGAAACTCGAAACTGGAAAATCGGGCACGGCCGGAATTTTGGCGATTAGAATCCGTTATCTCTCTGTCTGTGCAATAACTGAGGAGGAGTTCTACTCGCAGGTTTTGGCGATTAGAAAGTTGCGGGAATGAGCGGCGAGTGGCTAGTGGTGACACGCTAGAAAACCCTTCGCAGGGGCGGGCGAAGACGCACCGGCGGTGTCGGTTCGTCGCCCAACCGCGCCTTGCTCGATGGTGGGTAATGAGCACACTCCGCCCTCGGACGAGTTCATCGCTCGGCCGTCGCAATCTATCTCCCAGGCTCGCCTTGCTGGAGACTCGGGAGCCCTTTCCTGTTTTCGCGGTTCTCAACATAACGAATCCACACTAGCAAGAAAAAGAGAATGCAAGTGGAAAAAAGCCTGTGGACTTGGCGGGCCCTATTGTTTTGTCGCTGTGAATTGCGCGGTGGTACCGTCTTCGAAATCGTGCACACTGATATTCATTGATTTTCCGTCTGCAGCGATGGTCATTCGGAATAGGCTGAGAACCTTTCCGTTGTACTTATCATTTTCTTCGATGGTCTTCGCATCGATGCGTCTTACCGAGACACCGTTGAAGCGAGGCTCGCCGATGTAGGGCGCGTCTGGTCCGTCGAGTTCAGCGCGATAGGACTGGCCAGTTGGGCGGCTCATGCTGAATATGCCGCCACGCAGTTGGAATGTCATCAAAAGCTCCCGATCCGACGTGCTTTCAATCTCAAATGTTCGCCAAGTTCCGGACATCAGATGCGATCCCTGCGGAGCGTCCGCGATTCTGCGCATGCTAATTTTCCAATTTAGGAATTCATCCGTCGCCGTCTTTCCGTCTGCTGATACTGTGAATTTTTCATCGCTGTCGATTTGTCCGTTCTTCTTCTGGATTAGCCGGATTGTTCGACCATCGACAATTGCGATACTGATCGTATCGTAGGTTTGGCCAGAGACCTTCTGGTCTTGACCGTCGGCGCTTACACGAATCGGAGGCATACACGATCTACATTCATACATTCCATGTCGGACCAACCAAACGAGCGGACGTTTGGAGTACGGGAGAGTGCCCACATCAAGTTTCCACGTACCGTCGAAGCTACTTTGACCAAACGTGGCACTTGCTGACAAGAAAGTCATCAGCAATCCCGCCGGAATCAGTTCCCTCCAGAAGGTCATCTCTTGCCTTTCCTGATCCCCGCGGCGCTTCGCATCAGCCTTGGCGCAGTTTGTGGCCTGAGAGGTTGCCCAGGCCGTCGTAGGCGGCGTATTTGTACATTTCGGAGAGCGTCGGATAGTTGAAGACGAAATCGATGAAGCGGTCGATCGTTCCGCCGGATTCGAGGACCATCATGCCGAGGTGAATCAATTCGGTGGCGCTTTCGCCGATGATGTGGACGCCGAGAAGCTGGCGGTTGTCGCGCCGGAAGAGAAGCTTCAGCGTTCCCGACGGGTCGTTGGCAATCATGCCGCGAGCATTGTTGGAGTAACGAGCGCGGCCCGCCTCAAATTCGATCTTTTTCTCTTTGCAGCTCTCTTCGGTCTCGCCGACAGCGGAGATTTCGGGAATCGTGTAGACGCCCATCGGCAGCATCGAGGCGACTCGCTGCTTATACTGGAATCCGAACGCGTGGCAAACGGCGACGCGCCCCTGCTCCATCGACGTGGAAGCCAGCGCCGGAAAACCGATCACGTCGCCTGCCGCGTAGATCGAAGGCACCGCAGTTTGATACGACGCGTTGACCTCAATGTATCCGCGCTTGTTCACGCCGAGGCCGGCTTTTTCGAGGCACAGTCCATCGACCGCGCCGCGCCTGCCCGCGGCAAACAGCGCCGCCTCCGTCTCGATCGTTTTCCCGGACGACAACTGGATCCGCACGCCTTGCTGCGTGCGCCCGATCGGGCCCATCCGCTCGCCCAGATAAAATTTGACGCCCAGCCCCGCGAGCCGCTCGCGCAGGCGCTCGGAAATTTCGGCGTCCAAGAACGGCAGAACGCGGTCACGGCCGTCCACGAGCGAAACTTCCACTCCCAGAGCCGTAAAGATCGATGCATATTCGCACCCGATGACGCCGCCGCCGACCACGGCCAGGCTGCGCGGAATCCGGTCCATCCTGAGGATCGAGTCGGAATCGAAAATCGACTTGTCGTCAAAGGGAATTTCGGGCGCGCGATGCGGATACGATCCGGTGGCGATCAGAATCGCTTCGCCGCGCAGACGCAGCACTTCTTTCGGTGTCTTCACCGCCACCGTATGCGCGTCCTCCAAGGACGCGGTGCCGCGAATCAGGTCCGTCTTGTGCGCGGCCAGATTCTGGCGGATTTTTTCGCGCTCGAGTTCGACGAGCACGTCCTTGCGGTGCATGAAATTCTGCACCGTCAGGCCTTCCTTGAGCGAGTAATCGACGCCGTAAAGCCCGCGCTGCCTCAAGCCCGAGAAATAGAGCGCGGACTCGCGCAAAATTTTGCTGGGCAGCGTGCCGGTGTTGATGCATGCGCCTCCGACGTCCGAGCCGTGCTCCACGACCGCGACCTTTTTGCCGAAATAGGCGGCCTGGGCGGCGCCTTTTTCGCCCGCCGGACCGGAACCGATCACTACCAGATCGTATTGCTGCATTTTCTTCCTTCTTCCAAGCTCGACTCACTGTCGACTTGGGAGCCCTTTCTGGCAAGGTCAGCGCAAAAGCGCGTTGACGCGGCGCATCTGCTCGGCGAACCGCGCCGGATCGTATGCGGACAGATTCTGAAGCTGCTCGAAGAGGCCGGTGATCGCCGCGCGCACCTCGGCCGAATTCTGCGGCTTTTGGTCGCGATCGTAGGCGGCGTAGAGCGACTGCAGCGCCATCGCCGCTTGCGCCGCGGACTGCTCGCCCTGCGCGGAAATCTCGCCGGCATCACCCGAGATCCTCTGGAGAAGCCGCAGGGTCAGCGCCGGATCGTAAGACGCCGCCCGAACCCTTCCAGCCAGCGCGTCCGCTACGCGCGCGGAATTCGTCGCGGCGGTCGAGACGGCGTCGCGATCTGGATTGAGCTGGCTCATCAGTTGCGCCAGCTGCGCGAGGCCGCTATCGAGCTGGTCCGCCTCTGCGCCATCGAGCTCGTGCGCCACATCGCGAAACACGGTGTAGCGCGAGGCATTCCACGGGGGATCGCCCGGCCGCCGGCCCGGATAGCCGCGCGCCTGGCGCCAGCTCTGCTCCGGCGGAGTGAGGCTGTGGTGGCAGGCCTCGCATTGCAGCTCGGAGTATTCGGGCCAGACTTTCCCTCGCGCCCGCGACGCCAGCCGCAGCAACGACGCGCGCAGTTGCACCGCTTGCCCCACGGTCATCTCGCGTACGTCGTGCAGCGGATCGTTGCGCTCGGGATCGAGCGACGAACCGGTGTCTTTCCAATGCTTGGGCATCACGGCGGAGAAGGAACCCAACTCGAATTGCAGCATCGGATGCCCCGCTGCGATCAGCTCGTGGTCCACGAATTTGTCTTCGGTGCCGAGATGGCAGCCGAGGCAATTCTCAGTGCGGCTGGCCACGTCGCGCACGTCGTACATTCCCAGCGCGACGGATTTCTCGTGCGTCCAATCGCGCTCGGTGTGCGGGCCGAGCCAGCCCGAGGCCGGGCCGTGGCAGGTCTCGCAGCTCACACCCTCGCTCGGATCAAAGGATCGCGAGCGCTGATCCTGCGGCGGATTCAGCGCATGGCACGCCAGACAACGCGGCGCCGTTTCCGCTTTGCCCAGATTCAGGATGCTCGCAATGCGCTCGCCGACCTGTCCGGTCAGCGCGTTGTAGGCCTGCGAATGCTTGTCCTTGACGATCCAGGTGCTGTACTCATTTTGCAGCACGTCGTTTTCGGTGCGCGGAAGGATGCTGCCGTGGCAACTCGTCGAGGCGCAGGAGCCCGGCCCCGTGTATTTGCCGGAGGCTTCGGGCGCGGCGGCGCGCGTCTGCGCGAGGCTGTGAGTGGGAAAACCAGCGCAGAGCAGGCAGGCGGCCGCGAGCACCCGGAACAATCCCAAGGAATTTGTCTCGAGATCGATGGTCATGTGCCGATTGGCAGGAGTACTCTACCCCAAATTTGTAAACGGACAACGGCGAAGTCGCAACGGTTGTTCTCTACATCGCACCGCCCGAGCCTCTGGCCCTTTTGCTCCGCCCTATCGGGCGTACACATGATGAAGATGAAAACGTGACGCGCATGCGCTGTGGACTTGCCCCGGTGGATTTGCTATATCACTGTTGACCTGCGCGGCAGCTTCACCGCGCGCGTTTTTCCACGCAAGGATTCATCGACCTCCCAGTGCGGGGAGAGTGACGTTGATTTTCGACGAGCTGAGGGGAATTCAGCGTCAGTTCGGATATCTGCCTGCCGAACAACTGAGGGACCTGGCGAAGAGAATCGACGTTCCGCTGTACCACCTCCACGGAGTCGCCAGCTTTTATCCGCATTTTCGGCTCACACCACCGCCCAAAGCAGATGTTTGCGTCTGCAAGGACATGCCGTGCCACTTGCGGGGTGCCGATGCACTGAGCGCGCGCCTCGAAGACAGTCTGCGAGGGCAGGATGCAGTGGTGCGCGGCGTTTCCTGCCTCGGGCGCTGCGATCAGCCGCCTGCCGTGGCGATCAACGACCGCATCTACACGCGCCTTTCCGAGGCGGAGATCGAACGGATGGCTCGCGAGGCTGCGTCGCTCGGCGAACTGCCGGAACCACCGCACACGAAGCGCGGCGCGCCGTGCAAGTCCGATCCATACGCTTCGCCGAGCGAACGTTACGCTGCCGTGCGGCGCTTGGTGCAGTCACGCGATTGGAACGGCACGCTCGATGTATTGAAGGCATCAGGTCTGCGTGGGCTGGGCGGCGCGGGTTTTCCCACCGAATCGAAATGGCAACTGGTCCGCAAGGAGCCCGGCCCGGAAAAGTACATCGTTTGCAACGCCGACGAAAGCGAGCCGGGAACGTTCAAGGACCGCTTCATCCTGACGCACCTTCCGCATCTCGTGATCGAAGGGATGATTCTGGCTGGCCTGATTACGGGCGCCCGCACCGGCGTGCTGTATCTGCGCCACGAATACGGCGAGCAGGAAGAAATTCTCGAAGAGGAAATCCGTCGCTGCAAGAAAGAGGGATTGCTCGGACGAAGCGTCTTGGGCAGCGAGCTCACGTTCGAGTTGGAGCTGTTCATCAGTCCCGGCGGATACATTTGCGGCGAGGAAAGCGCGCTGCTGGAGGCGATCGAGGGCAAGCGCGCCGAGCCACGCAACAAGCCGCCGTTTCCCGTGACGCACGGATTGTGGAACAAGCCGACGGTGATCAACAACGTCGAGACATTTGCAAACGTGCCGTCGATTTTGGTTCGCGGAGTGGAATGGTACAAGGCGCAGGGCGTGGGAGGCTGCGCGGGATTGAAATTCATCGGCGTGAGCGGCGACGTGGTGCGGCCGGGCGTGTACGAAGTGCCGATGGGAACGCCGATCTCGCAAGTGATTTTTCGCGAAGCTGGAGGCATCATCGGCGGCAAGAATTTGAAGGCGTTCGCGCCATCGGGGCCGTCTTCCGGATACTTGCCGGCGTCGATGGCAGATGTGCGGCTCGATTTCAAGGCGCTGGCTGATGCGGGCTCCATGATGGGTTCGGGCGCGCTGGTCGTGTGCGCGGAGGGCACGTGCATGCTGGACATGGCGCTGAACTCGACGCAATTCTTCCGCAACGAGTCGTGCGGGAAGTGCGTGCCGTGCCGCGTGGGTTCGCAGAAGATGGTCGATCTGCTCGCGGGCTGGACGCGGGGGGACGGATCGCTCACTGATCTAGCTCTGATCGACGAACTCTCGGATGCGATGCGGCTGACGTCGATCTGCGGATTGGGGCAGGTAGTGCCGGCGCCGATTTCTTCCGTGCTCAAGCATTTCCGGCCAGAGATTGACGCGCACATTTCGAAGCACGAGTGCCCGTCGGGAGTTTGTTTCGCCGGAGCGCCGCGAGCCGCTGATTCAAGCCGCGTGACGAGGCACGCATGAGCGCGGCGGGCCTGATCGAACTCACAATCGACGGCAAGAAAGTGGCCGTGCCCGCCGGGACAACGGTGTTCGATGCCGCGCGGATGAACGGCATCGCGATTCCCACCCTGTGTCACCAACAGAATGAGACGCCGGTGGGCGTGTGCCGTGTGTGCCTAGTGGACGTGAACGCGCGCGTATTTACGGCGTCGTGCGTGAGGCCGGTCGAGGCCGGGATGGTGGTGAACACGGCGTCGGAAAAAGTGCAGCGGGCGCGGCGGACGCTGGTTGAGATGCTGATGTCGGACCATCCGAGCCCCTGCGCGCGGCAGCAGCATTCGGGCGACTGCGAGCTCGAGACACTTGCGAAGCAGGCAAACATCACAGAGCCCCGCTTCGCGAAACGGAGTACGACGCGGGGGAAAGACAACTCGTCGGTCAGCATCGCGGTCGATTTCGATGCGTGCATTCTGTGCGACCGGTGCATCCGCGGGTGCAGCGAGATTCGTGAAAACTTCGTCCTGGGACGCATGGGCAAGGGCGCGAACGCGGGGATCGCGTTTGACGACAACGAGCCGATGGGCGAGTCGTCATGCGTTTCGTGCGGCGAGTGCATGGTGTCGTGCCCGACCGGCGCGCTGACGAATCGCGGCATCACGGCAACCGCGATTGCGACTGGGCCCGATGTGCAACAGGTCTCCACGGAGGAGCTCCAACAACTGCCGGTGTTCAAGGGCGTCTCCGGAACTTTTCTGAGCCTGAATCGCGGCGCGATCGTGCGGCGGCAGTTTCGCAAGGGCGACGTGATCTGCCGCGAAGGCGAATACGGATCGACGGCGTTCTACATTCTCGATGGAAAGGCGCGCGTCTCGATCTCGACTCCGATGGCGCACGTGAAGACGCAGGGCGGGCTTAGGAAATTCATCGGCAAACTTTCGAGCGGGCTGGCCCAGCGGCAGCAGGACCGGCGCGAGGAGGAAGCCGATCAGCGATGGATTCCGATCGACGCTCCAGTGGATTTGAATTACGACAATCCCGTCGCGGAGCTGGGTCCCGGCGACCTTTTCGGCGAGATGACCTGCATGAGCCTGTACCCTCGCTCCGCGACGATTCGCGCCGAGACCGACTGCACGGTGCTCGAGATGCTGCGCAACGTGCTGGACATCATGCAGCGGAACAAGAATTTTCGCGCGCAGCTCGATAAGTCGTACCGGCGGCGCGCGCTCGATAGCCACTTGCGCTCCGTGCCCGTGTTCGCGGAACTGACAGATGAATTCATCGGCGGTTTGCGGGAGACGGTGGAGCTGGTGCGCTATGCGCCGGGGCAGGTGATCTGCAAGCAGGGCGATCCGGCCGACGCCTTCTATCTGGTGCGCATCGGCTTCGTGAAAGTGTCGCAGGCGCACCCAGGCGGCGAAATGGTGCTGGCGTATCTTTCACGCGGCGACTATTTCGGCGAAACGGGACTGCTGCTGGGCGATGTGCGCACGGCGACGTGCACAGCTCTCGATCACGTGGAGGTGGTGAGAATCGGAGCAGAGGATTTCGGGCGCATGATCGAGCAGTTTCCTGCGATCCGGCGAAAGCTCGAAGTGGTGGAGCAAGAGCGCGCGCAGATGAACCGGCAGCGGCTGTCGGTGCTGGAGAGCGTGCCGCTCGACAGCTTCCTTGCACAGGGCTTGATGGAGGCGCAGAGCCTGCTGCTGCTCGATCTGAATAGTTGCACTCGATGCGACGCATGCGTGCGCGCTTGCGCCGATGCGCACGACGGGATCACGCGTCTGGTCCGCGAAGGGCTGCGATTCGATCACTATCTCGTAGCGACTTCGTGCCGGCAGTGCCTCGATCCACTGTGCATGGTGGGATGCCCGGTGGGGTCGATTCGGCGGCGTAACTCGCTCGAAGTGATTATCGAGGATTGGTGCATCGGCTGTGGGCTGTGCGCGGAGAATTGCCCGTACGGAAACATCAATCTGCATCCGTTCAACGTGATGGCGGACGATCCGGAGCGTCCGGGGCGCAAGAAGGCTGTGGTGAAGCAGAAGGCCACGTCGTGTGACCTCTGCAAGGATTTCGCCGAGCCGAGCTGCGTCTATGCGTGCCCGCACGATGCGGCCCACCGCGTTGATCCGCGAAGATTCTTCGCGGGCTTGCTGGGACAGGCCCCGGGCATCGCTCAAAAATCCTGACCGTGCGCATCGACCACACACACCGAAAATGGTTCGCGGCGTCACTCATCATTTTCGGCGTGGCGACGGCCGTGTACGTGCCGTACGCGGCTCATTCGCCGTCGGGTCTGCGGGGAGGAAGCGCGATCGGGCTGACGTTTGGGATCGTCGGATCAGCGTTTATGGTGTTTTCGGGGCTTCTGGCGGCGCGAAAGAAGGTGCCGGTCTGGAGGCTGGGCCGCGCGCAGGCATGGATGCGCGGGCATTTGTGGCTCGGATTGCTGAGTCTGCCGATTATTTTCTTCCATGCGGGGTTTCGATTCGGCGGGCCGCTGACAAGCGTGCTGATGTGGCTGGTGATCGTCGTGGTGGCGAGCGGTGTATTCGGCGCGGCGCTGCAGCACTACCTGCCGCACACAATGACCGTACAGGTCCCCGGGGAAACGATCTTCGAGCAAATCGATCACGTGCGCGAACATCTCGTCACAGAGGCCGACCGGTTGGTTGCGGCGGTGGCAGGCGCTTCCGAGCCCGCACAGGCCGGCTCGCGAGAGGGATTTGCATTGGCAGCGCAGACGGGCGTGGCCGTTGAGGATGGGACGGCGCCGCTGCGAAGCTTCTACGAGCGCGAAATGCGGCCCTTCCTTGCCAGCCGTGGCAAGCGGCATCAACTGTTGTCCGATGGCGATCGAGCGCACAGCGCGTTCGAGGGCCTGCGCACTTTGCTCCCGGCTGAGATCCACGAGACGACGAAGAAGCTGGAAGCGATTTGCGAAGAGGAGCGCCAGTTGCGGCGGCAATCGCTGCTCCACCAGTGGCTGCACGGCTGGCTGATGCTGCACATTCCGCTATCGTTTGGATTGCTGCTGCTGGGCTGCGTGCATGCGATCACAGCGTTGCGATACTAAAGCGCAAAGGAGCAAGAACTCTTGGCCGGCCCGGAGCGCACTACAAAAAAGCTGGCGCAGCGCATCGACCTGAATTACTTCAAGCGCCCGCATCCGTTTCGCCGCTGGCGATTTTGGCTTTCGGTGGCGGCGCCGCTCGTGGCGATACTCTGGCTCACATGGTACGGAGTGGCAGGCAACAACCGCGTCTATAGCGGCGGCAGACTTTCATCCGCGCACGCGGTGCTCGCCGCGAAATGCGATGCGTGCCACATGAAGACAGTGAGTTCGTTCAGCGCGAAGGCGAGCGATCAGGCGTGCCTTTCGTGCCACGACGGACCGATGCATCACGACAATCAGACGTTCACGCCGAATTGCGCGTCGTGCCATGAGGAACATCAGGGGCGGATGCGGCTCGCCGCGACGGCGGATGCAAGCTGCACGCAGTGCCACGCAAATCTGAGGACGGTAGGCGCGCCGACCAAGTTCACGCGCGACATCGAGAATTTCGGCTCAAGGCACCCGGAGTTTGCGGCGCTGCGGCCCGGCGCGGTCGATCCGGGCACGATCAAGCTCAATCACGCGGTGCACCTTAAGAAAAATCTCAAGGGGCCGAACGGAGAGCCGGTGCAGCTCGATTGCGACGATTGTCACCGGCCGCCGACGTCGGCACAGCCGCTGCGATTCGGATCGGCTACGGGTACGCCGGTTGCGATCGCGCAGAAGTCCGATCTCCCCATCGCGATTTCCGCGCGGGCGTACATGGCACCGGTGACATACGTGAAGCATTGCGTAGCGTGCCATGGACTGCAATTCGACAAGCGGTTTACGGAAAGCGTGCCGCACGATACGCCGCAGGTGATCCACACTTTCTTGATTCAGAAATTCCAGCAATACGTTGCGGCGCATCCTGCTGAGTTGCGCGAGCCGGGCCCGGACCGGACGTTGCCGCAAAAGCCGGTGCCTGTAGCGGTTCGGGTGGTGACGCGCGATCAGTGGGTGGCCGAGCGCGTGAGCGAATCGGAGGAATTGCTCTGGAGAAAAGCGTGCAAGCAGTGCCATGCGCTGAGCATTCCCGGCGATGGCGAACTCCCGACGGTTGCGAAGTCGAACATTACGACGCGATGGATGCCGCACGCGGACTTCAACCACGAACGCCACCAGATGCTGAAATGCACGGAGTGCCACGCGGGCGCACTGACGAGCCACGAGACGGCAGACATTCTGCTACCCGGCATCGCAACGTGCGAGAAGTGCCATCATTCGGGAGCAGACGGCGCAGAGTCACGGTGCTTTGAGTGCCACACGTACCACGATTGGACGAAGGAAAAAGAAGTGAAGGGTAGACTGACACTGACGCGACTGGCTGAGTAATGGCCAGAGAACAACAATGCGTATCGATCAGTCGAGGATCCAGACTTTGTCGACATGATCGCCAGTCCAGGAGTACACGATCGCCCAACCCTCATACTTGCAAAAAACGATCACCGGCCTACTCGCGTGGATGGTCTTCCTACCATAAACATCGCGATATTTCCCGGGTGCCTCGCTCCAGATTGCGGGAGCGTACGGCACCGCGTCTCCTGTTCCCAGCGACACCGCTCGCCATTTACCGGAAACGAGATGAACAACGATCAGCTCGGTTTGCTTCTTTGATCTAGATTGTTCACCCAGCAACAGAGCGAACGTCGGTGCTCCATCACCGTAGAAGTCGACCTTAACGAGGCCTGGGCAAGCATCATCATGATCCGTCACGAAGTAATGCCTATCGTCTTCTTCGAGGTCCGGCAAGCGAACTATCTTGGCGCCGGGATGACTTTTCGAGATTTCGAATTGCAAGTCAGCTGGGAGCTTGCATGTATCGACGGCTTGGGAGGCAGAGACCACCTGAGCAAGTAAAAGAAACCACGGGCCCATGCAGGCGATTTTGAGCGTATGCATGCACGAAGAATCCATCCAATTTCGAACGCCGTCAATGGAACCGCTGGGGACTTGCGACGAAAGAGATTAGGCGAAAACAGGTGCCGGGACGTCGGGCTACTTCGACTTCATGACGTAGACGCCGTCCCAATCGGGTTCGGGCGCGTTGCTCATGAACTCGAGTGAGCGCTGGAGAAAGAGACGCGTGGGACCGTCGTCGGGATGGGCGGCGAGAAGCTCGCCGAACCGCGCCGCAGCTTCACGCCAGTCCTGCGCGTGATAAGCGGCCATCGCATGCTCGAATTGCGCGAGGAGGGATTCGTATTTTGGCTTCTCTGCGATTACGTCGAGTAATTCGTAGATGTTCACGGGCTGATGCTTGCCCTTGACCTTGATCTTGTCGAGCTCGCGGCACACGAACTGGCCCGCGACCTGCCGGTAGGTGTTCTCGCTGATTACGATTTGCGTCTGATATTCCTTGGTGATGCCTTCGAGGCGCGAGGCGAGGTTGACGTTGTCGCCCATGACGGTCCACGCGAGGCGCTTGGCCGAGCCCATTCTGCAAAAGTTCACGTCACCCGTATTGAGACCAATGCCGATGGCTATCGGGCGACGGCCTTCGGATTCCCACTTCGCGTTTAGCTTCGCGAGTTCGCTCACCATCCGCAAAGCGCAGGAGCAGGCGCGGAAGGCGTGGTCCGCGAGCGGAACAGGCGCGCCCCAGAAAGCCATGATGGCATCGCCGATGTATTTGTCCAGCGTGGCATAGGTGGAGAAGAGGACGTCCGTCATTGTGGCGAGGTATTCGTTGAGCAGGAGAACGAGCTCGTCAGGCGTGAGGCCTTCGGAGAGAGTCGTGAAGCCACGGATGTCGCTGAACAGTACGGTCAATTCCATCATCTCGCCGCCGGGGCGTAGATATTTCTCCGGATCCTTCTCAATGAGCGCGATGACGGCGGGCGGGACCACTTGCGAAAAGCTCTTGCGAATCATCCTCTTCGCGCGCTCCTCGAAAATCATGCGGTAGCTGGTGATCGCCGCGTAGTTGGCGACGAGCGTGCCGGCCGGAATCACGAAGCTGAGCCAGCGGCCGCTGTGCGCGAAGCTGTAGTACACGAACCAGGAAAACCCACCCAGGGCGGCGAGCAGCGAAATCGTGGAATAGAGCGGCTGCACGTTACTGAACAAGAATCCGAAGAGCAGCCCGAAGACGAGGATGAAGGCGATGTCGATCATTTCCTCGTCGAAGCCGCGCGTGAGAAAGCCGCGGCCCTTTTCGTTGTAGTGGAGGATGTTGTCGATGATGTTCGCGTGGACCTCGACGCCCATGTACGGCTCGCCACCCTCGAAGGGCGTGTTCCGCATGTCGCCGATTGCCTCGGCCGTGGGGCCGAGAAGAACAATCTTGTCCTTGAAGGTGGCGGGGGGAATCGAGCCATTGATCACATCCCACATCGAATAATGCGCGTAGGTCTTGTACGGGCCCGCATAGTTGATGATGGCCGCGCCGTTGTGAGCGGGGTGCAAAACGCGGTCGCCAAGCTGGATCTGCTCCAGGCCATTGCTCGCGAAGTAGAGGGCGACATCCTGGTCGGAGATGTGTTCGTATTCTCGAATCGCCTGCACGGAAAGCGGCGGGAAAAAATCCTGATTCTGATAGCGGATGGCGAGCAGGGCGTGACGCAGCGTGCCGTCAGGGTCAGGATTGATGTCGATGAAGCCGTACGAAGCAGCAGCGTCGGCGAGCTTGGTAATATTGGCCTCCGCTCCCGCTGCAATTACGCCGCCGCCGGCAATCCACGCCTGACCGATATCGACTTTGCGGCCGTCTTTAGACGGCAAAGGAATGTCTTGCGGATAGCTTTTGGCCCAAACGATGTTGAAGTATTCCTCTTCGAGCTTTTGATCGGCACCTTTGGCGCGCTCGGGATTCAAAAAGAGATGCGCAAGAACGACGCGGCCGGACTGCTTGATGGCGGCGGCAAACTGCTCGTCCTGGTCGCTGGCCTTTTCAAGTTGCTTGATTTTGACGGTCACCGAAGGGGAAGCGGACGACCCGAGCTCGTGTTGTAGGCGCTCCAACGCGCCGATCGCTGAATTGGTTTCGGGCGTCGGGAACGTTACGTCAAAAGCAATCACGCGTGCGCCGTCGGCGGTGAGGCGATTCACGAGTAACGCGTAGCTATCGCGAGGAAGCGGGAACGAACTGACGTGCTGCAGGGTTCGTTCGTCGATGCCGACGATGACGATGCGGTCATCATGCGCGCGCGAGCCGCGCAAGCCAAAGCGGAGGTCGAGCGAGCGCTGCTCGATATTCTGCAGGAAGGCGAAGGTGGCGTTGGAGGTATCGCCAATGCCGGAAAAATTGAACAGCACCAAGCCCACGAGCGTGACGATCACGCCGAGACCGACATCGATTCGAAGAAACCAGTCTCGAGCGAGCCGAGTCCACCAGCGGGGCTGACTCTGTTTCTCCGAAGTCATGGATGTCGCGATTCTAGATCAACCGCCCGCGAGCGCACGCGATCACTCTCAGCCCACAGGGTCCCGTTCGTCGTCAGGCAGGGTACCTGAAAAAGCCGGGGCTAGCACGGGGCAGCGCCGAGATTGCCGCACTTCTTGGCTGTGGGGTTGTTGTGTGTGGCCACAATGCCCGCAGCCGCTCCGACCGCGGCAGCAGCCCCGATAAAGATCAGACCATGCCCGCCGCCCACCTGACCGGGCCGGACCGTGGGCGGAGGATTATCCGGCACATCGGTGCCCAACTGGGTGCTCTGCACCAGGCCGGGCGGGGCATCAGAAGGCTGAAAACCTGCTGGAGGAGTTACGCTGCTGATGACGACCATCTGTCCGGCGCTCACGGTGATCGAATTGCCGGCGTTCTGGCCCGAGTTCTTGAGCACTTGCACTTTGCCCAGCGGCGTGACGGACACCTGGCCCTCGTAACAAATGACAGTCGTTTTGTTTGAAGCGTACTGGGCGTAGAAATGCGTGCCGATCACGCCGATGACTGCATTGGGAGTCTTCACTTCAAACTTTCCGCCCTGCTTGGTGATCTTCTGAACTTGGCTGCGGAGCTTGCCATAGCTCATTTCGAGCGAAGTCTGCTGAGAGGTGGCGTCATGCTGCACGACGCGTAACTCGCTGTCGGAACCGACGCTCAGAATGGAGCCATCGGTCAAGCTGGCGCGGACCCGGCCACTGTGAGTCGTCTTGAGGAGATCATTCCAAAGAAGCTCGTCTTGGGCCTTAGCGGCTTTATCGTTTCGCATCGCAGCCGGAATCAGAGCGTCGATTTGGCCGGCGTGCTGGCCGGACGCCTGAGGTTCAGCGAGCGCAGTCAGATTCGAAAGAAGAAGACACAGCAGCACCGCAGTGAACTTCCTTGCTGAAATCAAAGGGCCCTCCGCACGAAAGTGGTGATCGCTGGGACGATTCTGGCAGAGGAGCAGAAGATGTCAACGCCGGGCAGCAGGCTCGTTTTCAATTTGGTACACGATTACGCCAGCAAGGCAGCAGTAGAACCCGGGTGCGAAGGAATGGATTTCGGCGCGCGCAAAAATGCCTTAGAATCGAAGTGCTTCTTTTTGGGGGCGTGTAGCTCAGCTGGGAGAGCACCTGCTTTGCAAGCAGGGGGTCGCCGGTTCGATCCCGGCCACGTCCACCAATCTTTTCAGCAGGTTAGGGTAGGGGCTCATCAGTTCACTCGAGGCATTGTAGCGGAAATTGTAGTGACCCGCTGATTTTTTTCAGCGAATTTCAGGATCTCAGCTGCTTTGTAATTCTCAAGCTTTGTCGCCGCTTCCTTTTTGTGTTCCTCAGCTGGATGAACATATCGCATCGTCATTTGGATGCTGGTGTGGCCGAGGAGTGCTGCCAAGGTCGGCAGATCGACGCCGGCCATGACCGCCCTTGATGCGTAGGTGTGGCGCAGATCGTACAGGACAAATCGCGGCTCAATCGCTGCGCGGTCCACGGCTCCGTAGTGAGCCTTGTGTACGCGGCCGATTGGCCTATCTGGATTATGGGGTGAGGGGAAGGCGTAACGCGACTTGGCAGAAGTGGCGCGTTTCTTCAGAATGGCATAAACGTCAGCGCTCATGGTGAGGTTGCGTCTGGCTGCCGGCGTTTTTCCGAAAGCATTGAAAATCGAACGCTGCTCGAAATCGACGTTGGCGAACTCGATCCGGAAGACTTCGTCAGGCCTCATACCTGTATCAAGAATGATGCGGGCGATGTCCCTGAGTGGCTGACTTGCCGCGCCGAAGTAGGCGATTTGCTCTTCAAGCGATAGGACCCGCATGTGCCTCGGCTCCTTGCAGAACTCGACGCCCTTGACCGGATTGGCCACCTGGTACCCGCATCGTTCGGCGTAGTTGAACAACAGTCGCAGGGTGGCCAGGGCGCGGTTTACGGTGACGCCCGAGATTGCGCGCTCTTTCTCCTCTCCCCAACGCTTTTCCCGCACACGGGCAAGTTTAAAGTCCTCGACCATGCCTGGCGTGATTTCATCGAGCCACTTGCCACGAAAATATCGCTTCAGGGATTTACAGTTATTGCCGTGCAGCTCATAGGTCTTTGGCCGGTGCTGCTGCTGGGACCATGCGAGGAAGGGCAAAACAAACTCCTCGAATTTCGGCGGCAACTTTCGTCGAGTGAATCCGGCGCGACGCTCAAGGAGATCGGTTTTCCGTTTGGCTTCGGCCCGTAACGCTGCGGTTTTGTTGGTGAGGCCTGAGGATTCTTGAATCCTGCGCCCTTCAAACTCGAAGCTATACCACCACGTTTTTCCGCGTCGATAGACTGCCATGGTTAGATTCTCCTTCCTGCGATTGATGGGTCTTGCTCGACGCGCACTATACGCTCAGCAAGCCAAGCGTCAAGATCACTCTGGCGATAGCGAACGCAATTGCGACTGATCTTCACGTACGGAATTCCTCTTCGTTGGCTGCGCCACTGTGCAAGTGTCTCGACCGAGAGCCCCGTCATAGCCGCGACGTCCTCAGCACTCAGAAGCGGGCACGCCGCCACGCGCAACGGCCGACGTTCTACCCGCTGAGGTTTCTCGCACTCAGGACGATTGATTGGAGATCCCATTTCCTTCTTCACTGGCTTCTTCGGCGACAACCATAGTCAGTTGTAGGCTTTGGAAATCTGTGGGGAGGGTGGGCGAGCCCTCCCCGCTTACATCCCCGCCGGAAAGGAGGAAAGCGACGGGATCCTGCGCCCCTTCTGACCAAACCGAGGGGCGAACTCGCATCGAGTCTGAAATCAAGCTGAGCAATTCCTTTCTAATACTTAGAACCGTTCGCGCTTGTTCGCGGGACTGAGCTGACCGGGGATTTTTGTACCAGGTGAAGTGAGAGAGAATTCACCTGGAGGGAAGACTGGTCATGCCCATGGTCCGCTACAAGCCGGAGCAGATCGTGACACTGCTGCGGCAAATCG
>Ga0187782_10000031_pt1 | contig 76623 bp, 74 predicted proteins | sample 0715_SJ02_MP15_2_FD_132454 | JGI IMG/M metagenome (GOLD analysis project Ga0187782, IMG submission 132454) | Tropical peat soil microbial communities from peatlands in Department of Meta, Colombia - 0715_SJ02_MP15_20_MG | ecosystem: Environmental > Terrestrial > Soil > Wetlands > Peat | place... | reverse complement strand
GAAACTCTGTACGACGTGGAGTTCGTGGCCCAGAGAAAAAACTGCCACGGGTGTCGTTGGCGGGAGCGTCTTGAGCAGCGTCAGCATGTGCTGCCGGACCTGCATCTGATTCGACAATTCCGTATTGAGGCCGTCCATCAGCAAGACGGTCGGTGCAATCGCTCTGTCGGTGGATGTGGCGTTCGTGAAGAGAGTTGCGGAAGGAGGGTCGGCGACAGGCCCAGCGGGAGCCGCGGAGTTCGCGGAGCGATCTACGAAGCGAAACTGAGCAATTTGCTGCTCCCGGTTGTGTTCCTCGAAAATCTGAAAATCTTCCTGCTTGAGGCCGCGTATCGGCACGCCGTGCGAATCCGTTACGACTACATCCACGGCAATCAGCCGGGTCTGCGTCTTGATCCTTTGCGACGATGCCGGCGGCTGCTGCGCCGGCGGCGAACTCTGCTGGGATGAGGACCCGGCGGCCACGGCCAAGGAGGCGGCCCACGCAAGCGCGACCGCGCCGAGAAATCCTTTGTTTCGCATGTTGCTTCCGTTCGGGCGAGTGGCGTTCCGGCGGCCCGGAGCAGCGCCTATTCTACATGAATTGCGAGGTCAATAAAGAAAGAGGCAACGACGCGTCAGGACGGATCGGTATGGCCTGCCGATGCGGCGCGGGATTGCTCCGGCAGCTCCGACGGATCTTCCGCAAGCTCGGCGAGATCGTTCGTTTCCCCGGACGCCTGGATTGCGGCAGCTTCACCGGGTGCGGAGAGCGGAGCGGCCGTCATCGTGGTGGATTCCTCCGGCTCGGCCGGCGCAATCCCGGAATCCGAGCCGAGCGCGGCCTGCGCCAGTTGCTCGAATTCCTTGAGGCTCGGGAGTTCGTCGAGATCGGAAAGACCGAAGCGCATCATGAACTGCTTCGACGTGCGATAGAGAATCGGCCGGCCGATCACTTCCTTGCGGCCCGCGGTAGTGATCAGGCGCTTTTCGAGCAGCGTCTTGATCACGCCGCCCACATGCACGCCGCGAATTTCGTTGATCTCGGGAACCGTGATGGGCTGCTTGTAGGCGATCACGGCTAGCGTTTCGAGCGCCGGCATCGTCAGGCGCAGCGGAGGCTGGAGGCTCTTGATGAACTTCCGGACCACGTCGTGGTGCTGCGGCTTGGTGTAAAACTTCCAGCCGCCCCCGACCTTGCGGACCTCGATTCCCCGCTGGTCCGTCGCGTAGGAAGCGACGAGGAGATCGAGCGCCGCGCGCGCCTCCGTTTTCTCAACGCCGAGGGCGTTCGCGATCTGGTCGAGCGTGGCGGGTTCGTCCGCGGCGTAAACGATCGCTTCGAGTGCGGCTTGTATTTCTTCTGGGGTCATCTTCCTTCCTCTATAGCGCCTTCCGGAAAAACCAATTTGAGCCGCGCCTATTAGCAAGCGCGCAAAAACCCCTTCGAAGCAACATCGCAACCGACGCCGCCCAAGCCAAAAGGGATATCCCTCCAATTGGGCGAGCCACCCAGACGGTGCGTCCCCAGAAGGGAGGCCAAGTCATCGGGGTTCCCGCGAGAAGGATATCGATAGCCTCTGGATCTTTTCGCTGCAAGGCACCATATGCGAGAAAACAATCCGTCCAAAACGCGGTAAGAATCACGAAAAGCACACCCGCGGACCAAATCCGAATCCTCGCCGACACTCCAGATGGCGCGGACTTCACAAATACTGCTCCTCGATCTTCGACATCGCGTCCGGACCTGCGAAAACCGCGTCGAACATCTTGTGCTTGCGCAGCGCAATATCGGCGAACAGCTCCGACTGCACCAGAATCACCGCCTGCATCCGCACCATTTCGAGCACGGCCAGCAGCGCGACGATCATAGCGTTGCGCGTCGTGCAGGAATCGAAAAACTCGATCAGCGACACCGGCTCCTCGGTCGCCATCAGCCGCTGGCGGAGGCGGTCCATCATTTGCGCGATGGTCACCGACTCGTGCCGCAGCTCGAACTTCGCGACCTGCTTGCGGCGTTCGAGGACTTCCTGGAACGTCTTGATCAGATCGACCAGCGAAACAACCAGCTCGCCTTCGACTGCGTCTCCCGTATAAAGAGTGCGGTCGGGGCGCGACCAGACGTGCGCCTCCACCTGCTGCTTCTGATAGAGAAGCTGCGCGGCGTTCTTGAACTTCTCGTGCTCCAGCAGCCGGTGAACCAGTTCCCCACGTGGGTCTTCCTGCGCCTCGGGACCGGCCAGCGGATCGGCCGGAAGCAGCATCTTCGACTTGATGTGGATCAGCGTCGCGGCCATGTAGATGAAATCGGCGGAGACGTCGATGTCGAGTTTTTCGAGTTGGTGCAGGTAGTCGAGATATTGCTCGGTGATCTTGGCGATGGGGATGTTGTGGATGTCCATCTCCTGCTTGCGGATCAGATCAAGCAGCAGATCGAGCGGGCCTTCGTACACCGGCAAATTGATGCGATAGGGCGACGGTGTTGGTGACGCGGACGCCAACTCAATTCCCTCCCGCGGCCTTGCGAGCTTCATCCCATTTGAAGATCGCGTTGCGCGCGCGCTTCATCGTCCGCCGCGCGGCGGCGTGCGCCTTCTTTCCGCCGGCGTCGAGGATATCCCAAACCTCTTTCGGGCGCGCCTCCAATTCTTTGCGGCGTGTCTGAATCGGCTCGATCCAGTTCACCAGGTTTTCGGCCATCAGCTTTTTGCAATCGACGCAGCCGATCGCGGCGGTGCGGCACTCGTGGTCGATTTGCGTCACCGTATCGAGCGACGAGAACAGCTTGTGCCATGCGAATACCGGACAAACCTCCGGGCGCCCGGGATCAGTACGGCGCTGGCGCTGCGGGTCCGTCATCATGTTGCGGACTTTCGTGCGGATTTCGTCCGGCGGATCGGAGAGCCAGATTGCGTTGCCATACGACTTCGCCATCCGGCGGCCGTCAGTGCCCGGTAGCCGCGGCGTTTCAGTGAGCAAGTGGCCCGGCTCACGCAGAACGTTTTGAATCTTGAAATATTTCCAATTTTCCCGACCAATTCGTTTCTTGAAATTGGCCGCACCCTCTTGAAGAATTTGTCTGCGCAGGACTCCTTCACTAATTTCCTTTGCTTGGCTGTGAACGCTCGGAGTCGGCGGAATCATCTGAGGTTTTGATCCAACCGGGTAGATCGCCGCTGTCAAACCAGTTGGGTTCTCGTTCTTAAAGCGCTCGTAATCGACATCAAACCCATAGTGAGCGTTAAAAGCTTTAACTATCTCCCGTGTGATTTCAACATGCGGGACCTGATCTTCGCCGACGGGCACAAAATCGGCGTCGTAGATGACGATGTCCGCAGATTGCAGCAGCGGATAGCCGAGGAAGCCGTAGGTGCCGAGGTCGCGGTCCTTCAGGTTCTCGATCTGCTCCTTGTAGGTCGGGACGCGCTCGAGCCACGAAAGAGGTGTGATCATCGAAAGCAGGACGTGCAGCTCTGCGTGCTCCAGCACGCTCGACTGGATGAACAGCGTCGATTTCGCGGGATCGAGGCCGACCGATAGCCAGTCCGTAGCCACCTGCAGCGTGTTTTCGGCAACCGAGGACGTGTCCTCGTAGTGCGTCGTCAGCGCGTGCCAGTCGGCGACGAAAAAGAAGCAGTCGTACTGTTCCTGAAGCTTGAGCCAGTTTTGGAGAGCGCCGAAATAGTGGCCGAGATGGAGGCGGCCGGTGGGCCTCATGCCGCTCAGTACTCGTTTCCGTTTGGCCACTCTAGCGAAAATCCCCCGAATGTAACTGAAAAGATCTGAACGAGAGGAGTAAGCACGATGCTAGCACACAAGTTGAGAGTTGTACTGAAGAGTTGAGGCGCTGAATCAAAGCCCAAATTCCACCGCAGAGGCGCAGAGGACGCGGAGAAGACCAACTAGAGCTTCAGCAGTTCGCGGAGGCGCTTGGTCTGCGCGCGAGAGACGGGAATTTCGCTGGCGCGCTTGTCGTTCATCTTGAGCATGAAGCTCGACTTGAACCAGGGCACCACTTCCTTGATGTGCTTGATGTTCACAAGATACGACCGGTGCGGCCGCCAGAACGTGCTCTCGTCGAGCGCCTCCATCAGGTCCTCGACCGTGCGGTAGTTCGAGACGCCTTCGAGGTCCCGCGAAAAGATCGTAATCGCGCCATCCTGAATCGACGCGTAGATCATGTCGTCCGCGTCGATCAGGATCATGCGCTCCTGCGATTTCACCAGCAGCTTGACAGGCGCCGCCGCCCTCGCTTTCGCTTCCCCGGCGTCGAGCTTGTTCACCAGCGTCTCCAGCCGCTGCACCGGCGACGTATTCGCCTCCACCATCTTTTTTGCGCGCTGGACGGCCTGCGAGATCCGCGTCTTATCGAACGGCTTCAGGACGTAATCGACCGCGTTCACCTCAAAGGCCTGCACGGCGTAGTGGTCGTAGGCCGTGGCGAAGACGATTTGCGGAATCGGCAGCTTGCGCTCGACGAGCTTCTTGATCACGCCGAAGCCGTCGAGGCCGGGCATCTGCACGTCGAGAAACACGAGGTCCGGGCTGTGCTCTTTGATGAGCGCGACGGCTTCGAGTCCGTTCTTACCTTGCGCGACGACGTTGATCTCGGGCAAGCCCTTCAGCAGAAACGCCAGTTCGTCGCGCGCCGGACGCTCGTCATCCACAATGACGGTATTGATCGGCATGGGTGGCTGCCAACAGTATAGGAGCCAGCGAAGCCGGGTGACAACCGTTGATCTCCCCGGCTCGCTTGATGCCCCAAGCTCCCCCGGCCAGAGACTTGGGCGGCCTCCGGGCGTCGACCTCGAAGCCCTTTCTATTCGCCGGGTGCGGTAGAATCGAGCGCCAACACAAGGAGACCCAGTGCCACCGAGACGCGCGAAGGCCGCACGGCAAGCGAAAGTCCTCAGCAGCAAAACGCTTTTTCAAGGGCGCGTCTTCTCATTGAAGCGCGAGCAGGTCGCGGAGCCAAGTGGGCTGATGGCGACGCGCGAGTTTGTCGTACACCCCGGCTCCGTCGTCGTGCTGCCGGTATTGCCCGACGGTCGGCTCGTGCTGATCCGCCAATATCGCCACGCCGCGGGACAATATTTGTGGGAGCTCGTCGCCGGGCACAAGGATCCGGGTGAGAGTTTCGTCAAGGGCGCGCACCGCGAACTGGAAGAAGAGACGGGCTACACAGCGAAGCGCATCCGAAAGCTCCTCGAGGTCTTCCCTTCCCCCGGCTTGCTCGGCGAGAAGATGGAAATCTTCGTTGCCCAGGGCTTGATCAAAGGCAAGCCGAGGCCCGAAGACGACGAAAAAATCACGCAGCGAATTTTCACGTTGAGCGAGGCGAAAAACTGGATTCGGTCGGGCAAGATTCGGGATTCGAAGACCGTCGCGGGCGTTCTGTACTACTCAGCGTTCGTCGCATCGAAGAGGTAGCACACATGGAGAACAAAGAGGTTGCCAAGATTCTGCGCGATACGGCGCAACTGCTCGAAATCGACGGCGCCATGATCGGCCGCTACCGCAGCTACGAAAAAGTGGCCGAGCTGCTCGAAAGCATTCCGGAGCGCATCGAGGAGATCGCCAAGGACGAGAAGAAGCTGACGGACTTGCCCGGCATCGGCGAAGGCATGGCCGAGCACATCCACGAGATCCTCAAGACCGGCGACTACTCGCTGCGAAAAAGGCTGCTGAAGAAATATCCGCCCACGATTCTCGATCTGCTGGAGGTCCACTCGCTCGGCCCGAAGAAGGTCGCGTTCCTCTGGAGCCATTTCAAGGTCGCTACGGTCGAAGGAGTCGAGAAGCTGGCGCGCGAAGGAAAACTGCGCGATCTGCCCGGCTTCGGGGAGAAAAGCGAGCAGAATATTTTGAAAGCGGCGGAACAGTTCAAGCATCTTTCCGGTTCGGGCCGCGTCCGGCTGGATGTAGCGACCGACGAAGCCCAGAAGCTCGCCGCGTACATTGCCGAGGCCGGCGAGGCGGTCGAATCCGTGACGCCTGCGGGATCGTTGCGTCGCTGCAAGGAAACCATCGGAGACATCGACTTGCTCGTCACGATGCGGCCGGGCCGCGACAAGCAAAAGGACGTGGACGGCGTCGCCGCACATATTTTGAAGTATCCGGAGATCAAGCAGGAGCTTGCGCACGGAGAAAACAAAGTCAGCGTCCTGCTCGATAGCGGCATCCAGGTGGACGTGCGTTTGCTCGAAAAGAAGAGCTTCGGCGCGGCGCTGATGTACTTCACCGGATCGAAGGAGCACAACGTCGCGTTGCGCGGCCGCGCCAATACAATGGGCTGGACGCTCAACGAGTACGCGCTGACGACGCTCAAGGGCGGCAAAGTGGTCGCCGGCAAGACCGAGGAGGAAATCTATTCCAAGCTCAAGGTCGATTTCATCGAGCCGGAATTGCGCGAAAACACCGGCGAAATCGAGGCCGCGGAACATCACAAGCTGCCCAAGCTCGTGAAGCTTTCAGAAATCAAGGGCGACCTGCAGATGCATACGACGGCGTCCGACGGGCACAACTCGATCGAGGAAATGGGCGAAGCCGCGCGAGCGCTGGGCTACGAGTACATCGCCTTGACCGATCACTCGCAGGCGGTGACCGTCGCCAACGGCATGGACGAAAAGCGCACGCTCGAGCAGATTAAGAAAATTCGTGCGGCCCAGACGCGCGTCCACGGCATTCGTCTGCTCGCGGGAATCGAAGTCGATATCAAGAAAGACGGCTCGCTCGATCTGGACGATGAAGTGCTGGCGCAGCTCGACGTCGTGGTGGCCTCGATCCATTCCTACATGAACCTGGATCGCTCCGAGATGACCGAGCGGATGCTCGCGGCGATTGAAAATCCCTACACCCAGATCATCGCGCATCCAACCGGAAGGCTTGTCCTGCGGCGCGATCCCTTCGATTACGACATGGAGAAGATTCTCGACGCCGCGGCAAAGCAGGGTGTCGCGATGGAATGCAACGCCGCACCCGAGCGTCTCGATCTAAGCGATGTCCATCTGCGGAAAGCGAAGCAGCACGGCGTGAAGATCGTGATTTCGACTGACGCACACACGACGCACGCGCTCCAAGCCATGAAGTATGGCGTCGCGACGGCCCGGCGCGGATGGATCGAGAAGAAGGACGTGATCAATACTCTGCCGCTCGATCAGTTCCTCGCCGCGCTGAGGGCCAAGCCGCACGCTGCCCGTGCCCACGTGGCGAAAGCGCACGCCAAGCGCAAATCCGCCTAACCCGTGGCTTTGAGCGGCGGGTACTCAGACCCTTCGGTTCTTGCGAACAGGGCCCGGACGTCCTTCCGCATGAAGAGGCACAGCCCAGAAATTCCGACTACGGCCAGGAAGAGCGTAAACACGAACCACTGGCCAAGCTCGTTCAAGGCGGCGATTCGGTTGATGTCCTTGGGCATCGTGAGACTGCGAGCGAACGGCCCGGCGACCGAAGCGCAGAGCAGACTATTGAAGATCAGTATCGAGCGCCGCGCCCAGGGCCGCTTGCGTCGCAATCCGACTCCGGTGGCGACGCCCCAACTCGCCATTGCGCAGACTGCGGCCCAGTAGCCTATAAACCTTAGGTCCACCGTGCGGAAGTTCGCGGGATGCATCACAATGTCCATCACCGCAAAGAGCACAGCGGGACCACCCGAGAGCATCATGAGAGCGCTCAAGACGATCACGAGAACGCTGACTCGCTTGACTCGCTCGAAGGCATCTGGTTGACGCCCGAGACGGAAGCTCATGCATTTCAGATTACTAGGACGGAAGCACAGGAAGACAAAGATGTGGGCACAACGTTCTCAACGTGCACCCATTTTAGCGATAGCTGCTCTGCTGAAGGGTGCGACGCGATATCCTGGTCTTGGTCTGCGTGCCGCTATACGGAATGTGAGACGCTTTCGTCTTCGGCTGTCGCCGCGTGCATCGTCTTCGAAGTGAGCGACGGCGATTTTGCGCCGCGCCGCATGGCAACGATGCCGGTCCGCACCATCTCCATCAAGCCGTACGGAGCGAGAAGTTCCAAGAAACGATCGACTTTTTCCTCGCCGCCGGTCAACTCGAGCGTGACGGATTCCATGGCGAGGTCCAGCACGCGGGCCTTGAAAACTTCCGCGAGTTTCAGCACCTGCCCGCGCGTCTCCTGCGTGGCGCCGACTTTGACGAGCGCGAGATCGCGCAGCAGCGCGCCCTGCCCGGTAACGTCATCGACGAGCAGCACGTTCACGAGCTTGTAGATGTTCGCCACGATGCGGCGAGCCTGGTCGGTGTCCGCTTCCGTGCAAATCGTCATCCGCGAGACTTCGGGATTTTCGGTGCGCCCGACCGTCAGCGAGTCGATATTGAACGCGCGGCGGCGGAACAGCGAAACCACGCGTGAGAGAACACCGGGCTTGTTTTCGACGTAGACCACGAATGTATGGAGCATGGCGTCTCTATTCGTCCTCTGCTGTTTCGACAAGCGGGCTTGGCCGGCGGATCATATCGTGCAGCGCCGATCCGGCCGCGACCATCGGGTAAACAGTGTCTTCCTGCTCGACTTTGAAGTCGATGAGTACGGCCCCTTCGTGCGCCTGCGCCGCCTGCACCACCGGAATCACGTCGGCGCGGCGCTCGACCACGAACGAGCGGATTCCATAGGCAGACGCGAGCCGCGAAAAATCCGGATTCAGGAGAGGCGTGGCTTCATAGTTGCGCTCGTAGAAGAACTCCTGCCACTGGCGCACCATGCCGAGATAGCCGTTGTTGATAATGGCGATATTCACTTTCAGATTTTCCTGCACGATCGTCGCGAGTTCGGCCATGGTCATCTGGAAACCGCCATCGCCGACCACGACCCACACATCGGCATCCGGCCGCGCAACCTTGGCGCCAACGCCGGCCGGAAGCGCGAAGCCCATCGTCCCGAGGCCGCCGGAGGTGATGAGTGACCGCGGACGCTCATGCTTGTAGTACTGCGCCTCCCACATCTGATGCTGGCCCACATCAGTGACCACGATCGAGTCGCGGTCGCGCGTCTGGTGCCACAGATCGTTGATCACGTGCGCCGCGTAGAGATGGCCGTTGTCCAGCAAGTTCTGGATGTCGCGGACCGCCGTATCACCCTTGAGGTGCCCGATGTGCTCGATCCAATCGGTATGCGTCAGCGGCTCGATTCGGGCGTTCAGCTCCTGCACGATCTTGCGCAGATCGCCGACGAGCGCCACGTCGACCTTTACGTTCTTGTTGATTTCTGCCGGGTCGATGTCGATGTGAATCTTCTTCGCGTTGGGGGCGTAGTTCTTCAGGTTGCCGGTGACACGATCGTCAAAGCGCATGCCGAAGGCCAGCAGCAGATCCGCTTCCTGGATCGTTTTGTTGACCCAGGCCTCGCCGTGCATGCCCATCATGCCCATGTTGAGGACGTGCGAGGCAGGCAGGTGACCGAGACCGAGCAACGTCATCGCCACGGGGATGCATGTGCGCTCGGCGAAGGTTTGCACTTCCTTCTCCGCGCCCGAAACGGAAATTCCGTGGCCCGCCAGAATCACGGGCCGCTTGGCCGCGCGAATCAGCGCCAGCGCACGCTCGTATTCATCCTTTGCCGGCGAAAGATCAGGCCGGTAACCGCGCATCTTTGGAGCAGCACCTTCGAAATCGAACTCGCACGATCCTTGCTGCGCGTCTTTGGTGATGTCAATCAGGACGGGGCCGGGGCGTCCCGACTTGGCCACATACATCGCTTCGCGTATCGCAGGAGCGATTTCCCCGGGATGCGTCACAAGATAGTTGTGCTTCGTGATGGGAAGGGTGACGCCGGTAATGTCCGTCTCTTGAAACGCATCGGAGCCGAGGAGTTTGCTGCCAACTTGGCCGGTGATGCAGACGATGGGCGAGGAGTCCATCATGGCCGTGGCGATGCCCGTGACCATGTTCGTCGCGCCGGGGCCGGATGTGGCCACAGCGACGCCGACTTCGCCCGTCGCGCGCGCGTAGCCGTCCGCCATGTGCGTCGCGCCCTGCTCGTGACGCACCAGGATGTGGCGGATCGAGCTGTGCCGGAGCGCGTCGTACGCCGGCAAGATCGCGCCGCCTGGATAGCCGAATACGGTCTTCACGCCCTCGCGCTCAAGACATTCCCAAAGAATCCTGGCGCCGGTCATAACCTTCTCTTGACTGCCCTTCGTCGTCTCCCCCTCAGTGTCCATAAACAACAAAACCCACCTTGCCAGCGTCTCTGGCGGGTGGGTTTCTTGAGCTTTTCAGATTTCCTCTTGCCTCAGCTCAGTCATGCCCTCCGGGCAGAGACGCGCGCTCGAGTCGTACTACTACGCTGCTAAGTTGAAGTCGAATCGAGCTCGCCAAGTTCATCACGTCGCCGCGTCCTAAAGGGCCGCGCCCACGTTTTTGCAAGGGCGCTGCTAACAGTTACGGTAACCTTCTCCGTCAGCGTCTGTCAAGCGACTCTTTGCGTGCGGCGCACCATTGCGACGCAACAAGATAGGGATGTAATGCCTATCCGCCGCCGTCAGGATGCGCCATCTCCGGCGGAAGGAATCTTCTCCGTCTGTGCCCACGGAATCGCACGCATGTGAAGCGCGGACACGTATGGCGGCCAGTCGGCGTTTTCTTAGTTCTTTCAAATCACCGCGATGCCGTCATCAAGAAGTGGCACGCCCCTTGCACGGTTGAATGTGGCAGGGCCGAGGCACGCAATGGTGGCTTACCTGATGATGGGAGTATTGGCGGTGCTGGCGTTTCTCTGCCTGTCTGACGGCATTCCTGCCTTCGCGCGCCGCGAATCGGGTTCCGACCCGTCCAGCAAGCGGCGCTGACATTTGTTGCTCGCACACCTGAACCCGGAGCCCGCCGCGGGCACTCTCGCGATTACGACGGGCTAAAAACGATAGTACCCACGTCCTATAGGTGCCGCCGGAGCCCACCGATACAGTGGACGTGGACGCGGGTGTTCGACGGAGGAGTGGAATGGCAGTAGGCGCATGGCCGAGACTCAAGTCTGCGGAAGAGCCTCCAAAGAAGGCTTCCGAGGACGCACGGCGCAGGAAGCGACTCAAAGTTTCTCTGCCCGTGCACCTGCGCCCGTTCGACCCTCGCTTCACAGAGATTGAGGACGTCGGTCAGGTGGTTGATTTCACTCGGGATGGGTTGTACTTCGTCACATGCATGCCCCACTACTTCGTTGGCATGCGCCTGATCGTGACGTTTCCTTACGGGGACAACGTCGCGGCGCACCGCAAGTTCCTCGGCACGGTCGTGCGCCTTGAGCATCGCGAAGACGATAGACGCGGGATCGCTCTGCGATTCCTGCTGTAGGCGTTTTGTAGGCTGCTGCGGGCGTCTTTCCGGGACGTAATTGGCCTTTGAGCAAGCGACACCCGGATTCACCTTGTCAGTATTCTCGTCCCGCGGGGACAATAACTTGAACGCGGCGCTAGGGCCCTCTTCCCAGCGCCTAAGAATCCACCAGGGCGGTTTGAAAGGCAGGTAGCAATGTCTGCGTACGATCATGGCTCGAAGAAAAACGCGCGTGAAGAAGCGGGTGGCAAGTCCACCGCCGCCGCCGACCGGCGCAATGCCGATCGGCACACCTTCACGGCGTCAGCCGAAGTGATCGAGCTGAGTTCGGGCGCGCGCTTTTCGACGCGCACCACCGATCTGGGCCCCGGCGGTTGCTTCGTCGACACGATGCTTCCGTTCCCAGTCGGCGCCAAAGTGCGAGTGAGCGTCCGGAAAGACAAGACAAACCTCGAGACCGGCGGGGTAGTCGTCTACTCTCAGACTGGCCTCGGCATGGGGATTGCGTTCGATAGCATGGAGCCCCGCCAGCGACAAGCGCTCGACACCTGGCTCGCCGAATTGACAGGCAGCAGACAAGCAGTGCCCCTACCGGCGCTGCGCGGCTTGGAGAAGGCTGTCCTCGGTACCCGGACGGAAGTTCCGCCGGCGGTCACGCGACTCGTGCAGCTGATGATCTCTAAAGGGATCATTACCGAAGCCGAGGGTGCGTCCGTCCTCTACGACCCTGTCCTATAGTCGTCAGCCGCGCTAATTCACTGATCCGAAATGGGGTTATAGAACCCCGCCATACCAGGACTGCACCGCCGGGCCCGCCGTGCATCTATTTCCCACCCAAGGAAGATTTTCCCCGATCTGTGTCATTTGTGCGCGGTGCCAATGCCATTAAGTCCCACAAAATCAATGAGCTGATTGCAGAGGCGCATGGCAGGGGTCGTGCAACACAGGACGCTTCAAGAGGGGGAGCTATGGGTGAACGGAGAAAAGCGCGGAGGTACGAGGTTTATTTGCCAGTGCAGGTTTCGCTGTCCCGCAAGCGTCCCGCAGAATACTACACGGCCCAGCTTCGAGACATTTCCAGAACAGGAATCTACTTCCATTCGGACGTGGCTCTTCAGCCCGGAGCCGGTATGGAACTGACTTTTGCGCTGCCCACCGACAAGGACCGCGGCACGTCGGTCCTCGTGCGGGCAAGTGCGAAAGCCCTTAGGATAGCGGAAATTCCCGGAGAACCAACACCCGTCTACGGCATAGCAGCTACGATCGACCGGATCGACTTTGTCCGTCCCGTCGCCACGAACGCGGCTGCCTGACGGCGTCGCGCCCGTCCCTTCCCGCTGCATCGAAGAGCATCCTGCTGCGTGCTCCACCTCTGGAGCCTGTGCGTCGAAGAGTTTCCGTCCGCCGGTATCTGTCCCATACAATAATCCCGCAGGCTTGCGTTGCCTTCATGAGCGACTATTCGTGTTCAAGCCGCATTGTGCACATCGAGATTGCCATTCTGCGCGCGCTTTGTTCCCGCACCGCAACTGAATCCGCGCGCCGGTCCGCTCTCCGTGACCTTGCGGGGTACCGCTGGCTCGAAGCGGATCACGCTGTAATCTACGAGGCGATCGTCAGGGCTGGGGTTCGTGGCGCGAACTGGCGAGAGGACTTGCCCGCGCGAACCACACGCATGGGATTCCCCGATCTCGATTGGACGATCTATCTCGAGCCCAAACGAGGAAACGAGCAGCCTCTCGAAAAGCTGGTCAGGAAACTCAAGGCAGCCGCGCGGAGCTAGGCGCGGTATCGATCGAAAGAAGCACACGCAGCAACCGCCCTGGCCACTCTCATTTCTCTTGCGCGGCCAGCTCAAAATCGATGTATTGCGACAGGGTCGTCACATCGCCGCCGATCATCGGGCGGCCGTTGATATAGATCGTGGGCGTGCTGTTGATGCCGAGCGCGACACCTTCCGCGTGACTCGCATCGATCGCTTTCTGCGTGTCCGGTGAGGAGAGGCATCCCTTGAACGTATCCGTGTTGAGTCCGGCTGCGGTGGCGTATTCGACGAGCTTGTCCCAGACGTTTTCGGGTGAAATTACGTCCTGGTTCTCGAAAATCGAATCGTGAACCTTCCAGAACGCCGGGGGCGATTGTTCAAAAGCGCAGTGTGCGCCCATCGCCGCGGTATTGGCCCAGGGATGAATCTGTGTCAGCGGAAAATCCTTGTAGACGAACCGCACTTGAGGGTATTGCGCTTCGACCACCTTTAGCGCCTCCCAGAGCTCCCGGCAATGCGGGCACTGGAAATCGGCGAACTCCACGATCGTGACAGGCGCGTCGGCAGGACCTTTTGCAGGGCTCCCATCGATGTGAATTTTCGCCCGGTTCGCGGCAAAGGGGTCGGAGGACATATCGAAAATCTCGCCCCGAAGGAGCGTCTTGCCGTCCTTGCTGACGTACACCTCGCCGGTCTCTTTTTGGTCGTTCAGAGTCACTTCGATGGGCACGGTATAGAAGTCCGACGCGGCGGACGGGCCGAACGGCCCGAGAACCACTTTGATGTTCGGGCCCCAGCCGAAAAGATGGCGAACAAAGGTTTCGGTCGATTTGATCAGGCGTTCCTGCTCCGGTGATGCAGCCGGTCGCACGGGCGCGGGAGAGGGGTCGGCCGGCTTGGACTGCTGCCCCAAACAGGGCAACGCCGAAAGAAGCGCCGCGAGTGCAGTAGGCAGCACCGTCTTGCTAAGCATGGAAATCGGTCCCCCAAATGAACCGCTTCGAAATCTATCGAAAAAGCAGCATAAAGAAAAACGGCGGGAAGAGCAAAAGAGAAACAAGCGGCTCTGGTTGGAAGATGATTCGACGGGGTGTTGTTCGAGCACCAGCTCTCAGGCGGCAGCCACCTTGTTTGTGAGCCAGTCTCCTGACTCGCGCGTCGTGAGCGAGCCTCCCAAATCTCTGGTGGTTTTGCCCTCACGTATGGCGGCGCGCACTGCGTCTTCGATGATCTGCGCCTCAGCCATCCAGCCCAGGTAGTCGCACATCATCCCGGCGGCCAGCACGGCGCCCATCGGATTCGCGACGCCCTTTCCGGCGATGTCCGGGGCCGAGCCATGCACCGGCTCGAAGAGCGACACTCGGCCCGGATGAATATTCCCAGAGGGCGTTAACCCAAGCCCGCCGATCAAGCCTGCGCCGAGATCGCTCGCGATGTCGCCGAAGAGATTGCAGGTGACGATCACCTCGAACTGCGAGGGATCGCGTACCATCTGCATCAGCAGGTTGTCGATGTACATGTGGCTCGCTTCGATCTCCGGAAATTCGCGGCGCACTTCTCTGAAAACGCGCTGCCAGAGATCGTGGCCGTAGGCGAGCGCATTGGACTTGTCGCTCATGCAGACGCGCCGGCGTCCCTGGCGCCGCGCAAATTCGAACGCGTAGCGGATGATCCGCTCGACTCCCTTGCGCGTGTTGATATCTTCCTGAGTGGCGATTTCGTCCGCGGTACCCTTCTTGAGAAACCCGCCCACTCCGGCGTAAAGCCCTTCCGTGTTTTCGCGAATCACCCAGAAATTGATGTCTTTCGGCATTCGAGCCTTGAGCGGCGTGAGGCGCTCATCGAAGAGAACGCACGGACGCGCGTTGACGTAGAGATCGAGCTTCAAGCGCAGGCCGATGAGAATATCGGCACCATGCTGATTCGAAGGCACTCTTGGATCGCCCAATGCGCCCAGCAGAATCGCATCGAAGTCCCGCCGGAACATCTCGACGGCATCGTGTGGGAGCGTGGTACCGTCGCGCAAATATCGATCGGCGCCCCAATCGAACTCGGTGAGTGCCAGTTCCCGACTTCCTCTCGCAGCCGCCATCTTCAACACCTTAACTGCCTCGGGAATCACCTCCTTGCCGATGCCGTCGCCCGGGACGACGGCGATGCGTTTACGTGAGGGCAAATTCGTTTCCGCCATTCCGCCGCGGAACGTAGCATGCGACCCAGGCAGTGTCAACGCGGGTTCATGTCGCCACAACTGCGACGAAGCGGCAGAGTGGACTCCTACGTGCTGCATGCAGTTGCTAGAACTGCACGAGGGTTCGCTTGCGTTTGGCGCCCGAGTGGCCGTACCGTGAATTCAGACGCGTTCGACTGCTTCGATACCCCTTCCGGAACGCAGGCGCGCCCGGCTCCAATTGCGGGAACCGATGTCAGTGCCGGGATACGCCACAGAGAACATCCAGTCAACGGAGGGGTGTGAGTTGCCAGTCGCGGAAAAATCGTCAGGCTTCTCTGAACTCGTCGTCGGCGAGGCTGTACTCATCCAGAGGTTATTGCTTCCGCGCGAGCCGCTTCGGGGACCCAATCTCGAAGTCACCTATCTGATGCGGACGTTCAGCGAGGTCGGAGGCGATTTTCTGGATTACTTTCTACTGTCCGACGGAAAGCTCGGAATCTACATGGGCGACGTAGTCGGCAAGGGCCTGCCCGCCGCAATGTACGCGGCTCTCGCCGCCGGTGGACTGCGCGCCATTCACAAAACAGGGCAGGAACCCGCTGCCGTATTGAAGCTCTTTAATAGGCGCTTGCGCGTGCGGCCGATTCCGGGCCGTTATTGTGCCACGCAGTACGCGGTGTTCGATCCTGTCACACTCGATCTGCGAATGGCCAACGCCGGCCTGCCGTTTCCCCTACACCTCTCGGCGAGCGGCTGCTGCACGATCGGTGACGGCGGACTGCCATCGGGGCTGTTCGATTCTGCCGACTACGAACAGTACACTATTCGTTTGTCGCCGGGCGATGCCGTCCTTTTCGCGACGGACGGCCTGCCGGAAGCCAGAAACGGGGACGGCGAGCCGCTCGACATGCCGCGTCTCATCGATCTCTGCGCGATGCTCGACTACAGCTCCGCGGATGTTTTCCTACGCACTGTCTTCGACTCGATCGAAGAGTTCACGGGCGGCAATCCGAGCGACGACATGACTGCGGCCATCCTCAAAGTGCCGGACGGCGCGACTCCGCCGAAAGGCACCCGGTAGGAAAGGAGCTGTGGTGAAAGAATTCGGTCGCTGATTTCTTGCTGCGATTTGTAGAAAACCAACTGCTGGCTATGCCGCGACTGCTCTTGATTGATGACGACGATTCGGTGAGATTGCTTCTTCGGTCTCGTCTGCAATCGTCCTATGAAATTCTCGAAACTTCCGATCCCGAGGAAGGCATCGTACTCGCGCTCCAGCACAAGCCGGACGCGATTCTTCTCGATCTGATGATGCCGCGCTACTCGGGGTTTGAACTCTGCCAAACGCTCTCTTCGATGAGTTTTACGCAGCGAATCCCTATCTTCATTGTTTCCGGAGAATCCGCCCAGCGCTGTCAGGACTTCTGCAGAAACCTGGGCGCCAAGGGCTTCTTTCAAAAGCCGGTCGATTTCGCCGTGCTTAGGCAGGAATTGCAAACCGTGATCGGCGGCAATCACGACCCGAGGCGGCCCGAACCCCGCGTCCGTTTCCGCACGCCGCTGAAACTTGCCGGCATCGACGCCAAGGGGTCGCGGGTAGATCTCTTGACGGTCACTGAAAATGTGACCGCGAACGGCTTCTTGTGCGGATGCCAGGCCGAAGTCCGGGAAGGCACCGTGCTGGAAGTGTACTTGGCAGACGACGGACAACCGTATGTCGGCAAAGCGCGAGTCACTCGCGTGGAGTCGCCAGGCACGCGCACGCAAACCTGCGACTTCCGATTCCTCGAAGCGCCCCGCGACTGGGTACTGCCCTGAGCAACGCTAGACGGCCACTGAATGCCTTTTGCTCGACGCCTCCTCGTCGCCGGCTTTGCGCGCAGCGCGCAGGACGAGGACTGGGCACGTCGCCATTTTCACCACTTTTTCGGCTACCGATCCGAAAGCGAGCTTGTGCCAGCCTGTCATTCCGTGCGTCGCGATCACGATCATGTCCACGCCATTGTGCTCGGCGCTTCGCAGGATTTCCATGCCCACTTCGTTTGCGATCTCGACTTCCGCCCGCGCGCGGATTCCGTTGTCTGTGAGGTCTTGCACGAGTTCGCCAAGCCGCTGCTCGGCCTCTTTATGCAGCGCGGCTTCGTATTCCGCTTCGTGAAAGAACTCCCTCGCAGAAGGCAGCCTCGGAATCGCCGGCACGGCGTGGATGAGGAGCAATTCCGAGCCGAACGCCTTGGCCATCTCCGCTGCCGTCTTGAGCGCTTCCTGCGAGTGCTCGCTGAAATCGATTGGAGCAAGAATCACTTTGGGTGGAAACATGCGATCTCCTTCTTGGCGGCACTATGCCTCGAGTTCGCAAGCCCTATTTCCAGATCGAACGGAACCCCCAGAAGAGCAGTGCCGAGAGGCAAATCGACGCCGGCAGCGTCAGAACCCACGCCATCGCCAGATTTCTCACGGTTCCCCATTGCAGCCCCGACTTGTTGGCGGACATCGTACCGGCGACACCCGATGAAAGCACGTGCGTCGTACTGACGGGCAATCCAAACCAGTCTGCAGCCCCGATAGTGGCCATCGCCGTGATCTCGGCCGCCGCTCCCTGCCCGTATGTCAGATGGTCTTTCCCAATCTTTTCGCCTACGGTCACCACGATCCGCTTCCACCCGATCATCGTCCCCAGTCCGAGCGCCAGCGCCACAGCCACCTTCACCCATCCGGGGATGAACTTGGTCGCGTTGTCGACGTGCTTCTTGTAATTCTTCAGGATTTCGGCGTCCGCCGTCGAGAATTTCGGGCTCCCTGATTTTTGCATCAGGCGCAGCGCCTCGCTGACCACATACATGTCGTTGCGGAAGTTGCGGACCTTGTCTTGCGGCACCGATTTCAGCTCTTTGTAAATCGCCATCTCCGTGCCGATTCCGTTCACCAGTTGCCGCAATGCCAGCATTGTGTTGGGCGTGAACTCACGCGTGCGAATGTAGTTCGTGACTTCATCTCGCGGGTCGCCGATCACGGCGCCCGGAGCGATGTAATGGGTCAGCATGTCAGCCGTTTGCGACGAAACGGCTACGAAATCCGCCGTTTGCTGAGTGCTGACCGCGTGATTCACGGCGTATGCGGTCGGCACCGTGCCGATCAGAATCAGCATGATAAGTCCCATGCCTTTTTGCCCGTCGTTCGATCCGTGCGCGAAACTCACGCCCGTGCATGTGAGAATCAGCAGGGCGCGCGTCCAAAACGGCGGCGGTTCGGTTCCGGTCGGCGCGACGTAGAGCTGCTTGTTCGTAATCACAGCCTTAGCCAGCAAGAGCAGCAGTGCCGCGACCGCAAAACCCACCATTGGCGAAAGCAGCAGCGACTTTCCGATGTTTGTTGCTTGCGCCCAGTCGACTCCGCTGGTGCCAGTCTTCACCGACATCAACTGGTTCGCGATTCCCACGCCGATAATCGATCCGATCAGCGTATGCGAGCTGGAGGCGGGCAGCCCGAAATACCAAGTCCCCAAGTTCCAGATGATTGCGGCGACCAACAGGGCGTACACCATCGCGAAGCCTGCGCCGCTCCCCACCTGCAGGATCAGTTCCACCGGCAGCAGCGACACAATTCCGAACGCCACCGCGCCAGTCGAAACCAGCACGCCAATGAAGTTCCAGACGCCTGACCACACGACCGCGACGTGCGGTTCGAGCGAGTGTGTGTAGATTACGGTGGCCACGGCGTTCGCCGTGTCGTGGAAACCGTTCACGAATTCAAATCCCAGCGCCACCAGCAGCGCGACTCCGAGCAACACAAAGGGGAGCACGCTCGTGGCATGGATTGCCGACAAATCCGAAATCAGGTGCGCCGACGCATATATGAACCCGATGACCAGCGCCACCGAGAATATCGCCACGCCGATCTTGCCTGGCCGCGATACGATTTTTGACTCAAGTACGCTTGTAGTCGTCGCCATCGCCCGTCTCCCCTTGCCGCTGTGAACGGCTGCGGGGCCTGACGCTACCGGGCCGCTGTTACTGGAGTGTGACAGTTGTGTAAACGCTTCATTTGAGCCCCGCCCTATCGCGCATATTGGGTACCCGCAAGCGTTTGGTGTAGAATTCCGGCCAAAACACGGATGCTGGACCCCGCCAAGAACGAGCTCTTGACCCAAGTCGGCCGCAGCACGCCGATGGGCGAATTGCTCCGCCGCTACTGGATGCCCATCGCGGCCGTGAGCGAATTCGACAATGAGAGTGTGAAACCTGTTCGACTGATGGGTGAGGATCTCACGCTCTACAAGGACATGAACGGGACCTTTGGCCTGGTCGACCGGCATTGCCCGCATCGCAGTGCCGACATGTCCTATGGATTCGTCGAACAGTGCGGCCTGCGCTGCAACTATCACGGCTGGCTCTTCGATCAAGACGGCCGCTGCATCGAGCAGCCCTACGAAGACGTAGCTCACCCCGAAGCGCATTTTCGCGACAAAGTTCGAATCAAGGCCTATCTCGTCGAGGCGCATGCAGGGTTGATCTGGGCCTATCTCGGACCGCAGCCCGCGCCGCTCGTGCCAAACTGGGAGCCGTTCACCTGGAAGAACGGTTTCGTACAGATCGTCTTCGCCGACGTTCCGTGCAACTGGTTTCAGTGCCAGGAAAACTCGGTCGATCCGCTGCACTTCGAGTGGATGCACATGAACTGGAGCGTGCGGCTGAAAGACCAGGGCGGCCCATACTCACCGCGGCATCTGAAGCTCGCGTTTGACGATTTCGACTACGGTATCGTCTACCGCCGGATTCGCGAGGGCATGAGCGAAGAGGACCCACTCTGGAAAGTCGGGCGCGTTTGCCTCTGGCCCAACGCGCTTTTCACCGGGGACCACTTTGAGTGGCGCGTTCCCATCGACGACGAAAACACTCTCAGCGTAACCTGGTGTTTCACGCGCGTGCCTAAGGAGCGCGAGCCTTATGTGCAGGAACGGATTCCCGGCTGGCGCGGGCCGGTGCGCGATTCCGAAACCGGCCGCTGGATTTCGAGCCACGTCATGAACCAGGATTTTATCGCTTGGATCGGACAGGGCGCTATCACCGACCGCACGCGGGAACATCTCGGCACGAGCGACGCCGGCATCATCATGCTGCGCCAGCAGTTCTTGAAAGATATCGAAGCTATTTCGCAGGGCAAGGATCCCAAGGCGACGATCCGCGATCCCGAAACCAATCGCTGCGTCGCCCTGCCCATCGCGGACCGGAAGCGCCTGGTGGAAGGCGTCTCCGCAGAAGAAACGGCGCGTGGCCCGCTTGGATCCGCCCGTCTCGCAACGGATTACATTTTTCAGGCCGGACAGCCTCCCGAGGTTCGCAAAGCCTACGCCGCCGCGATGGGCATTCGTGAGTGATTCGCGGTCTCCCGTCGGGCCCGGCGCCGAGCTAGTCCGCTCGACGCGCTCGCCCCGATTCGATTGACCATTAGGGAAACAGGTATATACTTCCGCCGGGCTGAGCTACCCGTGAGGGGAGCCGCCTACGGGGTGGGTCAGAACTCATTTGGCGCGCGGCGGCCCGCCGCTCGAATCAAACAAAATCCAAGCCGAATCTGAGGAGGCAGCAAATGAAGAAGTTTCTCGCGGTTGCCGGTCTGGCAGCCATCATGTCGATGCCGGCGGTTGCGGCGACGAGCACCTGGAATCTCGATCCGTTCCACACCAACGCGCAGTTCTTCGTCAAGCACCTCGGGATCTCCACGGTCCAGGGCGATTTCACCAAGGTCACCGGCAGCGTCACGCTCGACGATCAGGACGTCACCAAATCGACCGTCAGCGTGACGATCGACGTCAGCTCGATTGACACGCGCGTTTCGCGCCGCGACGATGACCTCAAGAGCGAGCACTTTCTCAACGTTGCGCAGTTCCCCAATATCACGTTTCAGTCGACCAAGGTCGCGAAGTCAGGCGATAACACGCTGAAAGTAACGGGCAATCTCACGATTCGCGGCGTCACCAAAGAAGTCACCCTGGATGTGACGGGCCCGACCGCACCGATCAGCGCGATGGGCAGCCAGCGGCGCGGGTTTTCGGCTACGACAAAGATCAACCGCCAGGATTATGGTGTGAGCGCCGATCCGGGCATGGTTGGGGATGACCTCACGATCCTAATCGACGGCGAAATGACGCTACCCCCGCCGCCCAAGCCGTAAGCGGCCGCGTTCCTCAACTTAGTTGTGTGATATCCAAGGCGGCGTTGCTCGCAGCGCCGCCTTTTTCTTTGCCACGAGACCCGTCAACCCGAAACGCGCTCGGCCAGATACACGCCCAGCAGGACGAGTAACGCGCTGATCACCAGTCGCGGCGTCGGGCGCTCTCCGAGCAGCGGAATCGACAGCAGCACTACCACGACGGGCTGGAAATAATTGATCGCCACGACGCGCGATGCCTCCATGTGGCGCAGGAGCCAGTAGAACAACAAATAGCCCGCCACGGCGCTGAGCGACGCCATGTACAACAGTCCCGCCCAGCCCACCCAGCCCACGCCCCTCCAATCGAGCCGAATTCCCTGCCTCACCGCGAGCGGCATCATGACGATTGCCGCCGCTGCGGCATTGAACGCGTTCATCGAAACAGTGTCGTACGCGCGCGCCACCCTTTTCCCGAAGATTGTGTATGCCGAGAAGCCGAGAACCCCGGCGAGAGAGATCAGATCGCCGGTCAGCAGAGGCGAGTGCGTTGGCCAGCCGTGCTCGGTTTCGAGCATCACCACTCCGGCGAAACAAATCGCCATGCCGAACACCTTTGCTATCGTCAGCTTCTCGAGCCTCAAAGCGCTCGCGACGAGCAAGACAATGATCGGCGCCGAAGCGATGATGATGACGGAATGATCGGATGTGGTCCGACTCAGGCCCACGATGAAGCAGCCCTGGTTCACCACGTAGCCGAAGAATCCGAGATAGACGAATGTCCAGATGTCGCGCGCCCGCAGGGGCATGCGCTGGCGCTGCGCGAAATAGATGGCAAGAAGCATCGCCGCGACTAACTCGGCCCGCAGGGCGGCAAGCGTCAGGCCGTCGATGTGCTGGAGCGTGATTTTGCCGACGATGTAGTTCACCGACCAGACGAGCAAGACAGCGCCGAGCCCGAGCGCAAGGGCGAGCGAACTCGGACGTTGCAGAGCGGCGTGCGAGCGTGACGTAGCGTCCGTTGTGGAAGTGCTGGCCGGAGAGGTCAAGACTATTCGAGGACCTCGCGGCGCCTGGTGAGCGATTCGATCCGGTCCCGCCGTGGGGAGTAGCCGATCCCCGGCGCCGAAGGAACGCGAATCGTGCCCTGCTTCGACACCTCGACCTCCGGTTCGATGATGTCCTCGGCCCAGTAGCGGCGGCTCGCCGAGACATCTCCCGGCAGCGAGAAGTTGGGAAGCGACGACATCGCGATGTTGTGCGCCCGCCCGATTCCGGATTCGAGCATTCCGCCGCACCAGACCGGAATCGACCTCTGCTGGCACAAATCGTGCATCCGCCGCGCCGCCGTGTGGCCGCCCACGCGACCGAGCTTGATGTTGATGATGCGGCACGCTCCGGTTTCGATCGCAGCGCGGGCGTGCTCCACGTCGTGAATGCACTCGTCCAGGCAAATTGGCGTTTCGATCTGACGCTGCAATTGCGCGTGCGAGTAGATGTCGTCCCAGCCGAGCGGTTGCTCGATCATCATCAGGTGAAACGCGTCCAGCTGCTTCAGTAGCGGAGCGTCCTCGAGACTGTATGCCGAGTTCGCATCGACCATCAGCCGGACACGTGGAAATCGCTCGCGCAACGCGCGAACCGGCTGCAGATCGAATCCCGGCTTGATTTTGATCTTGATCCGCTGGTAACCCGCAGCCAGCGCTTCTTCGACCTTGGCGACTAGCCCCGCCATCGTTGGCTGGATGCCGATCGACACGCCGCAGGGAATTTCATTGCGCGCACCGCCGAGCAGCTTCGCGAGCGGCACATTTTTCTGCTTCGCTTCCGCGTCCCAGATCGCGGTTTCGAGCGCGGCCTTCGCCATGTTGTGCCCGCGCACAGGCGCAAACAAACTCCACACGTCTGCCGCAGCAATTTCCTTCCCGCGCATGATCGGCCAGAGGTAGTCGCGCAGGACCAGCCACGCGGTCTCGACCGTTTCATAGGAATAATACGGGTTTTCTCCGGCAGTCGATTCTCCCCAGCCGACCACGCCATCCGCCTCAATTTCGGCGAGCAGGATACGCCGCAGATCCGATGTGCCGAAGCTTGTCTGAAATGGTGACAGGAGCTGCAGATGAATTTCCCGGAGCGTCACCCTTCGGATTCGCATCTTGTTCTTTAGCCTTCCGCCATCTCGGGCAGACGCAGCCCTGCGATCGCGTTCTTCGGCTCGAGGACGTAGTCCACTTCGGCATCACGCGATTCGATCGCGGTCGCCACGTAACCTTCCGCGAAGAGCTTCACAAACTGCTCGCGTGCTGCCGCCTGAAGGCGCAATGCTGTCTCACGGTCAGTTCCTCGAATATCGTCCATGTTGGCGGGGAGCGAGATCCGCAGCGCGGAACCTTTCGCCGCGGATAGATTATCCGCGAGAATCGACTTCACCCGCTCGGAGTTGAGCCACCACTCCGCAACCAGCCGGTCGGTTGGCAAGCCTGCGTGCAGCGGGCTTGCCGTGACGCCGTAGCAATTCGGAATGTAGCGTCGCGCCACTGCTCCTAGCCGGACAAAGTTGAAATGCGCATTCTTGAATTCGAGCGGATCGAAAGTCCACTCGATCCATTCGATGCCGCGCTTGATGGCATCCTGCCTTTGGTAGAGCTTCAGCCCTCTGCCGACTCCGCGATCTCGAAACTCGGGCAGCACGGCCGTCATGTGCGAATGCAGGAAGGGCTTTCCGTCCCTCAGGCCCGCGATCGACAGCGTGAACCCAATCATTCTCCCTTGATCGAAGGCGCCGATTACCTGACCGCCGGTATGGTGCGCCACCACGAAAATCGCCGAGGGAACCGCGATCTCCTCGCCCCACGTGACGTGCTCGAGCCGGACGCATTCGTCATATTCGAGGATGCCTGAGCAGTGGCGGATTTCGATTTGGTCCATAAGAGGCTGGGCGCCGGGAAACGAAAGTATACGAGAAAGCTGCGGTGGAACTCACCCGAAACGAGCAGAGATGGCGCCGCGAAACGTCCGCGCGACAACAGCTTCAGGCCGGCTTTGTCCCCGCAAAGAGCGCCAGTTCGCGCCACTTCCAATAGCAGTCCACATCTGCGAAGCCGATCTCCCGCAGCCAGCGCAATTGCGTTTCTAGATCGAGCAGCTTGTTGGATGGGTCCTCGTCGGGCCATCCAATCGCCTCAAGAAACTTCTCGTGGACGCGCGGCGTCGGCGACGCGACGTGCTCGAGATTGCAGAAGACACCCGCCGGCGCGACGATGCCGAAGATTTCTCGATAGAGCGACCGCTTCCGCTCGTGAACGAGATGATGAATCGCGAAACTCGAAATCACCGCGTCAAACTGCCCCAACGACGGGAGCTTATGATCGAAATCGTGTTGAACGACAGCCACAGTCTCATCGCCGCCGAATGCCGCCCGAAGCGCATCGAGCATCGTCGGTGAAAAATCGAGGCCCACGAACCGCGCGTGTGGACGGATCTTCTTGACCAGCGTCACAAGCCGTCCCGCGCCGGTGCCAAGATCGAGAATTCGAGGCGCGGCGGGAGGAATCAGTTCGAGCAGAGCCGCTTCGCCTTCCGTACGATGAGGGATGCTGTCGGCGCGGCGCAGATAATCGAGCGCGTGCGCTTCGGTGGACCAGAGGTTGACGCCGGGTGTTTCCGTCATGCTCGCTCTCTCGGTAGGATTAGGCGCTGCTTGCGCGCATAAGTCCAATTTGGAGTTGTTGCGCGGTATATAAGCGGGCCTTATGCAGCCGATTCTTCGGGACAGCGGACAGCTACGGTTGAGTCTTGGACCGGTCCCAAAGCTCTTCTTTGTGTTCGCGCGATAGGTCCGCGAAGCGGCTGCCCTTGCTGGCCGCAGCCATCTCCATCCGCTGAAACCGCTGCTTGAATTTCGCGTTCGCTTTCTTCAGCGCAATCTCGGGGTCAACGTGAAGAAAGCGCGCAATGTTCACGCACACGAATAGCAGATCGCCAATCTCTTCCTCGATTCGTTGCATTGCCTCGCTGGCTGCAGGGGCGCGGGTCGCTCCGAGCGCGGCAATTTCCTCTGAAAGCAGGGCCGTCAGCTCGCGTTTTTCTTCGTCGAGTTTGTCGAGGACGCCAGCCAGATTCTCCCAATCGAAGCCGACGTGCGACGCCCGGCGCGTGAGCTGGTACGCCTCGAGAACGGCAGGCAGCGATCGCGGCACGGTCGCAAGAACCGAGGGCTCAGCGGCTTCTCCGGCGCGCTCCTGCCGCTTGATCTCCTCCCAATTCTTCAGGACGGCGGCGGAGGTCTTGGCCGTCACTTCGCCAAACACGTGCGGATGGCGCCGGATCATCTTCGTGTAAACCGACTCGATCACGTCCGAAATGGTGAACTGCGCCGTCTCTTCCGCCAAAATCGAGTGAAAGATCACTTGAAGCAGCAGGTCGCCAAGCTCTGACGCAAACTTGTTCGCATCGCCGGATTCCATCGCGTCAAGAACCTCGTACGCCTCTTCGATCAGGAACTTGCGAAGCGATTCGTGCGTCTGTTCGCGATCCCAGGGGCAGCCATTTGGCCCGCGCAAGCGCGCTTGCAACGCTACAAGCTTGGCAAACCACTCGCCGGCGGCGCGGTCGCGCGGCGTCACCACGATCTTCGCAGTCGGCGCTTTTGGGGCTGCGCGGCGCGCCTTCTTGCCGACCTTCTTTGTACTTCTTGGCGTTTTCCTTCGACGCGTTGGCAAACCGAGTCCTCTCCAAGACGACACGCCAATGTACAGTGCCCAACAACGCGTCACAAGACCTGAATGCACCAATCAAAGCGGCGTACTGTGCTTAACCTGCGCTCTTGACGCCATTCCGGGCACAATCAGATACTTGCGCGTCGACTCGGGGTGGGATCAATCAGGAAACAAACCCTAGCGCCGGAGGAGTCTATGAAACTTCGAATCGCTCTGTCGGTTTGCTCAGTGGCAATCGCAACTTTAGCCCTTCTTCCGACCGTGGCGTTCGGCCAGAGATCCTGCGAAGGGCTCGCCAATCTTGCGCTGACTAACGCGACGATCTCTTCAGCCACGAGCATTGCCGCGGGCGGTTACAAGCCGCCGTCAGGGCCCGGACTGCCTGCACCGGACAAACCCTTACCGGCGTTTTGCCGCGTGGCCGGCATCGCCAAACCTACGAGCGATTCGGAGATCCGGTTCGAGGTGTGGATGCCGACATCCGACTGGAACGGCAAATTTGAGCAAGTGGGAAATGGAGGCTTCGCTGGAACGATTCCGCTGGCGGGGATGGCCGACCCACTCCTGCATGGCTATGCAACGGCAGCGACGGATGACGGTCACGTGAACGGACCCGATCAATCGTGGGCGATCGGACATCCGGAGAAAGTCATCGATTTCGGCTACCGGGCTGTGCACGAAACATCTGTGCAAGCCAAAGCGATTCTGCGCGCGTTCTACGGCAAAGACGCTACGCGATCATACTTCGTCGGCTGCTCGGAAGGCGGTCGAGAAGGGTTTACGGAAGCCCAACGCTACCCTGGCGATTTTCACGGGATCGTTGCGGGCGCCCCAGCGATCCACTGGAACCACCTCCAGTTCATGGGCGCTTGGGAAGCGCTCGCTCTGCTCGAGACGCCGGCCAGCTACATCCCATCGAAAAAATTGCCGGTACTCCAGAACGCTGCGATTGCTGCCTGCGACATGATCGACGGCGTGAAAGACGGAATCATCGAGAACCCGCAGCTGTGCCATTTCGACCCGGCGACGGTTCAATGCAAGGGCGACGATGCTCCGGACTGCTTGACGGCGCCTCAGGTAGAGGCGGCGAAGAAAATCTACGGCGGTGCCAAGAATCCCCGCACGGGGAAGATCATCGAGCCAGGACTCTCCCCGGGCGTGGAGGCCGTCCCGGCCAATTGGCCGGTTTGGATCACAGGAACGAGCGCGCCCCAACTGGGAATCGCCAGGCTATTCGCGAATTTCTTTTTCGCCGCTTTCGTGTTCGAAAATCCGAAATGGGATATGAAAACACTGAACTTCGATAGTGACGTGAAGCTGACAGACGACAAGCTCGGAGCCATCTTGAACTCGGATGATCCGAATCTGAAGGCATTCAAGGCGCGCGGCGGCAAGCTCATCCACTATCACGGCTGGGGAGACGCCGCAATTCCCCCGCAAGGAAGCGTCGACTATTTCGAGAGCGTCCAAAAGGCAATGGGCAAGACGGACGGCTTCTATCGCCTGTTCATGGTTCCGGCGATGTCGCACTGCGCGGGTGGACCCGGCGCAACGCTATTCGGGAATGCATTGGCGAGTGCCCTGCCGCAAGATGACGCCGACCATGATGTCGTCATGGCTCTCGACCGGTGGGTAGAGGGAGGAATCGCCCCGGACAAGATCATCGCCACCGGCTTCGTCGACAACAATCCGGGCAAGGGCGTCTCGATGACGCGGCCGCTTTGCCCCTATCCTCAGCAGGCGCATTACAAAGGCGCCGACGACACCAACGACGCCAGCAACTTTGTGTGCCAGGTCGCGGGGAAAAAGTCCAAAAAATAGGTCATGTGGGTCCCGGAGCCGCTCGCTTGTCGCGAATCGCCGCGAATGCTAAACTTTTGCTTCACGGAGTCATAGCGAAACTCCCGTCAAGCAGAGCGCAGGATTAGCAGAGCAATTTTGACCAACGAGGACTCTGAGGGTGGCCGATCCCAAGCATGAGGAAGGCTTCAAGGTAGTCGACCGGCGGCTCTTCACCGAAGAGGGTGAACTCCGCAAGGAAGCGGTCGAGCAGGAGCGCCGCGAAGAGGAAGCAGCGCGCAAGGGCACGTCTACGCCGCAAGCCAAAGGCCGCGCTTCCGAGAAGCAATCGACGGGTCCGGGGGTTGACCGCAAGCAGTCCGCGCCGGAAGCGCCCGCCGAGCCGATCCCGCCCTCGCGAAATTTTCAGATGCTCGTCGACTTTCTGACGCGAAACGCAGCCGCCATGATGGGCGGAATGGCTGACCCGCGCACCGGGCAGGCGTTTCTCGACCTGGAAGGTGCGCGCGAAATGATCGACATGCTCGACGAACTGCGCGACAAGACGCGTGGGAACCTCGCGAAGACCGACGACGACTTGCTCGTGGAGGTCCTTGGAAGCCTAAAACTAACGTACATGGAAGTTTCCCAGGCTGCCGCGGAAGCAATGGCCAAGAAGGCGGCGCAGAAGAAGTGACGATCCGTTCAGGGTCGCCATCCCGAGAAAGCCGCGCGACCTCGGCGTCTCTTTTCGGATCAAGACAAGTGGTCGAAAGCGCGGGACGCTCGCGAAGAAAAAGCTCCTCTGATTCATGCCGTTCCTCCAGTTAACAGTTCTCGGATCGGGCACATCCATGGGCGTGCCCACGCTGGGTTGCCATTGCGCGGTTTGTGAATCGACCGATCCGCGCGATCGGCGCACGCGTCCCTCCGTCTTGCTTTCGTACGGCGGACGCAACGTCGTAGTCGATACCAGCCCGGATTTCCGCTATCAGGCGATGCGCGCCCAGATCGACCGCCTCGATGCCGTGCTGTACACTCACGGGCATGCCGATCACATCCTGGGCCTGGACGATATTCGCCCTTACAATATCAAGCAAAAGGCTGTCGTGCCGATCTACGCGGCGCGAGACACACTGGGTATCCTGAAGCGTCAGTTTTCGTACATTTTTGAAGAGGGGCAGCCCGGCAGCATTTTGCCGCTGGTAGAGCTGCGGGAGATTGATGGGCCGTTCGATCTGTTCGGCGTGAAAGTCGTTCCGATTCCCGCAAGTCACGGAGTCCAGCCGGTGCTCGGCTTCCGCTTCGGCAATGCGGCCTATCTCACCGATTTCAGCAGCGTGCCGCAAAGTTCCAAGGCGTTGCTGCGGGGTCTCGACGATTTCATCCTCGATGCTTTGCGTTATGTGCCCCACCCGACCCATTCCAACGTCGAGCAATCGCTTGCTCTTGTTGAGGAACTCAAACCGAAGCGCGCCTGGTTCACCCACATCTGCCACGATTTGGGACACACGCAAACGAACGCAAAGCTTCCGCCGAACGTCCGCCTCTCTTACGACGGCCTCCAATTCGAGGTTGCTCTCTGATGCCCATGGCAATCCTGCATTCGACGGAGGAGTGGACGCAGCGTTTCGGCGACCGGAGAAAGGGTACGGCCGTCACGATCGGAAACTTCGACGGCGTGCATCTGGGCCATCAGAAAATTCTGCGAACCTTGCTGGATCGCGCGCGCGCAGCGGACCTGACCAGCGCCGTGCTGACGTTTCATCCCCATCCCGCCCGCGTCCTGCGACCGGCCGTCGCTCCGGCCCTGCTCGAAACGATCGATCAGAGGCTCGCGGCCATCGCGGAGCTCGGCATTGACGCGGCGCTGGTAGCTCGTTTCGACACGGATCTCGCGAAACTCGGTCCGGAAGAATTCGTCCGCCGTTTCCTCGTTGACTCGATGCGGGCACAAGTAGTGCTGATCGGCGGCAACTTTCGATTTGGTCACCGGCAATCAGGCGATGCCAAGCTGCTCGCTGATCTCGGGCGGCAGTGGGGATTTGAGGTGGAGATCGTACCGCCCGTCGAAGCGGACGGCGTCGTCGTGTCCAGCTCGGCGATCCGCAACGCGCTTCGCGAGGGCAAAGTGGAGGAGGCGCGGCGCATGTTAGGCCGCCCGTTCGCACTCACGGGAAGAATTCAGGCGGGCACCGGCCAGGGCCGCAAGCTTGTCGTGCCGACTCTCAACCTCGCCACCGAGCAGGAGTTGTTGCCGAGGAGCGGAGTCTACGCGACGGAAGCGGTTGTCAGCGGTCGAACCTATCGCGCGGCCACCAATATCGGCGTGCGTCCGACTTTTGACGGTTCGCGCACGACGGTCGAATCCCATCTCTTCGATTTCAACGAAACGCTGACGGACGGCGGCCTCGAAATCCGCTTCTGGCATCGGCTGCGCGATGAGCGAAAATTCTCGAGCCCCGCCGAACTTCGCACACAAATCCTCCGCGACATTGAACAGGCGAAGGAATATTTTGGCGTGTTAGCGCGCGAACCTAGAAACTAAGAAAGAATCGGCAGGAGCTTGGAATAGGACAACGCCGCGCGGAACCAACCGTCCGAATCGCCACCTACGTTTTGGAGCGGCATCCCTCACAAAGCCCGCCGATTTCGGTGCGGGCAACCGTGATCTCGATTCCGCAGTCGCGTGAAATCTGCTGCTTGAGTTCCTCATAGAGAGGGCTTTCGACCTCGCGGACCTTGCCACAGTTCACACAGGCTACGTGGATGTGGTCGCGCGGCCCGTGGCTCTCGTAATAGTGGCGATGCCCGCGCAAATGGAGCAGGTCGAGCTCGTCGATCAGGTTGAAGCGCTTGAGGAGATCGAGAGTGCGGTAGACGGTGACCCGGGTGATAGCCGGATCGATCTGCTGCGCCACCTCGAGGATTTCGTTCGCGTCCATGTGGCGCGCGGCCGATTCCATCACCTGCACAACCACACGGCGCTGGCGCGTCAGGCGAATCCGGCGCGCCCGGAGTTCACGCTGAAGATGTCCGGACTCCTGCTCGACGTTGATACGCTCGCCCGTCGAAACGCGATGTGCGGGTGTAGCGGACATATTGCTGACCAGCATTATACCAGAACGTCGATTCTCGCTTGATGAAAGCTCAGTAGTGGACCTGGATAATCCTCAGAATATCGCTGTACATGACGAGCGCAAATAATCCCAGCAGAAACACGAGGCCTACCTGCACGAAGCGCTCTTTGAACGTGACGCTCAAATCCCGGCGCAGCGCCCCCTCGATCGCCAGCATCAGCACGTGCCCCCCGTCCAGAATCGGAATCGGAAGCAGATTCAGCAGGCCCAGATTCAAGCTGATAATGGCCGTGAGCTCGAGGAGACGCAGTGGCCCGCGCTTGGCCGCTCGCCCGGATTCGCGCGCAATGCCGACCACGCCCTGCAAATCGCGCACGGAAACCTTGCCGCTGAAGAGTCCGCCGAGGACTTGTCCAATCTGCCGAACGCCCAAGAGCGTCGCGGAACCGGCGTCCTGCACCGATTGAACGAGATCTTGCCGTTCGTACACTACCTGGCTCTTTTCGGTAATACCGACCTGCCAGGCCAGTTCGCCGCTCGCGTCGATCGTGTGTACGGGCAAAATATCCATGGGGATTTCACTCCCGGCCCGGCGGATGACAAAGTGGATCAGGCGGCCGTTTGAATTCCGCACCTGATCGAGCAACTGCATCCAGCTTGCGACCGGCTGGCCGTTGATTTGGACGATCACGTCGTCCGCTTTCATGCCGGCTCTCTCCGCGGGCGTTCCGATCGCGACTTCATCGATCACCGCGGGAGAAGACGGATAGCCGACGATTGAATCGGTGACTGTGGGATTCTCGGGCATTTTTCCGGTGAGCGTTTGCTGAGCGCCGCTTCGCAGAACTTTGATCGTCACTGCCGCACCGGGTTTGGCCTTGTCGACCTCGGAAAGCACCTGCTCCCACGTTGGCGTGTTGATTCCGTTGATGGCGAGAATTCGGTCGCCCGGGAGCACGTTGAGCGGCGAGGAAGTCACATTCTGGGGGATGGCGGCAACATCGGCCGGCCGGCTCAGGTACGCATCGCTTGGCATACCCACAAACCAATAGATTCCCAAAAAGATCGCGAACGTGAGCAGCACGTTCATGGCGGGCCCCGCCACCGCAATGATGCACCGCTGCCAGCGCGGCCTCGACAGGAATTCGTAGGGCGCTCCGGTGCGCTCCTCAACCGGGTTATCACCCGCCATGCGGACGTAACCGCCCAATGGCAGCGCACTGACGCGGTAGTCCGTGTCTCCTCGCTTCACTCCCCAGATGCGCGGCCCGAATCCGATCGAAAATACGTCCACCCGAACGCCGCACCATTTGGCCGCGAGAAAGTGGCCCAATTCGTGAAGCAGTACGAGGATGCCGAGGACAACGCCGCCGGCGAGGAGCATTCGAAGGTTATCAGTCATGAGCTTTCATCTCATTATCGCAGAAAAGTATCGAAGCGAAAAATTGTGATTGGACCATCCGTCGCCGATCGCAAAACATCGCTCGCCGCCGGGAGGCGTCACTCAGCGAGCGGCCCTGCCTTCACCGGGATCGCGCGGGTTTTCGCGCGTTCTCTACTTCTGTCCGGGCCAGGCGCCTCGCCTCGCCGTCGGCCGCGAGCACGTCGTCGATGCTGCGCAGTGCGTTACGCGGCATCTTTTCGAGCACGCGTTCGATGACGGCCGGAACGCCCAAGAAAGGCAGCCGCCTTTCGAGAAACGCCGCGACGGCAACTTCATCGGCCGCGTTCAATGCGCAAGGTAGAGGCCCTCCCTGGCGCAACGCCTCCTTGGCGAGCTCAAAGCAGCGGAATTTGCGCGCAGGCACTTCCTCGAAATCCAGCCTGCGCAGCGACGACCAGTCCAGTGCACAGTGATTGGATGCAACTCGATCCGGATACGTTAGGGCGTATTGAATCGGCATCCGCATATCGGTCGGTCCGAGTTGCGCCACAATGGAGCCGTCCACATATTCCACCATCGAATGAATCGTCGATTGCGGATGGATCACCACGTGGATCTTTTCCAGGCCCATGCCGAAAAGCCAGCGCGCCTCGATCACTTCGAAACCCTTGTTCATTAGCGTGGCGGAATCGATCGTGATTCTCCGCCCCATCTTCCAGTTGGGGTGCGCCAGCGCCTGTTTGGGCGTAACCTTGGCGAGGCGTGAAACCGGCGTCTTGCGAAAAGGTCCGCCCGACGCGGTCAGGACCAGCCGCCTTACCTCACGCGGGACGCCCGCGCGCAAACACTGATGTATCGCGTTGTGCTCGCTATCGACCGGCAGCAGCGATACGCCCCGCTGCTCCACCGCCGCCATAACCACCTCGCCCGCAGCGACCAGCACTTCTTTGTTGGCCAGCGCGATATCTTTGCCTTGTTCGATCGCCTGATAGGTTGCGCGCAAACCCACTACGCCCACTGCTGCCGATAGGACCGTATCGGCGTCAGGCTGCGTTGCGACGCGCTGAATCCCTTCCGCGCCGAACAAAACTTCAGGAAGAGCTCGCCCCTTGGCGCCTCCGGGTTCGCGTTTGCGCCGCGCCTTCAGCGCCTCGCACAGCTCTGACGCGGCCTTTTCCGTTGCGACGGACACAATTTTCGGCCGGTAACGCACGGCTTGCTCGGCCGCCAATTTCACGTTCGACCCGGCCGCCAGCGCCACAACCTCAAAGCTGCCCGGCAGCGAGTCCACCACATTCAGACACTGCCGTCCGATCGAGCCCGTCGAACCTAGAATCGCGATGCGTTTCATGCGCCGCCCATCTTACAAGCTTTCTTCGAGTTTGCGAATGGAGGTCACATTCGCTCCATTCTGAATCGGTGAGTTCTCGGCCAGCCCGGCAAGGGTTTTTGTGACACTGGTCTTTTTTCCGTTCGCGTCAACGCTTTCCTTACATCAGCCGCAGTGTTAAATTATGCGGCGCTCGCGTCACCCCGAGGAAAAACGAGAAGGAGCGACTCCGAACATGAAAGCCCTGAATCGACTATTCGTCGCGTTGTCCGCCATCATGCTTGCGGCGGCGTTCTCGGCAGCTGCAAAAGCCGCTCCCAGCAAATACGGATCCTACGACAGCGCGCTGAGCCAGTTGCGCACCGCCCGCGCCTATATCGAACATCCTGATAGTGGCGAACTCCACGACCAAGAGAAAAGCGCGATGGCGGAAATGGACGCCGCCATCAATGAACTCGAATCCGTCGTGAATGACGGCAAGGGCCCCGCCGATCATTCGCCGCTGGATTCGCACAAGCGTTGGATCGCCCGCCTGAACGAAGCAGCGAAGCTGCTCGACAAGGCTCACGATAACGTCCAGAAGGAGAACGACAGTTCCGGCGCGCGCGAACGAGCCATCCAGCACATCGGCCAAGCATCCAAGTTCGTCCAACAGGCCATTGCCCTCGAGCAGTAGCGCCGTCGAACGCTGCTTCCCATGTCGGGATGCCGTGCCTTCGAGCGCGGCGTTGCAAAACGCGCCCCGGCGCTCGGCCTCGCCCGCCTGTGGTACGATGGCTTTTCGCATGAACGAGTTCACACCCGATTGAGCGAACCCTCGTGACGTACGCTGCGAGTCAACCGTTGGGCCATTCACGAAAGAAAGCTGGATTACGCACTTGAGCACAACTTCATTGTGGGCTATTCCGCTGGGCGGGCTGGGCGAGTTTGGCATGAACATGCTCGCCCTGCGCTGCGGCGACGACATGATCGTCATCGATGCCGGCCTCATGTTCCCCGAGCAGGAACTTCTCGGCGTCGACATCGTCATCCCCGACATCACTTACCTGAAGCAGAACAAGCACATGCTGCGCGCCATCGTCCTTACGCACGGCCATGAGGACCACATCGGCGCGATGCCGTACATCCTCGGCGATCTCGACGTTCCCGTGTACGGCACGCAGTTCACGCTCGCCCTCGTCCGCAAGAAGCTCGAGGAGCATGCTCTGCTTGACACCGCGCGCCTGCGTCAAGTCGCGCCCGGCGAGACGACGGAAATCGGACCCTTCAAGATCGAATACCTGCACGTCACGCACAGCACGATCGATTGCGTGGCGCTCGCCATCCGCACGCCGGTCGGCACGATCATTCACACGGGCGACTTCAAGATCGATCCGACGCCCGTGGACGGCAAGCCGTTCGACCTCCACGCATTCGCGCGTTACGGACAGGAAGGTGTCCTCGCGCTTTTCAGCGACAGCACTAACGTCGAGCGGCCCGGCTTCACGCCTTCCGAGCGTGCCGTCGTGGTGCGGCTCGAAGAGCTATTCCGTGCCGCGCCTGGAAAAGTCGTCGTAGCGTGTTTTTCCAGCTCGGTACACCGAATCCAGCAGGTGATCGACCTCGCGCGTTCTATCGGCCGCAAGGTCGGCTTCGTCGGACGCAGTATGGTGGACAACATTGAGATCGCCCACGAACTCGGCAAGCTCCGAATTCCCGACGGCACGATGGTGCGCCCGCAAGACCTTCGCAACTTCGATCCCCGCAAGCTGGTCGTCCTTGCCAGCGGGACGCAGGCCGAAGCGATGTCCGCGCTCTCGCGCATCGCGGTGGATAATCACCGGCTGATCAGCCTCGCGGAAAACGACACCGTCATTCTTTCCGCGCGCATCATTCCCGGCAACGAGAAGGCCATCTTCCGGATGATCGACCACCTCTTCCGCAAGCGCGTGCTTGTCTACTACGAGAGCGGGCGCAATGCACCGATCCATGTTTCCGGCCACGCGAGCCAGGAAGAAATGAAGATTCTCCTCCAGCTCGTGCGCCCGAAGTATTTCATCCCGTTGCACGGCGAGTACCGCCAGCTATTCCAGCACGCGGCGTTGGCCGAGCAAGTCGGGGCTGTTTCCGGTCAGGTGATTCTTCTCGAGACCGGCCATCCGGTTGAATTCACTGCCGATGGCCGCGCGTATCAGCGCGAGCCCGTCCCTGCAGGTCGCGTCATGGTTGATTCTGGTTCGCTCGAAGAAATCGAAGAGGTCGTTGTGCGCGACCGCAAGCATCTTTCCGAAGATGGCGTCGTTGTTCCGATCATCGCGATCGACAAGCACACCGGCCGCATCGAGGTCTCGCCGGAAATCGTCACGCGCGGCTTCCTGCCGAGTGAGGATGGCCAAGAAATTCTGGCCAAGGCGCGCGAGGTGGTTCTGAAAACGGTCGAGCAATCCAGCGACGAAGAAAAAATGGACTGGAGCGTCATCAAGGAAAAGATCCGCGTCGACCTGAAGCGTTTCTTGAACAAGCAGACCGCCAAGCGTCCCTTGATCCTCCCCGTCATTTTGGAAGTCTGACCGGGCTGACCGGGCGCTTGTAATTCGTTTTGTTCGCCTACAATCGCCGCTCGCATCCTGACCGACCGCGGAGGGCAACTCATGGACTACAAGGAATTCTTCATCAGGTATTGGGAAAAGGAAGCGCCAGCCACACGAAAGGTCATCGGGAGAATTCCGGAAGGTCGCTCAGACTACCGCGCCGATCCGAAAGCACGAACCGCTCGCGAAATCGCCTGGCTGATTACGCAAGAAGAAGCTGCGCTCGTGGATGGCCTCGAGAATGCGGCATTCACCTGGGTCGAAGTTCCCTGCCCCGGCACGGTGGCCGAGGTCCTCGCGCAATACGACCAGCAACAGGACGCCCTGGCCAAGCGCCTCCATTCGATCCCCGCATCGCACTGGGACGATAAACTCCCCTTCCTGGTGGACGGAAAGGAGGTCATGCGCGAATGGGGCAATGACTGGGCCTGGGGATTCCTGCACGACGAGATTCATCACCGCGGCCAGCTCTCCACATATCTGCGGCCGATGGGCGCGAAGGTTCCAGCGATTTACGGTGCCAGCGCCGACGAGAAAATGTAGGCTCACTCCGGAGCCGGCATCGCCGCCGATCGCGAGGCCGGTCGCCGCAGCGCCATGCCTGGGAAGATCACACTGCGCCCCTTCTCATCTGCGGACTTCGAGTCTCTCTACGAGATCGATCAGGCTTGCTACGAACCCGCCATTGCGTATTCGCGCCGCGAGCTGCGCAACTATCTCCGGTTCCCGGGCGCCGATTGTGTTGTCGCCGAAGCGGACGGGAACATCGTCGGCTTCATCCTCACCGCGCATGGAAACTCCTGGGGCTACATCGTTACGATCGACGTCCTGGCAGCCTACCGTCGCACCGGTGCCGGTTCCCTGCTGCTCGCCGAAGCCGAACGCCGCCTTGCTGCCGACGGTGTGCGCGAGGTGGGTCTTGAAACCGCAACCGACAACACCGCCGCCATTGCCTTCTGGAAGAAGCACGGCTATCGTAAAACCGGAGTGAAAAAGGGCTACTATCCCGGCGGCCGCGACGCGTTTTCGATGAAGAAGCTCCTCGCCTGACGCGCCCGCTCGTACGAACGCGGTTTCCGCTCTACCGATTGCCAAAAAACGTGTGCAAATATCCGAGCAGCTAGCTGAATGAGAAGGGCGGGGGGCCGATCGATGTCTCTTTTGCACGTAATCGTACTCGCGATCGTTCAAGGCATGGCTGAATTGCTTCCCGTCTCCAGCTCCGCGCACGTGATCGTGGCGGAAAAACTAATGGGAATGGATCCCGCGGCGCCCGAAATGACGCTGCTGCTGGTGATGCTCCACACGGGCACGATGTTCGCCGTAATCATCTATTTCTGGCGGCGCTGGATTCGCGCATTCTTCCAGAACGCGCTCGAATTCAAGCAATTTGCCGTCGCTTTGATTCTGGCCACGGTCTTGACGGGCATCATCGGCGGAGGACTGATTGAAGCGATTGAGAAGATTCTGCTTCGCGATCAGCCACATGCATGGGTCGAGCAATTGTTTCAAAGACTCGACCTGATCGCTTCCGCGCTTGCAGCAGCGGGTCTCCTCATCTTGATCGCTGGCCTGACGAAAAGAGATTCCATCGCTCAGGACGTTGAGACACCTGAGATCACAGCTGGCCAGGCTTTTTGGATCGGCGCCGTGCAGGGCTTGTGCCTGCCCTTCCGCGGATTCTCCCGGTCCGGTGCGACCATCTCGGCCGGCATGCTTTCCGGTGTGCCCAAGGTTCGCGCCGAGGATTTCAGTTTTGCTCTGGCGATTGTGCTGACGCCCGCCGCGGATGCGCGCGAGCTATGGAGATTGATAAAGGCCCACCAGGACCACCTGGGCTCAGCCGTGCATTCTGCAATCGGGCCGAGCCTTCTCGGCGCTGTCTTTGCCTTCGTCGCGGGTTTATTGGCGCTTAAGTGGCTGAGCCGATGGCTTGAGGCAGGTCACTGGTATTGGTTCGGCATCTACTGCCTCGTCGCCTCTGCAGCCGTAGCGTTCCTCCATTTCCACTTCGGCTACTGACCGACGGTCGCGCGGCGGCTTCGCGCCCTTGCCGCGCTGGACGCTGCTACCTCGTCAGTCCGATCCAAACCCACGTCGCCGCACTCGCGAGCACCAGAATGCCCGACATCACCGCAAGGACCATGATCACCCTCTTCAGGCGGTCCATCTTCCCGATCAGGACTCGCTGCTCGGACGCCATCATCGTTTGCTCAGCCTTGTTGAGGTAAAGCTGGTCGTCTTCTCGGGTTGCCAGCATATCCCCGTAAATCACCAGGACAGTCAGAACAGCCGTGGTCACGCCACATGCTAGCAGCAGGTATGCAAGCGGTGCCGGTATCCCTCCCATGGTCGCCTCCCTCGGTCAGCTACGATTTCATACATCTCGACCGCTCTAATGCTACAAGCCCGCAACATGTCCATCAGTGATCGCCGCCCGGCCCAGATGTGCGCTGGATCACAAGGTGGCGCGAGTGAAGAAGATGATGAAAAGACTGAAGATAGGAGCGTAGGGCGCGTAGCGGCGACGAATCGGCAGGCTCTCCTCTTTCGGCACGCGGGCGTCGCCGGTGAGTAGCTCGCGGCAGAGGCACGCCGCCGAGGACGAGCGCTAAGTCAAAACTCAGGCTGCTCGCTCCAGAAGCGAGTACCCGGCGAGTTTCCGGAAAGTCTGACGCCTCTGGGGCGAACTCAAAAGCCAGCGAATCATGAATAGCACTCGCATGATCGCAGGCAACTCGACCGGCCGCTTGAGGCGCTCCGCCTCCTCAGCCAGATACCGTACTTGTTTCGGGCGCCACCCATGCTCCGCGAAAAAGCCAAACCAGTCCTTCGGCGCAAACTTGAAGGGCGCATTCCGCATTCGCCCTCGCAGGGGCCCGCGGTTTCGGAACCTCAACGCCTCGGGCGCGAGATATTCGACGATCCAATACTGGGCGTGCTCCAGTTTCTTCAGATCGTCCGCCAGCGAACCGACTTGCTCCTCGCTCAGATACGGCACCACTCCTTCGGTGAGCACGATCAGTTTCCTGGCGCGCGCATCCACGTTCGCCAGAAACCGCCTGCGCTCGGCCGCGTCAGAAAGATCCACCTTCACACGCTCCAACCGGCAGCGCGGCTTCTCGCTCACCAGCTTCTCTTCCTTGAACTCGACCATCTTCGGATAGTCAGCTTCGATCCAGACAAGTGTCTCCGGCAATTCCATCCGGTATGGGCGCGTGTCCAAGCCCGCGCCAAGGTTCAGAATCGTGTCTGCGCCCTCCTTGATCACCCGTCGAATGAAATCGTCGATGATGCAAGTCCGAATCACCACCGACCATGCCGTCCAGAAACTCATCGGCATCGTGCGGGCGATTCTCTCACCCCGCTCTCCCGCCAAGACGCCCGCCAGCGGGTCCCGGAAAAGCGCATCCGTGCGCTTGGTCTCGACCGCCCGATAGTGCGCGATCCAAAAGGCCGTATCCGAAACGTTCTCGATTAGGGTGTCAGCCATGAAAGCTTGCAGCTCCCGGAAGTGTCGAATCGCGGCGAAATAAGTCTCGAAATTGTATACGGTCCGCGCGTATCGCATGTAACGTGGCAGCTGGGCGCCCGGGCTTGGCACCTGATGACACCTTGTTTTTCGCGGGAAGAAACTGCCGAAACTTCGCTGTTTACTCCCGGGCGCCGTTTGCTATAGTCGGTGCGTTCCTCCCGAGGGCCTCCGCGTGTTAGCGCCCGCGCGACCCAACGCAGAAACGGGAGCCTTCCCCTGTTCACCCAGCGAACACCCGGTGGCGATGCGGTTCACCCTCGGGTTAGACGGAGATTTTTGTGCGCGTCCTTACACCAACTGAAAACAAACGCCTCAACGAGTTGATCGGTTTCGTTGGCCTCAGCCTCGCCATTCTGCTCGCGCTGAGCCTGCTTTCCTACTCTCCGCAGGATGCCTCGTTCAACGTCTCGGCCGCGCCGCCGGGTCCGGGTCCGGCGCGCAACTGGATCGGCCCGTTCGGGGCTTACCTCTCCGATATATGCTTTCAACTCGCGGGTTACGCGGCGTTTCTTTTCCCGACGGGAATATTCCTGGTCGCGATGCGCTGGTTTCGCAGCCAGTTGGTGGAAGCTCCAACGGCCAAGGTCGTGGGCTGGGTGCTTCTGCTGTTGTCTTTCGCCGCTGAACTGACGCTCGTCCACATGCCTGACGTGCGCGCCGCTCTCCCGCCCGGAGGCTTGCTGGGCAAAGTTCTCGCCGATGGTCTGCGCGCCGGATTCAACCCGATCGGCGCGAATCTCGTCGCGATAGCGGTCCTGCTAACATCCTTGTTTCTCACCACGACGTTCTCGTTCCGCACCGCAGCTGAGTGGGCCAAAAAGCCGATGGCGGCCGACGGTATCATCGGCCAATGGCTCGCTCGCGTGAAGGAGTGGCGCGAAGAGCGCGAGGCTGCGCGCCTGCGCAAGAAAGTTGAAGAAATCAAAGTCGCGGGCCGCCCGCCGGTGCCTCAGCAGCGCATTTCGACAAAAGAACAAGAGCTCGACGAGGAGGAAGAGGATTCTCCCGCCGGCTTCGGCAAGCCTGCGCAAGGCGAGCGTGGCCCTGCCGTGATCGAATTCCACCACGAGACCACCGCGCCTGCACAGAGGAAGATTTCCTCAGAGCCGAAGATTGCCCGCGGAAAGTCGAGCTTCCGGCTTCCCCCAACAACTCTCCTGCAGGGCGCCGAGCGCAGCGAAAAGATGGACGAATCCGAGCTGAAAGAATGCGCGCGTGCCATCGAGCAGAAATGCGCCGAATTCGAAGTCAGCGGCCACGTGACGCAGATCAATCCCGGCCCGGTCGTTACCACCTTCGAATTCAAGCCTGAGGCGGGCATCAAGTACAGCCGTATCACCGGTCTTGGAGACGACCTCTGCCTCGCCTTGCGCGCCGAATCGATTCTGATCGAGCGCATTCCCGGCAAATCGACTGTCGGCATCGAAGTTCCCAACGCTCGGCGCGAGACGATCTCACTTCGCGATGTGATCGAGTCGCCAGAATTTTCACATTCATCCTCGAAGCTCACTCTGCCCCTCGGCAAAGACCTGATCGGCCGCATCCGCGCCACCGACTTGACGCAGATGCCGCACCTGCTGATCGCCGGCTCTACCGGCACCGGCAAGAGCGTCTTCATCAATTCTCTGCTCATGGGCATGCTCTACAAGGCCACGCCGGACGAACTGAAGCTCGTCCTCGTGGATCCCAAGCGCCTCGAGCTCGGCCTCTACGCCGATATCCCGCACCTGTTCACGCCGGTCGTCACTGATCCGAAAGTCGCGGCCAACGTCTTGCGCAACGCCACGCGCGAAATGGAGCGCCGCTTGAAGCTCCTCGCGCAGCGGGGCGTTCGCAACATTGAGCAGTACAACCGGACATTCGAAAAGGGGCAGTCGCTTTCGCTATTTGACAACGTAGAGGAAGAGGAGCATCGGCCGCTTCCCTACCTTGTCATCGTCATCGACGAGCTGGCCGACTTGATGATGGTCGATACCAACGGAGTCGAGGAATCCATCACGCGCCTCGCGCAGATGGCGCGCGCGGTCGGCATCCATCTGATCCTCGCGACGCAGCGGCCCTCGGTCGACGTCATCACCGGCCTCATCAAGGCCAATTTCCCCGCGCGCATTTCCTTCCGTGTGGCGAGCAAAGTCGATTCGCGGACGATTCTCGATGCCAACGGCTCGGAATCGCTCCTGGGCAAGGGCGACATGCTGTTCCTTCCCGCGGGCTCATCGCGCCTGCACCGCATTCACGGCCCGTACGTGCATGAAAGCGAAGTTCTCGCCGTGTGCGACTTCTGGCGTGAACAGGCGAAGGCGATCTATAACGAAGAACTGCTAAAGCCTCCCAAGGATGAAAATGCCACCAGCGCTGTCGGCACCGCTGACGCTGAAGGCGGTGAAGACGATGTGGACGACGAGCTATATCAGGATGCCGTCCGCGTTTGCTGCGAGATGGGACGCGCCTCCACCTCTACGCTCCAGCGCCGCCTGCGCATCGGCTACGGCCGCGCCGCACGACTGATCGATCTGATGGAGAAAGATGGCATCGTCGGCCCCGCCGACGGCTCAAAGCCCCGCGAAGTCCTTAAGAAAAAAGACTGGATGCGCGAATTCGACGAATCCGTGCATTAGTCTTGCTCCAAGACATCGCATCCGCATCTCGTAGGGGCACAGCATGCTGTGCCCGGCGCGAAACCTTGGCACCACGAAGCCTGCTGCACACTGTGCCTCCCGAATTTTCATTTTCTTATTTCGATTTTCGGCCTTTCGGTTTTTCCCTTTGCGGCCCGTTCCCTTTTCCGTAAAATCGGATGTTGTCCCGGTGCCGAGGTAGCTCACCGGTAGAGCGCGGCCCTGAAAAGGCCGGCGTAGGCAGTTCAACTCTGCCCCTCGGCACCATCCTTTCCCCCCGATAATCCCCCAATTCCCTATGTAGCGAATTTCGCCGCCGTCGCCCTCTGCCAACGTCAAATCACGGCCGTAAAACTCCGAACCGGATAGGGAGCAGCGCTCGAAGGCGTTCATCGCGCAGCCAGATTCCCAGCCAGGCGATCATGCTTGTCGACAGCGGCACTACAACCGGAAAGTAGTACTGAATGCGAACGTATGAGGCGATCGCTCCGCCGAGATAACCGGTGAGAAGCACTGCACCCAGAACCGACGTGCGCGGAATCAGGAATAGGATGAGGGAGGCCAGTTGCAGGCATGCGAGGAGTGTCAGGACACTGTTTGGCCAGCCGATTTGCGCAAACATTTTGAGATAACCGGGGTTGTGGGTCAGCTTCCAGTGTGCGCTCATGCACACAACGTAAGCCGGCCAGAGCGAAACAACCCAACCAACCCAGTACATCCAACGCTTCCATTTCGTTTCGCCTATCGGAACAGCAACGGCATTCATGTGTTCATCCCCTTTGGCGCGCTGCCGTGCGGCCGCACCAAGCAGCGCGGGCGCCACAGTATATTTGCCTATTAACCCGGCGCAAGGCGTTTTTGTCGGGCCCGCATGCGGCCTTTCGAAAATATCCTTCGAAGGCTACGCGGCAATGAGATTGCGAAACGATGGACCACACCGCGCAGTCGGCACCATGTCTCGCATGTCAATCCAAGCCGAGAGGAACTCTGGTGAGGCAAAACCTAGGAAAGGCGCTGCTATTTCGGTGTGAGGGGCTTGACGACGCCGAGCTGCGTCAGAAATCCCAACGCGTCGGTGGATTGCCACGTCTCGATGCACTTGCCGTTCTTGAAGAGGTTGATTACGACGCCGGGCGTCACCACCAGCTTCATCGTCGGCGCGACGCCCATGTATTCGCCCTTGTGCGTGCCGTAGAAGCAGTAGCGGTTAGCCACTTTTTCGCCCTGTGCGATCAAGTCCTCGCTCGATAGCCTCATGTCGGGAAAAGCGTGGCGCAGCGCGGTGTAGTACTCTCGCAGCCCGCCCACGCCTGGTTTCAGGCGGCGCGACAGTCCGTGAAAGATCACGGATCTGTCGAACATTTCTAAATAGCCCTCCAGGTCTCCTGCATTGAATTTTGCGAGCGACTGCTTGATCAGCTCTACATTCTCTCGTTCAGGCATATGTCACCGCAGATTTGCCGTCGCGCCTTCCGGATTTGTCACGCCGGAGCTGAAGCTTACTGCTTGGTCTTGGAGTCGCTTTCCGTCACTTCCTGCCATATGAAATAGGCCGCGACCGTAGCGGCCGCAGCGCCGACCAGTTCAAAACCGATCTTGTTCTGAGCGATCGGCTGTGCCTGCGTCTGATAGGCGGCCGGGTCTTCGTGGCAGCCATTGTCGATGCCGGTTTCGAACGTGACGTTCGCCGATTTTCCCTCAGGAATCGTGCGGAATTCGCCGCCAGCGTCGAGCGTTAGATCGCCGTGCAAGGCCGAAATCAGAAGTTGGTGTGCGTCGACATACGTTATCTGGCCGGAGACTCCCTGCCCGCCGGACGCGCGAACCACTCCCGCGGGCGTCCGCACGGAGAAGCCATCCGACCCGCTGGACGTAAACCCTATGGTTCCTCTGATTGCCAGCGCCTGAATCGCGCTCCCATCATCCTCCAGCGCGGATTCGCTCAAAGCGGACAGGAACAATTGGCTTGACGCAACTTTCACGCGCAGCACGCCGCCCTCATCGGTCTCGAGCTTGTCGCAGGAATACACATTCGCTCCGAGCACGGCGGCAGAGTTGTCGAGGCGTCCGTGATCGGTCTGCACGATGACGCCGAGTACCCGCCTGCTCGCCCTCGTTCGTGCCTTTGCCGTTGCCGGCGCCTGCCACAGCAATACCGCGCAAAGTGCGAAGCCCATCGCGCGAGATAGAACACGCATACAGGCCCTCCAAGAGGTTCTTTGACAATTTTGGACCGATGCGTGGAAGTATCAACGAGAAGGGGAAGAGCAGTTGTTACAGCAGCAACAGCATGCCTCTTCAGGTACCTGGGGGAACGCAAGAACGCCGGTCGCTCTACGTTCGCAGGCGCAGGGGCCCACTCACATTGGGATTCCCGCGCTCATAGAATCGCAGCTTGCGGTGCGTCTCGCGCGAAAGGCCGATCCGCGTGCTGACGCCGATCCTGCCCGCAGGCTTCACTGCAGTCCCCAGCCAAATCGCGCTCGTCTTTTCGCATAGATCGAGGCCATCGTATCGCTTGTCGATATCGAGCGCCTGCGAGAGTCGGCCGGGCCCGCGCGCGACGTCCACCAGCCGCGATACGCTGCGCAGCCGCTTCATTTCCTCGATTCCCTCAAATGGCTCCAGCGCGCGAATCAGCACTCCGGCACCGACGCCGTGTGTTTCGCTCGAGACGTTGAAGATCCAGCAGGAACCGTATGTGAACCGGACATAGGCGTGTCCGCGCTCGAGAAAGAGCGACCGGTTCGCCGCGCTGAGCCCCGTGAACGCGTGGCCCGCTGCGTCGCCCACCGGATACGCCTCCGTCTCGACGATTCGCCCGGCCAGCCTCCCGCGCGGTGAGTCATGCAACACGGTCTTGCCGATCAAATAGCGCGCCAGCTTGATCGTGTCCGTCGGAAGTTCCGCTCGCCGCAGCCTGCGGATACGCTTCGCCGCTTTGTTTTGCGTTCGTTCTCGCACGGCGTTAGAGTTGCCAATCGGATTCGGGAAAGCCGGATTGTTTTACCACACGTTCGGGGAGGAACTGCGATGGCCTCTACCTGCCAGCACATGAAGGACATCAAAAAGGTCACGCCGAGCGCGCGAGGCTGTGAGGAGTGCCTGAAGATCGGCGATTCATGGGTGCATCTACGGATGTGTCTCACATGCGGCCACGTCGGCTGCTGCGACAGTTCCAAGAACAAGCATGCAACGAAGCATTTTCACGCCGTCCATCATCCGATCATGCAGTCCATTGAGCCAGGCGAAGACTGGCGCTGGTGTTACATCGACGAAATGGAAGTCTGAGCCTAGCCCACAGCTAGCGTACTGGCCTTTCGAGACCCTGGGCAACGGCTGATACGTCTCAAGCGAGCGGCACCGATGAGCCTGATATCAGCACCGCCATCCGACGGATGAGGAAGCTTACTTGACGACGGCCCACTTTCATCGTCCCGAGAAATTGGCCGCCGAGGTCAGCGGCGCCGGATTCGACAGCGTTCAGCTCGGCGCAGTCGAAGGTCCGGCGTGGAGCGCGGCTCAATTCCGGGAGGTTTGGAATGACGTCGCGCAGCGACAAAGCCTCATGGGTTTTCTACCCCTGGTCGAGAGTGAACCCTCAATTCTGGGAGCCAGCGCCCACCTGATGGCGGTGGCTCGTCGGCCTGATTAGGAGACGTCCGTGCCGTCTGCGCTTTCAAAGGACGAAGCATGGCCGGCGCTGCCACTCGCGGAGTGGAGCGCGACCTACGCGACGCTCCACATGTGGATGCAGATCGTCGGCAAAGTTCGCCTCGCACTTAGCCCGCACCTGAATCACTGGTGGCAAGTGGCGCTCTACGTGAGCGCGCGAGGGCTCACGACTTCTGCAATTCCCTGTGCATTCGGAAACTTCGAGATCGAATTCGACTTTCTCGATCACGTCCTGCGAATTCAGACGAGCCGAGGCGACACACGAACAATGAAACTGGCGCCGCGCGCGGTTGCTGATTTTTACAAGGAATTTCTTGCGGCGCTCGCCTCCCTCCAGATCGGCGTCAAGATCTGGCCGATGCCGGTCGAGATTCCCGACCCGATCCGTTTCGACCGGGACACGATCCACGCTTCGTACGATCCGGCCTACGCGAATCGCTGCTGGCGCATTCTTTCCAACGTGGACCGAGTGCTTAAGGAATTCCGCGGCCGGTTCATCGGCAAGGCGAGCCCCGTCCATTTTTTCTGGGGAAGCTTCGACCTTGCGGCCACGCGTTTTTCCGGCCGGCGCGCACCGGAGCGACCCGGCGCCGACCGCATGACGCGCGAGGCCTACTCGCACGAGGTATCGAGTGTCGGCTGGTGGCCGGGCGGAGGCGAAATCATCGCACCGATGTTTTACGCGTACGCCGCACCGCCGCCCGCCGGGTTCAGCGATGCCGTCGTGCGACCCGCGCAGGCGTTCTATCACTCAAAGCTCCGAGAATTTCTCCTGCCCTACGACGACGTGCGCGCCGCTGCCGATCCCTCGGCCATGATCACGGAGTTCGCGCAATCCACTTACGAAGCCGCTGCGAACCTCGGTCACTGGGACCGCGCCACCCTCGAACGCCAGTCCTAATCCTTTGTCTGAAGCGGCTACCGGGCCGCAGCAGTCACCCGGTCCGGCAGCCGCAATAGCTCCAGGAGCCGCTAGCTTCCCGCCTGAATCTGAAACGCGCACTGCACCGTCGCGCTCACGGTTATCTTCTCTGGGCTTACGACGGGGAAAGTCGTGGCTGGCGCGTGGTAACCCCCACCCCCTCCTCCGCCTCCAACAACCGCGGCTTCGACGGTAACCGTCTGCGCTGTGGTAGGCCAATTCTCGAGGCGCGTCACGCCCACGAGCTGCCGCACATCGAGATTGGCGTACTTCACCGCGCCCAGTTTCTGCCCGCTCTGGCCAAGCGCCGCTGTCGCTCGCCCCACCGCGCTCCGCATCGCGGCCGCGACCGCCTTCTGCTTCGCGCCTTCCTCGTCCTGCAACGAATACGTTAACGAGCGGAACTCAACGATTCCTTCTTGCACTGCTCCGTCGAGCAGCGGCCCGATCTGCGAAAAATCCCGCACCTTCAGCGAGATTTGGCCCTGCACGCGGTACGACTTTGCGCGGTTTTTGTGGTCGCGCTCGTACGACGGCGCGAGCGTCAGCGTGCCGAGATTGATGTCTTCTTTCGCCAGGCCGGTCTTGGTCGCGAGCGCGACGATCCGCTGCGCCGCCTGCGCGGCATTGCTGTACGCCACTTTCAAGTCCTTGTCCTGCGACTATATGTCAAACGTCAGGGTACCCAGGTCGGGATCGCTTTCGAAGCTTCCTTCCGCTTGCACCACGAGCGTGTCGGCTACGAACCGGATTTCCGGCGTCTGCGCCTTCGCAGTCGCCGCGAACATGCACACGAACACCAGCGTAGAAACGTAGCGGTTCATGTTTCCCTCCCCACCGAGGGCGCCTTTCCGGCGCCGTTGCTTACTCTCGATGCGAAGGAAACGGAAATGGCTGTTTGGAATGACGCAATGATGGACGAATTCACATGCGCTGAAAGATACCGGTAATAGCAAGGCTAGCCGAGAGGAACGGCGGTACAGCGAGTAGAGATTCCTTCAGTTGACCGATCCCGATGGCAGCAATCGCGCGCCCAAGGGCGCGATCACGCGCGCAACACTCGGCCGTCCGACGGCGTCCAGATGCCGCGCCTGAAAATGCCGTTGCGCGCGGCGTCCCCACGCTCGCACGAAGTAGTAGTTGATCGTCGCCGCCGCTCCGGCGCTCACGATTGGAACCACGCGTCCCACCCACTTCTCCGCCACTTCCGCGCCGACCTTCACCGCGATCCGGTCGATGATCCGCGGCACTAGCCGCTCCATCGCCTGCTTCTCCAGAAAATCGCGCCCCAGATCGACGCCCGCCGCGCTCGCTGCGGCAACCCACAACGCCGTTTTTTCGTCGTCGGTCGCGTACTGAAATCCGTACAGCAGACTGAGCTTCTGCAACATCCGAAGCGTAATGGCCGCGAGAATCCCCATGTCGGGGACTGCCAATAGGAACCCACTGAAGCCGAAGCCCATTCCTTCGAGCGCGGCCAGCCGCGACGAGCTGCGAATGGTGCTCGCGGCGATTGGATCCGCGATCTCCGGCCCCAGCAAGAACATGTCTTCCCACGATCGCAGCGGCAACCGGTGCGCGCGCTGCAGATGCCGCAAGTATTTCTGCTCGTCGACGCGCACCTGCTCGTACGCGCGCTCGAATCCAGCCCGCGTCGCTGCGCTGAGCGCCCTCGTTAGCCACGCCTTTTTCTTTTGCTGCGCCATGCTACTAGGATGCATCGATTCACCCATGCGCCGCAAACTTATCCGGCGGCGTTTCCGGAAATCGCGTTTAGCAATTGAAAAAGCGCGCCCGATGCCCCATGATGCTGTTCTTTGCTTCTTTCCGCGGTCGCTTCGGGTAAAGCGAACGCACAGCCCGCAGGAGGGGCCCCCAGGTCGACGGCTAGTCGAGCCTGGGGGATCGTCGCCCGGCCCTTCGCTTTCATTCGGGAAATGCGGGCGCGAAATTTTCAATTCATGCAAGGGGGACACGGCATGCGCAGGCCCGCGAGTATCGCGCCGCCAAAAGGAAAACTCGGAATCTTGACGCCCGGCATGGGCGCGGTCAGCACCACGTTGATGGCTGGAGTCGAACTTGTGCGCCAGGGCGCCTCGCTTCCCGTCGGCTCGCTGACGCAGATGGGCACGATCCGCCTCGGCAAACGCACCGAAGCGCGCGTGCCGAAAATCAAGGAATTCGTGCCTCTTGCGAACCTGAAGGATCTCGTTTTCGGCGGATGGGACGTCTATCCCGACGACGCCTACCAGGCTGCCGCCAAAGCCGGCGTGCTCGACGCCAAAGACCTCGCGAAAGCCCAGAAGTTCCTGAAAAGCATTCGCCCCATGAAGGCGGCGTTCGACCAAAACTACGTGAAGAACCTCAAGGCCACGCACGTCAAGAAAGGCAAGACCAAATTCGATCTCGCCGAACAGCTTCGCGAAGACATTCGCGAATTCAAAAAGAAAAACAAACTCGACCGCCTCGTGATGGTCTGGTGCGCCTCGACGGAAGTCTTCATGAAGCCTGAGGCCGTCCACCAGGATTTGCAGTCGTTCGAAAAAGCGATGAAGTCCAACGATCCGGCCATCGCGCCGTCGATGCTCTACGCCTATGCGGCGATCAGCGAAGGCGTGCCTTTCGCCAACGGTGCGCCGAATCTCACCGTGGACATTCCTGCGCTCGAGGAATTCGCCAAATCGAAAAATGTTCCAGTGGGCGGTAAGGATTTCAAAACCGGTCAAACGCTGATGAAAACCGTCCTCGCCCCCGCCTTCAAGGCACGCATGTTGGGCTTGAGCGGCTGGTATTCCACCAACATCCTCGGCAATCGCGACGGCGAAGTGCTCGACGATCCCGGCTCATTCAAAACGAAGGAAGAATCAAAGCTCGGCGCTCTCGAATATATTTTGCAGCCGAAGATCTATCCGCAGCTGTACGACAATTTCTATCACAAGGTCCGCATCAACTATTACCCGCCGCGCGGCGACAATAAAGAAGGCTGGGACAATATCGACATCTTCGGCTGGCTCGGCTATCCGATGCAGATCAAGGTCGATTTCCTGTGTCGCGACTCGATCCTCGCCGCGCCGATCGTCCTGGATCTCGCGCTCTTCATGGACCTCGCGCAACGCGCGGGCATGCGCGGCATTCAGGAGTGGCTTAGCTTCTACTTCAAATCGCCCATGTGCGCGCGGGAGCTATACCCCGAGCACGACCTCTTCATCCAGTCGATGAAACTGAAGAACACACTACGCTGGCTGATGGGCGAAGAACTCATTACCCACCTCGGCGCCGAATACTACGACTAGCCCAGCAACGCTTTGGTTGTCATTCCGAACCCAGCCGCGCTGTTTGCGGATGGCGGTGAGGAATCTGCTTTTGAATCCTCGTTCGTAGGAGCACAGCATGCTGTGCCCGGCAAACATTCTTGGCGTTGCGGAGCCACTTGGCATCAACGCAGAAGAATGCGTCATTCTGAGCGAAGCGTCCCGACGTTCTTTCTTCCCGGCGTGAGCCGGGTCGGGACGCGCAGTCGAAGAATCTCTCTTCAGCGCTGGCGGGGGCCAAGACCCTGCAATTGCTAGTTTGCCGCCCTCAGCACTCCCCCGATGAAATGCACCAGCTTCAATTCCTCCCACACGCTCGCACCCTTTGCCGGATCGACGTGCGAAAACGCGCCGGTGATGAGCACATCCCGCACAACTCCGCGCGGCAAGTCCTTCGCGAGCCATAAACTCTCCGCCGGAGGAATCACGTTGTCCTCCGCCCCGTGCAGGATGTAAACGGGCACACGCAAATTCGCCAGATGCCCGCGCGGTGATAGCGCTGCCAGCTCCACCTCATCCGTGTGAATGGCGTTCAGAATCTGCGGACGCACCTCGTCGATCCGCCGCTCCAGCAGCGCGTCCATGGTCGCTTGCGATGCGGGACTCAGCTTCTCGATCAGCGGCTTTGCCTTGTCCGGCTCTTCCCACAGCCACTCGCGCAACGCGTCGTGCGCCACGGCTAGATCGCCAGCCGGGAAGAACTGATTCAAGTGCGCGTAGACGAACACCGACGCGCCATAGTCGTGCGCGGCATATGGAATCATGCGCCCATCCGGCAGTTCCTCCTGGCTTGTTGCCAGAAATCGCGAGACGCGTGCCAGATCGTCGTACGCTCCCATCAGCACAAGCGCTTTCATGTGCGGCGCGTACTTCGGATCGGTCGCAGCGAGCAGCGAAAGCCCGCCCGCAAAGCTGATTCCCGCCACCGTCACGGGCCCTGTGCCGAGCCGCTGCTCAAGCCACCCGGCGGACTCGCCGATGTCCGCAATCGACGCCGCATCCACGCGGTAGTCGGCGAGCGTGCCCATCTGCGGCGTGAGCACTGCCAGGCCGCTGCCTGCCGTTGCGCGCACGAAGCCCACCAGCCGAGGCTCGTCCATTCCCAGATGATGAATTCCGTGTACCGCCACCATGCCGCGCGGGTGGTCAACGCCCTTCGGAAGATATAGCCGCGCCGACAGAGGGCCGTCCGCCGTGGGAATCGTGACCTCCTCCATCGTCACTTCATGAGTCGCAAGACGCAGCAGCGGCCCTGTAGCCTGCGGATTCGTGAAATGCGTCAGCAGCGCGTAGCTGGCGAGGTCAAAGCGCAGAAAACCGAACGCGATTGCGAGCAGCACGATGGGAATAAGCACGAGCATCGATGAACGCCGCCATAAAGGGGTACGTGACCCGCCGGGTGTCGCCGACTGAGTGTTTGACTGCGTCGCGCTCATCGGGGCGCGCAGTGTATCACTGCGCTACTAACTTGACGAAATATTCGTGGACGAACGCGTCGTCGGTCAGCTCAGGATGAAACGTCGCTGCGAGAATCTTGCCCTGCCGGACAAGCACGGGATGCCCCGCATCCTCCGCCAGCACCTCGACTCCCTTTCCGATCGATTCGATAATCGGCGCGCGGATGAAGACCATCTCCAGAGGCTCTTTGCGGAGTTTCGTGGGACCCATGTGAACGTCGCTCGCGAGCTGCCGGCCGTAGGCGTTGCGTAAGATCGAGATGTCGAGGAGCCCAAGCGAGTCCTGCGCAGGGCCATGGACTTCGCGCGCCAGCAGGATCGCTCCCGCGCACGTGCCGAAGAATGCGCCGCCCTTCGCGGCAAACTGCTTCAGCGCCGCAAACAGGGCATCTTCCTTCATCACCTTCAGATGCGTCGTGCTCTCTCCGCCGGGGAGGATGATTCCGCTCACGCCTTCGAGGTCCTTCGGCAGGCGCACGAACAAGTGCTGGACGCCCATCCGCTCCAGCATCCTCCCGTGCGCCTCGTAGTCACCCTGTATCGCAACTATGCCAATTCTCGCGTTCATGTTGTTGCGAAATCACCCTTTGCCCGCCATAGGCTCTGAAGGTTTGGATGTAGCACCGCGGCCTTCAGCGCGGCAGTCTATTTCCGTTCTAGCCACTAGCCACTGCCTTCTCTCACCAGCCGCGGGTTTGCAACAAATCCTTCTCTTCCATCTGCCGCACGTCGAGGCCCTTCATCGCCTCGCCGAGTTCCTCTGACGCCTCCAGCACGATCTTCGCGTCCTTGTAATGCGTCGTGGCCTTGACGATCGCGCGGGCGCGCTTGGCCGGATCGCTCGACTTGAAAATCCCCGAACCCACGAACACGGCCTCAGCGCCAAGCTGCATCACGAGCGCTGCATCCGCCGGCGTCGCGATTCCACCCGCCGAGAAGTTCGGCACGGGCAGCTTCCCGTTCTTCGCCACCCACGCGACCAACTCGAACGGTGCTCCGAGTTCCTTCGCCGCATGCACGAGTTCTTCTTCGCCAAGTGTCGTCAGCTTCTTCATCTGGCCCACGATCGTGCGCATGTGCCGGACCGCCTCGACGATGTTTCCCGAGCCTGCCTCACCCTTCGTGCGAATCATTGCCGCGCCTTCGGCGATTCGCCGTAGCGCCTCGCCCAGATCACGTGCCCCGCAAACGAATGGCACCTTGAACCCGTGCTTCCACACGTGGTGCTCCTCGTCGGCCGGCGTGAGCACTTCGCTCTCGTCGATGTAGTCCACTTCGAGCGCTTCCAGCACCTGCGCCTCAGCGAAGTGGCCGATCCGCACCTTGGCCATCACCGGAATCGAAACCGTGTCCATGATTTCGCGGATCACGCGCGGCGCGGCCATGCGCGCCACACCGCCTTCCTTGCGGATGTCGCTCGGCACGCGCTCCAGCGCCATCACCGAGCATGCGCCCGCCTCTTCGGCGATCTTGGCCTGCTCGGCGTTCGTGACGTCCATGATCACGCCGCCCTTGAGCATTTCCGCCAGGCCGACTTTGACGCGCCACAAATTGTTGTTCATCAAGTCCATTTCATTTCTCCCTTTAGAACACCGTCATCCTGAGCGAAGTGGCCGGACGATCTACATCGCCCCGCTTGCGGGGCGTCCGGCCACGCAGCCGAAGGATCTCTCCTCAACTGACCTTCAGCGTGCTCGGCAGATTCCCGGTCCTAGTGCTTCTCCCCGCCCGCTCTCTCCTTCGCTGCCTCCAGAATCTCCTGCAGCCGCGCGCGGCTGACTTCGATAAACTGCGCCCGCCCGCACGCCAGTACCACGCCAGACGCATTGCGAATCTCGCCCACCCGATTGCGCGCGCGTCCGTCTCGCGCCACTTCCCAGCCCTCGACGATAATTTCTTCGCCGACCGGCACCGGCTTCTTGTACTCGATGGTCATCTCCGCGGTAACCGCGTGGTCCTTTGCAAAGCGGCTGACCTTGGCCATCACCTCGTCGAGCAGCATCGCAATGATTCCGCCATGCACGAACCCGGTCCCGCCTTGATACTCCGCGCCGAGCCGGAACCTGCCCCGAATCCGCTGCGCCTCATCATCCTGCTCGAACGTTAGCTGCATTCCGCGCGGATTTGCGCCACCGCAGCCGAAGCAGTAATTCGTCGGATTGGGGGTCAGCAGCATCGCCAGTGACATCCTTCAGACAAGAGCGACATGCGCCCGCGACTCGTCCCTGGCGCCTCGCTGCCGCTTGCGCAACTCGGCCTTCAACAAGCTGCAGAAGGTCTCGATCCCGCGCGCGATCGACTTCTCATCTACGCTCGAAAATCCGAGCCGCAGCGTGTTCGGTTGGGGATTCTGAATGTAAAAGTACCGTCCGGGAATAAAATAGATTCCCCGCTCCCGCGCATGGATCAGGAGCTCGCCGGCGTCAAATCCCGCCGGCAGCGTCACCCACACCGTCATGCCGCCTTCGGGGCGGCTCCACGTGGTTCCTTCCGGCATGTGTCTCTCGAGCGTCTCGACCATCACGCCAAGCCGGCTGCCGTGCACCTTCTTCATCCGCGCCAGGTGCCGCTTCAAGTAGCCGCGCTGCATGAACTCAGCGAGCGTTGCCTGAGACAGTTGGTCCGTGTGCAGGTCCGTCGAGAGTTTCACCAGTCGAAGGCGTTCAATCGCGCTCTCCGCACCGATGCACCAGCCCACGCGCAGGCCCGGGAATGCGATTTTCGAGAAGCTGTCGATCTGAATCACGTTGCCGTGCGTATCGAGCGAGCGCAGCGACGGCAACGCGGTCCCGCACAAGCGAGTTCGCGCGTAGATGCTGTCCTCGATGATGGGCACCTGATAGCGCGCCGCGACTTCGAGCAAGCGCCGCCGCTGCGGCAGCGGCATCGCCGTGCCCGTTGGATTGTGAAAATCCGGCGTATGAAAAATCATCTTCACGCGATTCTGAAGCAGCACGTTTTCGAGCGCATCGACATCCAGTCCCACGTGGCCCGTGCGCGAAGCATCCGCGTCGACCGGCACAGCGAGAATGCGCACGCGCGCCCCAGCGAAAATCGATATCGCTCCGGGATATGCCGGATTTTCGAGCGCCACGGCATCGCCGGCGCGGATGAACGCCTTGCAGATGAGGTCGATCGCCTGCTGGCCTCCGTCGGTGATCAAAAGCTGCTCGGACCGGACGTTCAGGCCCTCGGCATGAAACCATTCGATTAGCGCGCGCCGCAACGGGTCGTAACCGTCGCTCGCGCCAAGCTGCAGGATCCGCCGGCCCTCGCGCCGCAACACGGCGTTGGCGCAGCGGCGAAACTCCTCGACGGGGAAAAACTCTTCCGACGGCCGCGCGCACGTAAACGCGATCGCGCCCGGCGGCACATTCGGCATCAGCCGGCTCAATCCTTCGTCGCCGCGCTCATCCGCGAACAGCGCCTCCCAGCGCGCGGGTCCTCCGTTCCCATTTGTCCGCGGCGGAGGTGAAAATTGCTTGGCAGGCATGCCGCAGATGAATGTTCCTCGGCCGACGTGGCCTTCGATCAGCCCTTCCGACTCGAGTTCGGCGTAGGCATTCGCCACCGTCGTTCGATGCACGCCAAGCTGGCTCGCAAGCTCCCGGCTCGCCGGAATGCGGTCGCCCGTTCGCAGTTCTCCCGAATGCACCAGCGCGCGCAGTTGATCGCGGAGTTGAACGTACAGGGGAATGTGGCTTTCCGGCTGTAGTTGAAGTGGCAGCATTGGCCTTTTCCTGCAGGCCAATATAGAGTACATCTTGGAGCCGTAAAGAGCCAATTTGGACGGAAATTAGCGCGGCAACGGCGTCGTCAGGCACTACGCCAAAAGCGGCTTTGTATGCCTCGTTTGGGCTCGAAACGAAGACCTGCCCTGAACTTCACTCGCTGAAGAGTTTCGATTGGGCGCCGAGCGCGACACCGACCTCGCGGGTCGCGCGGGGTGCGCGCCGCGCCACGCCGACCACTCCCAAAACCTTCATCTCGATCAGCGCCGAACGCGGGATGAACATGTGCAGGACGTTGCCGTGCAGGTCGGGCGGTGTGAGTTGAACGCCTGCATCAAGTAAGTCGAGTAGATTGTTCGAAGCGATCCCCTCGATCACGTCTTCGTCCCGGAAACGCAGACGGACCCACAAGCCGTCGAGCTTCGGCCGGCTCAGAAACGTTTTACGCTCTGGCTCGAAGGGTTCCTTGAACTCGCGCACGAAGTAGATCGCTTTGACGTCACGCAGAATGATCGACTCGTGCTCGCCGTCAAGCGTCAGCAGGTCGATCGCGTCCGAACGTCCCAAACTCGCCGGATTCAGGTAGCCTTTCGAGGTCTTCCGGTCAGACAACAGAACCACGACTTTCTTATGTGTCGAGGCTGGGGAGCGACTTTTCACAAGCCAAATGCCCCTATATGGGCGAGGATGTTGCTACGCGGTCGCAGACTATGTTATCTTTATGTCGCATTTTTTCAAGTTATTGGTGCTTAAAGGGTTAGCAACGGAGCGCCGTCGATCGACAGCAAAGGACAGATCCTCAGATCGGCCTCCGTCGTAGCCCTAATCACCGTTATCAGCCGGATTTGCGGATACTTACGCGATCAACGGGTGGCCCTCCTGCTCGGGACATCCCCCGCCGCCGATTCGTTCGTCCTAGCGTTCCGTTTTCCCAGCTTAGTACGCCGACTCATGGGAGAAGGCTCGCTCGGGGCCTCGTTGATACCGGTTTTCACCGGGTATCTGCGCAACAGCCCTGGACAAGCGGCGTGGACATTTGCGCGAAGAGTCTTCTGGGATATGGCGCTCCTGCTCGCCGCGGTCGTTGCGCTGGGCGTGATTTTCTCACGACGGGTCGTCGGTATCTACACGATACTGGGCGGCGGCCACGCCGCATGGGACCTCGCGGTTTGCCTGAACCGGATCATCTTTCCGGCAATCTTTTTCGTGGGACTGGCCGCGGTTGCTACGGCCCTGCTGCACAGCCACCGCGTATTTGGTCTGCCTGCCGCGACGCCGATTTTTTTCAACCTCGCAATGATCGCGTGCTCGTTCGGCATCGTTTACCGGCCGATCTTGCGGTGGGCGCCGGGTCCCTATCGCTCGCCTGCCGTCGCGCTGGCCGTGGGAATCTTGATCGGTGGCGCAATTCAGTTTGCAATGCAGGTTCCGGCACTGGTGCGCCGCGGAATGAGTTTCTTGCCGGAAGTGTCCCTCACCGATCCCGGCGTGCGGCGTGTCGCGAAGCTCGCGGGTCCGAGTTTTTTCGGCACAGGCGTGTATCAGGTCAACCTGTTTGTGGACACTATCTTCGCCTTTTCGTCGAGAATGCCTCCAGGCAGCCCTACCTCGCTGTATCTCGCGGATCGGGTCATGCAACTCGTGTTGGGCAGCTACGCGATTGCGGTTTCGACGGCACTTTTGCCGATGTTGTCCCATCAAGCCGCCGGCCAGGAATGGGACGAGATGAAGCGAACGTTCGGCTTTTCGTTGCGGATCGTGTCGTTTATCACGATTCCCGCGATGGCGGGGCTGATTTTGCTGCGCAGGCCGATCATCCAGGTTCTGTTCCAGCACGGCCAATTCGGCGGGGAATCCACAATTCTCACCGCCCATGCGCTTCTCTTCTATTCGCTGGGCTTGCCTGCTTTTGCCGCAATCAAGTTGATCACGCCGCTGTACTACTCGACGCAGGATACGATGACACCCGCCCGAGTCGGCGCGTGCGCGCTGGTTCTGAACATCGCGTTCAACGCAGTGTTCCTGATTTTCTTTTTCCGGATGCTTTCCAACGGAAGCCCGGCACTGGCGAGCGCGATCGCGGCCTATTTCAATTTCGGGGCGCTGCTTTTTCTTTTTCGCAGGCGCTATGGCCGGCTCGGCGTTCGCTCGCTTACTGCCTCGCTGGGCAAAGTTGCGGTTTGCGCTGGGGGGATGGGCATCGTCTCATATTTCGGGCTGAGGGCTGTGCACATTGCGGCCGAGACTCGCTGGCTTGCGCAAGCAGGGCTGCTCGCGGCTCTCGTCGCCGGATCGGTTGCGGTCTATTTCACGCTTGCGCGGATGCTGGGCTGCGAGGAATTGTCCGAGTTCCTGCTGCTCTTGCGCCGAGCTGAGCCAGAAGTATCAATGGCGGCGCAAACCGTGACGCGATAGACCGGGAACAGGCTAGGGGGCACGGGATTTGGACGCGCACATTCGAACATTTTTGAACGCGCTGCGGGTCGAAAAGGGCTTGTCGGAGAACACGCTGCAAGCCTATCGGCGCGACATCGAAAAGTTCGCCGCCTTCGCGCGGCAGCGAAAACTCTCGACCCAGCACGTGCAGCGCGGCGATATCGTCGACTTCCTTGGCACGCTGTACCGCAAAGGGCTCGACAGCCGTTCCGTGGCGCGGCATTTGGTGACCATCCGGAATTTCTTCCGGTTCGCGCTGATGGAAGGCTATGTCGACGACGATCCGGCAGCCACGATCGAATCGCCCAAATTTCGGCAGAACCTGCCCGAATTTCTGAGCGTCGAAGAAGTGGACCGCCTGCTGCGGCAGCCGGACACGAGCGCCGTCGTGGGAATTCGCGACCGCGCAATGATCGAGCTGATGTATTCGTGCGGACTGCGCGTGTCAGAGTTGTGCGGACTCTCCGTTTCCGATTTGCAGCAGGAGGAAGGGTGCCTGCGCTGCGTCGGCAAGGGAAACAAGGAGCGATTGGTGCCCGTCGGCCAGCAGGCGCTCGAGGTCGTGCAGAAATATCTGGGGGAAGCGCGGCCGAAGCTGCTGGGCGAACGATCGTCGCCGTACCTCTTCCTCGGCCAAACAGGACGGGCGATGAGCCGAATCGCATTCTGGAAGCTTTTGCGGTCCTACGGCCGAAAGGCGGGACTGCGAAAGGAATTGACGCCGCACATGTTGCGGCACAGCTTCGCAACGCATTTGCTTGACCGGGGCGCGGATCTGCGATCGGTGCAAATGATGCTCGGACACTCCGACATCTCGACGACGCAGATCTACACCCACGTGGTCGAGGAACGACTCAAGCAGGTATACAAGGCGCATCACCCGCGCGCCTAGAAGATCAGCGGGTTCAGGGAGGAGGAGCAAGACCTCATGCCCGATTACATGTACTTACTGGAGAGCCGACTTTCTCCCGAGCAGCGCGCGGCGCTGGAACGGGTGCAGGAGCTCGCCCGCATGCAGGACCTGAACGTCTATCTGACCGGTGGCGCCATCCGCGATCTCATATCCGGCCAGCCGATCCGCGACCTGGATTTGACTGTAGAAGGCAATCCGGTCCGCATCGTGCGGGAACTGGAAAAGGGTGGGGCGCGCATCGCCTGGGAAAGCGAGCGGCTGCGGCACTACGAGATCATCTTCGCCGGCGACGCGGACGGTTCGATCTCCGCGGCTCGCGACGAGGTGTACGAGCGTCCAGGAGCGAAGCCAGAGCAACGCTTCGCGAGCATCATGGAAGATCTCCGTCGGCGCGACTTTTCCATGAACGCCATCGCGATCTCGCTCAATCCCAATTCCCGCGGATTGCTGCTCGATCCAACCAATGGCCTGGCGGATCTCGAAAGGCAGGAAGTTCGCGCGCTTTCCATCCACGCATTTACAAACCAGCCCGTCCGCTTGATGCGCATCCTGCGATACTGCGCGCGCATGGGCAGCAAGATGGAATCGCGGACGCAGGAATGGTTCGAACTCGCGATGGAGCGCAAGCTCCACGAAAACATCGAGGGGGCCGACGCTGGAGACGAGGTCCGTGCCCTGGGTCGGGAAGAGCAGCCGACCGCGATCCTGAAACAGTGGGAAGCGCGCGGCTTGCTAACTGCGATTCATCCGAACCTTCAGCGCCGCAAGCCGGATTACGACAGCCTGAACAAACTGGCACGCGTGCGAGCAAACTACCTGGCCGTAGGGATCCGCCCGCGCCTCCAATCGGCCGTGACGTATTACGTGCTGGGCCGGCTGAAGTCCCGCGAGGCCGCAGCAGCAATGCGCCATCTGGAGCTGCGGTCCGCGGAGATCGACGCGATTTCCGGACTCGTTCCCGACGCGCAAAAGATCGTAAAGATGCTGAAGGGCCGCAAGACGAACGCGCCGCGCGATGCGTACTTCTACCTCGCATCGGTGCCTCCTGAGATGCTCGTGTTTATCGAGGTCGAAATGCCAAATCCGCGGGTGCTCGCGAAGATTCGCAACTACATCCAGAAATGGCGCCCCATGCGGCTGGCTCTTCCGGTCGCTGAACTCGACGCGCTGGGCATCGCGCGCGGCCCTAAGTTCGACAAAATCCTCGAGCAACTGTTCGAAATGCAGCTTCGCGGCAAGGCGCGCGCCCCTGAAGACCGGACGAAGGCCCTGCGGTCGCTTGCGGGAATCAAAGAAGAGCCGAAAAAGAAGGAAGAGAAGAAGCGCAAAGGAGACAAGGAAACCTCCGCTGCGCCTAAATCTTCCGCGAAAGCAGTCGAAGCGGGCGCCGCTTCGTCAGCCTCCGGCAACGTCAAGGCTCCTGCCAAGCCCTCTAAACCGGCCGATGAGCATCGCGCAGTGCGAAAACACGGGGCACCGCCCCACGCGAAACCGGGCTCGGCGAAGAAGGTCCGCGGGCGGTAGGGGTGGGCGAGGCGCCACCGACGGTCTGCCGTCTGATGATCTTGAATCGCCAGCGCCGAATTCGGATCCCCATAAAACGCTTGGGGAAGTTCCTCGTGCGCGCGCGGAAGGCTTTGCGCTTGCCCAGCGATTCGTTGACGGTCTGCCTGGTCACGAACTCCCAAATCGCGCGCTGGAACCGCAGGTATCGCGGAAAATTGAAGCCGACGGACGTGCTGTCGTTCCCCGCGGAATCTGAACGGAAGCCGAGCCTCCAAGCTGCGTGGGGACGCAAAGCCAGAGGAAGCGAGACCCCCTACCTCGGCGACATTGCCATCGCACCGGCGGTGGCCCGAAGGAACGCGCGCCGCTTCCGCCGCACATTCGACGATGAGATGCACATTCTGATCCTGCATGGCATCCTGCACCTAATGGGCTACGATCACGAGACAGACACGGGCCAAATGGACCGGCGAGAGCGGCTTCTTCGCCGGAAGCTGGGGTTGGCTTAGATGGAAATCGTCCTCTACACGCTGGGTGTGCTCCTGCTGACGCTGGGTCTCGCGGTGGCTTCCTATCTGGATCGCGTGTACCGGGAGATCGGCCGGGTGACCACTGGACGGATCCGCGAGCACCTTGAGGCGTTCGAGGCGGAGATCGAACCCCTCTTTCGCGTGGACCGAACGAGAGCGGCCCTGGCGTTCAGCCTGCTGGCGCGACTGTGGCTGGTGCTGGTCGCCACGCTGACGGCTCTCGGAGTGGTGTTTTTCGTGTCCGACCGGTGGCAGGCGGCTTTGGAAATCGTGTTGCTGCTCGGCGTGCAGGTCGTGGTCGCCATGCAGATCCTGCCCGTGTTGTTGCTGGCGGGGACCACGGGCAATTGGATCGCGCCTCTAGTGCCTGCGATTCGCCTGCTGCTGTGGGTTCTATGGCCCGTGCGCGCGCTGGTCGATCTGGTGGTTTCGGTGCTGCGCTTGTCCGAAGAAGAGCCGAGCCAGCCGGAGGCGGAACAGCAAGCGATTGAAGCGATCGTGGATGCGGCGGCCGAGGAAGGCATCATCGAGCAGGACGAAGCGCGGCTGATCGAACAAGTGGTCGAGTTCGGAGATAAGCGCGTGCGGGACGTAATGACGCCGCGCCCGGACATCGTCGCCATTCCGGCGAAAGCTTCGCTCGAAGAGCTGCGACGACGGGTGATCGAAACGAAATTCTCGCGGCTGCCGGTTTACGAGAAGTCGCTCGACGACATCGTGGGCATCGTAGTGGCGCGCGACATGCTCGAGGTGCCGGATCGCGAAGCGTCGCGCAGGACCGTCCGGGAGTTGATGCGGCCGGCTCTGTTCGTTCCCGAAATGAAGTTCGGATCGGAGCTGCTGAAGGAGATGCAGCGAAAGAACCAGCAGATGGCGATCGTCATCGACGAATACGGATTGGTGGCGGGAGTCGTGACGGTCGAGGACCTGGTCGAGGAGATCGTCGGCGAAATCGGCGAAGAGGATCGCAGGCCGGCGCCGGACGTGGTGCGCGAGGCCAGCGGAGCGATGGTGCTGCGCGGGAGCATCCCGGTGGACAAGGTCGGCGATCTTTTCGGCGTGCCGCTCGAAGCCGCCACACAACACGCGGAAGCAACAACCATTGCCGGGCTGCTCAACAGTGTTGCGGGGCACGTCCTGCGGACCGGCGAAACTGTCGAATTCGATGGCCTGCGATTCGAGGTGCTCGAAGCGAACCAGCGCAAAGTGCTGCGCGTTCGCGCGCGGCGCGTCAGTCCGAGTGCGGCGACGGCTGCACGGAGCGTGTGAACCCTCGGCTCTGAAAAAGCAGATCCCTCGCCCCCATCCCCGACCGAAAGCGTCGGGGCTGGGCTCGGGATGACACCGCGGTAGATGGTAGACGCAGCGAGCATGTTTGCTATGAAGAGCGCAAGCGGGCGACTTCGGCGCGGAGCTCGCGCAATTCCTTCTGCAATTCCGGCAGCCGATTAAACACAGCGACGGATTTGCGCCACGCTAGATTGTCCATCGCGGGATAGCCCGAATAGACCGCACCGGCGGGAACATCCGAAGGCACTCCGCTCTGAGAGGAAATCGTGGCGCCATCGCCCACAGTGAGATGTCCTGCCGTGCCGACCTGCCCCGCAAGAACGCAGCGGTTGCCGATGGTGGTCGAACCGGCGAGACCGACCTGGCCGCAGAGCAGCGTGTCCTCTCCCACCTTGCACGCATGGCCGACTTGAACGAGATTGTCGATTTTCGAGCCGCGACCGATGTGCGTCTCGCCGACCGTGGCGCGATCGATCGCGCTGTGCGCTTGAATTTCCACGTCATCGCCAATCACGGCGACACCCGCCTGGCGGATTTTGTACCAGCGGCCGCTCGAGGTGTGCGCGAAGCCGAAGCCGTCGCTGCCGACGACGACGCCATTTTGCAAGAGGACGCGGCTGCCGAGGCGGCAACGTTCACGGACGCAGGCGTGCGAGTGCGCGAAGAAATCGTCGCCGATGCGCGCACCGCGATAGATTGAAACGAAGCTGTGCAGGACGGCATTGCGCCCGATCTCGACATCTTCGTCGATGAAGCAGTAGGGGCCAATGTGCGCGCCCGCGCCGATCTTGGCGGAGTCCGCGACGACGGCGGTCGGATGAACGCCGGGCGCGTAGGCGGGCGCGGGATGAAATAGCTCGATGGCGCGCGCGAAATCGAGATAGGGATTCGCCGAGCGCAGCGCGGCGATGCGGGGGCGCGCTTCGTCTTTCGTGACGAGCACCGCCGAGGCGCGCGTTGTCTCAAGCGCGCGAACATATTTGCGATTCGCGAGGAAAGTCAGCTCACCGGGGCGCGCGTCTTCGAGACCGGCGACGCCAGTGATTTCGAGGTTCGCGTCGCCTTCAACGACGCAGCCAAGCTTTTCGGCGATGTCTCGAAGTTTCATGTCGAACTCCTAGTTTCGCGGTCTGCGTGTGCCGCCCTAGCCGCGCGACTGATCTCCCAAGCGCTCCTCACCGGAGCCTTGGGAGCCCTTTCTACCGTCGACCTGGGGGCCCCTTTTGGCCCCCGATTTATTGTCGAGTAGCGCGGACGCCGATCGTTTGTTTTGAATGAGTTACAGAGGATTCTACTTGGCACACATTGTCGAGTAGAAATGCATGTGAACGTGTCCAAGAGAGGTCCCTCGCCTCGCGATGCTTGCTCGGGACGACGACCCTGGACGGGTCGTCGAATTCTACTCGGCAGCATTGTCGAGTAGAATTGCACGCCGACGCCGCGGCGAGCGCCTCGGACGGTTTTGACGATTGGCGCGCTGGCTCCCTCGCTTGCTTGGTTCATCGCGTCTCCCTTTCCGACGCCCTCTGACTGCAGAAGGCCCTGCGCTTTGAGGCTACTACACAAATCGAGGCGGGGCGCAACCGAATCCCTGTGGACATCGTGGTGCAGCTCAGCGTCTGCGCAAGTCCGTATGGTTACATTGGGATCTTCCGGAAATTGGCAAAGGCAAGACCAGAAATGGAGCAGATGGGAGTGCGAAGCACAGGGAAACACATAACGATGCCGCAGCCCTGCAGCCTTGATCTTGAGGGAAGGGGATGCTAGATAGATGAGCTAATGAAGAAGGCATTTTATGGGTACTATAGGCCCTCCGACGATGAGTTTGCCGAACTGTGGGCAACCGCGCGAATAGTAGTCGACGCAAACGTCTTGCTCGCGGTGTACGGCCTGTCACCTTCCACGCGTGACGTACTGTTGGGTCTATTGGACCGAGTCCGGGACCGCGTCTGGATTCCGAGCCAATTCGCATTTGAATACCAGAGAAACCGCATCGGGAAGATACGTGAGCAAGTGAAACACTACGAGGACGTCCACAGGAGCCTGCAGGCGATCCTCGAACACAATTTCCGTTCAAAGACGCAGCATCCGTTCGTTTCGGAAGAGGTGGAAAGGAGGCTGGAGGAAATCTGCACGTGTTTGCTCGAGGGTAAGCGCCAGCAAGAGAGCCTGCTCGATGTGGATCCTCACTTTGCCAGGGTTACGGATATTTTTGCCGACAGAGTGGGGCCAGCGTACACAGAAGTGGAACTGGAGAAATTCTACGAGACGGCGCGGGCTCGGTTCGACAAGAACATTCCTCCGGGCTTCAAAGATTCGCAAAAACCTGTCCCTGAACGATACGGTGATTTCGTCGGTTGGCGTCAGATTCTCGATTTTGCGACAAAGAATCGGGTTTCTGTCATATTAGTCACGGACGATGCCAAAGAGGACTGGTGAATGGAAGGCACGAAAAACTACGGTCCGCGACCTGAGTTGATCGTCGAGTTCAAGAATTGTTGTGCGGGGCAATTCTACATGTATTCCTCAGATCAGTTCCTAGAGCATTCAGGGAGGTACATCGCAGGGCCAGTGGACCCGAGAGCGATCATCGAACTAAAAGAGCGCAGGGAGTCCGAATCTCCCAAGGAGGTCGCGAAGGCGACCATCGCACCTCCCTCAGACCAAGTGATCGTGAAGTCCGCGCCTCCCGTCTCCAGTACTGCGGACGAGGCACCCGCGCCCGACACACCCAAACTCACAGCGCCTGTCGTTGAGAAACCAGAGGCAGAGTAGGCTATGGCAATAATCGTGAACGCGGCCAATCCTTCGGGTCTGCTGAGCGAAATCAAATCAGCGGTCTCCCGCGGCACGGTGCCAACGTGGTCGGTGGATGAGGATGGTGACTTTACGCACAGCCCCGAACAGTGGAGGTTAAAGGCTTGGTTCCGTCCGAGGCTGACTGCCAGTGGAATCGTGTTTAGCATCCTAACGCCCAAGGGCACTAACATGAGCAGGACGATTTACGGGACGTATCACGGCCGATTCATCGAAATGCTTCTGAATCACTTTGACGAGAAATTCCAACAAGCTGTCGCCACCGCCCTTCCCACTCAGGGGGATCACGTACAGGGGTGATATAACGCGCTGACCTCACCGCGCGGCAGTGGGCGGTTTCACTTTCCGAGGAGTTGCCGGGCGATGACGAGGCGCTGAATTTCGCTGGTGCCTTCGCCGATGGTGCAGAGCTTGACGTCGCGATAGAACTTTTCGGCAGGGTAATCCTTGGTGAAGCCGTAGCCGCCGTGAATCTGCACGGCTTCGTTGGCGACGCGCACGGCCACTTCTCCGGCGTAGAGCTTGGCCATGCTGGACTCGCGTGTCGTGCGGGCGTCCGGAACGCCTGAGGCGATGGCGCGGTCGGCGAGCCAAGCGGCGCGATAGGTCAGCAGGCGGGCAGCGTCGATCTGCGTGGCCATGTCCGCGAGCTTGAATTGAATGGCCTGGAATTCGGAGATTGGCTTGCCGAACTGCTTGCGCTGCTTGGCGTAGTGCACCGAACACTCGTAGGCGCCTTGCGCCATGCCGAGGCCCAGCGACGCGATGGAGATGCGCCCACCGTCGAGGATTTGCAAGCTGTTGACGAAGCCCTCGCCTTCCTCGCCGAGCAAGTTTTCGGCGGGCACGCGGCAATCGGTGAAGACGACTTCGCTCGTGTCGCTGGCCCGGAGGCCGAGCTTGTTTTCTTTCTTGCCGGGGCGAAAGCCGGGAGTTCCCTTCTCGATGATGAAGGCGGAGATGCCGTGACTTTTTTTCGAGGCGTCGGTGACGGCCATAGCGACGCAGACGTCGGCGTGATGGCCGTTGGTGGTGAAGGTTTTCGCGCCGTTGAGAACCCAGCAGCTGTCTTTTTTCACTGCCGTCGTGCGAGTGCCGCCAGCGTCGGAGCCGGCCTCGGGTTCGGTGAGCGACCAGCAGCCGAGTTTCCTTCCTTGCGCGAGCGGAACGACGTATTTCTGCCGCTGCGCCTCCGTGCCGAACTTGAAGATGTGGTTGGTGCAGAGCGAATTGTGCGCGGCGACGATGATGCCGACCGAACCATCGACGCGCGAAAGCTCCTCGATGATGATGGCGTATTCGACGTAGCCCATGCCCGCGCCGCCGTATTTCTCGGGGAAGATGACGCCGAGAAAGCCCATTTCGGCGAGCTTGGGAATGATTTCTTCGGGAAAACGAGAGGCTTCGTCCCACTCCATCACGTGCGGCGCGATTTCGCCTTCGGCAAATTCGCGGACGGTGCGGCGGAGGTGCCGCTGCTCGTCGGTGAGGGAGAAGTCCATGGGACGGTTATACCATGGGCGTTAGAGGGGACGCGGCCGGGTGGTCGAGGATGAACACAGATGAACAATGCGAGACAACGGGAAGAAAAACGAAAGCAGATTCCTCGCCGCCATCCGCGAACAGCGCGGCTGGGCTCGGAATGACAAACAGTTCCTAAATGGTGAGGGAGGCGACGCCGGAGCGGCGGCCGACGGCGCGGAGGACGAGGTCGGCGAGCGCGCGGATCAGCAGCGGCGAGTCATTCAGCGCGGGCATCATGTGGAAGTCGTGGATGCCGAGAGATTCGGCCTGTTCGCGGGCTTCGATGTTGATTTCGTGCAGCGTTTCAATGTGGTCAGTGAGAAATGAGATGGGAACGACGAGCATGCGCTTGACGTCGTCGCGCGCCAGATCCTCAATCGTGGCAGTGAGCGAAGGCTGGAGCCACTTTTGCGGGCCGACTTTGCTCTGATAGCAAAGCGTGTGCGGGTTGCGCCACGCGCCCATCTCGCGGACGAGGCGGACGGTCGATTCGACTTGCTGCGGGTACGGGTCGCCTTTTTCGACCAGAACCATCGGCAGACCGTGCGCGCTGAAGACGAGATGGACGTCCTCGGGCTGCGGAAGTTGGCGCAGAACCGAGTTCACGCGATCGACGATCGCCGAGACGTAGTCCGGATGATCGAAGAAGTGATCGATCAGATGGACCGGCGACTTTGGCTTGTGGAGGCGCTTCCATTCCTTGAGGCTGCTGCCGGTCGTCGCCAAGGAGTAGTGCGGATAGAGAGGCAGCAGCACGAGTTCGTCGTACGGCGCGCTTTCGAGCGACGCGATTGCCTTGTCGGTATCCGGATGCCAGTAACGCATGGCGACGACGGCGCGCGCGGGGACATGGGGCTGAAGCGCGAGCTCAAGGGCCGCGGCCTGCTGCTCGGTCAGGCGGCGGATCGGCGAGCCGCCTCCGATTTCCGCGTACTTCTGCCGCACGGTCTTCGATCGGGTCGTGGAGATCAGTTTCGCTAGCGGCTTTCGCGCGAGGAATGAGCCGGGAAAATTGATAATGTCCGGATCGCAGAAGAGATTGTAGAGAAAGGGCTCGACGGCGGCCAAGGTGTCGGGGCCACCCAACTGAAACAGAACGACAGCGATCTTTTTTTCGTCGGCCACGGCTTCACCCGTCAAATATTAAGATGCCACAACAACCCGCGGCGCGCAAAATGGGCGCGCCGGGTTTTCACTCGCGAATCATCGCGTTTTGGCCTTGTTGACGCACCCATCGAATCTGTCTACAGTCGTAGCGTGCCTGTGAAAAGAGTCCAAGTCGGCCAAGTTTGGAAGAAAGACGACAGCGGCGATACGTTTTTGATCACCAAGGTATACAACGAAGCCCTCACCACGTTCGCTGTCCTGCGAAAAACCGGGTCGGAGGACGAGCCGCCCATCCGCATCAAAGTCGCGAAATCGGGCGCAACGGCTGGCCTGCCGGGTTTCAGCTACACGCAGGAATCCGACGATTTCTAGCAAACATCGCGAACCGCGCCAAAACCAAGACCTCCGGGGCTGAAGCCCCTTTTCTGTGACGTGGTACGTCACGGCTGAAGCCGCGACCCACAAAGCACAGCGGCGGCAGATGGGCAGCGTGGTGCCAAGCATGTTCGCCGGGCACAGCGTGCTGTGCCCCTACTAAGACCAGCGAATCCGCGCACCGCTTGAACCGAAAGATGACACCGAGATTCGTCCTTACCTGCTGCGCGGCAATTTTGGCAGGGTGAGGTTTGCGTATCCGATTCCGCGAAGCTGGTTTAGAATGATGAGACATGGGTTCTTCGGGCGCGGCGAACTTCGTACACCTACATCTGCACACGGACTATTCTCTTCTCGATGGCGCCTGTGAAATCGGTGAACTGACTGCAGAAGCTGCTCGGCGCGGCATGCCCGCTGTTGCCGTGACCGATCACGGCAATCTTTTCGCCGCTGCAAATTTCTACCATCAGGCCACAACGCATGGCGTGAAGCCGATCATCGGCTGCGAGGTGTACGTCGCTCCGGACAGTCACAAGAATCGCGGCGCGGATGCGGAGCGCTCAAATCACCTCGTGCTGCTGTGCGAAAACGAGGAGGGCTACCGCAACCTGATTCAGCTCGTTTCGACCGGCTTCCTCGAAGGGTTCTATTACAAGCCGCGCGTGGACCATGAGCTGCTGGCGCAGCACAGCAAGGGCCTGATCGCGCTTTCGGCGTGTTTGCGCGGAGAGGTGGCTGACGCTCTGCTATCCGAGAAATACGATCAGGCGCGCGCCAACGCCTACCGCCTGCGCGATATCTTTGGCAAAGGAAACTTTTTCCTCGAGGTGCAGGACCAGGGCATTGAAGTCGAGACTCGCGTCAACCGCGATTTGGTGAAACTTTCGCGCGAAAGCGGCATTCCACTCGTCGCCACGAATGACTGCCATTACTTGACGAAGTCGGACGCGCACGCGCAGGAAGTCCTGATGTGCATCCAGACGGGCAAGACGATGAGCGACAGCCAGCGGATGAAGTTCGCCACCGACCAGTTCTATTTCAAGACGGCGGAGGAGATGGCGGAAGTATTCCGCGAGCTGCCCGACGCCATTGCGCGCACAGTGGGAATTGCCGAGCGCTGCAACGTAAAGATCCAGCGCGTCAGCAATCCCTTCCCCGAATTCAAAGTGCCTGAAGGCGAGAGCACGGATTCGTATTTCGAGAGAGTTGCGCGAGAGGGATTTGCGTCGCGCGTACCGCAACTTGAAAAGCTGGCGGAGCAGAAGCTGCTACGGCATTCGCTGGCCGAGTACGAACAGCGCCTGTCCGACGAAATCCGCATGATTCAGAAGATGCGCTTCGCCGGATATTTTCTGATCGTATGGGACTTCATTCACTACGCCCGCGCGCAGGGCGTGCCGGTGGGACCGGGCCGCGGGTCTGCGGCGGGGAGTCTGGTCAGCTATGCCCTGCGGATCACGGACGTCGATCCGCTGCAATACGATTTGCTGTTCGAGCGTTTCTTGAACCCCGAGCGCATTTCGATGCCCGATATCGACATCGACTTCTGCATGCGGCGGCGCGGCGAAGTGATCGACTACGTGCGCAAGACGTACGGCGAAAAGAGCGTCGCACAGATCATCACATTTGGGACCATGGCCGCGAAGGCCGTGCTCAAGGATGCGGGGCGGGCGCTCGACATGCCCTACGGCGAAGTGGACAAAATCGCGAAGATGGTTCCGGCAACGCTCAATATCGAGCTGGAGGATGCGCTTAAGCAAACACCACAACTCGAATCGCTGCGCAAATCGGACGAGCGCGTAAAGGAGTTGATCGAAGTCGCGCTGCGCCTGGAAGGGCTTGCGCGCCACGCCTCGACGCATGCGGCCGGCGTCGTAATTTCGCCGCAGCCGCTCACCGAAATCGTTCCGCTCTATAAGTCGAACAAAGAGGAAATCACGACGCAGTACGACATGAATGCGCTCGAGCGGATCGGCCTGCTGAAAATGGATTTTCTCGGCCTGACGACTCTGACTGTGCTCGACGATGCGGTGCGGCTGATCCAGCAGAATCGCGGCGTCGCGATCGATTTGGCTACGCTGCCCCTCGATGACGCTGCCGTGTACGCACTCTTTTCGCGCGGCGATACGACCGGCATCTTCCAGTTTGAATCACACGGGATGCGCGACATTCTGAAACGCTACCAACCGATACGGCTGGAAGATCTGACCGCGCTCAACGCTCTGTACCGCCCCGGTCCGATTCAAGGCGGGATGATCGACGATTTCATCGCGCGCAAGCACGGCAAGAAGAAAGTCACATACGATTTGCCGGAGCTCGAGGAAATTCTTTCCGAAACCTGGGGTGTGATCCTGTATCAGGAGCAGGTGATGCAGATCGCGAACCGCCTGGCGGGATTCTCTCTGGGCGATGCGGACCTGCTGCGGCGCGCGATGGGCAAGAAGAAGCCCGAGGAGATGGCCGGGCAGCGCGAGAAATTCTTGACGGGCTGCCACGCGCGCAAAGTGCCTGCGAAAAAGGCCGAGAAGATTTTCGATCTGATGGCCGAATTCGCGGGCTATGGGTTCAATAAATCGCACTCCTGCGCATACGCGCTGCTCGCGTATGAGACGGCGTGGCTCAAGACACACTATCCCGTCGAATTCATGGCTGCGATGCTTACGTCGGAAACGGGCAACACCGAGAAGGTGGTGAAGTACATCAACGAGGCGCGGAGCATGGGCATTACCGTGCTGCCCCCGGACGTGAATTCGAGCGACCTGAATTTTACCCCGGTGAGCGATAGCATCCGTTTCGGACTCGCCGCGATCAAGAACGTGGGCGAGAACACGGTGAAGGGAATTCTGGCTGCGCGCGAGACGCTGGGGCAGTTCACGAACTTTTTCCAGTTTGTCGAGGCAGTGGATACGCGGCTGCTCAACAAACGCGTACTCGAAAGCCTGGTGCGGTCGGGAGCGCTCGACGGGCTGGGCGCACACCGGGCGCAGATGATGGCTGTGATCGACCGCGCCATCGAGCGAGCGCAGAAACTGCAACGCGCGAAAGAAAGCGGCCAGCATGGGCTGTTCGGCGGAGCAGCCGCTGCCGCACCACCGGCCCCCGAAGTTCTTCCAGAAGTCGATCCTTGGCCCGAGCACGAAATGCTGGCGGCGGAGTATTCAACACTCGGGTTTTTCATCTCGGGCCATCCACTCGATAAGTATGCGGGCCGCTTGAAAGATCTGAAGGCAATCGAGCTTTCAACGCTGGAGGGCCGACGCAACGGTGAAGAGATTGTGGTGGCGGGAATCATCGTGCAGGCACGGCCAATGCGTTCGCGGCGCGGAGCGCGCTGGACGATCCTGACGTTGCAGGACCGCACCGGCGTCTGCGAAGCGTTGGTCTTCCCGGAAGCTTTTCAGAAGCTCGAGCCGATCCTGAAAGCAGCGACACCGCTGCTAGTAAAAGGCCGCATCGCGGTCGAAGACGTTGGGACTCGCGTAATCGTATCCGATGCGAAACAGCTCGATCAGATTCGTGAGGCAGGGACGAACGGCGCTGCGAACGTTTTGCGCGTGCGCGTGCATCGCAACGCAATCGACACGGACATCATCGATCGCCTTCACGAGCTGTTCGTAACGCATCCCGGGCGCTGCCGGATCGCGTTCGAGGTGGTGCAGGATGACGGCACCGAGGCGATCATCGACGCCGGCTCCGCGGTGCAGGCCGACAGTGAACTCGTCGAGCGCGTGCGCCAGATTTGCGGAAACGATTCCGTAGCGGTGGTGCAATGACGACATCGCGAGAGAAGCGCAAACTGGCCCGCGAACGCCTGAAGAGGCTCCAAGCGCGCGCCGAACGGCGCAAACAGGAGGAAAAGGCTCGCGCCGGCCAGGCGAATTCCGACGGACAGGACCCGCAAACGCCGCCAGAGACCGGCAAGCTATCGCAACGGCAGCGCAGCAACGCGCGTCAGCGGGACATCGACGCACTCGAGCGCGACATCGCTGACCTCAGCCGGCTGACCGACCCCACAGATGCGACCTCGCAGGATATTGAACGCATCCGCCGCGAGGTGGAAGAACTCAAGCGGGACTTCTACGCGCATCTGGACTCGTGGCAGAGGCTGCAGCTTGCGCGCCATCCGCAGAGGCCTTACACCGACGATTTCATCCGCCTGCTCTTTGAAAACTTCAGCGAAATTCACGGCGATCGTAATTTCGCCGACGACTCCGCTCTGATCGCGGGCATGGCGCGGTTTCGCGGGCGGCCGGTGCTCGTCGTCGGAAATCAGAAAGGCCGCGACACGAAGCAGCGCCTGGCGCGGAATTTCGGGCAAGCCAAACCAGAAGGCTATCGCAAGGCATTGCGCGCGATGCGTCTGGCAGCGAAGTTCGGCCGGCCCATTCTCGTATTCGTCGATACGCAAGGCGCGTATCCCGGCATCGACGCGGAGGAGCGCGGACAGGCGCAGGCGATCGCGTACAACATCCGCGAAATATCCCGCTTGCCCGTCCCGATCGTGATCGCCATTACGGGCGAGGGAGGCTCGGGCGGCGCGCTGGCGATTGCCGTCGGGGATCGCGTGCTGATGCTTGAAAATTCGGTGTATTCCGTGATTTCACCGGAAGGGTGCGCGTCGATCATGTGGCGCGATTCGACGAAAGCCGAAATCGCAGCCGAAGCCCTGAAGATCACAGCATCGGATCTGCTCGAACTCAAACTCGTCGACGAAATCGTTCCCGAACCCGACGGCGGCGCGCACACAGACCACGCCGCAACAGCGCGATTGCTCGAACCGGCTCTTTCGCGAGCTCTGGAAGAGCTTTCGCGGCTCTCTCCGGATGAACTACTGCGTCAGCGCTTCGAACGGTTCCGTCACATGGGACAGTTCTTCGCTTCCTAGCATCGTCAACGCACTTTTCTTGACAGAATGAGCCCACTGGTGTGTCATTTCGCCGGGATCGCCATCCGAGGTGACACATGTTTTGCCAATACTGCGGAAAGCCGGTTGACGACGCCGCGCAATTCTGCACCAGTTGCGGCAAACCGAAAGTGGGCGCAGCAGCGCCGCCCGGTCCGGAGTTGACCGCGAAGAAGATGGCCTCTAACGTGAAAATCCTGGGCATACTCTGGATCGTCTACAGCGCGTTCCGCATACTCACTGGAATCTGGACGCTCGCGATTATCCGGTACATCCTGCCGACGATGTCCGATTTGTTCCCCAAGGGAGAAAATCCGCTCCCCTTTTCCCTGATGGACATGCTTCATGGAATATATGCTTTCTCGTTTGCCTACAGCGTGGTAATGGGAACTATCGGCCTCGTGGCCGCATGGGCACTTTTGCAGCGGAAGAGCTGGGGACGCGTGGCTGCGATCGTGATAGCGGTCATTTCAGCCATCAGCATTCCCTTTGGGACTGCCATTGCCGTGTACACGTTCGTGGTTTTGCTGGCCTCCGACGCCGAGCAGAACTACCGGCGTCTGACGGTTCCCGCCTAAAACCCATAAGTGGCACGCGCCTCTGACGCTTTCTCTTTGCCGTTGGAGCATTGGGCACGCGCGAACCCCGTTTTCGTTGCCACCTCCGCCCCTGTGATTTAGGTTCGAGTTAATCAAGGGGGAGTCATCCTAATGGCAGAGGGCGAGGTGCCGCTGATGCCGGAAGTCTTTCGGCCTTACGAGAAGCTCGTGGAAATCACGATTATGGGCAGGACGTTTCTCGTGCCCGAGAGAAACTCCCTGCTGCGAGCCTTTCAATTCATCAGCCCGGAAACGGTTCCTTACGGGCGCTTCTGCTGGAACCAGGAATGCCAGTATTGCAAGGTCAGCTGCCAATTGCCCGACGATGATCAGTCGCGGCCGATATTGAGCTGCAAGTTCATCGTGTCAGAGGGCATGGCGATCTCGGACCTGGCGCCGGAGCTGGTCGGCTGCCTGCGCACCAAGCTCGGCCTGAATGGAAATACCCCCTCGAATCCCCCGGACGGCTCGGATACCCAATAGGACCTGCAAGGCGGCACGCTTCTTCCAATGAGCGGATTAGCGCGGTGAGCAGCTTCAAGGTACTGGTCGCCGACGACTCCCCGGTATATCGCAAACTTGTCGAGCAATCGCTCTCGCAAGATGCGTGCTCAGTCTGCTTCGCCAGCAGCGGCCGCGAAGCCCTCGAAATCTTCGAACGCGAGCACCCTGCCATCGTGATCACCGACTGGGTGATGCCCGATCTGACAGGCATCGAGTTGTGCCAAAGAATTCGCGCGGACGCCAATGCCGCCTACACCTACCTCATCATCCTGACGAGCCATGCAGAAAAGGAAAATGTAGTCAAAGGGCTTTCCGCAGGTGCGGACGATTACCTCACGAAGCCGTTTCATCGCGACGAGCTGTTGGCGCGCGTGCGCGTGGGGCAAAGATTGATCGACATGCAGAGGCAAATCGAAGCGAAGAACCATCTGCTCGAGGAACTGGCGCTGACCGATCCCTTGACCGGGCTACCGAATCGCCGCGCAATCGAATCCTGGGCCACGAGGCAACTGAGTGGGGCGGCGCGCCACGGCTTTCCCTTTTGGGTGGTGCTCATCGACCTCGATCACTTCAAGAACGTCAACGACACGTACGGCCACGATGCGGGCGATACGGTCCTGAAACGATTCGCCGAAATCCTGAAAGCCAATACGAGGCGCTCCGACATCTGCGGGCGTATTGGAGGCGAAGAATTCCTGCAGGTCTTGACCCATGCGGACGAACAAAACGTTCGCGTGGTGCTGGAACGGCTTCGCCAGGAGTTTTCGCGGGAGAACTTCCAATTGAACGGTCACTCCGTCAGCGTCACGGCCAGTTTCGGCGTGGCGGGATTCTGGGGAAAGACGGCGCCCGAATTTGCGCAACTGGTGAGCCAAGCCGACACGGCGCTTTACCGCTCCAAGCACCTCGGGCGCAATCGGATCGAGGTCGAGGACCTTACGCTCGCCTGATTCTCCCTTCGATCGGTCGAAAGCCAGCCGAACACTCAGGCTTCAGCAGATGCCGAGTTTTGATACGCACGCGTCGGCGCCGCACCGCTGTGCTAAAATTTAGCCGCTCGGCAACCGTCCACACGGGAGCGCAAATTGAAGGCGCAGAAGAAGTTTGTGATCGGCTCGGCGATCATCGTGGCGACGCTTTTGGCGCTAGCCTACGTCGGCTACACGCAGAGCAAGACCTACTACCACACGATCTCGGAGCTTTCGACGCTCTCCGCGCCCGCGCTGCACCAGCGCATGCGCGTGTCGGGCAATGTCCGCACAGGATCAATCGAGCACCGCGATGGCCGTGTCGATTTCGTGCTGGAGGAGCAAGGGAAGGCTTTGCCTGTGAGCTACGTCGGCACTGACCCCCTCCCGGACACGTTCAGGGATGGCGCGCAGGCGCTCGTCGAGGGCCGCTTGCAGCCGGACGGCGGATTTGTTGCCGAGCAGGTGCAGGCAAAGTGTGCGTCAAAGTATGAGGCATCGCCGAACTCCACGCCGGGCGCGCCAACCCAGCCCAACCAGACGCCCGGCCAATCGTTGAACCAGGCCTCCGGTTCGCTTTCCGGCAAAGGCTGAGATCGGCAGGGGGATTCGCTTGGACATTTTCGGTTCGTTTGCGCTGCTGCTCGCGCTGGGCGCTGCGGTGTACGCATTCGGGGCCGGCATCGCCGGAATCGTCACGCGCCAGCCGCTGCTGACGAAGACAGCCCGCAACGCGGGCATGGCGGTGTTCGGCCTGGTCACCCTGGCGGTGGCGACGATCGAGTTCGCCTTCTTCGCGGACGATTTCTCGCTTTCGTACGTTTCCGCGCACAGCAATCGCGCGCTGCCTCTCTATTACAAGTTTTCGGCGCTTTGGGCCGGGCAGGAAGGCTCGCTGCTCTTCTGGACCTGGCTGCTTTCGATCTATGCGTTCTGGGCGCTTTTCCTGAACCGCAAGAAGCATCCCGAACTGATGCCCTACGTCGGCGTAACTCTCGCGGGCGTGCAGATCTTCTTCCTCACGCTGAATAATTTCGTGACCAATCCCTTCCGCGTCCTCGGCGCCGTGGACGCGAGCGGCGCCATGCACGTGGCGCGGCTTTCTGATGGCAGCGGATTGAATCCGCTACTGCAGTACTACGAAATGGTGATTCACCCGCCGATTTTGTACCTCGGGTATACCGGGTTCACGGTGCCGTTTGCGTTCGCGATGGCGGCGCTGCTCGGCCGATATCCCGGCGAAAAATGGATTCACATCACACGGCGCTGGACGATGGTCGCGTGGTGCTTTCAGACCGTCGGGATTCTGCTGGGCGCGCACTGGGCGTACGCCGTACTTGGCTGGGGCGGATATTGGGCGTGGGATCCGGTGGAAAACGCCGCGCTCCTGCCGTGGATCACGGGCACGGCCTTCCTGCACTCGGTGATGATGCAGGAAAAGCGCGGGATGATGAAGGTATGGAACGTCTGGCTTGTCTTCGTCACCTTCATGCTGTGCATCCTGGGGACGTCGCTCACGCGCACGGGCGTGGTCAGTTCGGTGCACGCGTTTGCGGAATCGTCGATTGGTGGCTGGTTTTTCACCTTTCTCGGAATCATTCTTCTCGTGTGCCTGGCGGCTTGGTTCAAGAACCGCGATTACCTGCGCAGCGATAATCAACTCGATTCGCTCGTTTC
>Ga0187782_10000030_pt1 | contig 77577 bp, 72 predicted proteins | sample 0715_SJ02_MP15_2_FD_132454 | JGI IMG/M metagenome (GOLD analysis project Ga0187782, IMG submission 132454) | Tropical peat soil microbial communities from peatlands in Department of Meta, Colombia - 0715_SJ02_MP15_20_MG | ecosystem: Environmental > Terrestrial > Soil > Wetlands > Peat | place... | reverse complement strand
TGCCGCCGCGCGTCGAGGAATACATTCTCAGTCAGGCTCTGTACAGGTGACGCACAACACCCTTCGCCCCGAAATCCGCTGGGCCGTGGAGGCGGCCCAGGACAAGCAGGCCGTCGATATTACGGTGCTGAAGCTCGCGGGTGCGTTTGCAGATTACTTCGTGCTCGCCTCCGGGCGCAGCCAGCCGCAAATCAAGGCCATTAGCGAAGCGACCGAAGAGCGGCTGCAGCGCGAGGGCCTTCGCCTCGCACATCGGGAGGGCAAGCCGGGTGCGGAGTGGGTCCTGCTCGATTACGGAGACTTCGTGGTCCACATCTTCAGCGAACGCGCGCGGCAGTATTACGATCTGGAACGTCTCTGGCGCACCGCCGAGCGCGTGGACTTTCCTCCGCCCGCGCGACTTCCCGAGCATCGGCCTCCAGTCGAGGGCGACGCGACCCAGCCATGAGCGACACCGGCGTCGTGTGGATTGCGGCCGATCCGGCCTCGCTGCGCGTCCTGGAAATCGCGGAAAAAATCGCCGACACCGCCACAACGCTGCTGATCACGGGCGAAAGCGGCACCGGCAAGGACCAGCTCGCGCGGTGGATTCACGAGCACGGGTCTCGCCGTGACGCGCCGTTTCTGAAAATCGATTGCGCCAGTTTGCCCGCGGAACTCGTCGAATCTGAGCTTTTTGGCCACGAGCGCGGAGCGTTCACGGGTGCCGTGGCGCGCAAACCCGGGCGGTTTGAATTGGCGCAGGGCGGCACCGTCGTGCTCGACGAAGTGGCCGCGCTCGCGCCGGGGATGCAGGCGAAGCTCTTGCGTGTGCTCGAAGAGCGAACTTTTGAGCGGCTCGGCGGTTCTGAAACGCTGCGCATGGACGCACGGCTCATGGCGCTCACGAACACCGACTTGGCCAAAGCCGTTTCCAGCGGCCGCTTCCGCGAAGACCTTTTCTTCCGTCTGAACGTGCTCGCGATACCGGTGCCGCCGCTGCGCGAGCGCAAAGCGGATATCGGACCCCTCGCTGGCCATTTTCTGGCGCGCCTCGGGCCCCTTCACGGCCGCATCGGCGCAGATCTGGATCCCGAGGCGAAGCAGTTGCTCGAATCCTATCTGTGGCCGGGGAACGTGCGCGAACTGAAAAACGCCGTCGAGCATGCGCTCGTCTTTGCCAAAGAGCCGCTGCTTCATAGCGAGGATTTTCCGCAGATCATGAAGTCAGCGAGCAGCTCTCAGGGACTCGCGGGAAACCTGAAGTCACTCGAGGAAATCGAGCGAGAGGCGATCAAGGCGACGCTCGAAGCGGTGCGCTATAAAATCGGCGAGGCCGCTCAGATTCTGGGGATCAGCCGGAAGACTCTGCTGGAAAAGCGCAAGAAGTATGGACTGACTTAGCGCATGACGATTCGGCTCGTCATGCTCGGCAAGACGCGGCGCGAGGAAATCCGCGCGCTCTTCGATGATTACGTTCTGCGCATACGGCGGTACGCAGACATTGGAATCACTGAATTGCGCGACGCCTCGCCCACCGCAGTACGCAGGTTGAAGATCGAGCCCGGCGCCATCGTCGTTTTGCTTGACGCCGCGGGGAAGCAATTCACGTCACAAGAGTTCGCACGCTGGCTGGGCGGCCTGCGCGACCGTGGTAGCCGCGAAGTCGTTTTTCTATGCGGCGGCGCCGAGGGATTTCCGGACGAGTTGCGTGCGAAAGCAGAACAGAAGCTCTCGCTTTCGACGCTGACCATGCCGCACGAATTCGCACGCGTCGTCCTCGCCGAGCAAATCTACCGCGCCTTCGCGATCCTCGCTGGGCATCCTTACCCCAAATAGCGAGCGCCGCCAACTGTGGCGCCGAGGCAACTCGCGTCTTGACGTTTTGTGCGTGCGTGGCGAGTATGGGAGACTGTCTCGCGGGGCGCCTATTGATGCCGGAAGGCAAGGGACTCCTCATCGTTTACACCGGCCCGGGCAAAGGCAAAACGACCTGTGCGCTTGGCACGGCATTTCGCGCCGTCGGGCAGGGGATGCGGGCGCTGATGGTCCAGTTCATCAAGGGTTCGTGGCACTACGGCGAGCTCGATGCGGCCAAAATGCTCGGCGACGACAAATTCGAGATTCGGCCGATGGGCCGAGGTTTTGTGAAGGTCGGCGGCGCGGAGACTGATCCGGAAGATATCCGACTGTGCGAGCAGGCGTGGGACTACGGGCGCGAGCAGATATACAGCGAGAAGTACGATCTCGTGATTCTGGACGAGATCAACTACGTGATCAGCTACAAAATGCTCGATGCCGATCGCGTGGTCGATTCTCTCGTGCGACGGCCGGAGCGCGTGCACGTGATCTGCACGGGGCGAAACGCCCATCCGAAGCTCGTCGAAGTAGCCGATTTGGTCACTGAAATGAAGGAAGTGAAGCACCCGTACACAAAGGGCATCCTCGCGCAGCGGGGAATTGACTACTAGCAGCGAGCGAAGAGGAAATTCATCCCAGATTTCAACTATGGCTTGGTTTAAGCGAGAGAAAGGCGCAATCGAGAATCCAACGCCAGTGGACGAGCGGCGCGTCCGCACAGAAGGCCTTTGGATCAAGTGCAGCGCCTGCCGCGCGATCATCTGGAAAAAAGATCTCGAAGCGAATTGGGAAGTATGTCCCAAATGCGAGCATCATTTCCGCCTGGGCGCGCGCCGAAGACTGGACCTTCTGCTCGATGACGGTCAGTGGACCGAGCACGATGCGGAACTTGCTTCGAGCGACCCGCTGCATTTCACGGATACGAGGGCGTATGCGCAGCGCCTCCGGGAGGCCCAAGAGAAGCTTGGCATGAAGGACGCGATCATGACGGCCGAGGGAAAGCTCGTCGGCCGGCCCGTGATCTGCTGTTCGATGGAGTTCGGATTCATCGGTGGCTCGATGGGCGCGGTGGTCGGAGAAAAGGTCACGCGCGCGATCGAGCTTTCGCTTGCGCAAAAGGCGCCTCTCGTGATCGTCTCCTGTTCCGCCGGCGCGCGAATGATGGAGGGAGCGGTCAGCTTGATGCAACTCGCGAAGGTCGCGGCGGCGTTGGCGCGGCTCGACGACGCGCATGTGCCCTTCATTTCCGTACTGACCGATCCGACTACCGGCGGCGTAAGCGCCAGCTATGCCATGCTGGGGGACCTGAACATTGCCGAACCCGGCGCGATGATAGGTTTTGCAGGCCCGCGCGTGATCGAGCAAACGATCCGTCAAAAGCTGCCGGAAGGCTTTCAGACGGCCGAATTTTTGCTTGAACACGGTTTCCTCGATGCGATCGTCTCCCGCAAAGATTTGAAGTCCTACATCGCGCAGGCGCTCGGCTTTTTCCTCGATTGAGCATGACGTACGAAGAATCTGTTCGCGCGTTGTTGGCGCTGGGGCGGGAGTTGGCCGCGCCGCAGCAGGCCCGCGTGCAGAAGTTCGGCCTTTCCAATATCGCGACGCTGGTCGAAGCTCTCGGCAACCCGCACCGCGCCGCGCCTTGCGTTCACATTGCGGGCACGAACGGCAAGGGCTCGACGGCGGCCATGCTCGAATCCATATTGCGCGCGGCCGGATTTCGCACGGGTCTTTACACTTCGCCGCATTTGCAGCGGATCAACGAGCGCATACGAATCAACGGCGAAGACATCTCCGACGAAAAGTTTGCCGCTGCCTGGACGCGCGTGCACGACGTGATCGAATCGCTGCTGGCCGATGGAAAGCTTGCTGCGCATCCGACGTATTTCGAGTGCATCACCGCGCTGGCGTTCGTGGCTTTTGCCGACGCAGGCGTGAATTTCGCGGTTTATGAAGTGGGCCTGGGCGGCAGGCTCGACGCGACCAACATCGTGGAGCCACAGGTTGCCGTCATCACCTCAATCGATTTCGATCACGAAAGTTTTCTTGGATATTCGGTTGCCGAAATAGCCTGGGAAAAGGCGGGCATCATCAAGCCCGGCGCCTGCGTGGCCAGTTCGGTGGAAAGGCCGGAAGCTCGGGAGGTGATCGCCCGTCGCTGCAAAGAGTTGGGCGCGCGGCTGGTAGAAGTAGATGCTGCCTGGAACGTTGAAAATGCAGAAGTGTCGGGCGGGTGCTATCGCGCCGCCGCCGTGCCGCGAGATTCCAGTGCCAGAATCAAACTCCAACCTTCGCTTGCAGGCCGCTTCCAGATTCGCAACGCGCTGGCGGCCGCAACTGCGGCCCGGCTCTTGGCCGAGTGCGGGTTTCGCATCACGGATGACGCGATTGAGCATGGCATACGCACGGCCAGGTGGCCCGGTCGGCTGGAGCGCCTGAGCGAGAAGCCTGCCGTTTACTTGGACGGCACGCACAATCCTTCCGGTGCAAAGGAACTGCTCAGATTTTGGACCGAGAACTTCGCGGGACATCGCATCTTGCTGGTGTACGGCGCGATGCGTGACAAAGCGGTCGATGAAATCGCGGGATTGTTGTTTCCGGCTGCGGACTTCGTGATCTTTACGCAGCCTCTTCAGCCTCGCGCGATTTCCGCCAATCTGCTGGCTGAAATGACGGGTCATCTCGCGAAAAGCTTGATCGTCGTCGCCGATCCGGCGGATGCGCTTGAGCACGCGATCGACATTGCGTCGCCGGAGGATGCCATTTTCGCTACGGGCTCGCTGTATTTGGTAGGTGACTTGCGCAGCTACTGGGCCAGGCGGCGTGCCTCTGACGCAGCCGCTCGTGTCCCGGTTCTACGTAACCCGTTCGTGCGCAGACAGTAGGAATTCTTCCAGAAACGGGAGTCATCGCGTCCGAATTGCCGGATGCGGTTGGCTTCTTACAGATTTCGCTCTGCCTTGCCAAATTGGCTGTTTATACCGCGGGTTAATCTGCCTAGACTGGCCGTGATTTCGTGATTGAGCGACGCAAGAGCGGTGCTGCGCGGTCAGACGGTGATGTGGCGGGATTTCTTCGACTGTTCCAATCGTGGCGGAAAGCCAAATCCTGTCTCGCGCGTCTAAAGACAACAATGTAGTCCTAGAGGTGCAGATGACACGCGATGAGCGACGCCAACTGCTCGAATCATTCGGCCGCGCCCCTGCGCTGCTTTCCGCTGTCCTGCGCGAGCTCCCGAAGAAGATGTGGCTCTACAAGCCGTCGCCGGAGCGATGGAGCATTCACGAAATCATCGTCCACTTGGCCGACAGTGAAGCGAGTTCGTACGTCCGCTGTCGCCACCTGATTGCCGAGCCGGGCAAAGCCGTGCCTGAATTCGATCCCGCGCGGTGGGCGGGCACACTTGGGTATTTCCACCAGAGCACGCGCGAGGCGCTCGATCTGATCCGGCGGCTGCGTAAGATGAACTACAACTTGCTCGTGACGCTCCCTGAACCCGTGTGGTTGCATACTCTCCAGCATCCCGAGGAGGGCGAGATCAGCCTCGAGAAGTGGATTGAGCGCCAGGAGCGTCACGTTCCGCACCACATCGAACAAATCAAACACAATTACGCCATCTGGCTCGCAAAACATCCTCCGCGCAAGCCCGCGACTCGTTCGGAGAGACCGAACCCGCCTTCCCGTTTGATATCGCTTCCAGCGGAAGTCTGCTAGCCCAGCCATGCCCGCACCCGCACAGTGAGAAGAGGGCGGGCTGCGCACTGATTTCATGCCAGAGTGGCCCCCCTGGTTGCTGTGATCGTCGCCGCGATGGTACGATGAACCATCCATGATTTCCCGCGACACCCGTAAACCACGGATCGGCATCCCGTATCGCACTAGAAAAGAAGAACTTAATGGCGATTTCGGTAAGATCGAGAAGTATATCGGGCCGCTCCGTCAGGCTGGCGCCGAAGTAGTGGTAATCTCGCTTGGGCTTTCACCCGAGCACCTTGAGAAGATCGCCCGGACCTTGGACGGCGTTCTGCTGACCGGGAGTCCCGCGGACGTTGATCCCTCCCGTTTTGCGGCTGCGAGACACCCTCGAAGCGCTGATCCGGACCGCGATCGGGAGCGAATCGATTTCGCGCTGCTCCACCACTGCTTTGGAGAGCAGAAGCCGGTGCTGGGGATCTGCTACGGCATCCAAAGCCTGAACGTGTTTCTTTCCGGCACTCTGGTACAGGACATCCCCAGCGAACTGCAAACCACGATTGAGCATGACTGGGATGATGAGCCCGGCGCGCCGGACCGCACGCACGAAGTTCAGATTGAGTCCAATTCGCGGCTGGCCCGGATCGCGGGTGCCCAAGAAGCGCTCGTGAACAGCTCGCATCATCAATCGATCCGAGAGCCCGGGCGCGACTTGCGCGTCGTTTCGCGCGCGTCAGATGGAGTGATCGAGGCAGTGGAATGGATGGGCGACGCGAATTGGGTGGTCGGCGTTCAATGGCATCCGGAACGCATGGCGGAGACCGATGCCCTTGGGCGAGGATTATTCAGTGACTTGGTTGCGGTTGCATCCATGCGTAAGATGCCGGCGCGAGCCTAAGCGATAAAGGGAAGGCTCCGTCTTATCCAATCTCGGAACCCGATCTTCAATTTTTGACTCTCGACGGACGTTGATTCTCGACTTGCTCCTGGAGGACAAATGATTTCGCTGGCTGGCAAGGCGGCGCTGGTGACCGGCGGCTCACGCGGCATCGGTGCTGCGACTGTGAAGCTTTTCGCGCAAGCCGGCGGCGACGTCGTCTTCAGTTATCTTCGCAATCGAGATGCTGCCGCGCAGGTGGAGCAGGAGGCGCGGAAGCACGGCACCCGCATCGAATCATTTAGGGCCGATTCGGGGAAAATGGCAGACGCCAGGAAGCTCGTCGAGTTCGCGCACGAGCGGCTTGGACGGCTTGATATTCTCGTAGCCAACGCCGGTATCTGGAACGACGCCGGCATCCCTATCGAAAAGCTCGGGGAGCGCGAATGGGACGAAATGCTCCGCGTCAATTTGAAGGGCGTTTACGCAGTGGTCCACCACGCCATTCCTCACATGATCGCGCAAAACGGAGGGCGGATCGTGATGGTCACTTCGGTGGCGGGGCAGCGAGGCACCCCGCTGCATTCGCACTATTCCGCCTCGAAAGGCGGCATGATCAGCTTTGCCAAAGCGATTTCGGCGGAGCTCGCGCGGTACAATATTCTGGTGAACTGCGTGGCGCCCGGCTTTGTCGGAACCGATATTTGGGCTTCAACCTCGAAAGACAGGGCTCGCGCGAAAGCCATGCTGGCAGCCTATCCTTTGAAGCGAGTGGCCAAACCGGAAGAAGTGGCGGGGCCGATCCTTTTTGCCGTATCGGATCTGGCAACCTTCATCACAGGTGAAGTGATCAATGTGAACGGAGGTTCTTTTCTGTGCGGATGATACAGCGTTCGATTGTGGCGGCGATCGCACTGGCTGGGATTTGGTTCATGGAAGGTCGCTCTGTGCTTGCTCAGGATGACCAGTTCCTGATGCCGGAGCAAAGCGCCGCGAAAGCCAAGGATCTCATTAGTCAGGCCATCGAAGCGCTGGGCGGCAGTACCTACCTAAACGTCCGCGACGCGACTTGCACGGGCCGCCTCGGTACCTTCGACCATTCGGGCGAGTTGACCGGTTTCGGGCACTTCATCGACTACACGATACCTCCTTTCAAGGAGCGCCAGGAGAATCTGCCAAAGCGGAACATCATCGAAGTCTATAACGGCGACAAGGGATGGCAACTCGATCGCGGCGGGGTTGCCCAGGCGCCGCAGGCCGATCTTGTCGACTTCCAGGAAGGGGTCAAGAAAGATCTCGACAACATCCTGCGCCATCGAATCCACGAACCCGACATGACATTTCGCTACGGCGGACCGGACATCATCGATGGCTGGAAGGCCGACTGGGTTGAGTTGGTGGACAGCGAGAACCGCACGATCCGGATTGCGTTTGCGAGCAACACGCACTTGCCGATCCGGAAAACCGTTGACACCCGCGATTCGAAGACGCGCATGAAAACACAGGAGACCGAATACTACTCGAACTACCACCCGCTCGGCGGGATCCAAACAGCGTTTCAACTGACGCGCGAGCGGAACGGGATCAAGATCTTCCAAGCGTTCTTTGATAAGTGTGAGTACAACACGAACCTTCCCGATGCTCTCTTCACCAAGGAATCCCTCGATCAGCGCTGGGCTCAAGTCGGCAAGAAAGAAAGCGAGAAGTCGGCCAAAACCAAGGACAAGAGCTCGTCGGGCGAGAACTAACGACTCTCGCTTGCCGTGGTGGGCGGCCCGCCGCTACGTGCCAAAGATCGATTGCAGTCACACCACAGACTCCTCATGCTTCATTCGGCGTTTCGCGGCGTATAATGGGCGGATGGCACTGAACCAAAAATCTTCGCAGATGCACGGCACAACTGTTCTTTGCGTTCGAAAAGAGAACAAAGTCGTGCTGGCTGCCGATGGCCAGGTCACGCTCGGCGAAGCGGTGATCAAGCACAACGCGAAAAAAACACGGCGCCTCTACAACGACAAGATTCTCGCCGGGTTCGCGGGCAGCACCGCCGATGCCCTCTCGCTTTTCGCCCGCTTCGAAAACAAGCTCCAGGAATATCACGGCAACCTGGCGCGCGGCGCGGTGGAGCTGGCCAAGGAATGGCGTACGGACCGGTCGCTGCGGCATCTCGACGCACTGCTCATCGTGGCCGACGCGAAGGGAACGTTTCTGCTTTCCGGGAACGGGGACGTGATCGAGCCGGACGACGGCATCTGCGCCATCGGATCGGGCGGACCCTACGCCCTTTCAGCGGCGCGCGTACTCGCCAAGCATACGAAAATGAGCGCCAAGGACATCGCGCAGGAAGCCATGCGCATTGCGAGTGAAATCTGCATCTTCACCAACGCGACTTTCAGCATCGAAGAATTGTGACCGGTAGGCGGAGAAAGAGATGGTGATTTACTTGTCTGGAGACCAGCAGGCAGAGGAGACCGAGGCGCTGCCGTCATTTGACGAACTGACCCCTCGGGAAATCGTCGCCGAACTGGATAAATACATCGTAGGGCAGAACGCCGCGAAGAAAGCGGTCGCGATTGCTCTGCGCAACCGCGTCCGGCGCCAGAAATTGCAGCCGGAAATGGCGGAGGACATCCTCCCGAAAAACATCTTGATGATCGGGCCCACCGGGGTGGGTAAGACGGAAATTGCGCGCCGGCTCGCGCGTCTTGCGGGCTGTCCGTTCGTGAAGGTCGAAGCGTCGAAGTACACCGAAGTCGGCTATGTGGGCCGCGACGTCGAGTCGATGGTGCGCGACCTGGTCGAGACCTCGATCGACATGGTGCGGGAAGAGAAGCTCGACGAAGTCGCCGAGCGCGCCGAGCAAGCTGCTGAGGAGCGCCTGCTCGATCTTCTTCTGCCGTCGTCGCCGATGCCAGCCGATGCCGGCGCGGCGAATGAGGCTCAGCGCCGCGAACAGGCGCAGCGTACTCGCGATAAGCTCCGCGTCCAGCTCCGCGAAGGCAAGCTCGACCAGCGCCTCGTCGAGGTGGAGGTGCGCGAGCGCTCGATGCCGTCGTTTGAAATCATCACGAATCAAGGCGTCGAGGAGATGGACATCAACGTCAAGGACATGCTCTCCGGCATGTTCGGCCAGCAAAAAAAGAAACGGAAGATGACTGTATCCGAAGCGTTTGACTACCTCATTCAGGAGGAAGAGAACCGTTTAATCGACATGGACCAGGTCACGCGCATCGCCGTGGACCGAGTCGAGCAGATGGGGATTCTTTTCATCGACGAAATCGACAAGATCGCTGGGCGGGAATCGGGCCACGGGCCGGACGTTTCGCGCGAAGGCGTACAGCGCGACATTCTGCCGATCGTCGAAGGCACGACGGTCAATACTCGCTACGGCATGGTTCGCACGGATCACATCCTCTTTATCGCGGCCGGCGCATTTCACACCTCGAAACCATCGGATTTGATTCCCGAGCTGCAAGGGCGCTTTCCGATCCGGGTGGAGCTGAGCTCGCTCACGGAAGCCGATTTCGTCCGCATCCTTACGGAGCCCAAAAACGCCCTCATCAAGCAGTACACTGCGTTGCTCGATACCGAAGGCCTTAAGCTTTCTTTCGCCGATGATGCGATTGCGGCGGTCGCCCGGTTCGCGGCCACCGTCAACGAGCAGACCGAGAATATCGGCGCGCGCCGCCTGCACACGATTCTCGAGAAAGTGCTCGAGGATATTTCCTTCGAGGCGCCGGAGATGAAGAAGAAATCGGTGAAGCTGGATGCAGCTTACGTCCAGAAGCAGTTGGCGGACATCGTCAAAGACCAGGATCTGAGCCGCTACATTCTTTAGAAAAGTGACAATGGACAGAGGAAAAGGGGCGCCGGCGGGGGAGCTCACGGTGAATCGGTGCGTGCATTCTGACGCGTTCTTGCTTCTTTTCGCATTACTCCTTTGTTCCTTTTATCCCGCTGGATGCGCCTCGCCGAGCGAACCGATTGAACGCACGCCGCCGGTTCCGCAAACGGTTACAGATCTTTCGGCGACGCAAACGGCCAACGACGTGATCCTCACCTTCACCCTGCCAACCGAGACAATTGATCGCCGGGCGCTCGATCAGCCTCCGACAATCGAGATCTATCGCGGAATCGGCCCTGCCACGGACTCTCAGCCTCACCTGTCGCTTTTGGCAACGGTCCCGTCCGCCGCGGTAGACCAATATGCCTCGCAGGGACGAGTCCGGTATGCGGATTCTTTGAAGCCTGAGGACTTCGCCGGACGCGATGTCGCCGGAGCGTTTTACAGTGTTCGCACGCGCGCTTCGGCGAAGAGGGAGTCGGAAGATTCGAATATCGTCTCCGTATTCATTCGGCCTGCCCTCGACCCGGTCAGCGACCTGAGGGCACAGGTTACGCACGCCGCGATCGTGCTCACCTGGACTGCGCCGCAGAAGACGTTCACAGGTTCGCCTGCTTCCGCCGCGGGCTATCGAATCTATCGCGCGGAGGGCGCGCCGCCCGCGGGCGCGAGCGAGGCTCCGAGAGCGAAATCCCCACTCGCGAAAATCGGGGAGAGCCAGTCACTCTCGTTTCAGGATACGCAATTCGAGTTCGGCAAGACCTACATGTATTCAGTGCGAGGCGTCGCAGGATCAGGAGCCGAATCGCTCGAATCCGCGGATTCCAACCCGGTGATCGTCGAGGCCCACGACGTGTTTCCTCCGGCCGCACCGCTCGGGCTGGTGATCGCGACGGTGCCGCAGCACGGAGAGGCGGCGGCGCATCTCGAACTTTCCTGGGCGGTCAGCCCCGAAACCGATGTCGCCGGTTACAACGTCTATCGAAGTGAGCAGGGAGGTACCTCGGGCACACGGCTGAACACGGACCTGTTGCCTACACCTGCGTTTCGCGATATGAATGTGCAGCCCGGCCACCGCTACTTCTACTCCGTTACAGCTGTAGATCGCTCGGGGAATGAAAGCCGCCCGAGCGAGGCTGTCTCCGGTGGCGTGCCGGCCGAGAGCCAGCCGAACCCATGACGCACGTAAGGCATGTCAATCAGGATGCTGCCACAGAGGCTTCCGCCTTGCACGCCGCACTTCGGACGGGCATCTACTCCGGCGCTCTGCTGGTGATCGTGATGCTGGGTGCGCTCGTTGCGGCCAACCGCGTTCCCACGCTTGAGCGCTACGCACTGGAGCGCAACGCAATCTCCTACACGTTGTTTGTCATGTTCATGTCGATTCCCGTGGTTCGTTTCTGGAATCGCCCGCTCAAGATGTTTACGTCCGCGATGATCGGCTGGACGATCTTCGTGGTTGCCTATGATGTTGCGGGAATGGTATTTGAAAACCTCTTTACGTCCGTTCGCCACACTCCGTTCATGGCTCTGGCCGAAGGGGCCGTGGTTTACGGAGTCTGTTCCGTCGTGTCGTGGGTTGGCGGAATGATTATTCATGCCCGGCGTCATCCGATTGCGCGGAAACGAAAGGTGCCAGGCGAGGCAGCTCGCCATACCCGATGAAACTCTGCCGATTTGAACCGATCGAATCTGCCAACAAGAGTACCGGCCGAACTCAGGCTCAAGCGTACGCGAGTTCGCACGCTGGAATCGTGGAGGATGGCGTCATCCGCGAGATTTCCGGCGAGATTTGGGGAGATCGAAAGCCCACCGGTCGCACGTGGCGCGTGAGCGAGGTGAGATTCCTGCCGCCTTCGTGGCCCAGCAAGATCATCTGTATGGCGAGAAACTATCTGGATCACGCCGCCGAGATGAACATCGAGGCGCCCAAGCAGCCTGTGATCTTTTCCAAGCCTCCGTCCGCAATCATTGCGCCTGAGGAGGAGATCGTTCTCCCGCGGATTTCGAAGCGCGTCGACTATGAAGGAGAGCTAGCCTTCATCATCGGCCGTCGGTGTACCCATCCGAAGCCAACGGAAGACTTCAGGCCTTACATCGTTGGCTACACGTGCCTCAACGACGTGACTGCGCGCGATCTCCAGCGGCTGGACGGTCAATATACACGCGGCAAAGGCTTCGACACGTTCTGCCCGTTTGGACCGATCGTTGAAACCGAACTACCCTCCGCTGACACCACAATCGAAACCTTCGTCAACGGCGGGAAAAAGCAATCCGCGCGAGTGCGGGATATGGTCTTCGGTCTCGAAGTGATCTTCCGTTGGATCGCCGAGGCGATGACGCTCGAGCCGGGAGACCTGATCGCCACCGGAACGCCCGCGGGTGTCGGACCTCTGGCTGCCGGCGACGTGGTCGAAGTCCGCGTCGGCGGCATCGGCGCACTCCGGAACACCGTGGTCGCTCCAAGGGACTAGCGGCTGTCGAAGCGGTCCCGTTGATTCACGCCGTAACTTTCTCGCAACTATCGCCGCTTTCGACTGACAGCGGTGCCGCTTGCCATATAATTTAGAGTCTGTTCGGTCCGGCATGTCTTCTGGCACAGGAATTCCTGGCATCTGCCGGGCCGGTTCGAGAGAGCCCGAGCGTTGAAAGACCTTCTGAACGATTGGCACAATCTGGTTCCAGCAGTCGGTCTGGTCGTCCTCGCCACTATCGTTATCTTCTTTTGGCTCCGGCGTAAGCCGGAGGACGCGAATGAAGTCGAGCGAGCGCGCCGCGCTTATATCAATCGGATCGGGCGCATTGTCGAAGGGCAAGTGCTCGAAATCGTTGACCACGCCCGCGCGTCGGCTTCCGGAAACGGCGATGCCAAGCCGTCGACTTTCCTCAAGCGGGGGAACACAAGCGAGACCCCGCGAAAGCTCCTTTATTATACGTACGCGATTTCAGGCGTGAGCTACGAGACTGCGCAGGATATTACCGGTCTCGAAGAGCGGCTGCACCTCAGCCGGGTTGCGTCCGGGCAGACAGCGAGCGTGAAGTACGATCCCTCGAATCCCAGCAATTCGATACTTCTGGCAGACGATTGGTCGGGTCTGCACTGATTCGGCCCAAGCCATTCCAACCCAGCGCTGTAATTGCAAATCGCGCCAGTCTTCGCGCCACCTGGACCATTAGCCCTCAGTTTTCCTCAAGGTTCTCACGCCGTCACGCCCAGCTACAATGACTTCCTTCGCGAGCCCGAGGAACAGTCCGTGTTCGACCGCGCCCACCACATGATCCAGGTGATGGGCAATCTCTTTCGGGTTCGCGATCGGCCCGAAGGCGCAGTCCATGACGTAGTTTCCGCCGTCGGTGACGAAGGGTTTCTTGTCGGCTCCTAGCCGCAAAGACGGATTTCCGCCGATTTGTGTAAGGCGTCTGCCAGTTGCTTGCCAGCCGAACCGCACCACTTCGACTGGCACAGACACGAGGGATCCGAGTTGCTCTACGAGCTTGGTTTCGTCCGCCACAATCACGAGGCGCCTCGATGCCGCTGCAACGATCTTTTCTCGCAGCAGCGCGCCGCCGTGTCCCTTGATCAGGAAAAGCGATCCAAACTCGACCTCATCCGCTCCATCGACGGTGAGATCGACCTGAGCGTGCTCAGCAAAACTCGTCAGCGGAATCTGCGCGCTGCGTGCTTGCGCCTCGGTCCGCTCCGAGGTCGGGATTCCTGTAATTCGCAGACCGTCTTGCGCGAGGCGCCGCCCGAGCGCCGCAATGAAGTACCCCGCTGTCGAACCTGTGCCTAGGCCGAGGACCATGCCGTCCTCGACGAGATTCGCAGCCGCTTCGGCCGCCGCTTTCTTCCACTCATTTTGTTCGGACAGTTCCACTCGATCGCTCGCTTTCGGCACGCTCAAACGGCGCCATCATAGCGGCGCGCCACATGCTTGCCAAGCGTGTTCGGCCCGTCACTTCGTGTCGGGGAGTTTGCCGGAGGATTCGAGAATCTGACGGGCCAGATAGTTTGTGACGTGCGCTTCATCGCGCGCTTCGACCAAGTAGGCGGAGCGCAGAAGCTGCTCCTTGCGCGTCCGCAGGCCATCGCGAATGGCCTGCTGCACCTGTACGTCGGAGATCTCACGCTGACCAGCCGCTTCCTTCGCAATCAACTTGACGATGATGTACCCGCCTCTGTTGTCGCGAATTGGCTGAGTCCATTGCCCGACCTTCAGCGAAAGCACGGCCTTCTTCAGCACGGGGTCGGACTTGTTGAAGGCGGACTCCGGCTGATATCCGAGATCACCTCCGGTGGAGGCGCTAGAGTCTTCCGAATAGTCCGTAGCCAATTCCGTGAAATCCGCACCCTTGTCGAGCTGCTGGATGAGCATCGCAGCCTTGCGGCCCGCCTCGGCCTCATTCGTGGCCTTATCGTTCTTGCGATTGTGGACTGTGGGATCGGCCCGCGGAGTGACCACGATCTGCGCGATGTGGTATTGCGGTTCGGCTACGTTGAACTGCGCGCGGTTGTTGTCATAGAAGTTCCCGACGTCCTGATCGGTGATCGAAATCTTGGCCACAACTTCGCGGTTCAGCAGCTTCTGGATCGAAAGCTGCCGCCGGATGTCATTCCGCAGATCATCGACGGTCAGTCCGGTTTCCTGCAGCTTCTTCTGGAATTCTTCCTCGGTGTAGGGGCTCTTGGATTCCGTAAACTTCTCATCGACTTCGGCATCGCTCGCGACCAGATTCATCTTATTGGCGCGCTCGAGCAGGATTTCGCTGTTGATCAGCTCGTCGAGGATGCTGAGTTTGAGCGAAAGCGCCTCTTCCTGCGAGGGTGCAGGTGCTTCGGTGGTCACGCGCGACCGAAAGATCTTCTCGACGTCCTGACGGGCGATTTCCTTGCCGTCCACAACCGCCCAGACGTCCGGCCCCGGGGCCATCTCTTTCTTACAAGCGGTCAGCAGCGAGCACGCGGCGAGCGCCGCGATCGCGAGGATTCTCCGCGTCAAAGGGGAGCTCCTTCTGAAGGGAACAGGCTCGCCTGCCAAGCAGGCGGGCGTCAAGCAGCTTTCTTGACTTTGCCGGAACGAATGCAGGCGGTGCAGACACGCACCTGCTTGCGCACACCACCGACTACGGCGCGAACTCGCTTCAGATTCGGATTCCAGCGGCGGCGCGTAACGTTGTGCGCGTGGCTGATCGTATTTCCGTACCGCGGCTTCTTGCCGCAGATTTCACATGCCAGTGCCATCTTTGCGTTGCTCCAAACTTCGAAATTGCCGGGCGATATCGCACCACTATGCTATCAAAATTAGATCGGCGCTGGTGGTAATTTAGGCCGCCTTAAGCAGGCTTCGGCGTTTCGAAACGCCCTCGAATTGCTCTCACCGCTTCTGGCCAACCAGGCCGGCGATCGTGTCCATCAGGTCGAATTTCGTCAGCACTTCAAACTCGCCAGACTCCATCTCGACGAACACGGCCGGACTCTCGTGGCTCAAGAGGTGAGTGACGCGCTCGACGGGAGCGTTTGAGGGGACTTGCGGCAGCGGCGGCCCCATCACTTCGCGGACGATCAGCTTGCGCAGATCCTTCCCTTGCAGCGCGAGATTCAGAATCTTGTCCTCGAATACGGTGCCGACGGACCGCCCATCCTCAAACACTGGAAGCTGGGAGATGTCCTGTTGCTGCATCGTCTGCAGCGCCTGAAAGACCGTGCGGTTTGGCCCGACGACAATCAGTTCGCGCCTCTTGCCGCGCTCGCGCTTCACGCGAATCACATCGGCTGCTGTCAGCGTCACTTCTGCGTCGGCGTAGCCGAGCTCACGCATCCAACTGTCGTTGAAAATTTTGCTCAGATAGCGCGTTCCTGCATCCGGCAACAGCCCGACCACAACGTCGCCTTGTTTGCAGCTTCTGGCAACGCGCAGCGCCGCGGAGACGCAACCACCGCCCGATCCGCCCGTGAAGATCCCTTCTCGTTTCGCAAGCCGCCGCGCCCAGAGGAAGCACTCCTCATCGTTTACCTGCACGATGTCGTCGAGCACCGAAAAATCGAGCGCTCCGGGCAGGATGTCTTCGCCGATACCTTCCACCACATACGTTCGCGCTTTGCCGATGTTGCCGGTTTTCCAGTATTCGTAGTAGAGCGAGCCGTACGGATCGACTCCGATCACCTTCAAGCTCGGATTCTGTTCCTTGAGAAAGCGTCCGGCGCCACTGGCTGTGCCGCCTGTTCCGAGTCCGCAGACGAAGTGCGTGATTTTCCCTTCAGTATCTTTCCAGATTTCGGGGCCCGTCGTGCGGTAATGAGCTTCGGGATTTGTCGGATTGTCGTATTGGTTGGCGTAGTATGCATTGGGGATTTCGCGCGCGAGTTTTTTCGCCACCGAGTAGAAACTCCGTGGATCTTCCGGCTCGACCGCCGTGGGACATACGATCACTTCCGCGCCGAATGCTTTCAACTGGTCGATCTTTTCGCGCGACTGCTTGTCGTTGATCGTAAACACGACCTTGTATCCGCGAACCGCCGCGAGGATCGCGAGGCTCATGCCCGTATTGCCGGAAGTCGCCTCCACGATCGTTCCCCCCGGCCGCAACAGGCCCTTGCGCTCTGCTTCGTCGATCATGGGGACGGCGATGCGGTCTTTCATCGAGCCACCCGGATTGAGGTATTCGGCCTTTACGTAAACTTCGGCCGCAATATCCTTGGCCACGCGGTTCAGCTTGATGAGCGGTGTGTTACCGATTGCATCGAGAATACTGTTGCATTTCATGGCGGGGAAGTTCTCCGACAAACTCTTTGACGGCAAGTAGATTAGGGGCTTCGCGATACTCTGTCCAGCAACAGTTTGCGGCCAGCAGGCAAGCGAGACGGCGAATGTCCTGTTCGGACGCGTGCTATGCTTTTGGGAGCGTGTCACCGGATATTCCGAATCCAGAATTGCTTTTCTACGATGGACACTGCGCCCTATGCCATCGCGCCGTGAAGTTTGTGCTGAAGCATGATCGCTCCGGAGAGGCTTTTCGATTCGCTCCGCTCCAAGGCTCGACGTTCCAGTCGCGCGTCCTGCCCGAGCAACGCGCGGCTCTGCCCGATAGCATCGTCGTCCTCACGAATTCGGGATCGCTGCTGATTCGGTCCGACGCGTTCGTCCATATCCTTCGGCGTCTCGGAGGCGGCTGGGGATTCTGGGCTGGCGTGATCGCTTTGATTCCACGCCCAATAAGAGATGTAGCCTACGATTTTGTCGCGCGAGTTCGGTATCGCGTATTTGGCAGGCGCGACCAGGTGTGTCCTCTCGTGCCGCCCGAGCTGCGCGCGAGATTCGATCCTTAGGAAACAAATGGAGGCCGGAGGCAATATGGAGCGAAAGAACATTGCGACAGGCACGCCGTGGGAGCCGATCGTCGGCTATTCTCGAGCGGTGCGCATAGGCCCATATGTCTACGTATCAGGTACGACGGCTACCGATGCGCAGGGAAAGATCGTCGGCGTGGGCGATCCGTACGCGCAGACGGTGCAGGTCTTGCGCAACATCGAATCTGCGCTGGCGAAGGCGGGTGCGCGCATGTCGGACGTAGTGAGGACGCGCATGTTTGTGACGCGCATTGCCGATTGGGAGAAGATCGGCCGGGCGCATGGCGAGTTTTTCGGCGAAATCCGTCCAGCCACCGCGATGGTCGAGGTTAGCCGCCTAATTTCTCCCGAAATGCTCGTGGAGATCGAAGCGGATGCCATCGTGTCCGCAGCCTAGGCGTTGGACCGTGCTCGGCCATTCTGCTGCACGGACCGCCAGCGCGTAAATTCCAGCCATCCTGGCAAGATTTACTCGGTCGTCGCAGGCTCGGCGCGCAAGAACTGCATTACCCCCAATAACTTACGACCCGTGAATTTGGAAGCGACCGTGCATGCCCAACGTCAGGAGAGTCATTCTACTAGTCGTACGTGCGAGGTCCGTATCACCCCTAACTACACGCGCGGGCCTCGCACGCCCACCCCTTCCGCGCTCAATTTCGGCAAGATCCTAGGAGGACGCTTCGGCGCTGGCACGGATTTCCTGCCAGCGTTTCGGGCGCTTCTTGGAGTCGAGGACTTTTTTTCGCAGGCGGATCGACTTCGGAGTCACCTCGACGTATTCGTCATCGGCGATGAATTCGATGGCCTTCTCGAGCGTCATCTCGCGGGGCGGGATCAGCCGGATGGCTTCGTCGGCGGTGGACGAGCGCATGTTCGTAAGTTTTTTCTCTTTCGTGATATTCACGCTCATGTCTTCTTCGCGCGAGTTTTCGCCGACGATCATTCCTTCATAGACCTCAACGCCGGGACCGACGAACATTTCGCCGCGTTCCTGAATGCCCCAGATGGCATAGGCAGTCGAAGGGCCCGGGCGGTCCGCAACCAGCGCCCCGGTCGGACGCAAGGCCATGTCTCCGGCGTACTCGATCCAGCCCTCGAGCAGAGAGTGAATCAGTGCGGTGCCGCGCGTGTCCGTCAGCAACTGGCCGCGCAAGCCGATCAGACCGCGCGACGGAATCGTGAACTCCATGCGCACGCGCCCGGAATGGTGGTTCACCATTTTCTTCATTTCGCCCCGGCGGCTGCCGAGCGATTCCATCACGATGCCGATGAAATTTTCCGGGCAGTCGATCACGAGCAACTCCAGCGGCTCCAGGCGGCGGCCGTTCTCCGTCCGCACGACGATTTCCGGCTTGCCGACCATCAGCTCGTATCCTTCGCGGCGCATCGTTTCGATCAGGATCGCAAGCTGCAGTTCGCCACGCCCCAGCACGCGAAATGCGTCTGTCGTAGCCGTGTCTTCAACGCGCAGCGACACGTTCGTCAGCAATTCCTTCTCGAGCCTGGCGCGCAAGTCGCGTGATGTGACGAACTGGCCTTCGCGGCCCGCGAAGGGCGAGTTGTTGATCGTAAAGACCATCGCGAGCGTCGGTTCATCGATCACGAGGGGATCGAGCGGCGAGGGATTGGCGAGGTCCGTGATGCTCTCGCCGATCTGAATGCCTTCCACTCCGGCGATCGCTACGATATCTCCTGCGGAGGCTTCTTCCGCTTCATCGCGCTCGAGCCCGCGAAAAGTGAAGAGCTTTGTGATCTTCGCGGGCTGAATCGTTCCATTGAGCTTCGCGACGCCGACCTCAGTGCCGCGCGGCAGGGTTCCCTGAAAAACGCGGGCGACTGCGAGTCGGCCGAGAAAATCGCTGTAGTCGAGATTCGTCACTTGAATTTGAAGCACGCCCGCCGGATCGCCTGCCGGAGGCGGAATCGACGCGAGGATCTGCTCGAAGAGTGGCTGGAGGGTAGTCGAGTCATCGCCGATCTTGCGGTGCGCGACCCCCGTCTTCGCATTCGTGTAGAGAACCGGGAAGTCGAGTTGATCCTCCGTAGCGTCGAGATCGATGAGCAGATCGTAGATTTCGTCGAGCACCGCGGCGGGCCGTGCATCCGGCCGGTCGATCTTGTTGAGCACCATGATGGGCGGCAGTTTGGCAGCCAGAGCCTTCTGCAGCACGTAGCGCGTCTGAGGGAGCGGACCTTCACTCGCGTCCACCAGCACAAGCACGCCATCGACCATGCGCAGCGCGCGCTCGACTTCACCTCCGAAATCGCTGTGGCCGGGTGTATCGACAATGTTGATCGTCGTGCCGCGGTAGGTGATCGCAGTGTTTTTCGCGAGAATCGTGATGCCGCGCTCACGCTCGAGTTCATTGGAATCCATCACGCGCTTCACCACTTCCTGGTTCTCGCGGAAAATGCCGCTCTGGCGAAGCATGGCGTCGACGAGCGTCGTCTTGCCATGGTCCACATGGGCGATGATGGCGATGTTTCGGATCGGTCGGTTCATTGGCTTTGCGGTTGCCCTGCGGTCAAACAAAAAGGGCTGCAAGCGCGGTCTTGCAGCCCCGATCAAATTCCAGGATTCCAAGGAGCAACAAACGCACAATCATCTTAGCACGCGCCTCGCGCTCCGGCCATCCCGCACCGACCTAGAAGTCGCTTGTTAAGCAGCGGATGCCGCGATCTGCTAACTAGGAGCATAGCGGCACCAGTCGCCACCCAAAGTTAAGTCATTCGCAACAGGCACAAGCTGTTGGTTCTCCGCAGTGTGCCGGTCCGGGCTAACCTGAACGTGTGGGGTCGCGGACACTTGGGACTTCGGGCGAATAACTCGAACGCTGCGCGCGTGTGGCTTACGCCGCAGCGGCTGGTGTGGCTCTTCTGCGCTGGCGCGGCGGGCGTATATGCGCTCTCGGCGTGGTTTCGGCATCTAGGGGTCGAACTCGACGTCTGGATGTACGGCGAAGTCGAGATCACAACCGGCTTCCTCGCGCTCACTTTTGCCGTCATCGCGCTGGTTCGGTTTCGCGGAACAAGCGATCGACTGCCGCTGGTCCTCTGTTGCGGCTTTGTCGTGGTAGGCGTCGCGCTCATCAGTTCGAGCTTCGTGACGTTTCATTCTCCGGAGCCCGATCGAGACGTGATTCTGCGCGATCCGACCACTTGGGTGATGGATTGCACGATTGTGGCGCTGCTCATGGTGGTGGCATTGTATGTCGAGCGGCGCTTACCGATGTCCCGCCATCCCCTTCGGGAAATCGCCGCTGCGCTTTGCGTGGTCGTGGTTCTGACGGTTGCGCTCAGCAACGCGCACCGCTGGCTGCCCGTCGAATTCGTCGCCCAACCGGATGGGCTCGTCCCCAGACCGGGGAACCTGCTTCCCGCGCTGCTGTTTTTTGTCGCGACGATCGGGTACTACCGCCGCCTGGACTACGCGCGGTCCGTATTCGACCATGCGCTCTATATGATGACAGCGTTGAGCACCGCTTCCTGCCTGGCGGCCAGCCAGTCTGAACGCCAACTCGACGGTCCGTTTGCTCTGGCAGTCGGGCTGCAGTTCACGAGCTATGCGGCGCTGCTCGCCGGCGCGCTGCTCGACAACGTGAAATTGTTTGAAAGGGTTCGCCACCTGGCCGCGAGCGATCCGTTAACGGGGCTCGCCAACTACCGGCGGCTGGTTGACGCGCTGGGCGGCGAGATCGAGCGCACCAAACGTACGGGTCGGCCGTTTTCCTTGCTGCTTTTCGATCTCGACGGCCTCAAGCTGATCAACGACGACTATGGACACGCAGTCGGCAGCCGGGCCATCTGTAGGGTGGCCGACGTCTTACGATTGAATTCCCGTGCGATCGACACGGCAGCGAGATACGGCGGAGACGAATTCGCGCTGGTTTTGCCGGAAACAGGCAAAGAGGCCGCGCGCGAAGTGGCGCGCCGCATTCGCGAGGCTGTCGCAAAGGACGAAGAACTGCCCCGCATCTCCGTGAGCGCGGGCATCGCGCTCTATCCGCAGGAGGGAGACTCGCTGCTTGCCCTCCTGGCCACCGCCGACCGCGCCCTCTACCAGGAGAAGGGCCGCGCGATTCGCAGCCTCAGCCGAGTGAATTGAGGAGCGCTCACTGCGGCTCTCAGGATTCGCCACCGAACCGTATGCGATGCGCTTCCGGTCCAGCAGCAATCACGACCGAACCAAGGATAAATGCCACGGCAACAAATCCACCGATCGCCTGAGGGTACGTGAAATGCCGGCCGAGCGCCGCTTCAATCGTCCCTGACGGCGAGGCGATCACAACGCCAAGCTGGTAAGCCAGCCCCGGGAAGAATCCACGCAGTACACCGGGCGAAAGCTCGTTGATGTGTGCGGGAACCACGGCCCACGCGCCCTGTACCATGAACTGCATTAGGAACGCACTCACGGCGGCCCGAGGGACGGTAGGTGACGCGAACATCCAGAGCGGGGTCACGAGAAGTCCCAGAAGCGCGGACACTGTCATGGCGCGTCGGCGCCCGTAATGATCCGAGCAAAGTCCCACTAAAATGCCACCGATAATTGCTCCCACCATTGAAATAGCCGTGACGATCGCTGTCGATTGCGGGCTGAAGTGGTGTTCGATTTGGAGGAATGTCGGATAGAAATCCTGTGTGCCGTGCGACATGAAAGCCAACATGCCGATGAGGATTGTGAGATAGACGAATCGCTTCCAGTTAACGGCGACGGCGCGCCAATACTCGCGCCAGCTCCATTTCGCGGCCGCCTCAGCCTTCCAGGCATCGCTCTCCTTCACTTTCATGCGAATGAACAGCACCAGCAGCGCTGGAAGACCTCCCACAAAGAACATCGGGCGCCATCCCCAGTGCGGGAAGATCGTCCAAAACGCGATGGCGGCGAGCAGGTAACCGGCTGAGTAGCCCTCCTGCAACAAGCCGGAAAGCATTCCGCGCCATTTCACGGGAACCGATTCCATCGCCAGCGACGCGCCGACGCCCCATTCGCCGCCCATACCGACGCCAAAGAGCAAACGCAGCATCAGAAAACTGCGGTAACTGTGCGCCAGTCCGCAAAGAACCTCGAAAATCGAAAAAAAGAGAATATCGATCATCAGCGGCAGGCGCCGCCCATAGCGATCTGCCAGAAGGCCAAAGATCAGCGCGCCGATGGGCCGCGCCAGCAGCCCGCCGGTGATCGTCCACGACATCTCCACAATCGAGCGGTGAAACTCGGCACCGATCTGCACGAGAACAAAAGTGAGGATGAAGTAGTCGAAGGAATCGAGCGTCCAGCCGAGACAGCTGGCGATGAGGGCGTTGCGCGCATTCGCGCGCTGCTCGCGAGTCAACGTGGCCGAGGCGGCGCTCATGGTGAAGCAAGCCTTGCCGCGACCGCGCGGGGATTTGTAATCGCATCCGCAACGCGGGCGACCTGCAGCATTTCGGCAACATCATGCACGCGAACGATGTGCGCGCCACCCAGAATGCTGGCAGCGACCGTCGCCGCCGTTCCCCACACGCGCTCGTTACTTGGCGCGCCGCCCAGCACTTTGCCCACGAAACTTTTGCGCGACGCGCCCACGAGCATCGGAAAGCCGAGGCGCGCAAGTTCCGGGAGCCGCGCGAGGAGTTCGAAGTTTTGCTCAAGTTTCTTGCCGAAACCGATGCCGGGATCGACGACGATCTGTGATTTCGCAACGCCCGCGCGACGCGCGGCTGCAACAGCGCGGCGCAAACCGGCCGTCACGTCTTGCATTGGATCGCGCGCGAAGGGCTGTCTCTGCATCGTGCGCGGCTCGCCCCGCATGTGCATCAAGATAATGGGCATCTTGCGGCTTGCGGCGATTTCGGCAAGCTGCGGATCGGCGCGAAGGCCCGTGACGTCGTTGATGATTTCCGCGCCCTGATAGACGGCCGCTTCGGCAACTTCGGACTTGCTCGTATCGATCGAAACCGGAATCTTCAGACGTCCGCGCAACTTTTCGAGCACGGGGATTACGCGCCGCAGCTCTTCCTGCGCTGAGACGCCTTCCGAGCCCGGACGCGTCGATTCGCCGCCAATGTCGAGAAGATCAGCGCCTTGACGCTCGATCTCCAGCGCCCGCGCAAAAGCCGTTTCGGTGTCAAGGTAACGCCCGCCATCCGAAAAGCTGTCGGGCGTGACGTTGAGGATGCCCATAATCAGCGTCCGCTCGCCGAGAACCAATGTTCGCGACGGCAGCCGCAGCTTGTATTTCTTGCGCTTAAACACGGACCGCTATTGAATCACGGTTTTTCCAAAACGCTAAGCGAAGTGCAGGCTCGGTCGGTCAAAATGAAGCCGGGACATAGTAGGCGGCGCGGTTAGAGACTCGAATATTCGGCTGACCGGCGACCTCGACGCCTAGCGAATGCCAGCCGGAGCTCGCACCCGCCGAATTCGTCGGGCTCGCCGGATAAAAGCCGAGCGTATATTCGGCGCGGACTTTTTCTGCGATCTTGCGAAACGTGTCGGCCATTGTTTGGGTCTCGCGAAGAAAATAGAGTTGTCCGCCCGCGCGGCGGACCAGCTCCGCGAGGTAGAGCGTGTATGGCGGGATGCCCGATGTGCGCGCCGATGCGGTCACGAGCGTTGTGCTCTCGTGCGCTGCGAGCCAGTCGGGCGTCATCACCCTCGGACGATTCTCGGTTGAAACCGCGAAAAGTTGAATATCCTGCTCCGCGAGGAGCCGCGCGACATCGTCGAAGGTTAGCCTGTCGGCGGGCCGGCCCGGCCCAGGGGCAGCACTCGTTGGGTCAAGTGTGAGCCCCAGGCCGCTGTCCTGCCCGTCGGTCAGCAGCAGAATTGCCTTGCGGCCGGTGCGCCCCGGGAACAACTCGCGCGCCGCGAGATAGACGGCTTCATAGATGTTCGATCCGCCGGTGTCACCCAAGAGCTGACGCACATCCACGCGCGCCACCGCGCGGCGAATTTGTTCACGCACGTCCGAGAATCCCAGCTGCAAGTAGGTGTGCGCCGAGAAGTCGACCACAGCGGCCTGATCAAGCGGCGCAAGCGCGCTGATCAGCGCGTCGGCGGCTTGCTTCATCTCCTCGGAATCGCGCAGCACGCTCGGGCTCGCATCGATCACGAGCGCGATGCTTGCCGGCTGCGTGGAGGCATCGAAATACGAGATTGGCCGCTCGACGCCGTCATCGAAAGTGCGGAAGTCTTCGCGTCGCAGGCCCGGCACGACCGCGCCATCCGTGGTGGACACATTACACGTCACGGCGACCATCTGAGTGCGCACACGCATCGCGAGAGGATTTGCGGGCTGGGCATCGGCTCCCGCGGCCGCTGCGCCGCCCGTCGTAAAGGCCTGCAATTCACCCGTCGCGGGATCGCGGTGCCATCGGATGCCCCGATCGAGCTGGCGCGGCAGCTTTGTTGACTTATTGGTTTGTGAACCGAGGTTGGCTGCGAATACCAGCGCGAAGAAAGCGCAGAGCGGAAGGAAGAGAATGACTGGGGTCGCAGAACGCGGGCTCCCGCTCAGCCGCGAGCCGAGCCGCCGTCGCATGGCGCGCCTAATCGAGGTCGAAATCGCGCATCGGCTTTTCGATGGGAGCGTCTTTCGCCTTTTTCAGGCCTTCGGCAAACTTCCGCGCGAGCACGTCTTCCTTCATCTTCTCGGCTTCCACTGACGCGCGGAATTTGGCCTCGACGGCGTCTTCGTGTGCGCGAAGTAAGCGTGCCGTGTCATCGAGGTCAATCGACGGCGGCCTCGCAGGCGCCGTGTGCGAAAGCACGACGCCCAGCGACGCATCCACAATCAGCTTCGCGCTGCAGCAGGGGCAATCAACTTCAAAGGTCTCCGTGGGACGTTTTGCCATGGCCGTATTCTACGCCTATTCCATTTCTGTCAAGTGCCGCGTTCCTGTAAACAGCTCTTTGCGAGCGGCCGCCTCTCGCCGCTGCAAAGAGCTGAATTTCTAAGAATTTCGATAAAGGTGCGGAGCCACTGCGCCGATGAGAGTTCAGGCCTGAGTCAGGGTGTGCGCCGGCCAAAGCGAACATGGATGTTGGTCCGTCCGGGAGCTAAGTCAATTTCTCGCAGACATTTGCAAGTCCATCTAAAGCGCTACAACACGGATGCCGCGAAGGCCTCCAAGGGCGACGGGAATTCGCCGTCGCTCTCCAAATCACCAGCGAAGCATCCCGCAGGATCATCGGCCGACCGCCGCAAGCGCTGGCGCGTCAGGATTGAAGAGAAGGTCCACATTCGCGGCGGCATCGGCACACTCGAGATGTTTGAGGACGTAGCCCAGAGCATAGATGTAACGCGGGATGGACTGTTGATCCTGACCTCGCGCGGCGGTTACTGGGTGGGACAGATTCTTCACGTCACGTTCCCATATCGGCCGGTGCCCAACGCGATCAACGTAGCGCGGCGGGCCAAAGTTGTCCGCAACCAATCGCAGCCACCTTTCCGGTACACCGTCGCTGTGCAATTTGAACAGGGCGAGGCTGCAGGCGCCGGATTGCTGGCCGCTCCGACAACTCGCCACGTACGCGTTCTCGGAGTCGAGTCGGATCCGGGCGCCGCTCGCGCGATTCGTGACTTGCTCGAGCAGGACGGCTACCAGGTGGTCATGGTTCCCAGCGCACAAGACGCCCTCGACATACTGCAGAGCCATACGCCGGATGTCGTGTTCGCTCAGGCAGAAGGGGGCCGCGTGTCGGGCCGCGACCTTTGTACCACCTTGAAAAAGACTTTGCGGTTGCAGCACATCCCCGTAATTCTGATGACGAACTCCGCGTTGCCCTCTGACTACTCGGCGAGCCACCGAGCCGGCGCCGTGATGTGCATCCGCACTCCCTGCGACCCGAGGCGGGTCCAGCGGGCGATACATCTGGTGGCGCCGCCCCCTGCGCATCGGTCGCCGTACAGCGGCTCGTTCAACATGTCGTCGTTCACGCGAACGTCGTAGCCGGGCGCGACTCTCAGAAAACTAAAAGGCTCGCCCATCGCTGAGCGAGCCTTGGCAAACGAGAGTGTACTCGGAGCGAGCTTAGGCCGGAGCCGGCTTTTCGCCCTTGGCCATGCCGGGGATCGGCCGGGGTTCCGGACGCAGCGTGAGCTGCGGCTCCTTCGCTGGCACTGGCGGCGCAGCGGGAGGAGGTGGCGGCGCCTTTTCCGGCAGCGGCTTGCCTTCCATCAGGAGCTTGAGTTCGGCCGCGTCAAGCACTTCGCGCTCGAGCAGTGCGCGCGCGATGCGTTCGAGCATATCCTTGTTCGTCTCGAGAATGTTGCGCGCCCTGGTGTAGCCCGTATTGACGATGCTGCGGACTTCGCCGTCGATCTTGATCGCCGTATCTTCCGAATAATCGCGGTGTTGTGCGATTTCGCGGCCGAGGAAGATCTGCTCTTCCTTCTTGCCGAAGGTGAGCGGACCGAGCGGACTCATGCCCCACTCGCAGACCATCTGCCGCGCGATTTCGGTGGCACGTTCGATGTCGTTTCCGGCGCCAGTCGTGATGTGGTTGAGGAAAATCTCCTCGGCTGCGCGGCCGCCCATCAGAACCGCAAGCTGCGCTTCGAGGAATTCCTTCGTGTACGTGTGCTTATCGTCGATCGGCAGTTGCATCGTTACGCCCAGCGCCATGCCGCGCGGAATGATCGTGACTTTGTGCAGCGGATCCGCGCCCGGCGTCATCGCCGCGACCAGCGCGTGGCCTGCCTCGTGATACGCGGTATTCTTCTTTTCCTCGTCGGACAAGATCATGGACTTGCGCTCGGCGCCCATCAGAACTTTGTCCTTCGACATTTCGAAATCCGCCATCGTGACGAATTTGCGGTTCTGCCGAGCGGCCCAGAGCGCCGCTTCATTCACCAGGTTCGCCATGTCGGCGCCGGAGAATCCGGGCGTGCCGCGCGCGATCACGGACAGATCCACGTCCTCCGCCAGAGGCACTTTCCGCGTATGCACGCGCAGAATTTCTTCGCGGCCCCGTACGTCCGGCCGCGGCACGACCACGCGGCGGTCGAAGCGGCCCGGCCGCAGCAGCGCCGGGTCGAGCACGTCTGGCCGGTTCGTTGCCGCAATCAGGATCACGCCTTCGTTCGATTCGAAGCCGTCCATTTCGACCAAGAGCGCGTTCAGGGTCTGCTCGCGCTCATCATGGCCGCCGCCGAGACCTGCTCCGCGGTGCCGCCCGACCGCGTCGATTTCGTCGATGAAGATGATGCACGGCGCGTTCTTCTTGCCCTGTTCGAATAGGTCGCGGACGCGGCTCGCGCCGACGCCGACAAACATCTCGACGAAGTCCGAGCCCGAAATCGAAAAGAACGGCACGTTCGCTTCGCCCGCGATCGCCCGCGCCAGCAGAGTCTTGCCTGTTCCCGGAGGTCCGACGAGCAGCACGCCCTTGGGAATGCGTCCCCCGAGCTTCTGGAACTTCTGTGGATCTTTTAAGAAATCGATGATTTCGTAGAGCTCTTCCTTGGCTTCGTCGATTCCGGCAACATCCTTGAATGTCGCTTTCTTCTGCTGCGCCGTCAGCAACCGCGCCCGCGATTTTCCGAAGCTCAGCGCCTTGTTACCGCCCGCCTGCATCTGCCGCATCATGAAAATCCAGAAGGCCAGTATCAGCACGAAGGGCGCCAAGGTAATGAGAATGCTGAGCCAATTCGCGTCCCGCACTTCCTTGTAGTTGAAGGGAATCTTCTGATCCTGCAGCAGCTTGGTGACGTCCGGGATGGCAGTGTTGGCAACCGTCACGCCGTGGAATTTCGTGTTGTCCTTGTAGTCGCCCACCAGTTCCGCACTGTTGGGCGAGAGCATGATCGTAACGTCCTTGACGCTGCCCGCCGAAACCTTGTCGAGGAAGTTGGAGTAGTTCGCTTCCTCTTCGTGCGGCGCGGGCCCGCCATGGGAGGCCATCTGCCACAGCACAGCGGCGAGCGCGATCATCATCACCCAAAATAAGATTGTCCGAACTGTTGAGTTCACCGTGTTACCTCACCTTGCCGATACCTTCTTGCGAGCCTTGGCGCGTCTGGTCCGGCTGGCCGGGCGCGAGTTCCGGGCAACGACATACGGCAGATTCCGGCAGAATCCGCGCGTGTCGCTCAGCCCGTAGCCTACCCAATCTTTAGATGCCGCATCGAAGCCGGTGTATTCAGCGCTGACATTCACTTTTCGCGACGCCGGCTTGTCGAAAAGTACTGCAAGCCGCAGCGACCGCGGCCGGCCCTCCTCCAAACGCTTCAGGAGGAAGTCTTGTGTCACGCCCGTGTTCAGCACGGCGTCCACTACGAGAACGTCACGTCCCCGCAGCGCGGGCGGCGGGCTGAAAAAAACCTCGCGGTAGTCGTGCCCCGCCAGCCGAACGTCGCGCATTTCCGAGCGCACAAAATGGCACGCCACCGGTCTTGAAATCTCGCGAACCAAGTCCGCGGCGAAAAGAAACGAATTCTCGAGAACCACTACAACGTCGAGCGTCCGGCCTGCGTAGTCGCGCGAAATCGTGCGACCCATCTGCTCCACTCGCTCGGCAAGGCGCTTTCGAGTGAACGCGATCCGCAAGCCACCTCTCAAAGGCGCTCTTCCTCAACCACCACGCCAACCCGCGTATCCTCTTTGGCGCAAAAATCATCCGCGGGCGGCATGCCCCGAACCCAGGCCACGCGTCCGGCGCTTTCCAGCACCGGCCAGCCGGCCCGATCTCGGATCGGAACGCGTCGCGCCAGAAACATCCTCTTTAACTTCTGGACCTGTCGACGGCCTCGGGCGCGGTAAGCATCTCCCGGTCGCCAATTGCGCAGCACCAGCGGCGGGCTAAGGCGGTCAGCATCGAGGGTCGAGTCCTGTCTTTTAGTGTCGCGCTCCCCGATAGGCCAGTCAATCACTTTCAGGCAGAAGCGGCGTTTCAGTTCAGGGACAGCAACGCTTGTCGCGCCGCGGTCGGGCAGCGCCACCACATGTTGATACGTCCCCCCGCGATCGCAGGTTTCCCCGTATTTCGAGGAGCGGGCCTCGCGGCGCGCCCGCGAAAAAATCACGTCGTCGAACACTCGTTCGGCGACGATTCCGCCGGGAAGTTCCACGCGATGCCCGCTTGAAGACTCCTCGGCCAGACGAATCACCTGTGCGACATGCGCCGCCGTGAGTCCCTGCCGGTTCTGGCGCACCTCCTGATATAGACGCCGAACCAGCCGTTCCGTCAGCGCGCGCAGCGGACGCCGTGTGCCGCTTTCCCGCAGGCCTTCGCCGCCGCTTTCGTCTCGGAACAATTGCAACGGCGCGAGCAAATCTCGAATTCGGATGCGTACAGCTCCTTCGTCCCAGCGCGCCAGAACTCGAAACCGGTCTCCGATGAGCGCCATCCAGAATGCTTCGTCTTCTCGCGCCAATTGCGCCAGTCCGGCGAGGTGATCGGTCGCGTGCGGAGAAAAGTCGTGCTCCAGAAGTGGAACCAGATGTCTGCGAATGCGTGCCCGGAGACGCCGCACGTCAAGATTGCTCGAGTCTTCGCGCCAAACCTGTCCCAACTCGCTTAAGTATTCGCGCAGGGAACGGCGGCGCTCGCCAAGCAGAGGCCGGACGACAGCGCCGACCACCGGGTAGATTCCCGCCAGCCCGGTGGGACCAGTTCCTCGCAGAAGGTGCGCGAGGACGGTTTCTGCTTGGTCATCGGCCGTGTGCGCTACGGCGATGCGGCTCGCCCGGCCTTCTTTGACAACCCGATCGAAAAAACCGTACCGAAGACGCCGTGCGGCATCTTCGAGGTTCCATTTGTTTTTCGCAGCCGCTGCGGCAGCGTCTTCCCTGTCGAGAATGAAACCGACTCCGAGCGCTTTCGCCAGGTCTCTCGTGAAGCTCGCATCGGCGTCGGATTCGGTGCCGCGCAATCGGTGATCGAAGTGGACCACAATCAGAGTGATGCCGATTTCGTCGCGGATAGCTTCCAGTAGTCTCAGCAGCGCCACTGAATCCGCGCCGGCCGAAACGGCTACTCCCACACGGTCGCCCGGCTCCAGCATCCGCGCGCGGCGGATGGTTTCGATGACGCGCTTTTCAATCGCTCTCATAACCGGAGGGCCCAAACGGATGCTTCTAGCCTGTTTTGATGTTAGCAGGGGCACGGCGGAAGCGTCGAGCGAAGGGCGGTGATTACGGGCGGTCCGCAGCCTGCTGTAGGAAAAGGTCGCGGCTCGAAGATATCCGTCGATCAAGCACAACCGCGGCGAATTGCGAGCAGCTTCGTCGCTCGCGCTGGGTCCACGCCGAAACTGCAGGCATCCATCCGCTGCACGCGTGATCGGTCGCGCGAAGCAGACGGTAGTAGATGGAAACGGCGCGAATTTGCAGCGCGTCGTTGTGCTGTGCCGGACAAAGCTGGACCAACTGAAAGAGTTGCTCGAAGTTGGTCGGAGCGAATGCTGCGTCCCTCTTGCCCGCGACCCGCAAGACGTGTTCCGAAAGTTCCACATTTTGCGCGAAAACCAGGGCTGAGCGGCAATAGCAGACAAACTGAGTGATCGCTGCCAGTAAGGCGACGCCGATCAGCACCGCGATCATCTGGTTGTTTTACCCATGCAGACTTCTGGGAGGGCCAACCGCCTTCGGTCTCGTCCCGGGGGGTGCTCCCGTCGCTAGGGAACCGTCCGGCGCTCCCTTCGCTGGCAACAGACACCCCTGCTTTCAACTACCGGCATGAAGGCGATTTCAAGTTGTCGAGGGTAGGCTACGCGCCGAGAGGCTTCAGGATCAATGTTACCAACGTACCAACCGACTAGACTTGGCAGCGCCGAGGCAGGGGCTGAAAAGCTCAGTCGACGTACTTGACGAAGACGACTTCGTTTTGCGCTTCGTTGTAAAGGAGTTCGTCGACGCTGGCTTTTACCATCACCAGTCCGAATCCGCCGGGACGGAGTCCCTTTTCCGCTCGGATTTCCCCGTGTTTCATGGGCTCGTCGCCGTATGTGATGGCGGCGTGGTCCAGATCGGCCAGTTTGAATCCAGGCCCGGGGTCGGCAATCCGGTAGAGCACCATGCGCTTGGCCCGGAGATACGAAATGCGAACCCTGCGCCGAGGGTTCAGTTTTCCGCCCCATTCGATCGCGTTCATTAGCAACTCATGGAAGGCGTGTGCGACGGCGCCGCGCACGTCCTCGGGCAGCCCGGCGTCGAGGTGCGTCATGAACCCTTCGAGCCGCCCGGCTGCCTCGAGCGAACAGGGGACCGAAAGCTCGACCCACTCCGGACGGGCTGAAATCACCTCGATGGGAGGCAGCTTCTTCTTCTTGCCAATCGAGTCCCGGACCAATGTGACCAGAGCGTCCTGATCGATCGGTTTCGCTATGTATTCGTGCGCGTTTTCTCGGATGGCAGCAAGCAGCGTCTCCGGCGAGTCGTCCGAAGTAATCACGATGACTTTCGGTTGACTCTTTTTGCCCTTCAGTGCGGCCAGCACATCGAGGCCGTTCATCCGCGGCATCCGCACGTCGAGCAAGACCAGGTCGAACTTTGCTTTTCGAATCTTCTTCAGCGCCGCTTCGCCATCTGCGGCCGTCGATACGGCGAAGTTTTCGGCGCGCAAGATTCCGGAGAGCCACTCCCGAATCGTACGGTCGTCATCCGCCACAAGAATGCGCTTCAACATTTCCTCCGCTGTGCCGAATGCTGGCGCCGCGAATCCCGCCAAGGGCCTAAGCTCTCGCGGCTGAAAAGATCCGGAAGCAGCTCGCCTGTCGTTAGTGAGTGTACCTTGTCCCGCGTGAATTTCGTGTGATGACTTCGTTGCATTGCGCGCAGCGATCAACGGCCAGTTGCCATCGCCTGCCGCTCGCGGGACAATGGCGTGCCCCGGCTGCCCGTTTGACGGCACGCTGACTCTCAGCGCAAGTGCATCGAGGACCTATGAGCGGTCGAGTCTTGGTTGTGACCTTGGGAACGATTCTGGCCTTCGGCGGTCTGCCCGGCCATTCTCGAGCACAGTCGGCAGGTCCCGGCTCGGCGCCAGCGAAGAAACCGGCGGCCGCTTCTTGGAAGTTTGCCGTCTCAGGCGATTCCCGCAACTGTGGAGACATCGTGATGCCGGCGATTGCGGCAGGAGTAAAGAAGAGCGGAGCGTCGTTCTACTGGCATCTCGGTGATTTCCGCAAGATCTCCGACATTGACGAAGACATCCAGCATCAGCCGGAGCATCTGGCCAAGCTGCTCACGAAACCCGAGTACGAAGACCTCGCCTGGAAGGATTTCATCGCGAACCAGATCGAACCTTTTGGATCTCTTCGCGTCTATCTCGCAAGGGGCAATCACGAAACGATTCCGCCGAAAGGCCGCGGCGAATATCTAGCGCAATTCTCTTCTTGGCTCGACGCGTCGAATCTCCGCGCCCAGCGCCTGCGCGACGATCCCGGCGCTGTCGAGCCGCGGACCTATTACCACTGGATCGTGAAGGGCATCGACTTTATTACTCTCGATAACTCTGAGGGATACGAATTCAACGCCGATCAGATGGCTTGGTTCGAAACGACGTTGCGCGCAGATTCGGCTAAGCCGGGGATTCGCACCATCGTCGTCGGGATGCACGAAGCTCTTCCCGAAAGCATCTCGAAGGGCCACAGCATGAACGAGTCCGAAGGCGGAACAGAAAGCGGACGCCGCGTCTACGCCGATCTTCTCGACGCGCAGAACCAGGCCCACAAGCGCATCTACGTCCTTGCGAGTCACTCCCACTACTTCATGGACGGTACCTTCAATACCGACTACTGGCGCGAACACGGGGGCATATTGCCCGGATGGATCATCGGGACTGCGGGCGCCGAGCGGTACGCCCTTCCCGATGATTCCGCGCATGCCAACGCTGCGGAGACGAATGTGTATGGGTTCCTTTTGGCGACGGTGAGTCCTTCCGGCAAAATTCGATTTGATTTTCAGCGGCTCAGCGAGCAGGATGTCCCGGCTGCCGTGACCGCGCGATACTCGCAGGGATTCGTTCACTGGTGTTTTGAGCACAATTCCCAGGCGCGCTGAGCGAGGTTCGTCCCGCTCCGGAGGTAAATCGATGGCTTCTCAACCCACCCCCGCAAAGCCGGACCCGCTGCGGGTCTATATGACTCTGAACGCCTATCAGAACACCGCCGCGCTCCGGGCCGCGATCGATCTCGACATTTTCACGGCAATCGGCGAAGGAACCAACACAGTTGCGGTTCTCGCGCAGCGCTGCCGCGGCACCGAACGCGGCGTGCGCATCCTCTGCGACTATCTGACGATCATTGGGTTTCTCGCCAAGCAAGATGGCCGCTACTCGCTGACTCCGGATTCCGCTGCGTACCTTGACCGGCGCTCGCCGCTCTATCAGGGTTCGAGCGCGGGATTTCTCACCCTGCCTGAGACCGTCGCGGCATTCATGCGGCTCGCCGACACGATTCGAACAGGGCACCCGGCGCTTTCCGAGGGAGAAGGATCGATCTCCCCCGCGAATCCGATCTGGGTGGAGTTTGCACGCTCGATGGCGCCGATGACCCGCCCTTCTGCGGAGGAAATCGCCAAACTCCTGCATGCGTCGGCCGGGGAGAAATGGAAAGTTTTGGACCTGGCCGCGGGGCACGGCACGTTCGGCATCACGCTGGCGACCCACAATCCGAATGCCGAGATCTTCGCTCAAGATTGGGCGCCGGTTTTGCAAGTTGCTGTCGAGAACGCCCGTGCGGCGGGCGTCGAAAACCGCCTCCATCTGTTGCCGGGTAGTGCGTTCGAAGTCGAATTCGGCACGGGCTACGACGTCGTGCTCATCACGAATTTTCTGCACCATTTCGATCCGCCGACGATCGAATCACTGCTGCGAAGGGTGCGCGCGGCGCTCGCTCCGGACGGCCTCGTCGTCACGTTCGATTTTGTGCCCAACGAAGACCGCGTTTCTCCCCCGCGTGCCGCAAGCTTCAGCATGATGATGCTCGGCATGACTCCCGCGGGAGACGCCTACACATTCCCGGAATACGAGCGGATGTTCCGCAACGCAGGCTTCTCGTCCAACGAACTCCCGCCTCGATTAGTCGGCGGCCTCAGCCTGATTCTCTCGCGCCCGTAACGAAAAAGGCCGGACCTTTCGGCCCGGCCTTTTTCATTTCTCGGAAAAGTCGTTTACAGGATATCGGTGATTCGCTGCGCTCGCTTGCGGCAAGGTTGTTAGATTCCAAACGCGAGCGTGAGGAGCGTCTTCTGCTCCATCTCGTGCGCCTTGGATGATCCGGTCGAGGGACTGGCGCTTTCCGAGCGATTGATAGACAGCACCGCGCGGCCCCGGGCCAACCGCTCAAGTTGCGGAATGACGAAGTCGTGCGCGCCCATGTTGCCCGGCTCCTCCTGTATCCACACGAATTCGCGCGCATTTGCATGGCGGTCCATCTCGGCCCCAAGCTCGTCTTCCGGAAAAGGATAGAGCTGATCGACGAAGATGATGGCTGTGGAGTTATCCTGCCGGCGTTTTCGCTCAGCTTCCAGTTCGTGTCCGATCTTGCCGGTACACAGCAGGACGCGTGAAGCGGAACCATCGCCGCGATCCGGAATCACAGTCTGGAACCGCCCGCTCGTAAAATCGGCGAGCGCCGACGACGCTGCAGGGTGCCGCAACATGCTTTTCGGCGTGAAAACCACCAGCGGCTTGCGCCACATTCGCAGCGCCTGCCTGCGCAGCAGATGGAAATACTGCGCCGCTGTTGATGGCTGGCAGATCTGAATGTTGTCGCGGGCCGCCAGTTGCAGAAAGCGCTCGATGCGAGCGCTGGAGTGTTCCGGGCCCTGGCCCTCGTAGCCGTGTGGCAGCAGCATCACGACGCCGCTGAGCAAATTCCATTTGTCTTCGCTTGCTACAACGAATTGGTCGATGATGATCTGGGCGCCGTTGGCGAAATCGCCGAACTGCGCTTCCCATAGCACGAGCGCTTCGGGAAAGTCGCGGCTGAATCCATACTCGTAGCCGAGCACCGCTGCCTCGGACAGCGGGGAATTGCAAATCTCGCACCACGCCTGATCCGGAGCCATGTGTTCGAGCGGCACGTATTCCTCTTCCGTCTCTGTGTCGATCAGTGCCGCGTGCCGCTGGTTGAACGTGCCGCGCCGGCTGTCCTGTCCCGTCAGCCTCACTGGCACGCCTTGCAACACGAGCGACCCGAACGCCAGCGCTTCCGCCATGCCATAGTCGATCGGACGCTTTCCTTGCGCCATCTCCAGCCGCTGCTCCAGCAGCTTCTTCACCTTCGCGTGAATATGAAAGCCGTCGGGATAGGTGACGAGGGATTCCCCGATCGCTGCAATCGTCTCTTCAGGCGCCGCCGTGTCGACTTCGCATGAAGCGTCATACCTTCCGCCCGTGAAGCCGCTCCAGTAGCGCGGCAATCGTCGCATCAGTGGGCGCTTTTCGATCTCCTGTGCTTCCTTTTGCGCCGCGTCGAGCTCCTCGCGCACACGCTTTACGATCGGTTGTGGATCCGCGCCGATCTTCTCCGCGTAGATTTGCCACATCGGCGGATGCGCTTCGATTTTCCTGTAGCGGAGCGGTTGCGTGATCGTCGGATCGTCCACTTCGCTGTGCCCGTGACGGCGGTAGCCGATCAAGTCCACAATCACGGGCGTTCCAAACGCGTAGCGGTAGTCGAGCGCAATCCGTCCCACGCGGACCACTGCGTCCGGATCTTCCGCGTTCACGTGGAAAATCGGCACGTCCAAGCGCTTCGCCAAGTCCGAGGAAAATCGCGATGAGACGCTGTCGCGCGGCACCGTCGTGAAACCGATCAGATTGTTGACGATGATGTGCACCGAGCCGCCGACCGTGAAACCCGGCACGCCGCACAGATTCAGCGTTTCGGCGCAAATCCCTTGCCCCGCAAACGCCGCATCGCCATGCATGGCGATCGCGATCACTTCCTTGCGTCCGCTCGCGCCGCGCCGCATCTGTTTGGCGCGCGTCCGCCCCATCAGCACGGGATCGACGGCTTCCAGATGGCTCGGATTCGAAACCAGGTGGATGCTAACGTCCTGACCGTTTGCCGCGTGAAAATCGCCGGTCGCGCCCATGTGGTACTTCACGTCGCCGCTCCCCATCGTGCTGCGCGGATCCACATCTTCAAATCGCGCAAAGACCTCCGCCGCCGCGCGCCCCACCGTATGAACCATCACGTTGAGCCGACCGCGATGGCTCATCGCCAGCATGCCCTTCGTTGCCCCGTGCTCGGCCGCGGCGCTCAGGATCGAATCCAGCAGCGGCAGCAGCGCGCATTCCCCTTCGAGCGAATATCGCTTGGTGCCCAAATAGCGCGTCTGGAGCACCTGCTCGAAAATCTCCGCGCGAATCAGGAGGTCCAGGATGCACATGCGATCTGGTTCGGGGGTTTCCTGCTCCATGCGCGCCTGAACCCAGAGCCGCCGCTCGCGGTCCGGTATGTGCATGAACTCGGCGCCGATCGTTCCGCAATAGACTCGCCGGGCTGCTTCTGCCTCCGGCCCGACGACATCCAGTTCCGGCATCGAAACAGGTTCAAGATCGCCCAGCGGATCAAGGTTTGCCTGAAGGTATCCCCAGCGGCGGAAGGAATCCCATACGCGCTGCTGCTCCTCTGCCGATGCGGCCGATTCCGCCACCGCGTGTTCCCGAATCATTGCCTGTCCCTTAGACGCCATCATGACCGCACTCGCACACCCATCATAAGATGCCCGGTTTCAACCGCGAGGTCCGAACCGCCGCTCAGGTTTCCGGCCAGCAACCCAGCAGCCGCCGCACCAGCACAAGCTGGCCCAGATGGTAAGCATTGTGGTCCGCAATCAGCAACGCCTCGCGCAGGATCGTCTGACCCGATCCGCCTGGTATTGGGGCCAGCAGGTCGGTCTTCGGATCAGTCACGAGCTTGCCCATCTCTTCCAAATCGTGCTCCAGCGCCTTCACGCTTTTGTCCCACGCGGCCGCATTTGGAGGCGCTGGCTTCTTCGGCCAATATCCCGCGGGCCAGTCTGGTGAGACGTGTTTGGGATTGCGGCTGAACTCGAGAATGTCCCACGTGGCGAGGCGCACGTGCTCGAGCAGTTCCCACGGAGAGTGCTCAGCGCCCTTTGGTCGCCTGCCCTGATCTTTCGCCGGAATGCCTTTGACCGCCTTCTTCCAGTCAACGTGAGCCTCGTGCCAGCTCAATGCGCGCCGCAGATAATCTCGTACAGCCTTCTCGTCCATGGACGTTGACCGGCCTCCCCGCAGTCACAATCTTAGGCTGTCATCTACACACGGTCAACCAACGTAGCTTTGCGAATCCGACTTGCAGTGCGCGGCCCCGAAAAAATACGAAGACCCTTCCCACCAACGCTTTCGTGGGAAGGGCCTCCGGCGGTTGTAGAGGACACTGCCGCGAGATTTTTGTTTCGCGCCAGCGCCAGATAGTTCAAAGACTCGGCGGGTTCGTGCCTGGGCAGCCTCTGATGCTCAGGTTATGCCGTGGCGTTCTGCGCGCCCATGCCCCGCCGCTGCTGGAAACACTCGCGGCAGTAAACTGGGCGCCCTTGTGTAGGTTTGAAAGGGACTGTGGTCTCTTTTCCGCACTGCGAGCAGACCGTCTTTGTTTCCACTCGTTGGACGCTCGACGAATTTGAGCCATTCGTTCCTTGCGCGCGATTGGCCTTGCACGCCTTGCATCGTTTCGGCTCGTTCTTGAAGCCTTTGTCGGCGAAAAACATCTGCTCGCCGGCCGTGAAAACAAATTCCGCTCCGCAATCCGCGCACTTCAGAACCTTGTCATGGTATTCCATACGTTGCTCCGGGGGCGGGTTCGCGCAGAAAGGACTTCCAGGTCGCCAAACTGAAAAGGTCCCCGAATCTTCAGGGATAGGGGTTCGGGAGATCGACGACCCTGGGAGAAGAACAGCACTCCCGAGCCGACGGCGAGTCGAGCTTGGGAGATCTGCATAGACAGCGGCACAGCCGCGAACGAACGGTGTGCCGTGTACCCGCCTGTACCCGCGGATATCACTGCACCGCTGGCCCGGAGCTGCTTGGAATGGTTCCCGTGATAAGTTCTGCTAGTCTTGCTCACGCCGCTGCTTTTTCCGGAGGCGCTTACGCGAGAGGGCTTCCTTGGCGCGACGCTTTTCGCCCGGCTTCATGTAGTAGCTGTGCTTCTTGATCTCCTTGATGATGTCCTCCGACTGCACCTTCCTCTTGAAGCGGCGAAGAGCGTTCTCCAAAGACTCACCCTCTTGAATAACAACTTCTGCCACGCGTATTCACCCCCAACTCTTTCTGGATTTTCGATTGTTGGATTCAAACAGTGTAACCGGAATCCTCGCGAACCGGCTATTGCCCACTTCTTCTATCGGAGGCTATCCCCCAAGTCAAGGCTTAAATTGCATAACGGCGGTCTGCCTCTGGCGTAAGTAACTCTTCGATAAAATCCAGGGCCGTTCGGCCGCAGTTTGACCCGGCGGAACGGGTCCGCAACCTCTGCTACGCCACGCTCCGTCGCGGGCTTCATGCTGGTAGAATGTCTTTCCCTCGTGAAGGTGTTTTCGAGGGAACCCCATCGATGGTCTCGATGCGCAATGCGATCGGAGTTCTTCTGGCGGGCGGCCAGGGAGAGCGCCTCTGGCCTCTAACGCGTGACCGCGCCAAGCCCGCGGTCCCCTTTGGCGGCGTTTACCGCATCATCGATCTGACGCTGTCGAATTGCCTCAATAGCGAGCTCCGCCGCGTCTTTGTTCTCACGCAGTACAAGGCGTTGAGCTTGAATCGCCACGTGCGCCGCGGCTGGTCTTCGCTGATGGGCATCGGCGATTTCATTGAAGTTCTTCCCCCGCAAATGCGCGTCTCGCAGCAGTGGTATCAGGGCACGGCCGATGCCGTGTACCAGAACATCTACTCGATCGGCAGCGAGCAATCGAACTACGTCTTCATTCTTTCGGGCGACCACATCTACAAGATGAACTACCAGAGGATGCTCGAGCAGCACGTCGACTCCGGCGCTGACGTGACGGTCGCAACCATCGAAATGGACGCTGGCGCCGCCGCCGGGAAGTTCGGCGTCATCGAAACCGATGAAAACTGGCGCATCGTGGGCTTCGAGGAAAAACCGCTCAATCCAAAGGTGTCGCGCGTTCATCCCGGGAAATGCAACGCCTCGATGGGCGTCTACCTTTTCAATACGCAGCTTCTGGTGCCGATTCTCATTGACGACGCCGAGAACACCGCTTCCTCGCACGACTTCGGCAAGGATATCCTTCCGCGCATCATCGGCAAATACCGCGTCTTCGCCTACAACTTTCGCGACGAAAACAAGAAGGAAACATCCTACTGGCGCGACGTCGGTACGATTGACGCCTACCACGAAGCCAACATGGATCTCGTCTCCGTCACGCCTGTCTTTAATCTCTATGACGAGAGCTGGCCGCTCCATAGCTGGCAGCGGCAGTATCCACCGGCAAAGTTCGTGTTTGCGGATCCAGAACGCATGGGCGTCGCGCTCGATTCCGTCGTGGCGGGTGGCTCGATCATATCGGGAGGCCGCGTTTTCAAATCGGTCCTGGGCTACGACGTGCGTGTGAACAGCTACGCCGACGTCGAGGAGTCAATCATCTTCAATCACGTGAATATCGGCCGCCATTGCCGCATTCGCCGCGCGATCATCGACCGCCACGTCAGTCTGCCGGAGGGTACCGTTATCGGCCACGACCTCGAAGCGGACCGCGCGCGTTATTCCGTTTCCGACGGCGGCATTGTGGTCGTAGTCCGCCCCGAATCCATGATCGAGGAGCCGGAGTAGACGTCGTCATTCTGAGCGGAGCGTCCCGATGCCTTTTCCTTCCTGCCGTCAGGCAGGTCGGGACGCGCAGTCGAAGGATCTCTCTTCGGCGTTTACAATAGGTACGATTCGTTGTGTTTTGTGTCTTGCGTTGAATTTTCTAATTCGGAGAATTCATGTCCACGACAATAGTCGCCGTTCACGGCCGCCAGATTCTCGATTCGCGAGGCAATCCCACCGTTGAAGCCGACGTGCGCCTTGAAAACGGCGCGCTTGGCCGCGCCGCGGTGCCCTCGGGCGCATCGACCGGCGAGCATGAAGCTATCGAGCTGCGCGACGGCGACAAATCGCATTACGTCGGCAAGGGTGTGCTGAAAGCGGTCGGCCACGTCAACGGCGAAATCGCCAAAGCCGTCACAGGAATGGACGCGTCCGACCAGCGCGCGCTCGATCGCCGGATGATCGAAGCCGACGGCACGCCCAACAAATCGAAGCTCGGCGCCAACGCCATCCTCGCCGTCTCGATGGCTGCCGCGCGCGCCGCCGCAGCCGGCGCAGGCCAGCCTTTGTACAAGTATCTCGCGAAATATTCGGGCGATCCCTCCGCGCGCACGCTTCCCGTGCCGATGATGAATATCCTCAATGGCGGGGCGCATGCCGATAATTCGGTGGACCCGCAGGAGTTTATGGTCATGCCCGTCGGCGCTGCGAGCTTTCACGAGGGCCTGCGTTGGGGCGTCGAGGTCTTCCATGCGTTGAAATCCGTGCTGAAGAAGAACGGCTACTCCACCGCCGTCGGCGACGAAGGCGGTTTCGCGCCCAACTTGAAGTCCAACGAAGAGGCTGTCAACCGCGTTCTCGAAGCGATCACCAGCGCCGGATACATGCCCGGAGAACAAATCGCCATCGCGCTCGACCCCGCCGCCAGCGAGTTCTACGACGCGGCGAGCAAGAAATACGTTTTCAAGAAGTCAGACAAGTCCGCGCGCACTTCCGAGCAAATGGCCGAATTCTGGGGTAACTGGGTTCGCCAGTATCCGATCGTTTCTATCGAAGACGGACTTGCCGAAAACGATTGGGATGGCTGGAAGCTCATCACCAAAGAACTCGGCAAGAAGATTCAGCTCGTCGGCGACGACCTGTTCGTGACGAACCCCAAAATTTTCGCGCGCGGCATATCCGAAGGCGTTGCCAACGCGATTTTGATCAAGCTGAATCAGATCGGCAGCGTCACCGAGACCATCGAAGCCGTTGAGATGGCGCGCAAGGCGAACTACGCTGCGGTCATTTCGCACCGCTCGGGCGAAACCGAAGACGCTTTCATCGCCGATCTCGCCGTCGCCATGGGGACAGGCCAGATCAAAACCGGCTCCGCCTCGCGCACCGATCGCATCGCGAAATACAATCAACTCCTCCGCATTGAGGAAGAGCTCGGCTCCTCCGCCCGCTTCCCCGGCCGCTCCGCCCTCGCCCGCGCGTAGGATATCGATTAGCACGTCATCCTGAGCGGAGTGGCCGGACCGGCTCGCTCATACCGTCTTGTGGGACGTCCGGCCACGCAGTCGAAGGATCTCTCTTAGCGGCGCCCCCATCGCGGCGGTGTCATCCCGCCTGCCCTGAAGCGGCCGAAGGGAACCCGGCTTGTCCTGAGAGAAGTCGAAGGGCCGCGTCTTCTGCGGACGGCGGTGAGGGATCTGCTGTCGGTTTGTGCCGAACTTCGGACCCTACCCGGCTGATTACCCTTTCGCCAAAGTCCCATTGCCTCGGTCGTGCGCCGCCCCCACGCTGGTCGAAAGGGAGCGCACCCCATGGCTTCTACACTTTCGACAACCAAGATCATGATGCCGGCATTTGCGCCCGATGAGCAGGGTCATCCCGTCCTGACGAATCACCGCACCCAGAGCGCGACGACGATTAACGGTTGGGCCTCAGCGATTTTCGGCGTCCCGTTCATGCTCGTCGGATTCTTCATTGCTTTCGCCGCGACCAACCATACTCACGGCCGCAAGAACGCGCCTGATTGGTTGATCGGCATCATTGCGGGCGCATTTTTCTTCGGGGGGTTGTTCTTCTTCGCCCACGGCATCCACGGTGTAGTGCGTAAGGCTGCTTATCGCCGCGAAACCGCGCAGCGCCCGAGCGAGCCCTGGCTCTACGATCATCACTGGCGCCGCGAAGGCGTCGCCTTTTCCGCGTTTGACGACATGCTCAAGCGTCTTTTCGCTGCTCTAGTATGGACCACATTTCTTCTGCCCTTCGGCTGGGTCGGTTTGAACGTCCGAGGCGCGTGGCCGTTTCTCGCGGCTGTGATTATTTTCGGATTGGCGGGTTTAGTCTTCTGGTTTCGCTGGGCGCAGATGCTTTTCGATCTGCTGCGCTACGGCAATAGCTTCCTCACCTACGACGAGTTCCCATTTACGCTCGGCAGCACGGTGCGTGCTCGTCTGCGTTCGCCCCATCACGTCTCAGCGATCGACGATCTCACTCTCACTCTTCGCTGTGTGCAAGAGAAATACGTCACCATGGGCACAGGTCAGAACCGTTCGACGAGCGTCGTCTGCTACGAGATCTACAAGGACGTCACGACGTGCGACCGCAATCGCCTCACGGGTTTGGCGGGCAACGACATTCCGATCGAATTCCGCCTGCCGGCGGACCAGCCGGCCACCAACCTCGCCGCCACACCGCCGATCTATTGGGAAATCGAAGCGAAAGGCAAAGCGCACTCCGGCGTCGGCTACGAAGCCGTCTTTCTCGTGCCCGTGTATAAGGTCTCCTGATGGTAGCCTTGGCTCAGCGGAAGAAGCGATTCGCCGTCGGCCTCTCGCTGACATTCTTGCCGGTCATTCTCTGGATTGCGCTCCCTGTAATGCTTTTCGTGAAGCTGGCTCTTTGGGCCCGCATGGACGAGCGCCTCGTCGAGGCCTATTCATTCATCGGTGGTGCGATGTTTCAGTTGGCGGCCATCTACTTCCTCGAAAGCGCCCGCAAGAAGCCTTGGGACTGGCTCTCAATCTGCGCCGTCACAGCTGGAGTTGTGTCTGTTTTCAGCGTGATCGTATTCTTCGGCGCGGCCAGTTTCGTCGCCCTCCAGGGCTGGTGATTCGGTTTTAGTTACGCGGACACTCCCGTCCGTGCCGAATACTTTCCTTCTTCGCGCATCGAACTCCGGTCTATAATCCCGCTCGCTGGGAAGCTCTCGCTTCAGCCGCACGAAAAGGGCTCCCAGGTCGACGGTTAGTCGAGCCTGGGAGATCAGGGGGGAACTTCGATGAAACGCCATTCTGTATTCTTCGCAGCACTGATCGGATTCTTTGCCCTTCCGCTTTTGGCGCAGGCGCCCGCTCCGGCTCCAAGCACCGCCGATGCGATCCGTCAGACCTACAACATAGTCAAAAATAATCTCCTCAAAGCCGCCGACAAAATGCCCGACGACGCCTACGATTTCAAACCGACTCCCGAGCAGCGCAGCTTTGGCGGATGGATCGCTCACGTGGCCGACGCTCAGACCGCTGGCTGTTCGCGCGTCCTCGGCGCGCCGAAGACTCCTGGCGCCGGATCGAAAACGACCAAGGCTGATCTCGTCGCCGCGCTGAAAGATTCCTTCGACACCTGCGACGCCGCCTACGCCGGTCTCACGGACGCGAATTCGAGCGACACCGTGCAGAGCTTCCGCGGGCCTACAACACGCCTCGCCTCGCTCGCGGGCAACATGGCGCACGATAACGAATGCTACGGCGCCATTGCTGTCTATCTGCGCCTTAAGGGTATCGTCCCGCCCTCGAGCGAACCGCGCCGGTAACGCGGCCGTGTCGGCGGACTAACGCTAAACTTTGAGCCGATAGCGCCGATACGGCAGGAGTCCCTCATGGCTTCGCTCAAGCAGGACGCGCTCGACTATCACCGTACTGGTCGCAAGGGCAAACTGGAGGTCGTCCCGACCAAGCCGTGCCGCACGCAGGCGGACCTGAGCCTCGCCTACACGCCCGGCGTCGCAGAGCCTTGCCGCGAAATCGCCAAGTCGCCCGAGCTGAGTTTCGAGTACACCGCGCGCGGCAATTTGATCGCCGTGGTCTCCAACGGCACGCGCGTTCTGGGCCTCGGCAATATTGGGCCGCTCGCGGGCAAGCCCGTCATGGAAGGCAAAGCCGTGCTCTTCAAACGCTTTGGCGACGTGGACGTTTTCGATCTGGAAGTGAACTCCGAGAAGCCCGAAGACGTCATCAAATTCTGCCAGCTTCTCGAACCGACCGTCGGCGGCATCAATCTCGAAGACATCAAAACGCCGGATTGCTTCCTCATCGAAGAGACTCTGCGCAGCACCCTTTCAATTCCCGTGATGCATGATGATCAGCACGGAACTGCCATGGTCTCCGGAGCTGCATTGCTCGGCGCGCTCGAAATCGTGGGCAAGGAGATTGAAAAGGTGCGCGTGGTCTTCGTCGGCGCGGGAGCGGCGGGTCTTGCCGGTGCCGCGCACTATCTCCGCCTGGGCGTGCGGCCCGAGCGTTTGCTGATGGTGGACACCAAAGGCGTGATCTACGCGGGCCGCGCCGAGGGCATGACTCCGTACAAAGCGCGGTTCGCGCGAGAGACGAACCTGCGCACTTTGCCGGACGCATTGCGCGGAGCCGACGTGGTCGTGGGCCTCTCCGCGAAGGGCACGATCGCGCCGGACATGCTAAAGCTCATGGCGCCCCGCCCCATCGTGTTTGCGCTGGCCAATCCCGATCCGGAAATTACGCCGGAGGATGCGCGGACCGCTCGCATCGATCTCATCATAGCCACGGGGCGCTCCGACTATCCCAATCAGGTGAACAACGTCCTCGGGTTTCCGTTCGTATTCCGCGGGGCGCTGGATGTTCGCGCCAGGGCGGTCAACGAGGAAATGAAGCTCGCGGTCACGCACGCCTTGGCGGCCCTGGCGAAGGAGCCGGTGCCGGATTCGGTCTGTCAGGCCTACGGCGTGAAGAAAATCGAGTTCGGCCCCGACTACATCGTCCCCAAGCCCTTTGATCCGCGTGCGCTGGTCTGGGTGGCTTCGGCTGTCGCAAGAGCGGCGATGGACTCCGGCGTCGCGCGCCAGCCGGTCGATCTCGCCGAATACCGCAACCGCCTCGCGCAACTCTCAGAGCGTCTTGGGTCTCCCGGCTCGCCTCTGCGTCCGTGAGCACCCTCGCGTACATCATGTTGCGTCTGCGGAGTCCGGCTGCTTCGGTCTCCGCAGATAGACAAACCAATACACCAAACCCACCATCACCGAGCCGCCAAATATGTTCCCCAGCGTGACCGCCGCCAGATTTCGCAGCATTCCCATCCACGTAATCGTCGCATACGACGACGCCGAATCGTGGATCAGATTCCAGTAATCGGGCCGCGCGCACATCTTGATCAGATGACCTGCCGGAAGGAAGTACATGTTCGCGACGCTGTGTTCGAATCCGCAGGCCACGAATGCACTGATTGGAAAAAGGATCGAGAGAATCTTGTCGGTTGTCGTCCGCGCGCTGAAGCACAGCCACACGGCTAGGCAAACCAGCGCGTTGCACAGAATTCCCAGCGTCACTGCTTGAACAAACCCGAGGTTGCACTTCGTCTGCGCGATGCTAAGCGCGGTCTTGCCCACCGCTCCGGCGCCGAACGTATATTGCCTGCCCACGAAGACCAGCACCGCCGTCGCCACCGCACCGATGAAGTTCCCGATGTAAACGATCACCCAGCTTCGCAATAGCTGCCCGGTGGACACTCTGTTGCTCGCCCACGCCATCACGATCAGGTTGTTCCCGGTGAAAAGCTCAGCGCCAGAAACAACCATGAGAATTAGGCCCAGGCAGAAGGTCAGTCCTCCCAGCAGCCGGTTCACAGCGTAGGGAAGCGGCGAGGCCATGGCCACTGTGGCGAAGACCGCTCCGAGCGCGATGAATGCCCCCGCCAGAATCGCCAGCGCCAGCATCGTTGCCCAATCGAGCGACGCCTTCTTTGCGCCGACGCTCTCGGCCCGCTCCGCCATTTCCGGCGGCAACCACGCGTCAATCCGAATGTTCGTATCCATGAGCGATATGCCCTTGCAGCGACCGCCTTCAGGCGGGCATCCGGTTCTCGCGCCACAGGCACTCCTGCCTGCGCCTGATTTCGCAACCTGCTGTCTCGGACTCGATTCTCACGTCGGTCCGCGCTGCCACACGACAGCCGATACCCTCTCGAAACGCTATCACCCGGCGCTCACCCGCAATTCGCGCTCCATAGTGAGCTGTGTTCCACTTCGGCACCAGGGTAGGAATAGAGTCATCTGACATAAACGGATTCGTGTGACCCATCGCGCCAAAGGGCCCAAGTCGTACGATGGCCGACGATTCAGTCTGAGGGTGTAAACCTGAAGCCGGCTCCCGTTGCGTTGAACCTTCTTACTTATGAACTGAAGATGCTTTTGATTGAACTCCCGCTGGAATGCCTCGCTGTACTTCCAATCAGCTGGCCGCGGTGACCTATCACGGCACGAATCGCAATACTGAGCCTTGAACTTGGCGAAGGCGGAGTCCAGATCCCTTGCCTCCACGTGATAGTCGTGAAGTGCGCAGTGCACGACCTTGGAACCCGCCGTTTCGATGCCAAAAAGAGCCTTAATTTGAAGCGCGATCAGTCCCGTTGCACCCCTGCTTACCACTGCATGCTCACACGCCTTCAGGACGCGGGCGGGCTATTGCAATACGCGCGGCCCACTGCCGGGCTCGGACACCCGCACGAGACCGTGAGTCGTTTACACCAACAACTCCCTTGCATCGCCTTCCCCTCGTGCTAACGTAATTCGTGATGATGCGATATTCAGAGCTCAGACGTACTGACAGTTCGAACGCAACGGGTGCTATTCCGCGGCGATACCTGTCCTCTGGCCACACTTGCCCAGGGGCCAGTTCGGCGGTTTCAGGCCGGGCAAAGGAGGCGTTACGCCGTCTTGATTCGTGCGTTTCTACTCGACAATGCTGTCGAGTAGAAATCGGCGATTCGGCCAGAATCGCCGTCCCGAGCGACCAACGGGAGCCGAGGGACCTCCCTAACTACCGCGCCGCTTGCAAATCTACTCGACAATGCTGTCGAGTAGAAATCGCTGTAACTCATTCAAAACAAACGATCGGTGTCTCGGCTACTCGACAATGGATCGAGGGGGTCCGTGCACGCCATGGCTAAGCGACCGCGACCGATTGTGCTCACCGTCCTTGACGGCTGGGGCTACCGCGCTGAGACCAAAGGCAATGCCATCGCGCTCGCGTCCAAGCTGACGATGCGACAAGCATCGTCATCCCGAGCGACCAACGGGAGCCGAGGGACCTCTCTTGCCGCCGCGTGGGGGAATGATGAGTAAGCGACCGCGCCCCATCGTCCTCACCGTCCTCGACGGATGGGGCTACCGCGCCGAGACCAAGGGCAATGCCATCGCGCTCGCGCGCAAGCCCAATTACGATCGCCTACTCAAGGAATTTCCCAATACGCTGATTCACACGTCTGGGCCCTACGTCGGCCTCCCCGAAGGGCAGATGGGCAATAGCGAAGTCGGCCACCTCAACATGGGCGCCGGCCGCATCGTTCAAATGGACATCACGCGGGTCGATCAACTCATCCTCAGCGGCGGATTTTTCCGCCAGCCCCTGTTGCTCGAAGCGATGGAGCGCGGCCGCACGCGGCAGCTCCATCTCCTTGGCCTGCTCAGCGACGGCGGCGTTCACTCGCACATCGAGCATCTCTTTGCGCTGCTGCGCATGGCGCGCGAGAACAAAGTCGAAAAAGTCTTTGTCCACTGCTTCATGGACGGCCGCGACACTCCGCCCGAAAGCGGCATCGGCTATCTCCGTCGGCTCGAACAGAAAATGCGCGAGTTCGGCGTCGGGCAGATCGCCACCGTGATCGGCCGCTACTACGCGATGGACCGCGACAACCGCTGGGAGCGCGTCGAGAGAGCCTACCGCGCGATGGTTCACGGCGACGCCGAAGCAAAGTTCGCGGATCCAATCGCGGCGATTCGCGCGAGTTACGAAAAAGGCGTCACCGACGAATTCGTCGTCCCTGCCGTCATTACGACGCAGCCCGCACCTGGGAAACCCGCCGAGCCGCGCGGCCTGATTCGCGATGATGATGCCGTGATCTTCTACAATTTCCGCGCGGACCGCGCCCGGCAGATGACGAAGGCCCTGATGGAGCCTGACTTCAAGGGATTCACCGATGCCACCCGCCCGAGGAATCTCGTTTACGTCGCGATGACGCAATACGAGAAGACTTGGCCGTGGCTGCGCTACATCCTCGCGCCGGAAAAACTCGAGCACATTCTCGCCAACGTTTTTGCCGAGGTGCAATTCAAGAACTTGCGCTGCGCCGAGACGGAGAAATATGCGCACGTCACCTACTTTTTCAATGGTGGCGTGGAGAAGCCCTTCGCGGGCGAGGAACGCATCCTGGTCCCTTCGCCAAAAGTTCCCACGTACGATCTCAAGCCGGAAATGTCCGCCGCCGGCGTCGCCGACGCCGTGATTCACGCGATCGAAAAGGGCGATTTCGACGCCATCATCATGAACTTCGCCAATGCGGACATGGTCGGCCATTCCGGCAAACTCGAAGCCGCGATCAAGGCCGTCGAAACGGTGGATGAGTGCCTCGGCCGCATCTATCAGTCGCTTCGCCCGCGCGGCGGCGCATGGATCATCACCGCCGATCACGGCAACGCGGAAACCATGATCGATCCGGTCACCGGCGGGCCTCACACCTATCACACAACCAACCCGGTCCCGTTCATTCTGATCACCGAAGACGGACGAACGCATTTGCAGACGGGCGGCTCGCTTCGAGATGTCGCGCCCACTCTGCTCGGCGTCCTCGGCATTCCTGAGCCTCGCGAAATGACCGGTCGCGATTTGCGCACCAACCGTACATAGGAACCTCAACTTCGATAAGATGTTCGAGGGGGAATGTTATGGGCGTAGCTGCGCAGGAAGAACTCAACGTCTATGAGTCTGCTGAGGCGCGCTTCGAACTGGCAGCCGCGAGGCTGGGACTGGAGCACGGCCTCTATCAGTACATGAAGTATCCCGAAAGGGAGATCACGGTTTACATTCCGGTGTCGCTCGATACCGGCGAGATCGCCGTTTTCACAGGCTACCGCGTCCTGCACTCCACGGTTCGCGGGCCGGGCAAAGGCGGCATCCGCTTCGCGCCGAACGTCTCGCTCGATGAAGTGCGCGCGCTGGCCGCTTGGATGACGTGGAAGTGCGCGGTCGTCAACATTCCGTTCGGCGGCGCGAAGGGCGGAGTGATTTGCAATCCCGCGAATCTCTCGAAGTCGGAACTGGAGCGCGTCACTCGCCGCTACACGGCGTCTTTGCTTGACTGGTTCGGCCCCGAGCGCGACATCCCCGCGCCGGACATCGGCACCAACGACCAGATCATGGCCTGGGTGATGGACACGTACTCGATGCACGCTCGACAGGCTATGACAGCCGTCGTCACCGGCAAGCCTCTCGATCTCGGAGGGTCGCAGGGGCGCAAGGAAGCCACGGGCCGCGGCCTGATGATCTGCTGCAACAAAGCCACCGCGAAGCTCGGCATGAAGCGTGAGGGCTGCCGCGTGATCATTCAGGGATTTGGTAACGTCGGCTCGGAAGGCTCGCGATTGATGCATGAGGCCGGATACAAAATCGTCGGAGCTGCCGACATTCACGGCGGCCTTTACAACGAGAAAGGCCTCGATGTTCCGAAGCTTTACGACTGGGTTTACAGACAGCGGCAACCATTGCCGGAATTTCCCGGCGGCGGAGAGAAACTGAGCTCGCAGGAAGTCCTCTTCCGGCCGTGCGACATTCTCGTGCCTGCCGCCACCGAAAACCAGATTACCTCGCAGAACGCACATCGCGTCGATTGCAAGATTCTCTGCGAAGGAGCCAACGGCCCTACGACGTCTCATGCCGATCCAGTGATCGAGAAGAAGGGAATTTTCATCATCCCCGATATTCTCGGCAACGCCGGCGGCGTCACCGTCAGTTACCTCGAATGGGTGCAGGATCGCCAGGGCTTCTTCTGGCGCGAGAGGGAAGTGAACGAGCACTTGCAGGATGTGATGGAGCAGGCCTTTGATGATGTTGTCCGTTACGCCGAAACGCACCGTGTCAATAACCGCATTGCCGCCTACATCGTGGCCATCGATCGGGTCGCACGAGCCTTGAAATTGCGCGGCTTTTACGCGTAAACTACGCCGCCTCAGCAGCCGCGGAGGTGCCTGTGCAGCCGGACTCGATTTCCCACGGGGCGGTAAAGACCGAAGCGCAACATCGCAGCGATATTTGCACCGTCGGCCGTTGGATTCACGACCGCGGCTTCGTCGCGTCAACTGACGGCAACATCTCCGTCCGGCTCGGCGCCGACCGCATCCTCATGAGTCCCACCTGCATGAGCAAGGGCATGATGACGCCGGACGACCTGGTCATTATCGATTTCGAGGGCCGCAGGGTCGGTGGCACGCGGAAGCCGTCCTCGGAACTCGCCATGCATTTGCTGATCTACGGGCTGCGTCCCGATGTGAACGCGATTTGCCACGCGCATCCGCCGACTGCGACGGGCTTCGCCGCCGCGGGGAGCGCGCTCGACAAGCCGATCCTGTGCGAGCTGGTGATCGGGCTTGGCACGATTCCTGTGGCGCGCTACGGGACTCCGGGAACTTCGGAATTGACCGCGGCGCTCGAGCCGCTGGTGCGCGGCCACGAATCCATCCTGATGGGCAACCACGGCGTCGTCACGTACGGCCCGGATCTTCTGACCGCATTCCTGCGCATGGAAACCACCGAACATTTCGCGCGCGTGTCGCTTGTGACAGAACTTCTCGGCAAGCAGGTTCTGTTGTCAGGAGGGGACGTGGAGAAATTGGTGGCGGCGCGGGCCCGCTATGCCGCCGGCGCCCAGTCGGCCGTTCCGGTTCCGGCTGACGATCTCGCCACCGCGGCCGCTGGCGCCACCGAGCGTGTCACGCTCACCCGCAGCGAACTCGATGCATTGATCGACGAGGCCATCCGCCGCGACCGCTCCATACGCTGAAGCCCGGCGCGAGAAAGCAACGCCGGGCTCCGTGGTATTGCGTTCCGGTTTTGAGGCTACTGCGCGATGGAAACGTAGCGCATCTTGCCGCCGAAGTGAATCTCCGTCACCTTCTCGCCGATGGTCACGATGTTCGTGTAGCGCGCCTTGCTGGTTTCGTCCTTCCATTGAACGGGTGCTTCGGCGACCACCTTGCCGTTTTGCGCGAGCGTGACTTTCGTGTCGTCCGCGGTCACCGTGTACATTCCGGGCTTGATTTCTTTGCCGCCCAGAGAAACTGCGGTGAGAATATCCATTGTTGCGGACGTCGGCTTGGAGCCGTTTCCAGCAACGGCGCGCGCGGCCAGCGGCATCGCCAGCGCGAGCGCAACGAGAATTGGCGCGACTGCATTCACTCCACGGCGTGACATCTTTGTTTCCTCCTTGTTGCTTGAGTCGGATTCACCGCTTGCACGCCGTTAGACGTAAATCGGTTCGCGAGGAAAGCAAAATCGCGCACAGTCTCGAAGAAATTTATCAGAGAGAAATATTTCACTGTGTCAAACAAGCATCGACCAAATTGGACTGGCCGCAATTTGCTTGCGGGGAATCGCAAATTCGTGGAAGTGCATCGCATTGAGAAGTTCTTTGCAGGTCTTTCGGCCACCATGCGCGTATCAATTTGCGATTCGGTTCGCGAGTGCGATTTGCGCGCCATGGCGAATTCGCGCGGGAATATCCGAATTTTCGTATGCGAGCGTTCCATTCTGGCCGGGCATTCGCGTGCGCTGCCGCAGCGCGCTCGCGTTGACACCCTTGGCACCCTAACCGATAATCGCTGGACATGATTGGCTCGCTCCGCGGCAAGCTGATTGAAAAGCGTCCCAACCAGGTTCTCGTCGACGTGGGTGGCGTCGGATACCAGGTGCAGGTTCCGCTCTCGACGTTCGCGGTTCTTGGCCCGCTGCACGATGAAATCACGCTCCTGATTCACACGCACGTGCGCGAGGATCAACTCGCGCTTTACGGCTTTTTGACCGCGCGCGAAAAGCACTGCTTCGAGTTGCTGATTTCCGCGTCCGGTGTAGGCCCGTCGCTCGCGCTGAAGATTCTCTCGGGCATGGGCATCGAGGAACTCGTCCCCGCGATTCGCAAAGGCGACGTGGCGCAACTGGTGCTGATTCCGGGAGTCGGGAAGAAGACGGCGGAGCGCATCGTCCTCGAATTACGCGACAAGCTTGCCGCCGTGGAGGTCGAGGAGAAGGGAAAACCGGCCACGCGCTCGCAACTGGAATCCGACGTTGCTTCCGCGCTTGTGAACCTGGGCTACGATGGGCGCGCGGCCGAACGCGCGATCGAAAAGGCTCGCGCGGCCGCCGGCGCAGACTTCGAAAAACTCCTGCGCGCGTCGCTGCAGATTTTGAGCGGTGCAAGCGCGCAGCAGGCAGCCCGAGCGGCGCACGCGGAATGATTAGCGGGAGCAAGCGGCCGTACGAGGCATAGATGCCAGAAGCACGACGCATGAAGGAAGGCGGGAACCGTATCGTCTCCGGGCGGGCGTTTGACGAAGACGCGCGCATCGAGGCGAGCGTCCGCCCGGCGAGCTTCAGCGGCTACATCGGCCAGGACCGCGTGAAGGAGAATCTGCAGATCGCGGTGGAGGCGGCGCGGGCGCGCGGCGAGGCGCTCGACCACGTCCTGCTGTACGGCCCGCCGGGCCTCGGCAAGACCACGCTCGCGCAGATTCTTGCCAACGAAATGGGCTCGGCGATCAAGATCAGCTCTGGGCCGCTGCTCGAGCGGAAAGGCGACCTCACGGCGGTGCTCACCGCGCTCGATCCGAGGGACTTTTTCTTCCTGGACGAGATTCATCGGCTGATGCCCGCACTCGAAGAAATCCTCTATCCGGCGATGGAGGATTTTCGCGTGGACCTGATCATAGGACAGGGACCGGGAGCGCGGGTGCATCCCTATCAACTGAATCAGTTCACGCTGATTGGCGCGACCACACGCGCGGGTCTGATCATGGCGCCGCTGCGGTCGCGGTTCGGGATCGTGCACCGGCTCGAGTTCTACACGCCAGACGATCTGGAAAAAATCATTACGCGCTCGGCGAAGATTCTCGGCATCACGATCGACAAAGATGGCGCGGGCGAGATCGCGCGGCGGAGCCGTGGGACTCCGCGCGTGGCGAACCGGCTGCTGCGGCGCGTCCGCGACTACGCCGAAGTGCGCGCGAAGGGGCACATCGCGCTCGGCGTCGCACGCGATGCGCTGGCGATGCTCGGCGTAGACGAGCACGGCCTCGACGATACCGACCGCAATCTGCTGCTGACGATCATCCAGAAGTATTCCGGCGGGCCGGTGGGACTCAACACGATTGCCGCTTCGCTCAGCGAAGAGGAAGACGCCATCGAGGAAATCTACGAGCCGTACCTGATGCAACTTGGTTTGCTCGACCGCACGCAGCGCGGCCGCGTCGCCACCGCTCTCGCGTACAAGCATTTCGGCCTGCCCGAGCCCGGTCGCTCCACTCCGCCTAAGGACGGCCAGTCCGGCCTCTTCTCGTAGCGTTTTCGCAGCTTCAGCGACACTTCAATTCGAATCGCAGCGTCACTTCCGCGGGCTTTCCCGATAGGCCCGCAGGATCGAATTGCCACGCTTTGACGGCTTCGACGGCGGAGAGTGCAAGAATCGGATGACCCGAAATAGTCTCTACACTTTTCACGGCACCCGTTTGCGGGTCTGCGATGACTCTAAGACGCACGTCACCGTATACATTTGCCACCTGCGCGACGCGTGAAATCCTTGGTGCCACGTACTTGGTGAGGTGCAACGAAGATGCGTCGAGCAGGGTCACGACAGCCGGGTCGTATGGTTGTGGCAGGCCACCGTAGTCCCTCAATTGCCAAGCCAAGTAGTTGTTGCAATCTTGGTCCCCGCATTTGCTGCCAGCGTAGGCGGTCTGGTATTTGCCGGACTTTAGATCAGGCAGGAGTTTTGTGCCGAGATCTTCCATCGATTTTTCCTGCTCGGGTGTAAGCGAGTTGAAAGAAAAGCTCTTTCCGAAAGCCTTCTCAAAGACATGATAGTTCGTGTCCCACAGGTCTGAGACTTCGGGATTCGATTGCCTTAGAGCCTCCTCATCCACTTCGACAGGATAGGGAAAGTCGAACTCGCGTTCCCTGGCCCCGCACTTCGCCACTATTGTTTCAGTCGCCGAGTCCGAGGGGTCCCCGCCGTACTTTGGGGCCGCGGCCTTGAGCGCGGCGTCAACGCTTTCGGATGTAAACGCGCAGAGGTCTCGTCCCGCGATTTTCCGGACAGATGTATGCGGGAACACACGTTCCGTCGCCCGTACGATTAAGCCGGGACAGAAGTCGTTAAGTTGGGAAATGCGAATCACGCGAACATCCTTTCCCTGCGGAGCAACGTCGAGAATCTGGTCAGACCAACCCGGAAGGTAGTCCGAAAAGTAGAACCTCGCGACATAAAAGGACTGAAGCGTGTCTTCACGGTGGGAACTCGCACTTGCCCGTTCAAACCAGAAGGCTCCGAAGCCGAGCAGAACAATGGCAACCAGCAGGCGATTCCGATGCATACTCGATCATTCGCAGTACCAATCGATTTATTTACTGCCCCATTATAACGGCCTTGAAGCGGCGAGAGGCACGCTTCGCCGCTGCTTTACCTCAACGGCAACATCGGCTTCGCCGCAAGTGAGTTCCCGCTCGACACTGGCAGTCCGAAATTTCGCACAGGTTCGTGATTGTATTGCAATTGCGCGCGATTAACTTTTTACGCTGGGGCCGTTTCAGACTCCGGCCAAACCGCGGTGACCAGCAAGCCCACGGCGATGCCGACCGAGATTTCGATGAAGCGGTGAATGGCGACGATCCAGGCGGGCGCGGTGCGCGCGATCATCATCACGACAATCAGTGTGATGCCGGCGTAGCGGTACGCACCTCGGCCGACTCCCAGAAACGCGCAGAGCACTCCCATCGCGAATACGCCCGCGCCAAATGCAGCTAAACTTTGGTCCATATAGGTTGAAAGCAGCGCACCGGTCGCCGCGCCAAAGGCGGTTCCAATCAGGCGCTCCTTCGATATCGTCCAAGCGGCGCCCAGCGTTGACTGCATCACGATGATCGTCGCGATGCCAGCCCAGTACGCTTCCGGCAAGCGAAACAACCTTGCAAACAGCATCGACGCCACAGTTGCGACGGTCGTTCGCGCGGCATCTACCAGATCCTTTTGGTCCAGGTGCAGCCACTCCCGCCTTTTCGCGTCCGCCACAGTCGCCTCCCACGCGCCACGATTCCGCTCGTTTTGCGAAGTGAACTATCACCTGTTGCGCGCCATTCGACAAGTCCGCTGGCGGGCGTGCTAGACTCCGGCGGATCAGGATTTCGAACGCGAATGCCGCGATGCGAATCCAACGCCGCCGTGGCGCCGCGGAGGCGTGGGCATCATGAGGAGACGAGCATGAGATTCATGCGCACGATTGGCTATCTGGCATTGTTTATGGCGGTCCTTTCGGCGACGCCGGCAAAAGCAGCTTCTGCCAGACAAGCCGGTGAGGGCGACTGTGGGTCCATCAAGACTTCGATGGGGGAGGCAAAGTTCAGCGGCCAAATTTCCCGATCGTCTGCGGCTAATTCGTTTGAGGTGACGGCGGGGAAAGAGAGCGCGGCAGTGGACTATGACCCCTCGGTGCTGGTCTGCGAGGACGGGCGGCCCGTCTCGACGAACGCGCTCGTGGCGGGCGCGACCGTAGTCGTGTACGGGACGGTGAAGCGCGAGGGCAATGCGTTCCGCATGACAGCGACGAAGATCGTAGTGGCCGGACCGCCTCAGGAAAGCCCGCGCGCGAGCGTACCGGGCGACGCCATGACCGGCGTGAGCTCCACGAGCAAGGCGGGGATCGAACAGAAGGGACGCCAAGTGCCGGGCGCGATTTCATGCAATTCGCTCGAGTTCGGAGTCAGTGTGAAGGATGTAGCCACGAGCCGCGCGTCGGGCAGGTCGCCGGTCACGGGCATTACCTGCCGAATGCCTGCGAATCAAACGGCGATGGAGTTGACGGAAAACGCTCTGAGCGGGAAGAGAATGGGGGACGTCACGCTCAATTCCCAGAACTTGCTCGTTGCCACGCTGACGAATGCGGGGCTTGCCAGCGTCGTCTTCACGGCGGAAGGCGGGGCGCAAGTGGTGGACGTGACTTTCGACTACGAGCGCGCCGAAGTAGAGCACGTGCCGAGCGGGATGCGAGTGACGTTCTAGCGCACCGACATGCGCAGGCTCGCGACGCGTGAACGTGTCCGGGATTCGAGAATCGTCTTCCGCCGATGAAGACTGTCTATTTGTCTCTGGGATCGAACATGGGAGATCGCGCGCGGAACATCGCGCGGGCGATCGAGGAGCTTGCGGCGCGCGGCGTGCGCGTGACGCGGCAGTCGTCGCTTTACGAGACGGAGCCGATGGACGTGCGCGGCGGCTGGTTTCTGAACTGCGTGGTCGAAGCTGAGACGGATATGATGCCGCGGCAGTTGATGAACGCGCTGCTTGCGATCGAACGCTCGCTAGGCCGGCGGCGCGAGCCCCGATCGGACGGACTCAAAGAGTCGCGCACGATCGATATCGACATATTGCTCTTCGGTGCGAGCGTGGTGCGCGCGCCGGAGCTGGAGATTCCGCACCCGCGAATCGCGGAGAGGCGATTCGTGCTCGTCCCGTTCGCTGAGATCGCCGGCGGCGTACAGCATCCTGTCTTCAAGAAAACGATCTCAGAGCTTCTCGCTGGCACGCCCGACCGAAGCCAGGTACGAAAATTTGCCCCAGAACGCAGCTGCTAGCGAACCATCGGGCTGCGGTCGTCGCCGTGCAGCACGCGAAGATAGTGCAGCGTGAGCGGCTTGGGCGCGAGCGCCGCCAGTTGAATCTCCGACAGCTGGCCGACAGACTGCTTGCGCCATTCGTACACACCCGGTTCGGATTCCTGCTCGATGTGTCCCGTGATCGGCCGCAGGAAATCGCGAGCGTCGTCGAGCGAGGCCGTTTCACGCACGGCGGGGCGCGTCATCGCCTCGACAACGTAGCTGCGCAGCAGCTTTGGCCAATAGGCATCGAAGAGCGCGGATGAGGCGAAGATGTCGCTCCATGCGACTTCATCGCCAAAGGCTGCGACGACGCCGACAACATGCTCGCCCTTGAGACCAGACGTGGCGCGATCAAAGCGACGCCTGAGCTCTTCGGTGACGCTCTCAACCGACGCACCGATGGGCGAAGATTTGTAGATTCGTTGATAAGACTGGGTGCCCGCCGCGGCAATCGCGCCAGAAAGCGCTTGGGGAGAGATCGGGGCTTGGGCTGCCTCTACGGTCACAGACTGTGACGCGCTGCCGACGGCTGAGCCATTTCCGCTGCCTACTGATTGGGCTTCACCACGCACCGCGGCCCAGACTTGCGTTTGATCTTGCGCGACCGCGGCTTTTTCCCGGACGCTCGGGTGAACCATAAGATTCGCGGCAGAGAACTGGTCGGACGCGCCCGTCCAGCGGCCGTGCTCGACGCAGAAGACATCGAGAGGCAGCGGCGCAGCGCCGATGGGCACGATGCGGTCTTTGCCGATGATGCGGTCCTGCTTGCCGCCGGAAACGACTTCGCCGGCCAGCAACAGAAGCGGCCGCTTGCCGCGGTTGACGAGAACGAGCTGATTGACTTGCGGGCCGGTCGAGAAACCCGGCGGCACGCGTCCATCGCGCGTCCGCCGGAGATAGTCACCTTGCTCGGAGACGACTGCATCGCCGCTCGAGAGGGCTTCGTCGAGCGTCGCGAAGTCGCTTGTGTCCGCATCCCGAAATGACACCACGGGAAAGATCGTCAGATTTTGATAGGTAATCGGTGCGATCAAGCGCCAGCCAGAGGGGTTTTCTTCCGGCCCTGCGCCGGACGCAGCAACGGTGCGTTCAACTCTCGTCGCAGGCAAGGTCGCCGACAGGACGATTAAGACCGCCGCAATAAAAACCGGAAGCGCGACTTTCAAGTGTTGTTGCATGGATCCTCCTCGCAGCCCGCGGGTGTTGAAGACAGACTTGCGCGGGCTTCACAGATCAGAACGAGGCGATTGGGATTCCTTGCAGACTATTTTGGGGAGGATTTTGAGAAAAGGATGTTTAGGAGAGATCCCTCGACTCCCGGTGGTCGCTCGGGATGACAATCCTAGTCGGATTGTCAGAGATGTTCGCGGTCTTTGAGCGCCTTGGCGCGCTTCTTGCGGTCCTCTTCCTCCTGGCGCTCGAACTCGACCATCTCTTCCTCGGTCATCTGATAGTCCTCGCGGGAGGCGAACATCGTGCTGCGGCGCGAATCGCGCGAGAAGCGACTGTCGCGGCGCCGGCGCTTGACTGAGGTGAAGCCACCGATACTGCGGATGGGCTGGGCAATCGCGCCAGCCTCGACCAGAAGCTCGCTGACCCTTTCAAGGAAATCGTTGAGGTGGTAGGGCTTGAGCGAGTAGGGCAGGCCTTCGCGTTCGAGGAGCGGCTGAACACGTTGTGCGACGCCTGCGGGGACTAGGAAGAGCGCGCGGAAACCCTTGCTTGCGGATCCGCCATCGGCCTGCGGCGCAGCGGCGTCGGACTGCGACAGCTCCTTCAGGATCGCAAAGAAAGGCCCGCGGACGTCGGTGAGGGTGATGTTGACGATCGCCAGGCTCCAGTTGCCGCTGGCAAGTTCCGCCAGGGCATGGGAGTCGCGGTGGACGATGCGGACGCGCCAGCCTTCTGAATCGAGGATGTTCTTGAGGGCGCGCTCGCTGGCGATATCGTCGTCCACAATGAGGATTCCGATTTCGGCCACAGCTGGGCCCCCCCCAGAGCGCCCAATCAGTATATCGGCTCGCCAGCGGTGCCATCAGAGCGTTTCGCGCGGGTTTCCAGGCGCGATCTTGTACGCCGGAACAGGCAAAACAAAAGCGAAACTTTCTTCTTGACAGAGCGAAGAAAAGGCGAATATATTGCGCAGGTGCGGCGAGGCTGCCAATGGCCACTTCTCCCATTCTTCAACCGAGACCGGCGACGCTTCGGCGGCGTCCGGCTCGGGCGAAGCAAACCAGTCTCACCTTATTTCCCCATGCCGCTCGCCACGGCAATTGTGAGTCCGCCAACGGTGCTTCCGCGCCCCCTCCGGCACCTGCCCGGAGTGAGAAGCCCGCTACGGAACTGGTCGGCATTGCGCGCCTCGCCGCATCCTCCCCTCGCGCCGAAGCCAAGCGCGGGACGCAGTATTTCCTTCTTCCCGTCAAATCGATCCTGAACGAATGTCATTCCGAGCGTGTCCCTTTCCGCTGGACTGTGAACCCATATCGCGGCTGCGAGTTTGGCTGCAAATACTGCTACGCGCGCTACACGCACGAGTACATGGAGATCGACGGCGGCGACTTCGAGTCCAAGATTTACGTGAAACAGAATGCCGGGCCGCTTACTGAGCGGGATCTTTCCGTCGAACCCATTTGGGGCGAACACATTGCCATCGGGACAGCCACTGATCCCTACCAGCCGGCTGAGTGGGAGTTCGGCGCGACGCGAGCGATTCTGGAAAAGATGGCAGAGCGCGAGGGCTTGAGTCTTTCGATCACGACGAAATCCAATCAAGTGGTGCGCGATATCGACTTGCTGCGCCGAATTTCGGAGCGCTCGTCGATCTCGATTCACGTCACCGTCACAACGCTGCGGACGCGCCTGGCACGCCTGCTCGAACCCCGCGCGCCACGCCCGGATCTGCGGCTTGAGGCGGTGCGAAAGCTGCGAGAGGCGGGCATTCAAGTGGGTGTAAACATGATGCCGATCCTACCTGGCCTAACCGACCGTGAAGAAGACCTCGACGCGCTCGTGCGCGCCGCGCGTGATGCGGGAGCAGAGTGGCTGGCTGCGAATGTGGTCTTTCTGAAAACGACGTCGTGGAAGTCACTCATGGCGTTTCTCGATCCGAAGTTTCCCAAACTCGCGCGCCGCTATCGCGAATGGTTCAGCAGTCATGGAGACGCACCAGAAAAGTATCGCGTGGAAATCAAAGAGCGAATTGCGCGGCTAAGGCACAAGTACGGAATTGCATCGCGCCCGGTGACCGTAGAGGCAGCGCGGTCGTGGCGTTCGCCGCAAATGCAGCTCGATCTCGGAGATGGAGGAAATCCGTGCCAACCACAAGAATGCGCCGTAGGAAGCGTGTCACCCGAAGGACTGCTGGTATACAAGACGCTGTAGCCGCCACGCCACCGACCGAAATCAAGCCGCCACGCGGAGTGAAGTTGAAGACCGTTTCGAATTTCACGTTGATCTTTGCGCTGGTATGTTTGGCGGCTTTTGCAGCGGGACGCCCGCCTGTCTCCGCAGCAGGGTCTGCCGCTACCGACAAGGAGTTTGCCATGTTTCTCGGATTGAGAACGGCCACATATCAGGTGAAAGACATAGCGAAGGCCAAAGCCTGGTACGCGAATGTGCTGGGAATCAAGCCGTACTTCGATCAGCCTTTCTACGTCGGGTTTGACGTCGGCGGATACGAGCTGGGACTTGTGCCCGCCCAAGAGGCCGAGCCAAAACGGCCCGCCGCCGGCATCGCATATTGGGGAGTCGCAGACGCAAACGCAGCGTACAAGCGCTTGCTGGAACTCGGAGCGACACCGCAAGAACCGATCCAAGACGTGGGTGAGGGCATCTTGATCGGAGCGGTGTACGATCCCTTCGGCAACGTGCTTGGCGTGATTCAGAACCCGAACTTCAAGGCGCGTGGAAACTGACGCCTCATGCTTACGGAATGATGATGCGCGAGGGTTCCTTCATTTCCTCTGCGGGCAGCGGAAAGCGTTCGCGCAGGAAGCCGAGAAACGCGCGCGATCGGGGGCGGCCGTTGCTTTCCTGCTTGGCGACGCGCAACAGAAAGACCAGCAACTGGAAAACATCGGACTCGCGCAGCACGGGAAGTCCGGCACGGGCAGCTTCACTTTTTTGAAATTCCTGCAGGAACTGCACTATCTCGCCGTAAAGAGCGCGCGGGAGCGGCGCGTCCGGCGGCCGCTCGTAGTAGATGCCGGTGCCAAGAGTCCGGTAGGTCTCGGCAAGCGCCTCAATTGCGGCGGCCGCGGTTGTGTCGGTCAACTCCTTGTTCCGAAGCTGAAAGCGCAATATGACACTCGCGAGGCCGGCGATTACGGCCCACCGCTCGTAGACGAAATCCGGCCGCACTTGCACGTCGCGATAGGGCAGTTGGTCAGGCGAGAGGGATTTGCGATGCTCGGCCTCGTAGCGATGCGCGTTGAGCAGGTGCGGACAATCCGCCGGGCAATCGATTGTTACTTCGCGCTCGCGTCCGCAGCAGACCGCGCAGATCTTTTCACCTTTGGCTGGACAGAAGCGTTTCGGCGGACGCTTCTCGCAAATCGAGCAGCTCATTCCCTCTCCTGACAGGCTGAAGCTTCGTTCTATTCTTTTCTCTACTGAAACATATTCGCCCTCGAAATCGCCACGCAACTGATTCCAACGAAAAAGTTCGCAGAAGAGCGGGGAATCTAACGCGCAACATCCACGGCGCTGCGAGAAGCGACCGGGCGCTTTTCGAGCGCGGCGACTTGCTGCAGGATGGTCTCGATGACGTACTCATCGCCGTATTTGGAATTGATCATCAGATTGTAAAGCGGGCGATAGGGCCATTCTTTGCCGAAATAGTAGTGGATGAACTCGCCGCGTTCGCGGTCAACCTCCTGGATGAGACGGAGTGCCTCCTTTTCGGACTGGCCGATGGACTTAAGGCGGCGAATCTTTTCGTCTGTGGGCGCATAGACAAATACGTGAAACGCGTCGGGCCGATTTCGAAGAAAGTATTGAGCGCCGCGTCCGACGATCACGCAGTTTCCCCGCTCGGCAAGTTCCTTGACCACGTTCTCGAGCATGGCAACCATATGGTCGGTATTGAAACGCGACGAGTCGCCCAGTGGCAGGGCGCGTTCGTAACTGCCCCGGGCGTATGCCCGGAAGAGGCGATTCAACAGAGAGGAATGCACGCGCTCGTCGCAGCGAGCTGCCGTCTTCTGGTCGATGTTCGCGCGGCGGGCGATCTCGGCCGAGATTTCGTGGTCCCAGAGCTTCCAGCCGAGATGCTCGGCGAGACGCTGCGCGATCACGGCGCCGCCACTGCCGTATTCGCGTTCGACGGTGACTACCCGGATCTGCATAGGCCGGCCCGGCGGTAGTGTACTGCGATCAAGCCAACCAGCCTCATGTTTTTGCGCGCCAACTGCCGAGTCGGTCGCGCCACGCAAACATCAGAGCGTCGCGCAGCGGGACCGCGCGTCTACCTGTTGAAGAAGACTTTGGGCTCGACCGACATTCCCAGGCGCAGAGAATGGTCGGCGTTTTCTCCCGATTCAAGCACGATCTTGACGGGCACTCTCTGCACGACCTTCACGTAGTTTCCGGTGGCGTTCTCCGGAGGCAAAAGACTCAATCGCGCGCCGCTCGATCCCGCGATGCTGTCCACGTGACCCTTGTACACGCGGCCATTGACGTCCGCCTTGATTTCGACGGGCTGGCCCGGTTTCATCTTCTTCAGTTGCGTTTCCTTGAAGTTTGCGGTGACCCAGACATCTTCGAGGGGAACAATACTGAGCAATTGTTGGCCTGGTTGGACGTTCATGCCGACTTCGACGTTCTTGGTCACCACGCCGTTCACGGGCGCGACGATCTTCGTGTACGAAAGATTCAGCTCCGCCTGCTCCAGCGCCGCCTGCTTTTGCTGCCCGACGGCGGCAGCGGCAAGCGCGCGCGCGCGGATAGAGGCAACCTGTTGAGGCCCGGTTTGCGAGTAAGTCCAGTTCGCTTGTGCCTGCGCGAGCCGGGCCTTGGCCTGTGTTACTTGTTGCACAGCGGCTGATACGTTCGCCTTGGCGGCAGCCACGTTCGCAGTGGACGCCGTCGCCGTAGCGACGGCCTGGTCGTAGGTCTGCTGCGAGACTTCCAGTTTCTCCACGAGCTGTTTGTAGCGCACCAGATCATCTTGCGCCTTCACGTCATTTGCCTGCGCTTGGGCAAGCTGTGCCTTCGCGGCGTCGAGCTGCTGTTGCGCCACGTCGATGCCCGCGTTGGCGTTCGCAACATCGGCCTCGGAAGTGGAAATCTGGCTGGTGGTGTTAACGGACGTGACGGGAACGTCGATGCCGAGAGACCGAGCCGTGGCCTCGGCATTGGCGGCCTCCGCGCGCGCCTGATCGGCTGCAACTTGATAGTCGCGCGGATCGACCTCGACCAGCACGTCGCCTGCGTGGACGTATTGGTTGTCATCCACGTTGACTTTCAACACGTACCCCGAGATTCGTGCGCTGATCGGCATCAGATGACCATCCACCTGGGCGTCGTCCGTAGATTCATAGCTCGAAAAATAGCGCCAGGCGAAAAATCCGCCGACGAGCAGGATGATAGCGGCGCCGACCAGGAATATCCGCGCGCGCGGCCGCTGCCGGAAGAATTCGGAAGCATGAGAAGGGGGCGGCTCCGCCGAGTGGGTTTCGGCGCGCGCCACCGGGGACGCGGCATCTTCCACAGGAGCGCTTGGCGCGGTTTCGACGTCGGTTCTCTGTGCCATGGCTTATTTTCCTTTGAGGTAATCTTTGATGCCCTCTTCGGCGACGCCAAGAGCGCGGGCGAGAGAGATTTTTGCGTAGTTGTCCTGATAGAGGCTGGAGATGTAGCTTTCGTGGGCGCTGGCGACGGCTTCCTGCGCCTGCACGACTTCGACTGTATCCGTGACTCCCGCTCGGAAGCGATCCTCAGACTGCGCGAGGGTCTGATCGGCGAGCTCGATGTTGCTCTGCGAAACGGCGACTTGCTCTTCGGCGGATTGCACGTTGAGCAGGGCCGTGCGGACATCCTCATCAATTTGCGCACGGAGGTTCTCGGCTCGCTCGCGGCTTTGCTTGAGGCGAGCGTCTGCTTCGACGATGTCGCCATGGACTCTCCCCCCCTGAAAAATGGGGATCGTCAGCGTCCCGCGAACGTCGAACACGCCGCGCGTTGAGGGGTTTGGGTACGTGCCGGCCAGACCATAGTCCGCGCTGAAGTCCAGCGTTGGCAGGTAGCCTGCCTCAGCGGCTTTGTGGGCATACTCGGCCGAGCGGACATCGGCGAGCGCCGCTTGGTAGTCGGATCGCGAATCGTAGGCGCGCTTGAGCGCCTCCCCGACGGCCATCCCGGCGAAGGGTTGGTAGGGTGATTTGTCTACGAGTTCGTATTCCTGTCCGGGCGCGAGGCCAATGACGCGCGCCAGTGCGAGCTTCTGAATTGCAAAGCTATTCTTCGCCTGAATCAACTGCTGCTGCCGCGATTTCAGCTCGACCTGAGCGCGGAGCGCATCGATTGCGGGCGAAGTGCCGGCATGAACCTGGTCTGTCGCCTGATTGAACAGCGTCTGAGCGGTTTTCACCTGCGCCTCGGCGGTTTCGATGCGCGCCTCGTCCGCAACCGCCTGTAGATAGGTGTAACCGACCGCGAGGACGACCAGGTCGCGAGCATCTTTGTAGGTGGATTGCGCGGACTTTTCATTTTGCGTCGCCGCCCGCGAATTGTTGATCGCCTTCCAATTCAAAACGGACTGCGTGAGGTTCGCACGTGAATCGAAATACTGAAACGGCCCGACGACAGTCGGAATCGTGATGCCGGTGCTCGCTGGGAACTTGAAGGTGAAGCCGAATTCTGCGAGGTCAACTTTGGAATCCTGGATATAGGTCGAAGTGGTCACGTTCGGAAGTAGCGCGCTCAACTGCTTCCACCGCTCGCCCTGCGCCGCGCGGACATCCTCGCTGGCGAGGAGCGCACCGAGATTCTGTTTCAATCCGCGTGCGATCGCATCCTGCAGCGAAAGTTGCAGAACTCCGGGCACGAGCTTGTCCGGCACGCTTCCAGCGTAGGCTCCTTGAGCGGCAGGAGGCAGTGTGTTGACGCCGCCTGACGATGGGCCTGCCGCCTGGGCGTACGCAAAATCCTTTCCAAGCAGCGTGATACCTGCCAAGAGTGCCAACGACATGGCTACAGATCGCCCTGTCACGAAGCCGCCTCCCACTGTTGGTCCTACGCTGGATGAGCGAGCGGTCACGCAGGACTCAGTGCTGCCACACCCGCCTGCCGCGAGCATTTCGGCACAATCCATCGTCATCCCCTCTGACGGCCTTTCGCTGACCTTGGCTTTTCATCGGCGCGGAGGTTGGCAAAGAAGAGGTCCCACACCTGTTCCGCCGTTTTACGCAGCGACGAATCGGGATTCAGGGCCCATGCAAGGATCACGCCAAGCAGGACGATTTGTGTCAACCGGGCCAATTCCTCGGGAGGCTGATCGCGCCGGACCTCGCCGCGCACCTGCGCGCGTTCGAAGATTTCGGTCAGCAGATGACGGCCCGTCGAAAGCCGCTTGCGCAGCTCGGCTCGCACCGGCTCGCAGGACGCATGCGCGGCATAAATCGCGCGAAGCAGTGCCGCACTCTCGGCCGATTGGCCTGCAAGGTCAGTCGCCAGATCTTTCAGCACCGGCAAGACAGGGCCTGTTTGGGAGCGTTCGTGCGCTTGCTGAATCACGGCGAGGCGCTCGGCGCCGAGCGTCGCGAGCACGTGTTCCTTCGTTGGAAAGTAATTGAAGAATGTTCCCTTGCCGACGTCGGCGGCCTCGGTGATGTCTTCGACCGTGGTTTCGAGGAAGCCTCGCTCCGCGAAGATCCGAAGCGCGGCGCGAAATAGCCGCTCTCGAATTTCGGCGCGCCGGCGCTCGCGCCGGCCGGCGTGCGACGGTCTCGTGCGACGGGTAACTGCGATGGGCGATGCCATAAGCGGTTCTCCGTGACCCACAACCACACATGACTATAAGTCAGTTTTCATGACCAGTCAACGAGAGCCAAGCTACTGACAGCGAGTGGAGAAACGATGTCGAAGGCGGACCCGCGCTAAGGCGCTTGTTCCTCGGCGCGGGCACCGCCCAAGGCGTTACTTGGACAGGTTCTTGGGGCTGTGCTGGTTGAGCTGCGCGGTCAGATTTCGCGCTGCCGCGGGAACCGGCACGGCGCCGTGGAGGACGATGTCCTTCGAGGAAATCTTCTTGCCGTAGACGCGTTCGTTCGCGTCGTCATCCGGACGCAGCGTGGAGCCTTCGAGAGATATGCCGGCGAACAGACCTCGCGCGCGGGAATAGCTCAGCACTTCGGCGCGCATCGCCACGTCTGTGGCCGCCTCGGTGTCGCGGCCTTTGGGCCCCGCCGCGGCGGAGGCATCGGCGCCGAGCTTGACCTTGCTGCTGAGAATCGAGTTCGCCCCGCCCTCGTTCATCACCAGCAGGACAAAGTCGGTGGCCTCGCCTCCAAGCTGGAACCCGAAGCTGCCGCCTTCGAGCGCCATCATCGTCGGCGCTCCCCAGGGACCTTGGAAGTTATCGCCGCTGCGGCAGGTCATTGCGCCGCGTCCATAGCTGCCGCCGACGATGAAGGCGGCCTTAATCACAGAGGGGATGACAATCACGCAATCAGCCTTGTCGATCAGGCTCTGCGGGATGTCGTCGGGGATGTTCAGGATTTCCTTAAGTACCTGTCCCGCATTGCGCAGGCGATCGTCATCCTTTTCCTTGTTGTCGCCCCGCGCCGCCATGGGAAGGGAAAGAGATGCCAAGCCAACCAAAACTACCGCAAGCATCAAAGAGAGTATTTTATTTGTCATGAGTGCTTCCTCCGGAGGCTGGGAGTCCATGATACGTGTTCCGGACGGCGTGGTGCAACACAAGCGGAATCCGAAAGATTGCTTCGCTGCGGTTGCCCTATAATTGGCGGGTTGGAGCCAAAACGCACAGATCCGCGTCTCTATTTCCGAAGCGCTCGCCATTTGTTCGAGTTGGCCGTGGTGCTGTGGGCGTCCGTTGCCTTCGTGCTGGCGCCGAGGGTTTCTGCCCAAAGCGTACCGGTGAGGAAACAGCCGGCAGCAGTTCTAACGAGCAAGAAAGCGCGGCCGGATGCAGCGCGATTTCGCGCGCGCGTCGATGCGGTGCTGCGAGAGGACCGCGCTCAGCGGGCGTACTGGGGAATTCTCGTTAGCGACCGTGACACCGGCGATACGCTCTACGATTTAAATTCCGATCATTTCTTCACTCCAGCGTCCAACGCGAAAATCTTCACGACGGCACTTGCGCTTGCCGAGCTGGGACCGGACTACCGATTTCACACGACACTTGAATCGAAAGCTGTCATTGGGAGCGACGGACGCCTTGCAGGCGATTTGGTGCTGGTGGGCCGAGGAGATCCGGACCTTTCGAATCGCACATTCCCGTATGCGGGGTTGCCCGAACATGAAGGGCCCGTCGAGAAAGTTCTGGCCGAGATGGCGGACGCTGCAGTCGCGAATGGGCTGCGAGAGGTTGACGGCGACATCGTTGCGGACGATAGCTATTTCCCCTACGATCCGTATCCGGCGGATTGGACCGTCGGCGATCTTTTCTTCCGGTTTGGCGCGCCGGTGAGCGCCATCGCTTTCAACGACAACACAGTCTCGGTGGAAGTCCAGCCTGCGTCGCGCGTCGGCGAGCCGGCCGTGATTCTTGCGCAGCCTGCCGCGGCGCTCGACACATTCGGTCACGAGATCATCACGGGCCCTGCGGGCACCGAGCCCGATCCCGCCGTCGTTCGCCAGCCTGGCACGAATTTCCTCTTGCTGCGCGGCGCGGTCCCGCTGGGTCATGCGCCGATGCAAGTCGAACTCGCGATGACGGCGCCCGGTGAAACGGCGGCCTTGGCTCTCAAGCAGGTTCTGGAGGCCCGTGGTGTACGAGTGACCGGAGGGATTCGCGTAGTGCACGCGCCCCCTCCAGAAACCACGGCCTCGGGTGAACCGATTCTTTCGCACGTTTCCGAGGAGCCCGACCCGAAAGGCAACGTTCTTGTGGAGCACGTCTCACCCCCGCTGCTCGAGAGCGTGCGCGTCACAAATAAGGTGAGCCACAATTTGCACGCGGAACTGTTTCTTCGGACGGTGGGGCGCGAGAGATTGGGTCTAGGATCGACCGCCGCTGGCCTGAAGGTTGAGAGAGATTTTCTCCGGCAGGCGGGAGTTCCCGACGGTGACGTCGTACTCACGGACGGCTCCGGTCTATCGCGGGAGGACCTGGTGACGCCTCGCGCGATCGTGGCCCTGCTGCGATATGCGGCGCACCAGCCGTGGGGCGCGGGCTACATTTCCACGTTGCCGGTTGCTGGTCTCGACGGCACGCTTGAAAATCGAATGCGGAATATGGCGGCATCGGGTCTGATCATGGCGAAAACTGGAGAGGTCGAGCACGTTCGGGGGCTATCGGGCTATGCGACCACTCTCCGCGGCGAGCATCTTGTGTTCGCGATCTTCTACAACAACAATCCGGAAAAAGGCCTGGGGAGCGCAGCTCCGATCGACGCGATCGCGACTGCCATGGTGGAGACACTCGGGGTTGCGCGCCCCGCGGCGAAGCGCCGATGAAGAAGAGACCGAAGATCGTGACTGTGTTTGGCAGCTCGCGTCCGCGGGTCGGCGATGACCAGTACGCGCAGGCGCACGCGCTGGGCGCCGCGCTCGCGGCCAGCGGATTCGGCGTGTGCAGCGGCGGGTACGGTGGGGTGATGGAGGCTGTGTCGCGAGGCGCGAAGGAAGCGGGTGGGCAAACGATCGCCGTCACGGCCCGCTTCTTTCGGTCGCGCGCGAACGAGTGGATCGACGAAGAGATTCGAGTTGCGACTTGGCAGGATCGCCTCTTCGAACTCATCAAGCGCGGTCATGGGTATGTCACTTGCCCCGGCGGCACGGGAACACTCGTCGAGCTCGCCGTCGTCTGGGAGATGCTGAACAAGGGCGCAATGGCGAAAAAGCCGCTGGTCGTGTTCGGAGATTTCTGGCGTCCGGTAATCGAGCGCGTGCGAGAAGTCGAACTGGGCCACCCTTCACGTTGGGGCGAGCAAGACGAGCCGCTGATTCACGTTGCATCCTCCCCCGGCGAAGCCGCCGAGCATCTCGCGTATCACCTGCGCCCGCGTTCTCCGGCGCGCTGATTTCCCACAGCTAACCGAGCTACAATTGAGGATGCGGCCAGCATCGTCATCCTGAGGAGCAAGGCGACGAAGGATCTCTCCTTGGAAACCGCCCGACTGTGGCACAGGAATTCCAAAGCCATCGTGTGAATCTCATTTCGAGGTCTTAGTGTCCCGCCCCGTTGCAGAGCTGCTTGAATTTGACCGGCTGATAGAAATCGTCAGCCGCGCGACGACGTGTGCGCCGGGGCGACGAGCGATCCAGGCCCTCGCGCCGCGACAGGACGTGGCAGCGCTGGAAGCGGAATTTGTGCTGGTCCGCGAGGGCGTCTCCTATCTGCGCGCGGGCTCCGAACTTGGCTTTGGTTCGCTGGCCGATCCGGAAAAATGGCTTGCGCGGCTCGCCGTACCCAGCTCTGTCCTCGAGCCTGCAGAGCTGCTCGACGCAGTTTCGCTGATGGAGACCGCCAATGCCGTGCGGCAGACATTCAAGAACGATCGCGAGAAATATCCGCGCCTTTCCGATCGCGCCGCCTCGCTAGTCGATTTTCGCTCGCTTGCCACGGCAATTCGCCGCGCGGTGCTGCCGAACGGCGAGATCAGCGACGATGCCTCGCCCCAGTTGAAGCGGATTCGCGCGAATATCCTCCAAGCCCGCGAAAAAATTCAGCACTCACTCGAAAGCGTCTTGCGCTCCCGCGGCGCTCCCGCAGGCGAGGACTACATCACGCTGCGGAACGACCGCTTCGTGATTCCCGTTCGTGCGTCGGAACGCCGGAGCGTGCCGGGTGTCGTCCACGGCGCAAGCGGCACAGGGCAGACGGTCTTTGTCGAGCCGCTCGACGCCATCGATCTGAATAATCGCTTGGTTCAGCTCAGTGAGGATGAAACGGCGGAAATTGCCCGCATCCTGGAGGAACTGACGGAGCGGGTACGGGCCGATCGCAGCCCGCTGGAGGCTACGGCAGCATCCATCGCACATCTCGATTCGGTTTTCGCCCGCGCACGGTTTGCTCGGGAATACGATTGCACGGCGCCGCAATTCAAAGCAGGCAATTCGTTGCGGCTGGAGGCGGCGCGCAACCCCGTGCTCGAAGCGACGCTGCGGCCGCAAGGGCGAAAGGCTGTCCCCCTGTCACTCGCGCTCGGTGGAGAGGAAACCGTTATGGTCGTGAGCGGGCCGAACACAGGAGGCAAGACGGTCTCGCTCAAGACCGTAGGACTTGCGGCGCTTTCTGCGCAATCGGGAATTCCGGTGGCGGCCGAGCGAGCCGAGATGCCCGTATTCGACCAGGTGCTGGCCGATATCGGCGACGAGCAGTCGATCGCCGCGGACCTTTCTACATTTTCAGCGCACGTGCTGAACCTGAAGTCGATGCTGGAAGTGGCGACCCCGCGCTCCCTGATTCTGGTGGACGAAATGGGCACCGGCACGGCCCCCGAAGAGGGCGCGGCGCTCGCGGTCGCCCTGCTTGAGGAATTTCGCGCGCGACGCGCGCTGACGCTCGCAACCACGCATCACGACCGCCTGAAAGCGTACGCCTCGACCACGGTGGGAATCGTGAACGCGGCGATGGAGTTCGACGAAGAAAATCTCCGCCCGACCTATCGGCTGCTCGTCGGCGTGCCGGGCACCTCGAGCGGAATCGAGATCGCGCGGCGGCTCGGACTCCCCGAACGCGTTGTGCAGCATGCGCGCGCGAGCCTTTCGCCGGAATCGCGCGAGGCGCGGGACTTGATCGCCTATCTGCATCGCAGCCGCGATGAAATGGAAGACGTCAAGCGCCAGGCGCGGGAAGAACTGGCGCAGCTCGAAGCGGAACGTCGCAAGTTGCAGACCGAATGGGTCGATCGCCAGAAAAAGCGTATCGCTGAACTGGAGCGGAATTTCGCCGAAACGCAGAAACGGCTGGAGGCCGAGGTCGCGCGCCTCGGCGAGGATATCAAGGACCGCGTTTTGCGTGTACAACTCGAGAAGCAGACCAGTCGCCGCATGGGGAAGATCGCGTCGGAATCGCGCGCCGAGGCTGACGCCGCCGTTGTCGAGACTTTGGCCGCATCGCAGGCCGACCTCGGCGTTGCCGTCGAGGCGGCGGCAAAGCCCGTGCCGCCCGAGGCGCTTTCTGCGGGTGTGCGCGTGCACGTCAAAACGTTCAAACAGCCGGTGATCTTCCGCCGGCACGACGGCCGAACGGCCGAAATCGAGGCTGGGCCACTGCGAATGAAGGTGCCGCTGGCCGACATCACCGGGGTTGCTGGCGAGGTGAAAGCTGCGAAGCCGGACACCGCAGCGGGCCGCGCACGAGGCATTACCGTGCATGTAGAGCCTGGCGCTGTGCCAGCGGCCGAAGAGATCAACGTCATTGGCTGCACCGTCGAGCAGGCCACCGAGCGCGTGGACAAGTTTCTGGACGAGGCCGCGCTTGCTGGCAAGCCGAGCGTGCGCATTATTCACGGCCACGGAACGGGAGCGCTGCGCCGTGGCCTAGCGGAATTCTTGTCCGCGCACCCATTGGTGGAGAAGATTCACTACGAGGTGGAAGATCGTGGCGGGACTGCAATCACTGTCGCGGAGTTGAAATCGTGAAGGCGTGGTGTTAAGAGAAGAACGAAATGGCTGAAGCAGGATCATTCGCGGAGAAAGTCAAACAGCAGGCGGACATCGTCCGCGTCGTCGGCGAATACGTCCGCCTGAAGAAGAGCGGCCAGAATTTCACAGGGCTGTGCCCGTTCCATCAGGAAAAGACGCCTTCCTTCAGCGTGCATCCGGTGAAGCAGATGTACTACTGCTTCGGCTGCCACGAGGGCGGGGACGTTTTCAAGTTCGTGATGGCGATGGAGAAGTGCGAGTTTCCGGAAGCCGTTCGAACCGTCGCGGAAAAGTGCGGCATTCCGATTCCGCGCCCGCGGGAGCGCTCGCCGGAAGAGCGCCGTGAAAATCAGCAGCGCAGCGCGCTCGTGGAAATGCACCGCGAGGCGGCGGCGTTTTTCGCGCGGCAGCTTCATGAAGCTGCGGAGGGGAAAGTCGCCGCTGCATATCTCGAAGACCGCGGCTTGGATCGAGCGGCAATGGCGCGGTTCGGCCTGGGATTTGCGCCGTCTTCAGGCGACATGCTGCTGCGCCATCTGAAGCCGAAATATCCCGAGAAGCTGCTGGAAGCTTCGGGGCTTTTTTCGCGGGACCAAAGTGGGCGGCTCTACGACCGTTTTCGCCGCCGGATCATGTTCCCGATCGCGAACGACGCCGGGAAAATCATCGCATTCGGTGGACGCGCGATGGGCGACGACCAGCCGAAGTACCTGAACTCACCCGAGACGCCGATCTATTCGAAGAGCAACGTGCTCTACCATCTCGACCGCGCCAAAGAAGCGCTGCGGCGGGACGATTTCAGCATTCTCGTTGAAGGCTACATGGATGCGATCGCCGTGGCGCGGGCAGGGATCACAAACGTCGTGGCAAGCTGCGGCACCAGCCTCGCCGAGCCGCAAATCAAGCTGCTCAGCCGGGCCACGCGCCGCGTCGTCGTCAATTTCGATCCGGATGCTGCCGGCCAGGCCGCCACCGAGCGCTCGCTCTCGCTTCTACTCGAAAAGGAATTCGACGTCCGCGTGCTCATGCTGCCGGGCGGTGCCGACCCCGACAAATTCATCAAGGAACATGGCGCCGATGAATATCGCAAGCTGCTATCAGAGGCTCCGCCGTATCTCGATTACCTGATCGCGCGCGCCCGCCAGATGGACCGCTCCACGGCCACCGGAAAGCTCGCTGCTCTTAATTTCTTGATGCCTCACCTGCAGCGCGTTCCGAATCGCTTGCTGCGCTCCGAATGGGCGAGTCGCGTTGCCGCTGAGCTGCGCGTGGACGAGCCGGTGCTGCGCGAGGTGTTGCGCCGAGCCGCCGCAGAGCGCCGCAGCGAAATCAAGCCTCAGCCCGAACTTCTTGCCCCGGCGATTCGGCCAGCCGAACGGCGGCTGATGCAGATGCTCGTCGAAGCCGAAGGCTTTCGCGAACGGCTCGCGCGAGAGATCCTCACCAGCGCTCTGCATCGCGGTCTCGAAACGGAGCGAATTTTCGAACTCCTCGTTACGAAAGTCGGCGAGCGCCCCGACGCCGCGACTCTTGCGGCCGCGCTTGAGGAGCGAGAGCGCCAGATGCTTTTCGAGGTCCTCTTCGAACCGTCTGCCGAGGCCACATGGGAAGAAGCGGAGAGCTGCCTGGGAGTGCTGCGCAATAGATCGTTGCGGCAAGAGCTTGCCGATCTCCAGAACAAAATCGAAGCGAAGGTCGCGCCCGCCGAATTGACCCGCCTGCTCGCGCGCCGCCTGGAGTTACAGAGGATGCTCGCGCGCCAGTGATTCCCGCGACTTTATGAAATGATGTCAAAGCTCCCATCCATTGTGATCGTCGGCCGGCCGAACGTCGGCAAATCCACGCTCTTTAACCGACTCACCGGCACGCGCCGCTCGATCGTCACCAACGAACCCGGAATCACGCGCGACCGCATCTACGGGACTGCGAATTGGGAGGGCCGCGCGTTTGAAGTGGTGGACACGGGTGGAATCGTGCCGGAAGAAAAAGCCGGAATTCCGGGCGAGATTCTGCGCCAGGCGCACCGGGCAATCGAGAGCGCCACGCGAGTGGTCCAGGTGGTGGACGGCCGTGCGGGACCGCTGCCGCTTGATGCAGAGCTCGCGCAGCTCCTGCGGCGTGCTGGCAAACCCCCGGTGATCGCGGTCAACAAAGTAGATTCGCCGAAGCAGGCGGAGCTCGCGGCGCAGTTCTATGAGCTCGGCGACGACGTGTTTCCCGTTTCCGCCGAGCACGGTTTCGGCGTCGACGCGCTGCTCGATGCACTCACGCAGAATCTGCCGCGAGGCGAGGCGGTCGAGGCCGAGCCGGACATCAACATCGCCATCATCGGCCGCCCGAACGTCGGCAAATCGACGCTGTTGAATCAACTGGTGGGCGAAGAGCGGTCGATTGTCTCGGCTGAGCCAGGCACGACGCGCGATGCCGTCGATACCGTGGTGCAGCGCCACGGCAAATCGTATCGCTTTCTCGATACGGCGGGCATTCGGCGCAAGGGCAAGACGAGGCTCATTGCCGAAAAGCTGAGCGTGATCATGGCGCGTCGGCATTTGGAGCGCGCCGACATCGCGGTGCTGGTGGCGGACGCTTCAGTCGGCGTGACGTCGCATGATGCAACGATTGCGAGCTATGCGGAGCAATCCGGGCGGTCAGTCATCATCGTGATGAACAAGTGGGATCTCGCGCTAAAAGCTGCGCAGGAAAAGGCTGAGCGTGAAGCGAGGCCCGGCGCCGGGCCCGCAAGTGTTGATCCGGGAAAGCTGCTGGCGGACTACGAGCGGATCGTCCGCGAAAAATTCAAATTTCTCGCCTACGCGCCGATCGTGTTTCTCTCCGCGCTCACGGGCCAGCGCGTCGAAAAGCTTTTTGCGCTGATTGACCGTGTCGCGCAGGCGCGGCAGCGCCGGATCTCAACCGGCGAGCTGAATCGCTGGCTCAAGAGCGTGGACCTTGAGCGCGGGACTTCGCCCGCAAGCCGCAAGGTGAAGATCTACTACGTCACGCAGGCGACTTCCGCGCCGCCTACCTTCGTGCTATTCACGAATCAACTCACGCCGCTGCACTTCAGCTATCAGCGCTTTCTCGAGAACCAATTGCGCGCCGCCTTTGACTTCACGGGCACGCCGATCCGCTTCACCCAGCGCTTGAAGAAGCGCGAGCGGCCTGAAAGCGAAGAGGGCGAGTCGCGGCGCGGCCCAAAGCGCTCACCGCGCTACAGCGAGAAGCGCCGCCGGCGTCACGGCCGCGGCGCGGAGCGATAGCCCGGAAATCTCAATCCAGGCGCACCGGGGGTTGACACCGCAGGAATTCGGCCTACGATACAGAAAAGCCATGGCAAGTGCGGCCCAAGCTGCGCGCGAACTTCCGGAAAAGAGCCTTTTCCGCATCGGGGAAGTAAGCCGCCTGACGGCGACGAAGGCGTTCGTCTTGCGTTACTGGGAGTCGGAATTTCCCACGCTTCAGCCCGTGAAAAGCCCGAGCGGGCACCGTCTTTACCGCCGCGAGGATATCGAAACCGTCTTCGAGATCAAACGGCTACTCTACGAAGAGGGCTTTACGATCGCAGGAGCGCGAAAGCATTTGGCCGAGCAGGATGGCGCTTCGGCACGAGGTGCAGCCGCTGAAGTCCAACGAGAGGCGCTGCCAGTTCCCGCCGTCCCAGCAAAGCATGGTCCTGCCGCGCGGGCGCATCGAAAATTCCTGCTCGATCTCCATGAAGAGCTTCTCGCGATCTTGACCCTTCTCGAACGCGAGTGATACGCTCAAAAGTGGCCCAAGTGCAGTCGATGCGGTCGGGACGTGGCGCAGCCTGGTAGCGCGCACGCTTGGGGTGCGTGAGGTCGCTGGTTCAAATCCAGTCGTCCCGACCACTGACTCCCCCGCACCAAACAGGTGTCAGCTTTCCTGATTTCGTTTCGTCTGCAGCAAAGTCTCCATGTCGAATATTCTGATCACGAATGATGACGGCATCCACGCGCCGGGGCTGCGTGCGCTGGCCGTTGCCATGAAAGACCTGGGCACGGTCACGATTGTCGCTCCTTCGCAGGAGCGCAGCGCCTCGGCGCAGTCGCTCACGCTTCGCCAGCCAATTTATTGCGATCAGGTCGCCGAGCGCGAGTACGCGATCGAAGGCACGCCTGCCGATGCGGTGATTCTGGCGTTGCACACACTGCTTAAAGAGAAGCCGGACATCGCGATTTCGGGGATCAACCGCGGCGGGAATGCCGGTGAAAACGTTTTCTACTCCGGGACGGTGGGCGCGGCGATGGAAGCGGCGATTAATCGCGTCCCGGCGATTGCCGTGTCGGTTGCCTATCGCGGCAAAGAGTACGATTTCGCGCCCGCCGCGCGGTTCATGCGATCGCTCGTTCCGCTGGTCCTGCGCGAAGGTTTGCCGCGCGGAGTGCTGCTGAATGTGAATGTGCCGCAGGATTGGAACGGAGAGGTGCGCATCACGCGCCAATCTTCCAAGATCACGCGCAATCAGCTGCAGCCGGGCGCCGATCCGCGGGGGCGCCACTATTACTGGTTGAGTGAGCAGCAATTCATCGAGGGGATCGAACCGGACACCGACCACGCCGCCATTCGCGACCGCGCCATTTCCATCACACCGCTTGAAATCGACCAGACGCACGCACCGTCACTCGACCATCTCTCGCCCTGGTCGAAGCTTTTGGAAGACTCCTCCCGTCTCGCCGAATCAAAGCCCAAAGCGCGCTGAAGCCACGTTCTCGCCGGCTGTGTTATTTTAGCTTTCTGTTTTTTCGCGCTCGCGAGCGCCGAGCGACGAACTCATGAGCAGAAAAGCCGCTACGGCAAAATCCGAGGAAGTGACCGTCGAAGGAATCTTCGGCCCCGGCGGGCTGCTTGCGAAGCGGCATCCGGGATACGAATTCCGTCCGTCGCAGCTCGCGATGGCGAAGATCGCCGACGAAGCTTTTGAGAAGCACGAGCACGTCGTGATCGAAGCGGGCACCGGCACCGGCAAAACGCTTGCGTACTTGATTCCGGCGATTCGCAGCGGCCGCCGCGTCGTCATTTCCACCGCGACGAAATCTCTTCAGGAACAGCTTTTTCAAAAGGACGTACCCTTCCTGCAAAAGCACTTCGCGCCCAACCTTAAGGCCGCGCTGATGAAGGGCCGCGCGAATTTCCTCTGTCGGCAGAAAGTTCATCAGATGGACGGCCAGCCTGTGCTGAAGGGGATCGACGAGATCGACTGGTTCGCACAAATCCGCCAATGGGAGAAGTTGACCGCCACGGGTGACCGCAGCGAGCTGACGTTTCTGCCCGACGATGCCGAGCTCTGGAATCGCATCGACGCGCGCAGCGATCTCTGTACCGGCCAAAAGTGCGCCGAATTCCAGAACTGCTTTATCACCGCGATGCATCAGCGCGCACACGAAGCGGATCTTATCATCGTCAACCACCATCTTTTCTTCGCGGACCTCGCCATCCGCCAGGATGATTTCGGCTCGATCCTGCCCGAGTATTCGGCTGTCGTGTTCGATGAGGCGCACGAAATCGAAGACGTCGCG
>Ga0187782_10000029_pt1 | contig 77764 bp, 70 predicted proteins | sample 0715_SJ02_MP15_2_FD_132454 | JGI IMG/M metagenome (GOLD analysis project Ga0187782, IMG submission 132454) | Tropical peat soil microbial communities from peatlands in Department of Meta, Colombia - 0715_SJ02_MP15_20_MG | ecosystem: Environmental > Terrestrial > Soil > Wetlands > Peat | place... | reverse complement strand
TCGGCTTCAGCATCCGAAATTCCCTGTCGCTAGGGCGGGTTCGGGCCCGCCCTCGTTACCCGCCCCCGGTCCGCGAAACGTATCGTGGAGGAGGAAGGCGTAAGGATATCCAGCTCGGTCTCGTTTTCGTGAGCGGAACCTCCATCCCAACGCTTCGGAATGCGCCCACGTTCGCCGGTATCGGTGGGCACCTTTCCGATTCGGGAGCTCGAATCCAACAGGTCGCTCGAAGGAGCCGCCGTTTCTCGTGGTATTCGTGGGGGTTTCTGATCGTCAGCCTCGTCAGTTTCTCGCTCGCTCCCATCGTGGGGTCGTACTACCCGACCACTGTCACGACGACGACGCTCACGTCGGTCTCGTACTACACGACGTTGCCCTGGTGGGTAGTTCCACTCGGCCTCGCGGCTCCCCTCACTCTGGTAGCTCTCGCGGTCCGAGAGGTGGCCCTCGGCCGCCGCGAGTCTCGTGCCGAGCCGGTGGGACCGAGCTCCGCCATCCGGACGACGACCGACGAGGGCCCTCCGAACTGGACCGAAGTCGTTCAGCGGAGCCAGAAGATGTTGACGCACTCCAAGAGCGAAGTCGAGTGGTCGTTTGTCCCGATCGTTCTTGGGTTCGTCGGAGCCGTGGGTTGGCTGTTCGACATGGCCGACCAGCTCCTCCCTCCCACCGCCAACAACGCCCAGTGGGTGTTCTACGGCCCGGTGGTCGCCCTCCCGTTGCTCGCGCTGCTCTGGCCCCTCTACCGAGCCGCCCGCGAGTGGATCGGGGCGTACCAGAGCCTCCTCGACCGGCAGGTCGGAGAGATCTCGCGCCTCGAAGCCGAGTTCCTGTGGCGATTTGGAGGGGCGGCGTCCACCGCGTGATGGAGCGCCTCGACCTCCTCGTCGTGGGCGGACAACGGCACGGCCTCGACCTACGAACTCTACGGGAAGGAGTTCGATGGCACGGTCGCCTAGTAGCCGTCGGTTCCTTCGAAGACTAGCTGATCGCCCTGGAGCCCGTACACCGAGCCGGTTCCTCCGGTAAACACCACGATGGTGAACCCGCCCGATACGGTGCCGGTGAAGTTACCGTAGAGCGTCCAGGAGGACGTGATCGTGTCGAACTGAGCCACCACCGGATATCCGTCGTAGGGAGCGACCAGCCAGATCACGTCCGGGTTGGACCCCGCCGGCCACGGGATGCGCACCCCGACGGACGACCGAAGCCAGAAGTTCATGGCCGAGGTCGGGAGAGCTCCACCGTCTCCGGCGATCTCGATGCTGTAGCAGTAGTGGCCGGTGATCGCACTGGGACAGCCGACCGGAGGTGGGGGCCCTGTATCATTGAACGGCGTCCCCCATGAAAAGAGGATGCCGCAGTCGAGCCCGCACGGGGGTGGCGGCGGACTCGTGGGAGACTCCACCAGAGCGGCTACGAACAGTAGCATCACAACCACTGAGCCGACCATGATGGCGGGGATCCAGCGGGGACCTCCCCTTTCTCCCCGAGAGGTCCGCGGCCCGGTACGGGTCCGGTCCGATTCGTTCTGCGCCGGGCTGCCCATGGCAGCGGCTGTGTACGTGGATGGCCGCGTTAAGGACTCTGCTCCACAGCCTCCCCCGGGAAGTTCGTACAACGGTCGGCGGGGTCAGCCCCCGCTGGAATCCGACGTTGCACGACCGATGGTGTGCGAGGATCTTAGGCCACAGCCCGTTTCGCGCCTCATAGACGCATTCGCACCGGCATCCGGGTAGCGCTCACGGCCTCACCTACCACGCCGGTCGGCGCTATGGAGTTCGCGAGGCGGGAGGCCCGCTCGGCCGGCGCAGGAGGCCCATGAAGAGCCACGGGAGGGCCGCGATAATGACCCCCAGCAGCAACGCCGTTAGGTCGTGGTCCACGAGCACGATATAGACGGAGAAGGCCAAGATCAGCACCGAGAAACCGATGAACGCCGCGGTTCCCCGTCGGGTGAGGTGGGAGCTAACGGCGGACGGTACAGGAACCAAGCCCGAGGTATAGAGGGGCGCACCGCAAAACGGGCAGAGCCGAAAGTCCGGCTGGAGGGGGCGTCCGCAGCTCGAACAGAATCCGGCTGCCATCGGTTACCCTGAAAGGAGAGCTAGTAGTTGTCGGTTGCCGCACCGCCTTTGGGGCGGCGCTCGCAGACGGGGCTCGCCAGTTTGCGCGCTACTGAGACATCGTCCCTAAAGCCGGGCAAGATGCCGCCCCGCTGCCCGGTCTGGACCGTTGTTCGGTGCACGCGCGATTACACCCGCGGACTGGGTGCGGCCCCCACCGTTCCGCCTCCCCGTCGACGGCCCGTCCGGATTCAATAGGTTTCGACGGCGAGTCCCGGCACTCCTGAGAACGCCCGGTCGTTGGTGAGCAGACGCTCCCCGTACCGCATCGATATGGCCGCCACGAATAGGTCTCCCTGCCCGAGAGGTGTCCCTCGCTTCAGCAGTTCCGCGCCGAGCCGACCGGCCTGGTGATAGCCGGCGCGATCGAATGCGAGGAGCGGCAGGCCGTCGACGAGGGCTCGGGTGCGCTCGAAGTAAGAGCCTCCCAACCGGTACGCCCCGATCAGCACTACGGAGGCGGCCGGAGCGGTGAGGAACCGCGGTTCCGAGCTTCGGTCGAGTTCCGCCGCCCGGGACACCGCGCCGGGCTCGCCGGCGAGAAGGTCGATCAGGAAGGAGCTGCCGAGGCTAACCACGGCGTCCTCCCGCTCGCGGCACTCGGCGGATCTTGGCGCGGGAGAGCCGGTCCGAATCCCGCAGGAACTTGCGAACCCCCTCGATTTCGGTAGCGGAGGCTCCCTTCCATGCGCCCGCAAACGCCGAAAGCAGGGTCCGAGAGCCCGTGAGTCGGCGAACGACCTCGCTGAAGCTCTCGCCCTCGCCCTTGAGTGAGGCAAGGGCGTCGTACGCATCCTGCGTGAGGGTCACGGTCTTGACGGACATCGGTGTGTTGACATCAACACACTTACTTAAACACACCCCGGGTCAGGGGAAGGCAGACGAAACGACCCGGGATAGCATATCCTAATGATGCACGGCCGGAGTTGGGAACTCGCGTATGACCGCGACGATCGAGGGGTTGGAAGCGGTGACCGTCCACGTCCGAGACATTCACCAGGCGCAGAAGTTCTACGGCGAGGTGCTGGGGCTCACGGCGCTTCAGTTCGATGGCAAGGTCGGGCGAGCCGTCTTTGCCCTTCCCGGCACGAACGTGACGCTCCGGATGCACGTCTACGACCCCGAGGAAGGCGGTCGCGAACCCGGAACCGTCTCCGGGATCGTGTTCTCCCACCATGACCCAGTGTCGGCCTGCGCGGAGATCTCCCGCCGCGGCGGGCGTGTCGTGGAGCAGCCCCACACGATCCATCCTCCGGGGTTCAGCGCGACCCTCTCGGTGATCTCCGACCCCGACGGGAACGAATTCATCCTGCGGTCACCCCCGACCCCAACCCAGTAGCGATCGCTTGCACGGAGGTGCAAGCGCAGTTGCACCCCAATCGAGAACCGGACGAGAAGGCGTCGACGAAGGGTTAGTTCCCGATCCAGTCGGTTTCCGGTAGTCCCGCGAAGTGCCGGTCTGCCGTGAGCACCTTGCCGCCGAGGCACCGTGCGAAGGACAGGATCACCGCGTCCGCAAAGCTGGGTGGGCCCATGCTCGTGTCTCGGCCGTGCTGTCGCAGGTCCTCGCCCGATTTCGCGGTCTCGAGCGCGACGTCGACGTTCACCGGCAGAATCGCGCTGAGCGCCCCGATGGAACGGAGGTGACCGGCGATCCGGCCCCGGTCCATGCCCTGCCAAGCGAACACCCGAGCCACCTCCGCCAGCACGAGGTCCGGCGTCACCAATTCCCCGGGGGATTCGAGGCGTTCCCGGACCTTCGGCCCACGGGGTCCCGCCGTCAGGAACTCAACCCACGCGTAGGAGTCAACGATCACTGTCAAGGCGGTCCGACTCCCGGAACGCACGCATCCCTCGTGCGCTTCCGTAGATCTGATCGATCAGCTCCTTCCGTTTGGTAACGAGGAGCGTTCGAATCGCTTCGTCGAGCGACTTGCTTCCCAGCGCGCGCTGGAACCTCTCCAGCTCGGAGAGGGTCTCGCGCGAAACCCGAACCGAGCTGATCGCCGTAGCCATATCGAGATATGCATGCGGCATGCAATATATCAAACCTTGCCGGTCGGTGGAAGGTGAACCCTGCCGAGGGCATGCAGCTTCGCTGCAGCCCGAGTTGCGCCTACGCGGATCTGGGAAAGCCAGCTGAGCCGCGACGATGGGTCACCATCTTCCACCGTCCGTCGAGCAGGATAGCTTGATGTAATACGTACCGTATTACAGTTTTCGATGCCGAAGCTCGTCGTCCGGCGAACGGGCAACTCCCTCGGGCTTCCGATTCCCCGCGAGATGGTTCGGGACCTCAAGCTCGCCCCCGGGGACGAACTGCTCGTCCAGCTGGAGCGAATCCCGAGGTTCGTCGCCATGGCGGGACGACTGAAGGGTAGGTTGACGGCCGATGAGTTCACCCGGCTGAGCAACGAAGGCGAGGAACTTGCCTGACGTCTTCGCCGACAGCTATGCTCTCGTCGCGCTCTTGGAAGGCAACGACCGTTACGTCCGCATCTTCCGACGTAAGGACGTCGTGACGAGCGCCTTGAATCTGCTCGAGGTCTATTCTACCTTGCTACGCCGGCTCGACCGGGCCGAATGTCGGGAACTCACGGCGGGCATTGTCTCGATGGTGGTGGCGGTACCCCCGGAAGTTGCGTTCGCCGCGGCCGAGTTCCGTCAGTCGATGCGATCCCAGAAGCGGGACTGCTCCTACATCGACGCTTGGGGGTACGCGACCGCCCAACATCTAGGGGTGCCCTTCCTCACGGGAGACCCTTCCTTCCATCACCTCGAAGGTGTGGAGTTCGTTCGATAGCCGAACGATGGCTTCCCCAGCGGACCGATAAACGACGCCAGACGATCGAGGGCGTTCCTCAGTTCATCGACGTCCAGCCCGATGTAGTGCGCGGAGAGCTCCGGGGAGGCGTGTCCATACAGACCCTGCAGGGAGACGAGGTTCATCCCGGAGGCGTTGGCCAACCGACCGAACGTCCGTCGCAGGTCGTGATGGGAAACCCGGATCCCCTGGCCCGGGAACCCGGCGCGTAGAGCCGCCCGTTGAAGCAGGACGTCTGCCCCGGACGTCGAGTACGGGACGACCCTATCGTCCGCGCTCTTCCCTTGAATCCACGATTCCAGGACGCGACGGACTTCCGCTTGCATCGGGATGTTCCGCCACTTTCCGCCGTAACGCCCTTTCCCCAGGACCCGAAGAGAACCCTCGGTCCCGAGAATGTCCTTCGCACGAAGTCGGAGGACCTCGACCCGGCGGAGGCCATTCAATCCCTCAAGGGCGATGAGCACTCGTTCCGCTCCCCGGGCGCTCCGATAGAGTCGCACGAGCTGCGCCCGCGTGAGCCAACGACGATGGGAGGGGGCGCGCGAGGGCAGTCGCCAAAGGGAACGATCGGAGGCGATGGGGTTCTGGCCCCAGCGTAGGAATTGGCGGAGCACCTGGAAATGCAGCGCGAAGGTGGTGCTCTCCCACGGCAGGCGGTCTCTCAGCGATCGGATGGATTCGGCGGTGACGTCTCGGGGCGACCGGAGGGGCATAGGATGTCCCACTCTCGTGAGCAGGTCGGGGAAACGACGAAGTTCCCAGTCAATCCGGCGCAGCCAGGGTTCACCTACTGGGTCGCTCATCCTCTTGTCCTTCACAAAACGGGAGGCCCAAGCATTCCACGTGCGATGAGAACCCGTCAGTCCGGAGGACCTCATATGAATCTCCGCAGCGCGTGCCGCCGTGGAAGTTCTTCACCGTCCGGCGAGTCGTGAAAGAAGCTCAGCGGGAACAGCGACATTAAGTAGTTCAATCTACTAAGTAATTGTAGTAACTATGTCGAGCGAAGTCATTAGTGAAACGAAGATCTCCAACGGCTACCTCACGGTGCTCCCCAAACCGGTGCGTGCGATTCTCGGGGCGCATGAGGGGGATCTTGTCCAGTGGAGTCTTCGTGGCAAGGAGATTATGGTCCAGATCCGGAGGCCCGTCACCATAGCGGACATCGCCGGCATGATCAGTCACGGCGGTGACGCCGTTGCCAGCAAGAAGGCCGTCCAGGGGATGCCGGGCCGTGTTCGTTGATTCGTCCTACTGGGTGGCGATATCCGACGCGAAGGACCAGTGGCACGTTCGGGCGAGAGAACTGATGGACCAGGTGGAGAGGGGCGCCAAACTTCTCGATCTTACGGCGTCAGAAGCTCTCACCATCGTAGGATCACGCCGGGGCGGCAAACCGGCGCAGCAGCTCTACCAGGTGTTCCTCGATTCGTGTTCCATCGTGTTTCTCGACGCCGAGCTTCTTGATCGGGCGATGGAGCGCCACTTAGGCCACGACGGCCGGCTCTCGGTGACCGACTGCGCGACCGTCGAAGCCATGGTGCGCGCCAACGACCGAACGATATTTTCGTTCGACTCGGACTTCGACCAGATCAAGGGCCTGCGCCGAATTCACTAGGCGACCCCCTCAGGTCATCCCTCCCCCGTCGAAGCACCTCCTTCCACTCCGTGAGTCTAGCTCATATGCCATCCGTTGGCCTCTTCGGGCATGAAACAAATCCACGTCTGGCCGAACCACATCCGAATCCCGCACATCGACCTCGTCCTGCCCCGGGCTCGAGACGAGCCGCTGTCCCACACGCTGCGGTCGCTCTCCCGCCTCGGTTTCGACACGCGGGCCGAGAACGTTGAAGTCTACGGTGGGGTGCTGGCCGACTGATTCCGCCTTCGCGGGGGCTTCCCCGCGGAAGGCATCACCTTCCCCGGGGGGTACGGATCACGACCCTCCAGTGCCGGTGGGGCCATCCCCCCACAATTTCGCGGCCCAAAAACTCCCAGGCACGGCGCGTAGTGCACGACCCTATCAGGTGTATCTACAACCGCCGGACTAGACGGTCCGCTCCCCCGGGGGGTGATTCTCGATTGCATGGGCGACGGCCGTCGTCCGGTTTCGGCGGGCGCGGGGGCTCGGGAGGGCCCGCGCCGGATGTCGATGCGGGTTGCGACGGTCATCCTGGTCGCCGTGGTCGTTGTGGTCGGCCTGAGTGGGTACGTCGTTCTGCAATACTCCTCCTCCACGACGACGACGACATCTCCTCACCCTTGCTCCCCGGTGATCGCCTGCTGCACCGGTTGCATCCCCCCTCCTACTTTGTTATTGTTCATTCCGTACGCCGTCGCCGTCGGACAGACGTATGCTGAGGTGGCGGCCGGGGTCTCCGTGCCGGCGGTCGTTGACGTCAACAACTTTGCATCCGTCCGAAACTATTCCGTTACGTGGGCTCCCGGCCAATCGACGACCAGCAGCTCGGGTTCGCTGTCCCACATGTACACGACGCCGGGGTTGTACGTCGTCTTCGCCAACGCTACTCTCACGAACGGCTTCGTCGTTACGGGAAACGACCAGCTGGTCGTGCTCCAGGTGAACCCAAGCCTCGCGAGCGTCATTTCGGGAGACTATCCGAAGGTGTCTCTCACGGTGGTGAACACCACGGGCGATCTGTATCCCGTGATCGCGCCGGGTGGGTCCGTCACCGTAACGGCGACGTATTCGGCCCCTCCCGCGGACGCCCTGTACTCAACAGTCCCACCGACACTCACAATCCCGGCGGGAGCGACTGAGTCCCACTTGATCACGACATCGAGCTCGATTGGTGCGAAGTATACATTTCCGACACCCGGATACTACCCGATCACTCTCGTCGCACCGGTCCATGGTCCGGGAGGGACGCTCTATCAGAACTACACCTGGGGGATCTACGTCGGAATCGCCACCACGTGGAAGTGCGCAAGCGCTTGCCCCCTTTGGGCGAGCCCACACAAGAACACGGTCGTCGCGTACGAATTGGCTCCGGGCGGTGCGCTGGACCTCGATCCGGCAGCCGACTACTACTCCGTCGGCACCGAAGTCGGGCAATCCATTGACGAGTCGCTCATCACCTTCAACGGGACCGACTCCGGGCCGACCTACCCGAACTTCGTCCCCGAGGTTGCGACCTGCGTGCCCGGGAGCCCCCAGTGCGCGAAGCTCTACGGCGGCAACACGCTCGTCCAGGGCAGCAACTACACGTTCGTCATCGACAAGGCGGCCCACTTCTGGGACCCGTACACGAGCAGGGGCCGTGAGGTCTACCCGTCCGACGTGATGTTCAGCATCATCCGGGCGATCCTGTATACCCAAGTCTTCGGAGTCACGGGTTACTACGCCGGCTCCGACATTGCGGGACCCCTCGTCCCGTTCGAGGCGCTCGAGCCGAACGAGGTCGACTCGAACTGGGACCTCGGCCCCGGCAACGCCGCCATCCACGCGCCGTACAACAACACGCCGTACTACACGCTGCGCGCGTTCGCGGTGAACGACACCCAATGGTGCCCGGCGATCGCGATGAGCCAGGAGAACGGCTGCATCACCTTCCACGCGGATGCCGACGGCAAGGCGTGGCCCGCGCTGCTTCAGATTCTGACGATGATTTCGTTGGATGGTATCCAAGAAGCGGGCTGGTACACCGCTCAGGGCGCGGAGGTTCCGGGCTTCGTCTGCAGTGCGACGAACGTGGACGCGCCGTGCCTTCTTCCCGGGGGCACCAACACCACGAACAGCACCGCCTACGGGACGTGGGTCCAGAACTCGTTGACCGGTTCATCGGGGGCGGACTCCCCTTACGGCTGGGACCCGGAAATCGCGGCGGGTGTTCAGTATCCCATCCCGGTCCCCGCGGTCTCGTTCAAAGAAGTCGGAAGCGGGCCGTACTACCTCGTCTCCGCGAACTCCAGTGTCGGCTACACGCTGAAGGCGAATCCCCTCTACGAAGCGCCCAGTGGTTGTGCAGGCCAAGTCGGATGCCTGCCCCTCCCCAGCCAGTACGCCCAGAATGTGAGCGTCCACTGGGAGTCGTCGGACACGGCCGGCATCTCCGAAGCCGAGGCGGGGTACGCGGATACCGCGTCGTTCGAGACCGCCGACTACGGAACGATGCTGGCACTGGTCCAGGCGGGCCAACTCGGAATCGAGGACGTTCCGACGCTCGCGACCAGTAACTTCGGATTCAACCTGCACATCAACGTGTCGGTGTTGAAGAGCTGGGTCGACGGCCCGGTCAACATCCCCGCGGACGCGTTCGCCTACGAGGGGCTTCGGGCCACGCTCGAGTACGCCTACCCGTACCAGACCGCCCAGGCCGTTGGGAATGTAATCGACGGGATCGACCTGGGCAACCCCTTCGGCGGCTTCCTGCCACCGAGCGAGACGGCGTTCTACGACGTAAATGTCCCGTGGCCGAACTATAACATCACTACCCAGACGTTCTCGAACCCCAACAACGGGCCCGCGACCACCGCCGGCACGGCCGCCTGGTATTGGGCTCAGGCGAAGGACTGCCCGTCGGGACCGCTCTGCGACCCCGAGCTTGCGTCGTTCAACTCGTCGAATCCTCTCGTGATACCGGTAATGGGCTTCGTCTGGGCCCCGAACATCAATGCGATGGAGGGCGCTTGGGGTCGGTCGGTCACGAACATCACGGGCGGAGCGGTCGTGTTCCAGCAACTTTACATTTCGCCGACAGAACCCGACTGCTTCTCTTACACCTCCCCGGGCTGCCTCACCCCGTCGTACACGATTTGGCCGTTTTTCTGGACCCCCGACTATCCGTCCCCGGCCGACAACTGGGCGAACGCGTACGGCGGCTCGGGCATGTGGGGTAGTACGGATGCGCTCGGCCCGACGTTGTCCCAGGGTCTCTACGGCGGAGTGTTCAACGACTCGACCGTGTGCGGTCACGACAACCCCACGGTCGCGAACCTCTCGTACTGGGCCGACCAGCCGGACCAGGTAATCCCCCAGGTCTGTCAGGGAACGGCATTCAACATCACGACGTACTTCGCCAACCTGGCCACCGACTCGCCGAACACCACCCTCGGAATGGCGTATTGGGACATGGTCCAGGCGGTCTACAACAACCTCCAGCTGACGATTGGTGCCACGGCCGCGAACACACTCTTCACCTACGCACCATGGATCGCCGCCAACTCGATTGACACGAACGTGGAGATTGGGGGCAGTTCGGAGTGGGCGTGGTACCAACTCGCCGGAGACGGCATCTACTAGTCCCTACCCACCGCCTTTCATCCCCAGATGCCACCCCGGGACGTTCCATCCCGCCGGTCCGAAGCCCCGGAATGCGCGCCTCACTAGCTCCCCTCGAAGCCAGTGTGTGCAACCAACAAATCACGTTCAAAGTAAATCTTATCTTGGACGGCCCCTATGGATGATCGTGCCCGATTTGGGCGGGGGCCTCCTCGGTTGCTACCGGTGCGGCAACGTCTGGCGCTTCCGTAAGTCGCCCGTCCGGATCTGTCCTCGGTGCAAGTCGAAGTACTGGGACTCCCCCCGAAAATCGAAGCCGAAGAAGGTCAAACCCTCGAAGGGGCTCGGCGTCGATCAGGTCGTGGGGCCCCATCGAAACGCCATTCTGGCCTTAGCGGAGCAGTTTGGCGCTACACGTGTCCGGGTCTTCGGCTCCGTCGCGCGGGGGGAAGCGGGACCGCAGAGCGATGTCGACATTCTCGTGAGCTTTCGAGAGCCGATCGGATTGATCAAACGAGCCGAGTTCCGAGAGAGGGCCGCGGAGATACTCGGGAGACGCGTGGACCTTGCCACGGAGCAGGGCCTGCACTGGCTCATCCGACCGACGGTCGTCACGGAGGCGGTTCCCCTGTGAGAGAGGACCGGATGAGATTGGCAGACATCCTCCAAGCGATGGAGCGAATCCGAGGCTTTACCGCGACGGGCCGAGAGGTCTTCTACGGTGACCTCAAGTCACAGGAGGCGGTCGCGTTCGAGGTCCTGAAGATAGGAGAGGCGGCCAGTCGCGTCACCCCTTCGTTCCGAAGGATGCACCTGGCCGTGCCTTGGAAAAGACTCGTCGATCTCCGTAATGCCCTAGTCCACGAGTACTTCCGCCTCGAAGTGGGTGATCTCTGGGCTTTCGTCACCGAGGAGATGGACGAACTCGAGAAAGCGCTGAGGACCCCGGCTAGCGAACGTAAGGCACGCTAGCGCGACCCCCGAGCCCCAATCATTCGAGAACGCGACGGTCCCATTCGATCCTGGGTGGCCTGTCGTATAACCACCAAACGGCGGGCGCACCCGGGTAGCCCGACTCGACGCCCGCCTCGGCGCATGAGCTGCTGATAATCGGTTCGTTCGAGTAGGTGTGTCCAACCTTGCACTTACTCAGAGTGCTACCGTTATACGTTGGCCACCAGCGAACCGGAAGCCCACACGTTCTTAGGGAAGAAGAGGGAATGAATTCTGGATGGCGGTACCGGGGCCGCAACTGGCCAGCCGAAAATCGGCGTTCCTTTTCGGGGTCCTGGGCCTCCTTGTTCTGTTCCTAGGCGGAGTCTTGTTGGGGATTGCGCTCTTCGCGGGGTTGCTCACAGCGGCATGGATGTCCGTGCTGGTTACCGGAAGCTCGATGGTATTCATGGCCCTCGGCGCTTGGTTCATGTGGTATGGTCTGTCGAAGGCCTACCCAACTTGATCGACGCGTTCAAGACTCGTGGGCTAGACAACTCCCGCGGCCGGAGATTCATTCAGGCTGGGATTCGATTTACAAACTGCCGCTCACCCAAGCGAACTGCAGCGTGGGTGCACCGGAATTATACAAAGCCCCCTACACCGGGGGTGCAAACTGCGGCCATGGTAGTTCCGACCGCGTAGTCCCGAGGAGTAGTTGCCTCCGCGCTCGTGCGCTCACAACGTCAGGACATGTCGACAGTTCTCGCTGCAACCAGTTACTCGGGCCTAGTACGCAGAGCGATAATCCGCGTCCGCGAACCCTTGAGCGAATCGCCGCACGCCTCGCAGCGCGGTTATACGGTTGTTCGATTGCGCGTTCTGACGAGAGGCTCTCGACCGATTGGTTGACATATCAGCGAAGCCGATGGGGCACATGGAAACTGGAGACCTCACGCAGAGAGCAACCGTTATGTCAGTCGACTCTCAACTGCCGGAATCCGCGTTGAGGGCGATCCAAACGGGCCCCGTAATGGTAGAAATGCTCCATACAAGAGGATCATCGCAGAGCCTGCCAGCCGGGAATCGGACATACGGGTTTTCTCTGGTTCTTCCAGCTCACAACGAGGAATCGCGAATAGGACCCACAATAGAAAGATATCTTCCTATTCTAGAGTCAACGCACCGTCCGTTCGAAATCGTGGTCGTTGCCGACGGCTTTGACGGAACTGTAGAAGTCGCTGAGCAGTATCGAGAAAGAGGAGTGCGTGTCTCACGCGCGACTCGCAAATTGGGAAAAGGCGGGGCTATGCTCGCTGGCTTTCGTCAGACTCGGTACGACATCGTCGGGTACGTTGATGCGGACGGGAGTCTTTCATCGTCAGACCTCGCAAAGATGATTGAAGTTATTTCGGGAACAGAGTGTGAGTGCGTGATTGCTTCACGGTGGATGCCGGAAAGCAAATGGATACGTAAAGAGCCGCTGCAAAAACGCATCGCAAGCCGAGGGTTTAACCTACTAATTCGTGGTCTCCTACGATTGAACGTCAGTGACACTCAGTGCGGGGCCAAGCTATACCGCGGTCGACTGATAGATCAGCTTCTATCGCAGGTTGTGGTCACCAATCTTACCACCGATGTGGGATTCCTGTTTCATGCCCAGGAAAGCGGCGCGCGGATTAGGGAGGTCCCGGTGACCTGGGACAATGACCCAAGAAGCAGGTTCAAGCTTGGCATCATGGTTCCCATAATGTTGATAACTGTCCTTGGAATCCGTACAATGAACTCTTCCCTCGGGAAGTACGTCCCCTATGCCCTAGTGGCCCGATTTCAACGACTTCTTGGTTCAATCTAGATCACTGAGGTGTGGCCTACACGGGTCGCCTCGACAGATCTTGACAAATTGGGTAGCGGATATGGAAGGCTCGTTGTGCCACGAAAATCCGTAGAGGTCAATCTACCTACCCCCACTCGAACTCCAGTGGTTGCCGAGGCCACATTACCCGCTCAACACTGCCTAGGTTTATCCACGGGTCGCGCCCCGAAACCATGTGCTCGCGATTCTGCGAGTAAATCTCGTAGGAGCAGACAAGATGATTTCAAATGAAGGACGTGCCAAGGGTTCTGTTAGAGGCGCGGTACATACGCAAGTCGTGTTTTTCTGGCGGAAATGAGCGACCATCGCGTCTGTATCACTGTGGTGATTCCGACGTTGGAGAGTTCACATTACCTGCCTCGGCTGCTCGGCTCCCTTCACTCGCAGTCGACACAAGACTTCCAGGCCATTGTGATTGATCGCTTCAGTACCGACCCAACCACAGAACTTGCCAAATCGGCGGGGGCTCAGGTCGTAGTCGCGGACTTAGACCGATCTGCGGCCAGAAACGTTGGCGCGGCACTCTCGAGATGCGATAAGCTTCTATTTGTCGACTCGGACATGGAACTGACGGAAAAGGTTCTCGAGTCAACAGTGAAAAGCCTGGATTCCTATGCCGCGGTCTGTCTTTTGGAGGTGAGTCCAAGTGCTAGTGGATACTGGTCCAGAGTCCGGGCGCTCGAGAGAAGGAGCTACTTCGGGATTGCTCAACTCCAGGCAGCTAGAGGATTCAGACGGGAGGTATTCGAGAAAATGGGGGGATTCGACTCCCGGCTTACCGGACTCGAAGACATGGACCTCCAAGCGAGACTGGTCGAGTCTGGCATAGAGATTGGATGGGTGGACTCGCCAATCATTCACCACGACGAACAGTTGGGGTTTGGAGACTACTTTACGAAACGTCGAATGTACGGAAGGGCAGACGCCGTGTTTGCTCAACGGCATCCGGCGTTTTGGAGGGACATGCGGTCCACAACCCTCCGGACTCGCCAAATTCTTACCGCACTGAGGAGGGGTGGCACAGAAGGAGGCTTGATCCAGTTACCTGGTGTCGCGATTCGTTGGTTCACTGAAGCTGTGGTAAGGACCGAGACTCGCGAGTGAACTTCTCCCTCTACCGCAGATTCCTTATATGAAAGTCTTGTGGATGAATCATCGCGGAATCTCGGATCCTCAAGCCGGTGGGGCTGAACGGACTATCCGCGAGGTGGGTACTCGACTCGCTCGCAGAGGCCATGAATTGCATCTGCTATGCGGTTCCACGTCTAAACAACCGTCCTTGAGAAGCGAGACAGACATCTTGGTTCACACTTGCCGCGGGAATCTTGGGCCGCACATCGCGCTTCCACTTTTCCTAAGGGAGCATTCCGACGCCGATGTGGTCGTCGATGATCTCGCTCATGCCTTGCCTTGGTTCTCACCGGCCCTGACCCATCTTCCAGGGACAGTATTTTTCCGTCACTTACACGCGCGTACGCTCCCCGGCCAAACCAACTTACTTACAGCGGCAGCACTGACAGGAGTTGAGCGGCTTTATTCTCGGATTTACCGGAGCTGGCCATTCGTAACCGAATCCGAGAGTTCATGCCAAGATCTTGTAGGGCTGGGAGTAAGCACGAATCGTATTCACCGGATCGCACCCGGAGTAGATTGCCAACTCTTTAGACCAGAACCTGCGAGAGGCCCAAATTCGCTAGTTTACTTCGGAGGATTGCGACGTTATAAACGGCCTGAACATTCTCTGCTCGTCCTCCACAAGATGATCAAGGGCGGTTACGACTCGAACCTTACGGTTGTTGGTGATGGACCTCAGCTTCCCTCACTGATCCGACTCGCCCGAGAACTCGGCGTCCGAGACCGGGTAGAATTCGTAGGGCGAGTTTCCGACGATCGCCTAGCAGAGATAATTCGTCAGTCCTCGATTAACATACACTGTTCAGTTTCGGAGGGGTGGTGCTACTCGGTTATGGAAGCGGCTGCCAGTGGAGTCCCCACGGTGGGATACGCAGTTCCGGGTATACGAGAGAGTGTCAGGAACGGAGTTACCGGCTTGCTTGTCCCAAGCGGCGATGTTGAGGCACTCGCCCGGGCTACAATCTGGATTTCAACCAGCGAAGGCGACTGGGTTAGACCGTGCAGAGACTGGGCGATGCGCTTCTCTTGGGACGATTGTGCCGCTGCCTGGGAGGCTCACTTGAAGAAGTGTGCCGCCTCCTTGCCCCAGCGCGAGAATACCGAAGAATTGTCAATCTCAAGTTCTGGATGTGATAAGTTGTGACCCCCCTAATCCTTTCGCTCTTCCATGCGACTCCAAGAGCTACCGCGTAGGTAATCCATGGATATTTCCAAGAATCAGGCTCAGACCTCAGGCTCGATTGCGATTTCTGTCGTCGTTCTGACCTACAATCGCGTGGCGAAACTCTCTGCTTGCCTGGATTCAGTAATCGATGCTCTCCAGAAGATAGGACCTTCAGAGATAATAGTAGTTGACGACGCATCGACGGATTCTACCCCTGTTATGCTCCACAACCGATATGCAGGAGTCAAAGTGATAAGGCACTCCGTTCCGAAATTCCCTTGTTTATCCTTACAAGAAGGCCTGGATCTTTCCCGAGGAGAATTTGTAGTAAGAGTTGACGATGACAACATCTTGTTTCCAGACACCCTCCAACAGCTGCAGACGACGCTGGTCGAGTCTCCGGAGATAAGCTTCTGCGGGGCGACCGTCGTCAGCGCTGGCCTAACCCACCCGAATTCCGGGGGAACACAATTATCTCGATACATCCTTCGAAGCGTCCCAAAGAGAGAAGGGAAGAGCCAGAAAACCCCGGCAGTTCGTGATGTTGATTTGGTTGACAACGTGTACATGTTTCGACGTAATCACGTAATCGCAGTCGGTGGCTTCTCTTTCTGTGATTTGTTCTCCTGGAGTCTCGAGGACGCACTGCCGCAGTTGGCTCTCAAGCGACGTGGTTACAGAGTAGTTTGCAGCGAGTCCGCACGAACAATTCACTCGGATCAGGGTCGAGAGATTAATCCAATTCAATGGTACTATTTGCTTCGAAGCAAGGTGGTCCTTCTCCGGGTGCTCCGGCGAGCGAGTCGTCCTAGGGCGATGATTAGTGCCTTGATCTTGGGTTTTTTTCACCTTCCGCGGCTATTCACAGAAACCTCGAGAGCGGGCCCGGCTCTCAGGACTGTTTTCGAAATGATTCGGGGAGTCAGGGACGGAATCGCCGTAAGCGAAGCGAGGATCCTCGATTGTAATGAGTTTCTTACTAGGAGACGCCCCGTCGAAGGAATCGGATGAGTTTCAATTCCTGCTGATGAGTTCCCGTTTTCTCTTCTTTCGACTAGTGATTCGCGGAACCAGGATTACTAGGGCGAGCACCACAATGACCGTGCCTGTGATGATCAACCCATCCGTAGCAACGGTCTGGCCCTGGTAGGAAAGCAATACAATCGACGTACCCTTTGTGATCGAGAGAACCCATGCGTTGAAGAATCCGTTCGCGTCCAAGTGCTGAAGGCATACGGCACCACGAATGCTCTGGCAGCTCCAAAGCTCGTCAAAAGCTTGGGAAAACACAAGGACGAACGTGGCCGTCACGTTCGATGCGAAAGTCACACGAACTGCGCTGGGACTGATGACCTCAACCGAAGTCGAGGCCACAGCAGAAGGATTCTGGGCTACGTTAACCGATTCATTGGTGATCACTGTCGTTCCTGGACTAAACGCGCCCGCAGAAATCACGGGCAAGAAATCTGGCAGGCCGAGTGCTATCGCAAACTGAGCGGATAGTATGGTAAGCGTTCCGCGCGAGCCAGGTTGTTGGCCGACGTCGAACGTGAAGATGATACCTGTAACATTGCTTCCAAGTAGCGCGCTCGTTGAGAATGCATCGATAGTGACCTCACCCAGTGTGGAAGTCTGTGCCAGGCTCAAGATGATGTTTGAGGTTGTTTCGTTCGAGGCGTAGACTTGTAACGACGAGCCGGGGGAATTCTCAAAGGAGATGACTAGGTAGCTATACGTCAAAGACTCGAAGGAGAGTGGAAACGTCGAAGAGAACTTCAGGAAAGGCCAAGTGATTCCCGCCGAGTAGTTGAAATCCGCAACGAGTCCACCAGACGACGTTCCTCCCAAGTATGAGTAGCTTGGTCCAAAGCAGGTGCAGTACCAATTTGCACTGGCATCTGAGACAAATGTACTCGCTTGGATGCTCTGGATAATCGCTGATGAGTGCGTGTTAGAAGATGTGTTTACGAATAGAATCAGCGTCACGTTATCTATCACAGCTAAGGTCTGCGGTAAGGCAAAAGTTGCTGAAGTTTGGCCAAGAGAATTCGTCGATTTATCGAGGAGATAAAAAGGCTGAATCTGTCCACCAAAGTGTCCGTAGAAGAAACCCAAATTAGTACCATTCATCAGGGTGTAGTTGACAGTAAGATAGTGAAAGAGTGAAGTGTTCAAATTCCACGAGTTGTTGTTTATGGCAACGAAGTAGGTCCAAGTCACATTGTGTGTGTAGTTGAAGAAAATGTGAATTGAGCGGTTTGAATCAATCGTGAGGTTCGAGTAGTTTGTCCCCCAGTTCACAAACAACCACGATCCATTTGTTAAGCTTGTAGAATGAGAATTCGGTTCCCAAGAGGACGGGTCAATTACCGAGTGTGTAGCCCCATACGGCTTCGCAAGGCTAGCATTAAGCTCGGCTGCATAGGAGGGAAACGCCTGGGGACGCGAGTTTCCATTTTCAAAAACGTGAATCGGGCCAAAGTCGGCGACCTCCTCAATCTGAGGCGAGTGTGACAAGACAAGATCAGTGCGAGTCAGATTGAATGGCGATACAATTTGGCCAGGGTCGGTTGCGTAGTCCCCGCGGACTAGGACGTACCGGATATTCAGTGCGGTTAAGCTGCTCGAGATGACCGAGGTGTTCCCGGACCAAATCGCGGTAAGCAGGTATGACATCGCGTCGGTTTGCAGGCTATTCAATCCCGCTTCCGACCAGATGAGTGGTCTATCTATTGACGTTACAAGTGGATCGGTTCCGTAGTACCCGCTAGTGGACCAGTTGGCCTGGGCGTCATTGACAAACAAGGGGAGTGAAAGGACCCTTCCAAATCCGGGTTGAGAATTCAGGTAATCGACGAGTTGATTCTCATAAGTGGGTAGTTCGACGTACTCTGATGGAACTCCGTGGGGAACGGCCTCGCCCAAAAGCAAAGGAATCGAGGATATCAACAACACTCCCGTAACAGCCGTTGAAAGCACTACCTTCAGGCTTGCCGTTCTGACGTGGTCCCGGTCCGTCCCTCGAATCAACGGGCGATCCTTTCGGCGCCTTGCCACGACTTTCTGAATCCTTTGAAGCCTCCCCAACGCGTTCCTAAAACGTTCTAACCAACCTTGAAGCAAGGACACGGCACGAGGTATTATTGAAACAATTGCTACACCATCAAGGTAAGCATAAGCAAAGTACAAGATCGGAGAAAACCAACGGTAAGGGGAATCGAATACGGTCCAAAACGGAACGTGCAGGAACATCCAGTTGTAGAGGACGCCCGTCGGGGGCGAAAGGCCGTTACCGAGTGCTATTCCAACGACAAACAGAATCGCCACGAACAATCCAAAATCGCTCTTTCGAACGTGAGAGGTCAGACACCCAGCCACAGCTAGGACTGGTGCCAGGACATAGATCAGGGGGAGCATGGGTGCCGAAGCGAACTGCGGGAACCACGACCAGCCAAAATACGCAGGAGCCGAGGCCTGCTGAGTGAATGGCAGATTCAGAATGGAGTAGAAAGCTCCGTTCGATGCAAGGCCCAACCAGTAATGGAGAGTTGAAGCGAAGGAACTTCCAGGAGTCAATGAGGAGTATCCTCCGCCTTCCGCAGCGAAAGGCACCCACCAAAACGCGAAGACGAGTACTACGATCGCGACGCCGGTAATCGAGTATAGGTTTCGCAGCCGGATTCCTTCTCCAACGAGGAGTTGTCCCAAAGCTGAGTAGGCCAGGAACCCAACAACAATTCCTCCGTAGACAAAGACGTAAGGTGAATTGAAGGAAGGCAATGCGAAAAGAGTTACAACACTCAGATAAGCACTCCACTTAAGCGTGTAAGTCAAGGTGGCCCGTCTGTTGCGGGTCCAACTGACAAGTACGATCATCAAGAAGGGAAACGCCGAATAGAACGCGACTATCGGTGTAGGGTCCTGAACACCGACGTAAATCCAGTAGGTCGAAAACATGTAAAGGGTTCCGCATATCGCCGGAGCTAGCCACGGCGGCACGCCTAGATAACGGACGAGCTGAACCCTTCGGACGAGGTAGTACATCCCTATTCCACTTGCAGCCACAACTAGGTACCACAGAACGGCCTCGGCTGCCCAGAGGGGAAGGAACAGATTGAGAAACGTAAGGGCTGCGAAGTACGGCGCAAAAGCGAGCGCCAAGCTCCTATCTCCGAAACCGGAATTGGGATTCCAGAGGTAGAACGAACTCACGAGGCTAGGAGCAGGGCGGAACGGAAACGTCGAATCTGTGAAGTAAAGGACTTTGCCCGGGTGGAACCAAAGTAGAACCGGAACGCTAACTAGTAAGAAGTAGCCAATTATGAGCAAATGCCGGCGACGTGCCCATGCCTCCTGACGAATCCTGTACAATGTTTGTCTCCAGCGGAATGGTTTGTGTTGAGAGGGCTGTCGTTCTTGCATTGCCACGCACGAATCGGAGGGAGTCACGGCAATTAGCTTCGTTCCCTCGCCTCCTGTGTCAACGTTAAGAAGTCTGATTCTGGCCCGCGTTTCACAGTCGTGCCTTAGGGCGCGACGCACGTAGTAATTCTGTACTCATTTAGCGATCTGTTTCCTCTGGTTCGAGAAACGAACCGCACGGGTTTCTGCCGTTCTCGCGTACCACCATACAGCCAGGCGAACTAGGAGCTTCGGCTCGCGGTTAGGCCTTCGCTTAGACTTGGCAACTCTCCACGCCGGAAACAAAAGCCTGAATCGCGTCTGAAACTCAAAAGGACAAGATGTAGTGTTGTTCGATGGACGATGATCATGGGTCCCCCGTGCAAGTTAATGTCGGTAGATCGAGTGGAATCGAATACCCCCTGCTTGACATCATGCTCCGTAAATTGAACACGCCCTCATCCACTTAGACGAAGTACCGACTCGACGCGTTCTGCTGTGGCCGCCCAAGTCATTGACTGGACGGTTTTCAATCCGGCCTCTGCAAGTCGCGCTGCGCGCGAGGGATCGGTAAGAACATCGACCATAGCGGAGGCAAGAGCCATCGAGTCACGAGGGGGTACGACCAGCGCATTTCTTTCATGGAAACAAAAGTCTTCTGTCCCGTAAACAGTAGTCACGACAGGAACTCCGCACGCCATCGCCTCAATCGGTGGTGAGGGAGAACTCTCGTATAGCGACGAAGTAACCGCGACATCGGAGAAAGAGTAGAGTTCCGCAAGCTTTGAATCGGTAGGGGACTCGATGTAGGTTGTAGGAACTGGGGACTCAGAGGCAATCCCAGGTTCTCCACCGTAGAGCAACAGTCTAAGGTTGGGAACAGACATCTTCGCAAGAGAAAGTGCTTCGAAGAGGTACTTTAGACCTTTAATCGGGGCGCTCTTTCCTAAGGCAATCACAGTGTGCCCCGGGCCAGAGGGTCGGGACCGGGGTTGCCGGAATCCGCCTAAATCAGTGCCTGGGAGCACCACCGTTCCTGTCTTCCCCACTTCGTCAGCGAGGAGCTGGTTGACCCAGGAAGAGCTTACTATCCACCGTAGCGGGAGGAAGTAACTCTCCCGAGAAATGCATTGTCGGTAGACATCTGCAAAGAGAAGGGGCTCAAAATGTTGGATATAATAGAAGAGCTTCGCATTCCTGAGTCCAGCTCGAAATGCAGCGAATGATGTGAAGGAAAACGTGGCTATTACTGCATCCGAGTCTCTCGGTATCGCTTCCGAGAGAACCCGTGTCCTATCGAAATCGAAGGGAATCCCTACCTTCCGAAGCGCGAACCCCAAGCCATCGGGGATACTACGTCTCCAGCCGTCGAATCGAATGAAGTTTCCGAATCGGCTCTCAGGGTAGTGGATCTTGATCTCGTCTCTGAACTGGAACCAATCGTGATTGCGACCCCCGAGCGCAATCAATCTCACATCGTTACCCCGCGCAGCCAAGTGATTGGCCACCTCGAAGATACAGCGAACACCCCCGGTTCGAATGGTGTCCCACATCAGGAAACAGATCTTCACTTATCGACACGCTCCAGCCGATCGAGTAAATGAATCGCCGCTAAGCGGGAGAAGCGATCTCCGCATTGCGCAGAACTTGGTCCGCTGTCCCGTCTCAAGGTGAGTCCGTCCCACGAGGGAAGTATCCCATTGGACTGATGTAACTTTTGGCAATCATTGGCAGTGTTTCTTAATGGTGGTCAAAGAGACTACATCACAGAAAAGTCCATCGGCCCGATGCGAGCTCGTTTCAAAGAGGCATAGGCACCTATTGAGCCGTGAATTGGGATCGCTCTGATTCCAGTCGTTTCAGCTGGTGTTCGTCGGTCGCACCGAGAAGCCTTAATGGATTGTTCTTGCGGAAACGACATCTATGCTGTGAGCCTGTCTAGAGTAGTTACTGCCTAAGATGGCACCTATCTCCAAGCGGATACTATCGTCAACCCTGGTTTGGAAGCTGTCAGGACTGACCTACCGATGGTCCGTCGCTGCTACAAGGGGCAAGTACCTTTCTCCCAAGGAATATCTGACCCAAAGTCGAACTCAAATGATGAAAGTGATTGCATCAGTACCATCTTCATTTATTCGACCACTTGAATTTGGCTGTGGACTTGGGGGGAACCTGATTGCAATTGCAAGCGAGATTGAAAGAGGTTTTGGGATTGACATAAACAGGGGCTATCTTCGGCACGCTAGACGTCTAGCAAGGAGCGCGTCGGCCTCGAACTTGGAGTTTCGATGGTACGACGGCGGCTCGTTTCCACAACTTGATGGCATCGACTTCGCGTTCTCGCTGGGGGTTTTCGAGCGCATCAGTAAGAAAGACGTGGAGTTTTACATTCGTCAAATTCGAGATGCAGTGGTGCCCCATGCATGGGTCAGCTTGTACTTTCTATCAGGCGACGCGATTCAAAGCGGATTCACACGTCGTCTCGGAGAGGAGAGCTATGTTTATTGGAATCCTGAAGAACTGAAATCCATGTTCGATCGAGCGGGCTTTTGCCTTGTATCAATCAGCGACTGGAAGGGACTCGATGGTTGCAGCACGGTAGCGTACCTCTGCACGGCAAAAGTAGCTAACATCTCTGTCTCATAATAGAAGATCTGTCTTGCGACCTACCAAGAACCCAGATTGGTGTCGTGATGTATACCCCAATGCACATGAATAATGACGGCAAAGCGCAATCCGATGCTGAGCCGGTTCTTGGTTTTCCTTCCAAGAGACCACTTCTCACCTCACCAGACAAAAGCACAACCACAGAATTATCCGTCGGCGTCGTTGTAATCGCCCATGACAGAAGAGAGTATCTCGCCACCGCCGTCGAATCCGTACTTGCACAGCAGGGAGCCCAAAGACTGCGCGGAGTTGTGGTAGTGAAAAACTACAGCGACGAACTCATCGACGGGTACCTACACAGGCTCGGAGCGGGGTTGGTTCTCGAAAAGAGTCCGTCCATTGGCCGTAAGGCAATAAGGGGCGTGGAGGAGGTAGAAGGAGATGTGATTTGTTTCTTGGAGGATGATGACACTTTTGCACCAACGAAAATTCGGGAAGTCACGCATCGGTTTGAATCCGACGTCTCTCTCGGATACTATCAGAACCACCTCCGATACGTAGATGCGGATGGCCGAGAATTGAGCCCTGGAGTTTATCGGGCAAAATCCATCTCACGAAGGATAACAGTTCCGGCGCACTACTTGCCAGCCAACACGAAGCAGGTTCCTAGAGGTTTCTACGCCGTTGATCCCGGTTTCAACGCAAGCTCGATTTCCATCCGACGGGATGTAATCTCTTCGTTCAAGAATAACCTGGAGCTCATGGAGGCTGTCCTTGACAATTCACTTATGTTTTCTGCGCTCGCCTCGGGCACTGCATTGCTTGCCGACAATTGTATTCTCACTAACTACCGAATACACTCCTCGAATGTGAGTGTGTGGAGAGCGAAAGGAACCTCACTACAAACTGCTCGAGCCGCTCGAGTTCGCGAACTCGAAGCAAGAGCAAGAGACTTTAACCGAATCGCAAACATGGTGGTCAGTTCCCGACGGTCCGAGGAAGCAAAGGTAGCTCGGGCTGCCGAGACCCTCCTTCGCCTCCATGCCGCTCTTCTTGTTCCTTCAGTGGGCCGGAAAAACGTCATGAAAATGGTACTTGAACCTATCCGGGATTTGAGAACGTTTTCGATTTACGACTTCCTCGATCTGGAGATGGGCGGACTTACGTACGTTATCTCTCCTCACCTCGCGACACATAGTTACTTGGGGCTATTCAACGCGTTTGGCCGGTTTCCCCGGCCCGACCGTAACTAGAGATTCGAAGAACAATCCTGAGGAATGGGTCGAGTTCCCGATAGCCGGGCTACCGATAGTACGTCATAGATTGGGTTGGGAACAATTCTGCCAGCAAACTTCTCAGTCTGTTTCACAAGCCGATACAAATGCGTCACCCAGTGACCGCAGACTACAACTCTCAGATAGGACCTAAATGCCGGCCAATCGTCCATCATAGCAAGTAGAGGCAGGCGAAGTCTTATCGCGCCGTCATAATCGTGGGACCTTATGGCATGCAACGACTCTTCTTCTAAGCCCGAATGGAAACTTCCCGAATTGTGGTTCTTGCAGAGGAGGAATTCTCGCCGCTCCAAGTGGCATTCGATCCGTGTGAACATCTGTGGTCGCACAAGGGAATTGATACCCTCAGAACTACTGACCTCTGTTGAGCGACCCCCCAACGGGTGGGGGGCCAAAGACTAAGACGCGCTATCCGAATTCTGCTAAGACGGACGCTTCGAATCGCCGATGAGTTGGAATGAGTTACGAATAGAGACTGCGTGGGAGAGTCTGACGCGCATGGGAGCATTTCGGGATTTCATCGCAGTGCTCGGTGCACGAGCAGTCTGGCGCCAACCCGAGGACCTTCGTTCTCGAGTTCAGTCAGTTCAATTTGTCCTCTCGCTCCCCCGGACCGTCCGCAGATTTCTTCTGACCAGGTTCATCCGGGAATGGGCGGTCGACAGCGCCTCCCCCGACGGCCTCTTTCTTGAATTTGGAGTGGGCGAAGGCACATCTACGAGAGAGATCGCAAGAAGGATGGAACGAAGGGGCGTGGTAGATCCACTTTACGGCTTTGACTGGTTTAAGGGGTTACCTGAAGACTGGCGTCCTGGATTCGAGCAAGGTCTCTTTACTCAGGCACGCCCACCGAGCACTGAAAAGAACGTACGTTTGATCGTTGGCTTGTTTCAGGAAACCCTCCCTAGCTTCCTTAGCAATCATTCAGAGCCAACTTCATTCATACATGTAGATTGCGACCTCTACTCTTCAACGCTGTACATTTTGTCCACTTTGCTCGATAGAGGGCGAATCCGCGCGGGAACAATCATCTTGTTCGATGAACTTTTCAATTATAGTGGATGGCGTACCTCCGGTGAGTTTCGTGCGCTGACGGAGACGTTCCCATCACGAAACCTTGACTTCCGCGTAATCGCTGTCGCACCGAAAGAACAGGCCGTCATTGAGGTTGTGCCAGTTGAACTAGGTTCGAGCCGTTGAGGTAAGAGGTTCGAATCGCCTTTGTTGTATCGAGAACGAAACGGTCGTTCGAATCCGACAACGGCTGCTCAAGGAGGGTGCGTATTGCGAGTAGAGAAAGCACTGCGGGCGCACCTCCTTCTCATCTCTTCGTAACGGACAAGTTTACCCGTGTCACCCCTCGTAAACCCCATTACGCTCCCTGGTGCCTTCCGGACACGCCCTGCTCCAAGGTCGTTTTTCAGAACGCGGCATGACTCATCAGCCAATTCGGAGGTAGTTCAAGAACAACGGGTCATCATTGCCGGTCTGCGATCGGCACGGAACAGGCCGATTCTGTGCACAGGTTGCGTGGCGCCCCGGGTCCACAACACCAGAATCATTGGAGGCGTGAAGCCTTGGAAAGGCGGCGACGAAGCATCGCGTCAGCGGCCGCGACGAGGCCCAATCACTGGAGAGCGAAAAGCTATCGTCGTCGGTGCTGCGACGTCATCACCCAGACAGAGATTACGTCCGCTTGGCAAGAAGCTCGTCCAACATGTGATGGGAATCGGAGGACGGGTGTGGTCCACGCCGTGAGCCCTTCGCAACAACCCATCTCGAAGATAGAATCAGTCATGGACGAAACCTCCTATGTCAAGAGGGGCAGGGTTGCGTTTAACTCACAAGGCCTCTTCAGCCGTTGTGGTATGGTTACCCGGGAAACTCGATCGAGAACCGGCGCGCGAGGTCTGGGGTTAGGAAGTTGTACGACGTAGCAATCTTGGGCGGTGGTTGGGCAGGATTGCTCGCCGCCAGAGAAATCAATCGAACATCCCCCGAGACATCAATAGTCGTCTTGGAGAAGGACCCAAGGGACAAAGCAGGAGGGCTATTGCGGTCCGAGACTATTGACGGGTTTACCTTCGACTGTGGTGGGCCCCATATTCTGTTCAGCAAATTTCCCGAAACTCTAGCGGAGGTTCGGGAAATTCTTGGTACCAATGTGGTTGAGCTACCGAGGAGAAACTATGTCTCTTTCGACAACCAGCTGATCCCCTATCCCTTCGAAAATGGAATCTATCTTCTCCCTCCGGATACTCGGGCTCGGATTGGTACTGGACTAATTGAAGCCGCCCTAGAGAGGGCTCGCAACCCCAACTGGAAGCCTGCGAACTTTCGGGAATGGCAGTACGGAGTGTTCGGCGCGGCCATGGCAGCAGAGTATCTCGAGCCATACAACTCAAAAATCTGGAAGCGCCCTCTTGATCAGATATCAGCCGACTGGGTCTTCACCCCAGGACGGCTGCCGGTTCCCGAGATACCGGAAATCGCTCGTGCAATTGCGGGTATCGAAAGTGTCGGGTACAGGGAACAGGCTCGTTTTCTCTACCCCAGAAAGGGAGGAATTCTGTCCCTCTATGAGTCGCTGCTAGGCATCGTCGAACACCTGCCGGTGGATGTCAGATTCGAAGTTCCGGTTTCCGCAGTGAATCGCGAAGCTTCCGGGTGGATGGTAAACCAATCTGTCCGTTCTCGCATAATCGTTAACACTCTGCCTCTTCCCAGAGTGATACAAATGGTGTCTGACGTCCCCGACTCGCTAAAACGACAGGCACATTTCGATTACAATCGCGTGGTGGTGGTGGGCGTCGCTCTTGATCAGCCTGGCCCCGACCAGACTGCGGTCTATGTGCCACGCCCCGATATTCCGTTTCATCGGTACACCTGGATGAGCTATTTGAACCCCCCCTCGGCGACTGGATCGAATCTAATTGCCGAGGTAACTGTTCCCAAGGACGCCGAGTTTGATGCGTCGGCCATTGCCACGTTCGTGCTGGGAGGGCTTGAGACACTCGGGGTAATCGCCGATTCAAGTGCCGTACGATTCACGCGGACATGGGTGAACGAGTACGGTTACCCGGTTTACTCGATAGGCGGGTCCGAAGCCAAAAGGCTCCTGCTTCGAGAATTCAACCGTCACGGTCTCTTTTCAGTTGGAAGATGGGGATCTTGGGAATACTGGAATACGGACATGGTCCTAAGGGCCGTAAAGTCGACTGTAGCGGACATGACGGCTTACGGTGTCTTCCACTGCGACTAACGCTGGCAAAGTCGATTGAGGACGGATCAATTCAGGCCGGATTGTCAATCATCACGACATGGCGAGATACGAGTGGTCCTGCCATAAGGATGCGTTCACTGAGTCCAGAAACTACCTAGAAATTGCGCTCCGATGTCAACGCTAGACGGAGACGGATTACTTGGCGCGAACCCAGCGTAGAGGGGTCGATAGTCGGTCGGTGAGGTCATGAACGGGCCCTAGCACGGTGAAGCTACTGTCGGACCGTCGCTCTCCGAAGCTGGTGCCTTCCTGCATGCAGTTTTTACGACGTCGGCCAACCGCCTATCTGCGGTTCTGGACTTTCGCCGGAGCTTAGGTACGAGGGCTTCTAGGTATGTTGTACGCCCTGCCTTTATTGCGGCAATAAGACGGCGGGGGGGCGGCTCGCCGTTGTGAGGGCGATTTGCGCCCCACAGCAGGCGGGGATGAGCCGTTCTCGCCGATATGTTAGGTATCGAGCAAGACCCAATCAGCACATCGTAAACAACCATGTCTCCTCAGACGGGGTCGACCAATCCTGTAACCTAAGTTGAAGGAAGGACTATGTGTGCGCGCGGGCAACTCGGCTTTGCGAGAAGCGGTTCAACAGGAGGCGCTTGACGGCGGGCCGCATTTGGGCTGTGCGATCCCATCCGTCGTCAAAGAACGTCTCACGATAGCTGAAGGAATCGGCACCCGAGTTCATTAATCTGAGCCAGTGGCCCGGGGGGATTCCTCTAACCTGAAGCACAAGCTACAAATCTCCGAGGCAATCTGAAGCAATATCACATGGGACGCCAGTTCCCCGATATCATCGTCATTGTGTTAGACTGCGTTCGAGCGGCGGACTTTCAAGGTGGAACCCATGAAGTCCGTCCGACCCCGTTCTTCGATTGGTTTCGCGCGAGATCCACGCTCTTCGAGCGATGCGTGTCTGCGTCGTCGTGGACCGTTCCGTCTCATGCCAGTATTCTAACCGGGTTGTATCCTGATGCTCTCGGTTCATTCTCTTCAGCAAACGGGCGCATCCCCTCGTCCGTACCCACATTTCCCGAAGCACTCCAAGGGGTGGGATATGCCACATGCTTGATTTCGGCAAACCATAATCTCAGGCCAAGTCTCGGGATGACACGAGGGTTCGACAGAGCCTTGTGGGCGAGGTGGGGGGCCACCTCGCTAAAAGTTGGAAGTCGAGACGAGCGACCGTTCGAAAGCCGGGAGAAAGGTAGGACCGACATAACGGAATCGCGACGGCCTGACCAATCCTCCAGAGGTCATTGGGAACTCTTTGCTCACGTGGCCGATCTCCTGCCTCGATACCCTGCTGTGCTTGACGGGCTGTCGCGCGTAATCCAAGCCGTCCGCTGTGCCGGAGCACCGTACGACGGACGCGCCGCTCCGTGGATTGAGGCCGCGTTCTCCGATTGGATTAGGGGCGTGCCTGAGGACGTTCCGAGTTGCACTCTGATCAACTTGATGGATTGTCATGAACCATACTTGCCGAACGCCGAGCATGTTCAGGCCTTCAAGGACTGGTGGCGGCAACTCCAAAACAGGCAAGATGTCATATCGTGGTCGAAAGGTCGTTGGGAACCCACGCCATCAGAATTGAAGGCCCTCCACTCGCTCTATCGAGATAAGATTCGGGTACTTGATCAGAGGGTTAGCGCTATCATCAATTCATTCTCGAAGACCGGCCGGTGGGAGAATGCCATGGTCGTCTTGACCAGCGACCATGGCCAGGCTTTCGGTGAGGGGGGCCACCTATTCCATGGTAGCTCCACCGATGATGCCGTTGTCCGGGTGCCGCTGATGGTGAAGTGGCCAGAGGACCGAGGGGCGGGATTGATTACTGACTCGTGGACCAGCTCGATCGACATATGCCCTTCAATCCTAACTGAGTCGGGTGTATACTCTCCTCACGTTGTTCCAGGCACGCCCCTCCAAACCTTGCTGACACGTCCTAGGCAGAGTCCCGTGTTCAGCATGACCGAGATTCTCCCAATCCCGTCTAACGGTAACGGCCCTCCAAAGCGCAGGTTCGAAGTGGCGGCCTTCGAAGGAAACAGGAGAACCAGTTTGGTAGCCGAGACCTCGGTCGACCGGGTTATCCTTTCGGAGGCAGACGGGGACCAGCTTCAGTCCCTTGCGGCGAGACTCGTCTTGGGCTTGGAGATCGGTCTTGAAAGCATCGTGCCCCGGGAAGTCACTCCCGGGGATCGGCTGCGAAGTTGGGGATATGCCTAGGGATAGGAATCACTCGAGCGCTCTTCATCACTCTTGTGACTCCTGACCGCGTACATAGCGGGGTGGAACGGCTCAGAGTCTCGAGTAACGGTTTCCATGGCAGTTACCGACCGGTCCAATTCTGAGGATTAATCCCAGGCCTAATCGGTTGGGGCCGCTGGTGGTTGCAATCGGACTTACAAACAAGTCGGCGCGCGTCTTGAGCGGACACCCGGTGAGCGGCAGAGGTGACGTCTCCGTCGGCTCTTTCGGTCCTCCGAGCCCGGGGTCGAACCGACGGCCCAGAAGCCGACCGTACCGCCACGCTCCCATCAAGATCGAATGGTCGGGTCGAATCACAACCCGAATGGCATGGGGGACGTGGTGCCTCGAAGGCTACCGCCGGCGGACCGGGCGCCAACCAGGATGAGAATCAATCCCGCGACGTTCAGAACGGGGAAGATAAGGAGGACCGCCCCGACCTTGAACATCGTGTCGTTGTAGCGCGTTCCGAGGCGCCAGATTCCGATTAGAAGTCCTATGAACCCCATGAAGGCGATGATGGCGGCTATTACTAGGACGGCGACAAGCCCGAGAAGCGATCCCACATTCAGGCAAGCCGAAGTGATCGGGTTCCCCGGTCCCGCACATGTGATCGCTTGAGAAATCACACTCAGGAATCCAATCGCCACGAGGAAGACGATCCCGAGGGCCGCGAGAGCGAGAAGAACGAAGGTAGCCGGAGCGGAGAATCTGCTGTCCAGGTTCCGGAGCACCGCAAACGCTCGTCGGTAGAGAAACAGCTCGGCTACCGTGAGGGCGAATCCTAGGGCGCCCACGGCCACCACCAAGGCGAGTCCGGACTGGCTCACGCTCACCGTCGCGCTCCCCGTGGCGGTCGTGGTGACCTTGAGGAACGAAAACGCGGGGGTGAACACCAGCTCGACCACCGAGAGTACGGCCCCGACCAATCCGAGGATCGCCGCCCAGCTCACATGTAAGAGTGCGACTTGGTCCCCGGGACCGTAGCCGGCCGGGACGTAGCCGGGCTCGAGATACGTCCTCCCGTACGGTGAATAGTACGAGGTTCCCAGGGGGGGCGGCGGAAACGATACTGCTGGGGGACCCAGAGGCGGAGCCGAACCTCCAACGGGCGCGCCGCACGAGGTGCAGAATGTGGCGTTGGGATTGAGGGAGTAACCGCAGTACCTGCAGAAGGCCGCGGCCATTGTCCCAGCACGGTCCTACTCACACTTGAGCCCGTCGCCGGGGGGCGGGCGGGGACTTGGGTAACGTGGGGCGGCCCTTCGGTGGTTCCTCCGAATTGAACGACAAGTTCAAGGTTCGATGAATAGACAACACTCTCAGCCAAGGAATTGGCTAGGCCGAGATTCAATGCGCAAGCTGCCCGGCGATCGAGACAGGTTGGAAGCGGGGATTGCATGACCGATCCCGCGTTTTCTGTCGTAGTCCTCTCGTACAATTCGGAGGTTGACTTGCCGGGGTGTCTAGAGTCGCTGCGTCGATCGCTGGTTCCGTTCGGCCCGACAGAAGTGATATTGATTGACAATGGCTCTTCAGATGGTACGGTTCAGATCGGAAGGGCCTCCTCTGTAGTTACTCGTGTCGTAGAACGAAGGGTCAATTCGGGTTACGCGGGAGGAATGAACTTTGGAATTTCTGTCGCTTCACAAGACCTGGTCCTGATAGTCACTCCGGATACGAGGATAAGTGAGGGTGCCCTAACATCGTTGTTGACAACGGCATGTGCTTGTCCAAAGTCCGCGGTAGTGGGGTGTAAGTTCATCAGTGGAACCACGGGCAAGGTCGACTCAGAAGGTGGGATCATTCTCTTTCCGACAGGCCACGCAATCACCAACAAAAGGTTGAGTGGAGACTCGGGGAGGATTCAGGTGCCCTACGTTGAGGGTGCACTCATGATGGTGAGGCGGCCCTTATTCATTGGTTTGGGGGGATTCTCTGAGGACCTCTTTTCGTATTACGACGAGGTGGACCTTTGCATTCGTTCATGGTTGAGAGGGCTACCCGTGATTCTTGACAGACGGGCTGAAGTTGTCCACTTTTCAAAGGGTTCATTTGGCCGTCACCTTGAACTTCGGGCATATCTCCTGAACCGAAATCGGATTTTGGTTACCGCATCGTTTTCACCGCGAGGCTTTCTCCTGCCGTTCGTCCTCGGCGAACTCATGGTATTGACTGCCACCATCGTCATTTCTCCCATTACATCGGATGGTGAACACGTTCGAGGGCATGTCCGAGCCCTCGCTTGGACGCTCAAAAACCTGCGCAAGATACGGGAGCGCCGGGAGAAGCTCGGCACGGCGTTTGACCGCCGCGCTTATGGCGGAATTGTATCAAAGGTAGGCGTTGCTCAATATCTAAAGCGTCTCGTGAATGCACATGCCTGACGTGACAAGAGTTCGTCGTCCGCTCATAGTATTCGCGCCGTCGCGCATTTCGGGAATGGCAAAAGTCGCATTTCACGAGGCGGCCGCCTTCCGGGAGTTGGGGCTACGACCGATGATCATGATGCCGGAGCTCGGGGCGGCTGAAGTCTTGCGCGCCTTCGGTCCCTTAGTCGACGGGATCGAGGTTTGTCTCTACCCCTCGACCTTCTCCAGCGTTTCCGAAGCCGTTGAAGAGGCGTTAGGAGGGTACGCGAATTTGGCTTCTACGGCGGGTCAATCTAAGTTGAAGATTGACATCCTATCCCCCCTCATCCACTGCGGAACGCTTCCATCCAAAGCAAGGGAGTTTCGCCCTGATCTCCTCATCTGTCACACTACACTTGCTCCGCTTCTCGTATGGCTACCGTATCTCCGGCAATCCGTGCCATCGGTTCTCTATCTGCACGCCGAGACGATTCGGCAACTAATCCCCCTCCTCAGCGCAAAGAAAACCGGGAGCTCGATTCGCCTCATCGAGATTTGGGAGCGCCTGGTTGCACATCGCAGCCTGGCATTGGCTTGTAATTCGCACCTGCTAGAGCGAGACGTCCTCCCGGTCTTGGGGCGCGTACCTAATGTTGTGTTCTTGGGATGCGACCCAGTCCCGACCTCCAGCGATCAGCACAACCCTTCGACCATCCTATCATTGACTCGTTGGGATATCGACAGAGACCCATCGTTTCTGCTCAAGGTGCTCGCGAAGACCAAGACTCGCCCCATTCAGCTAGTGGTCGCGGGCCACTGGCCATCAGACGGACTTTACCGATCGTTTCGCGAACAGGTTGAAACCAGCGGACTAAGAGATCTCATCACAATAGAGCGAGACCCGAGCGAATCTCGCCTTCAGGAATTGTATGCGACCTCCGCAGCCTTCGTGTTTCCCGTTCGCACGTATGTTGGTCTGGGCATACTGGAAGCCGCAACCTACGGAACTCCGATGATTACCACCACTGAATCAGGCATCTGGGAGATGTTCACCGAGGGTGTGCATGGTCTGGCCGCACCTGAAGGCGACGTCAATGCCTACGCTTCTGCGATTGACAACATTCTCCGGCCGGAAGTCGCGTCTGAGATGCGTAGTGCAGTAAAGGCAAGAGCGACACAGCTGTCATGGACGTCGCACGTGAGAGCTCTGCTGAGGATTGCCGGTAGCTCGGTAGGTAGTTGATGGACCCATTGCGCGACTCGAGTAATTCCGGGGCAGATCCGCCGAGAAGGGACTGCTCTGTTTCGTTTTTCGGAACGTTCTATCCCGAGCACGATCTCGTCGGAAGTGTTTCGACCGGCCTAGTCCGCTTTCTTTCTGAGTCGGACGGCATCGACCGGATTCGTGTCTTCGCTCAGCGTGGTGCTGCCTTTCCGCAGGGGTGGGGGGTCCCAACCGAGCGGATGCAACTCATTCCCACGTGGCAACCGGATCGGCCCCTTTCCCTGGTTCGCGCCCTCGTCTCGCTTTTCCGGGCCGGCAAACTCTCGGACATCTACCTGTTCAATATGCACATGACCTATTGCGGCCGTTCTAGAATTGCAAACGGTATCGGTCTGTTACTACCCGTTATCGTTCGCTTCCTAACAAGGCGACCCGTTGTCACGTACATGCATAATCTTCTGGAGACCCAAGATGTGATTTCGCTCGGATATTACCCCAGCCTCTGGACCAAGCTGATAGTCAAACTTCTAGAGTTCAATCTCGTACGAAACACTCGACTCATTGTGCCACTTCAAAGTCAGGCGCAAGCCATAGCAAGGGCCTTCAACCGCAAGGTCGACGTTCTACCCTTGCCCAACATCGAGGGCGCGTGGAGCGTTGCTTCCAGCAACATCACGGATGCGACGCGTAATTTGGGGGAGGTTCGGGTCCTTCTTTTCGGAAACTGGGGCCCCGCAAAGGATCTTCCGGGTGCACTCGCCAGCCTAGACGCTTTGCGCGCCAAGGGCTATCGGATTTCCGTGACGGTGGCAGGGTCCTACGGCTCACATCATTTGGAGTGGAAACAGCGACTGGCTGAGTTGAGGGACTTCTATAGCAAGCGCGGGTTCAGTTTTCTATCGACCGTTCCCGAGGACGAGGTTTTCGGCCTATTCATGCGCAATGATGTTCTTTTGCTCCCTTACAACTCGACCGGTGGATACTCCGGTGTTATGAATCTCGGCTCACTTTCCGGAGCATCTATCATTGCGTACGACCTTCCGCAGCTCCGCGAGTATGAGGGTATCCTGCGAAGTGGCACCCAATTCATCTCACCCCAATCGGTTACAGACCTTGCCAGAGCTCTCGATTCCGTGTCCAAGGCGCCTCCTGGAATCGTAGAAAGGTGGGTGGTTGTCGGTGCGCGGCTTCGAGCTTGTAAAGTGTCGGTCGAACAGTTGGCTCACATGCTCACCGAGGTAGCAAATCAATTCCGCAAGAGGCGTTCGCTTCGGAGCGCCATGACTGCACTCACACCCAAAGTTGTTCATGACTAATGCCTGCAGTTCCCTCTGTAGCACGGAGTTCGACGGGGCCACATACCGGACTTACATTGCCCATCAACGGAGCCAACGCTCCTCCCCGGAGGCTGATTTCAGTTCTATCCTCTATCTGCTCAGTAAGCCATAAACAGAAAGTGCACAGAAGCGCCCTTAGCCAGGTGAGGTCCGGCAGAAGTGAGGTGAGCAGTACCCCTTGTTCCGACAGCTTCGCGCGTTAGCCAGAACTCTGGCTAGCGATCTGACTTCGCCGTGGTTTCTAGGGGCACTGGCTGGTCTCTCCTTCCTCATCATCCTACTCGAGGTCCAGTACGCGGCCTATCGGTATTCCCCACTTCTTGGGTGGGACTCGTGGAGTTATGTCTCCCAAGCGCGTCACTTTCTGGCGCTCGGTCCGATCGGATTCTCTAGCGAAGAGGGCTACCCGCTCCTTTACGTCCAACTGCTTGGAACAGCGTCCTGGCTCGATGGCAACTTATACCTGACCGAAGAGGTGTTGCCGGTAATTCTCATCGGACTTTACCTGGTCGTTGTGGGTGCCCTTTCATCAAAACTGTTCGCCCACAGCTGGCAGAAGTTCTTCGCCCCGCTCGTGACCGGAACCGCGGTTACGACTATGATTCTCGAGTCTGATCTCAACCGCACTGTTCTCACTCTCGTGCTCACCTGGGCAATCATCCTCCTCGTGACAAAGGAAGGCCGAATTCTCTTTCGTGGCACCAGCTCCGCGATAATGGTTGTGCTCTTCCTCGCGGCGATGTTTACTGAAGTTGAGACACTTGTCGTAATGATCCTCGCGTTGGGTTTGTATGGGGTGATTTGGAACCGTCGTGTTCTTCGCGATCTTGTTGTCCTGAGCGTCGTCGCCGGCATTCTTCTTCTGATAATCTCGCCCGGATTCATCTTCGGATATGGCGCCCAGGCTGCACAGTATTCTTCGGCCGCTTTGACCATCAGTAGTGGAGACGTCGCAATTTACTACGCAGGTGCGATCGTACTCTTGCCACTTGCAGGGTTTGGAACCTGGATCGCGCTTCGTAGCAAAGCGAACCCCGTCGCCGAACGGGGAGGGAGAATCACGGCTGTTTATGCCTTGATTTGCTTGGGACTTGCTGGCTTGTTCATCGCGCATGTGGTTCGGTTGCCGCCCGAACGTCCACTCTTCCTGGTGCCCACAGGTCTTCTCCTGACCTTTACTGCGGGCTATATTGCGGATTACTCGCCGCCTCCGAGCGGAAATCCCGAGGCCGCGAGGAGAAGTGCATTGAGTGCAGCATCCGCTCAGCTCCCTCGTTCGTCCTCCGGACGTTACCAAATGGTCTTGGTGATCCTTGTCGGGGTAGGAATTGTGAGCGCCACCGCTGTCCAAAGCCTCCAGGCAACTGACGGCTGGGATGTCCCCTTCCTATCGCAATCAGCTTACACGACTATCCAAGAGGCCGCTCAGATTGCACGAACCCACGGAGTCGGGTCGGTGCTTGTTCCCTTGCAAAGCGCTAGCTCGATGTGGTTTTGGGAACTCTATTCGTTTGAGATTTCTGGGCTTCTCCCTTCCGCCTACATTGTCTACGGTGACTTGCACTATACTCTCGCAGGACTCGACCCGGCAAAGTACGAGCCATTCCCGATTCTTGGAGCGGAGTACCAGCAACTCCAGATCGACGCAGCATCTTCAACTTACGAGTCAGCCATTCAAGTTGCATCAGCCCACGAAGTATCCCTATCTAATCTCCCGGTATTGATTGTGACGCCGCTCCTCTACGTTCCGATGTACATGAATCTCTCTCGCAGTCCCTATAGCTCGTACGAGTACGCCCCGGGGATCTATTTGTTCCCCGCCGGATTTTTCGGGTCCACTTGGCAGAACCACTGGATACTGACCTCCAATTCCTCGTGGACATCTACCAATCCTTTTTGGTCAGCGCCCGAGCCTTGGTCCGTGAGCGGGACCGCGATTACCTACGTAAACCTCAGCGAGGGGGCAAACGCGAGACTTAGCTTCCCATTCGCCACCAACTCGAGTGTTTCTGCCGTAAGTGCCACGGTTTACTTCATGGACTTTGCCCCTAGGTGGAATTCATCTTACGCTCCCTACGCGCCGCTCGAGTTCGAGATCGACGGGAACGAACTTGGTGGACTTTCGTACTCGAACTTGGGTGCGACTAATATTACGTTCGGGTACGATCAGCTGTCGGAGGGAACTCATTCCTTTAGCATAGCTTCAGGGCAGGTAAACCGAACCGTCATTATCTCGGTCGCTGAAATATCCCTCACATTCTCACAACCGACGTGAGAGGCCGGAAATGGTGTCAAGAATTCCCGGAGCGCCTGGCGGTACCTGGTTTCCCTCGATCTGGATGCACATGCCCGGAGCTCGCTTCAATGACCCTTGCCTCCCCTGCCTCCATTGTAGAAAAGTCCATAATAGTCGGAACCCAACTTCGTCGAATTGATGCCTCATCCCAAGCCCGACGTTTTCGTCGTGGTGCTTGATTGTGTCCGGGCGGAGGAGCTTACTGGTCTTGCCCACGCGACTTCTCCGCCTTCCACCGTTGGACAATTGTGTCGGATTTCAACGGAATTCGACCACTGCGTCGCCCCGTCATCTTGGACTGTTCCGTCTCATGCCAGCGTGTTGACTGGCCGTTATCCCGACCAATTGGGCACCTTTTCGCTCTCACGAGAGGCTTTGCCCGCGGAGTGTCCAACGCTTCCCGAAGTCCTGAGGGAGGCGGGCTATGACACGCAGATCATCTCGGGGAATCATAACCTGCGACCAAGCCTTGGCTTAACCCGGGGCTTTAACCGAGCAGCATGGGCACGATGGGGTGTCACGTGGCTGAAACTCGGGCAGCGCGATGACCGACCCTTCGAACCGGGAGGAGGATCTCATGGTGACCAATTGAGAACTCGCCTCATCGAAGAGCAACCCCGCGGGGTTTGGAAGCTCGCCGCCGGGGTCGCTGCAACCATCCCTCGGTATCCGGTTCTCCTGTACTTGGCGTCTCGGATCATTCAATCGGTTCGTTGTCCAGGTCAGCCGTTCGAAGGTAGGTCCGCGCCCTGGATCGAAGGTTTGTTCTCGAATTGGATTCGGGCTGTTCCCCGAGAGCAACCGTGTTTCACACTCGTGAATCTCATGGATGCGCATGAACCGTACCTACCTGATTATGACGGAACTCTAGACTTCGCATCATGGTGGCGACGCGTGAGGCAGAGGCAGGACGCCGCCACCTGGTACCGAGGAAAGTGGACCCCAGATGAGGGAGACTTGAGGGCTCTGCATGACTTTTATTTGGAGAAATTGCGGATTCTGGACCGGCGGGTGGGTGAACTAATTCGTATCATCCAAGACGCTGGAAGGTGGGACGAGTGTCTGTTTATCCTCACCAGCGACCACGGACAGGCGTTCGGCGAGGGAGGTAATCTTTTTCATGGAACGACCGCGGAAGACGCGGTGGCACGGGTTCCCTTGATGGTAAAGTGGCCGCAGTTTAGGCATTCCGGTGTCGTGTCACATAACTGGACTAGTTTGGTGGACATTACTCCAACCGTTCTAGCCGAAACTGGTGTGCGATCTCCCCCCGACGTTGCGGGCGTCCCACTTCAGCAATCGGTCAGCTCTCCCCGTTCATCTCCGGTTTACTGCGTGACTGAGTTGATTCCATCCCCCGTTCAAAACAACCCAGCCCGGGCTCAACGGCTCTCGGTATCGTTCTTTTTCGACGAATCAAAGCAAACATACGAAACCGGTCAGCGCATCGAACTGGACAGTGGGACCGAGCGAGGACACGAGGGAATGCGTTCGGTGATCGCGAGACTGGATCGCATTGCGTCGACAGGCGTAGCGAGCGAAGTTATTGATCAGTCGAGCACCGTGAAGCGCCTGAGAGGCTGGGGCTACTTCTGAAAGTTAGGGGTAAATCGTCCATTGAGGTGAAAGACAGACCGCAATCTACTTCTCTGGCACCCTAAGTCCAAACGAAGAGGAGTCAGATCGCTCTGGCAGCGCGACCGATTTCGACGGCCCCCTATAAAGTCGGATCGTTGGAAGTCGGGGTGCCTCTGGTTGTGCTCGTCGAACAGCCGTTTAGATCCCGGAAGACACAAGAAGTCAACTTTGGCTTTCACTGGATGTCACGGAGGCCGCCTTCACTCGGGTGTGTGCGCTATCGGGGGGAGGATCGTTCCAGACGTGCAAGCGGGCCTGCACCGTGCCTTCTGGGTTGACCGGCTGAAAGCTTCTCGTCCGAGAACCTTCGGCGGGGGGATTCGAAGTCGCGGTAGGTGCGCTGCGCCTCACAACCATCAACGCGCCTGTCGGCGACCGATCGGTGCAATCGGATTTTCGACGGCAGCGTGAGGGTCGGAGGCCCCTTTTCGCGGTTGAGAATGCACCTACCGGTGACTCCGTCGAGGCAATTCTGTTCGGTTGTTGTATTCGTGGAGGTCGATCCAGAACGTCCAGGAAGAAGCCGAGGCTCAGTTCAGGACCGCGACCTCCGCGGCCACCGAGAAGGGGACGATGAGCGCGGCGAGAGGGGCAGATCCGGCGAAGACGTTCACCAAGAACAGGTAATTTCCCGGCGAGAGCAGGGTCACGTTCCGCCCGATCGTTCCGAGGAAGGGAGTCGACCAAATCTGGACTTCGTTCGGAGTCCCGTTATTGGAGATAAGCGACATACGGCAGTAGAAATCCACGCCGATAAGGTACGGAGAGCGTCCTCCGCAGCTGACATTGAGAGCGACGGCGACTCCGACCTCCACGAGGGATCCCGGCGTCGTCGTCGAACTCACGTTGAACGGAGCGTAGAATACGGCTTCGGCCGCCTCAGCCTCGCCCTTGAACAAGGTGGATTGGATCGATTGACCGGGGAATCCGGGCATCGCGAGACCGGTCCCGAGATTGCTGACGGCGAGATTGTCGCTGGCGACTAAGACCGACACGGCGACCACGATCACCGTCGCGGCCGCCAGCGCGCTCAGCAGGGTGGCTTCGCGCCGAAGTCCCTTCTCGTCTCGACCGGGGGGCGGGACGGGTGCCGAATCGGCCATGCGCTTCCCGTCGCGGGGTGACAACAGCCTCACAGAATACGTTTCCTCCGACGACAGCTCTTGATGGTGAGCTTGATCCACGGACGCGGCGCACGATCACCTGCTCTCCCGTTCACCGCCCTCCGACGTGGTCGGTGGCATTCCGCTTTGCGTCGCCCTAACGACCGCACGCCCAGAACCGGCCCGGGGCCCACCGAGAGACAGAAAATCTCGAGGGAGGGCGCGCGACTCTAGACACGCAATTCTGTTTCCTCCCTCGAGTCTAGTCCATCAATTCGGACCTCTCGTCTTCCGACTGACGGAGTGAGGCCTTATCCCGCTGCCTCGGATAGATGGGTAATCCGACAAGCCTCGGTCCTCCCCCATGAAGGTCACCTATGTCTCGCAACGCACCCGACCCGAGAAGCTGACAGGAAGCGAGATCTACATGCATGCCCTCGCTCAAGCGGCAGCTTCTCGGTACGACGTCGAAGTCCTAGCGACCTACCGGAGACCCAAAGGAGTCGAAGCTCCCAAGGAGATTCAAGACTCGTCCTTGCGAATAATGAGGTTCCCGGAGCGTCGGCTCCCCGAGCTCGTGCGGGTCCCGGTCGCACGCTTGATGTCAAGGAGCGAGCAATTTGTCTCGGCGTACGAGGTAGTATGTGATGTCACGGGGGGGTTCGCACATGCCCTCCAGTGGGGGTTTTGGAGTCCGTCCCTCTTCCAATTCCTTTTGGACGACGATTCCGATATGATTCACGCAATTACGCTACCCACCGGCACCTTTTGGGCGGCCTGCAAAGCGGCCGCGTCAAGGAGAGTCCCGCTGGTGTTGACCCCATTTCGCCATCTCGGGCTGAGGCAGCATTCTATGAGGTATCAACGGTCGATGTTTCAACGTGCCCAGGCCATCATAGCGGTCACTCCGCCGGAAGCTCAAAGTTTCGTGGATTGGGGAGTTCCCTCGGAGAAGGTGCACTGCATCCCGCTAGGAATCGACGTCGGCTACTTCTCTTCGGGCGACCGGAGCGGATTTAGACTCAAGGTTCAAGCAACCGACGAGGACTTCGTGATTCTCATTCCTCGAAAATCGCGCGAGAAAGGCGCCATCGACTCCTTGGACGCTATCCGCCGTCTTGCGAAGGCCCATCGAAATCTGGTGGTCGTGTTGCTCGGAGACGCGGATCCGGACGTCGCGGATCTAATCAACGATAGAATTGGAAGGCTCAGGCGCGAGGGAGTTCGGGTCGTGGACTTGGGCCATATTCCCGACACTAATCCTCTGTTGAGAGATGCATACGCTGGATCGGACCTCCTCTTGGAACCCTCGCGTCTCGAGGCTTTCGGCTTAGTGTATCTTGAGGCGTGGGCAACGGGTGCACCCGTCGTGGCGGCTCGCTTGAAGGCCGTCTCGAACATAGTGAGTGACGGCCAAGATGGCCTCTTGGTTACCTTCGGGGCCATCGAGGAGATTGAGAAAGCGGTCGATAGCATTGTGTCCGATGCCAAGTTCGCCCGGAGCTTGGGCACGGCCGGTAGGCAAAAAGTGACACGGCTCTATGATCGTGCTTCGATGTGGGAATCCACCAACAAAGTCTACGAGGCGGTTCTATCGGGCGACCATTCCTAGATTCGATACTCGGGACACTCCGTCAAAGCTCGATAGGCCAGAGTAAGTCCGCAACTCTGTCTCAGAGCCCCGGATCGCAAACCGTCGCTCGAATCTAGGTCTTGTTCTCCTCGTCGGTGAGCGACCCAAGGACTTGGCGCAGCCGGTCTCCGAGTTCCGGAGTTCGCAACCCGAACTCAAGGTTCGTTTTGAGCCACAGATAGCGGTCCCCGATATCGTACCGCGTCCCCCGGAAGGTTGCAGCGTACACCGGGCGTTCTTGGGCCAGAAGCTGGAGCGCATCGGTCAGCTGGACCTCTCCGTTCACCCCGGGTCCGGTACGGTCGATCGCGGAGTAGATGTCGGGCGTCAGCACGTAGGCACCCGTGATGCCGAGGCGGCTCGGCGCATCGGCCAACCGCGGCTTCTCGACGAGCCGCTCGCACCGGTAAAGGCCCGGTTCGACTTCCGAGCCAGCCACGATTCCGTAGTCGCCGACTTTACTGTCGGGAACCGGTTCGACCGCGAGAATGGGGGCCTTTTTCTCCTCGTACCGACTCCAAAGTTGTCGGAGAAGGGGCGGTTCGCAAACATTGATGGTGTCTCCCAAGAGGACGCCGAACGGCTCGTCCCCCGTGTGGTGCCGCGCACACTCGATAGCGTCGGCAAGGCCCTTGGGCTCGCGCTGGCGAACGAAGTGAATGCGCGCCTTCCGGCTCAGGACCTCCAGCTCCCGAAGCTCCGGACGATTGTTCCACTTCGCCAACTCAGGGCTATGATCAAAGTGGTCCTCGAGGGCCCGCTTGCCCCGTCCAGTGACGATCAGAATGTCGTTCGCTCCGGAGGCGACCGCCTCCTCGACGACATACTGGATAATGGGCCGATCCACGACCGGTAGCATCTCCTTCGGCTGGCTCTTCGTGGCCGGAAGGAATCGGATTCCCAGACCTGCGGCAGGAATGACCACCTTCATGCCGCCCCACCCCGATCCGACCCGTTGGAATGAGCTATCGAACCCCCGGCTCCCAGCCCCACGAGCGTGAGGCCGGCTCGGCGAGCCGTTTGCGGGCTTAAGGCCCGCCGTAGGTCGATGAGCAAAGGCTGCTTCATCCTACGGGTCCACATCGAAGGCCATCGCAGATAGGTGGGCCAGTCGGCTTGGAGTATAGCGGCGTCCGCTCCGTCAAGCGCCTCATCGACAGTGGTACACAGCGCGAGTTGGCCCGGGCCAGGAGCGGACAGGCCCTCCCAGGAACGACCGAAGCTCTCGAGGGCAACGGGGTCGTGGCCCCGGACCGTTGCGCCGAGACGAACTAGCTCTCGGGCGAGAAGAAGGGCACGAGACTCGCGAACATCGTCCGTTCCCGCTTTGAACGAGAGTCCCAGGAGGGCCAATTGCTTGCCCGAGAGGGGCCCCACGGCCGTACGGATTTGCTGGATAGCATAGGTCAGCTGCTCTTCGTTGGTCCGAAGCGCCGCTGCCCCCAATCGGAAGGGAACTCCAAGTTCGTCCGATCGTGCTACGAGCGCCCGGAGGTCCTTTTCGAAACAGCTCCCGCCGAATCCCGGACCCGCTCGAAGGAATCGTCCGCCAATGCGGGGGTCGTGACCCACCGCGGCCATCACCGCGTCCACGTTGACACCGAGGCGGTCCGCGAGACGCGAGACCTCGTTAGCGAAGGAGACCTTGAGCGCGAGGAAGGCATTGGAGCAATACTTCACGAGTTCCGCTCCCGCCGGGCTCAGATTGAAGATAGGGGCCCGGAACGGGCGATACGCTCGCCGAAGCCAGCTTAGGGAACGGGAGTCGCTGGTCCCAATAACGACCCTGGCGGGATGGAGCGCGTCCTCGACCATTGTCCCCTCGGCCAGGAACTCGGGGTTGGAAGCCACCGCGACTTTCTGGGTGGAGCGGCCGGATCGGCGACGGATGATCGGAGCGACGACGTTCTCCGTGGTCCCGGGCACGACCGTGCTCTTGACCACGATCAGACGGTACCCCTCGGTGACCCTCAACGAAGTCCCCACTTGATCCGCGCACTGCTTCAGCGGGCGGAGGTCGATTCGACCCTTCGGAAGGCTCGGAGTAGGCACGCATAGAAAGATACCCTCAGCCCCTTCGGCGAGTTCCCGCGTCGAGTCCACCACGCGAAACCTCCAGGATCGAACTTGCGCGTTGAGGAGCTTCCCAAGCCCGGCTTCGTGATAGGGGGTCGAGCCCCGGGCGACGGCATTTCGGATTTCGGGGTTGATGTCGTAGCCAACGACCGGTAATCCGCGAGCGGCGAAGGCAAGGCCGGTGGCGAGGCCCATGTAGCCCAAGCCCGCAATCCCTACCCGAGGTGGAGAGTCTCGAGCGCGGCTCATCCGGAACTCCCTCTCCCGATGCCCAGCGACCGGAAGTACGCCACGGTCTTCGTAAGCCCGGATTCGAATCGGACACCTGGGGACCAACCCAGGTGCTTTCGGGCCAGGCGGATGTCCGGCGACCTCTGCTGCGGATCGTCCTCCGGGAGGGGACGAAACTCGAATCTAGGCGGGATTCGAAGGGATTTCGCAATCAGCTTCGCCGTTTCCAGCACCGTGAACTCCCGAGGATTCCCGAGGTTCATGGGGCTCGGGACCCCCGGGGGGGCTTCCATCAGAAGTTCCAGCCCTCGAATGAGGTCGGACACGTAGCAGAACGAACGGGTCTGCTTGCCTCGGCCGTAGATGGTGAACGGCTTGCCCTGAAGTCCCTGAACGATCAGGTTCGACACGAGGCGTCCATCCTCGGGGTCCATCCGAGGACCGTAGGTGTTGAAGATCCGCGCGATGCGCACGTCGAGGCCATACCGACGGTGATAGGCCGTGGCGAGGGCCTCCGCGTACCGCTTTCCTTCATCGTAGCAACTCCGGGCCCCCACCGGGTTGACGTGCCCCCAATATCCCTCGCTCTGCGGATGGACCTTCGGGTCCCCATAGACCTCGCTCGTTGAGGCGAGCAGGACCCGGCCATCGGAGCGCCGCGCTGCTTCGAGCACCCGATGCGTTCCCGCGGCGTTCACAAGGAGGGTGCCCACCGGATCGCGTCGGTACGCCGGTGGTGAAGCGGGACTCGCGAGGTGATAGTATCGCTCTGCTCGCGGAAGCTGTCGGAGGCGGCTAAGGTCGGCTCGACGAAAACGAAAGCGGTCGCTGGGGATAGCGACCGTGAGGTTGGCTCTGCGGCCCGTTACGAGGTTGTCGATGGCGACAATTTCATAGCGCTTGGTGAGAAGCGCATCGACAAGGTGCGAGCCAAGGAACCCAGCACCTCCTGTCACCACCGCCTTCGACAAAGTGCTCGATTCGGAGGAGCAGACTCCGCTCCTAAAGCGTTTCTTCCCCGGTCCTACGGATGGACAAATTGTTGCGGAGGGCCTCGGTGCGCGCTCGGAGACCCAAGGCGATGAATGCAACCTCAACTGCGCGGTAGCGCGTTATGAACGGGCGATGGCGCAACGAGCTGCGACCTTGCTTGAGTTGACCAGGAACTGGATGAAGTCCCGAACGAGGAATCGAACGATGAAAGCGCGACGCCTCTAATGAAACGCTGATCTAGTGAAGAATATCCGGCAGCGTCAGTTGCAGAAGAGCAAAACCTATAGTGATTCGACAATGAGCCCACGCCGTGAAAATCCTAGTCACCGGAGGGGCTGGTTTCATTGGGTCGCATGTCGTTGAACGCATGGCCAAGGAGGGACACCAGGTCCTGGCCATTGATTCCTTCGCGCGCACGGCAATTCTAGGAGAGCACTTCCTAGGAAAATCGGTGGACCGTTACAACTGGGAACACATTGGAAAACTCCCGGGTGTTACCCTCCTGGAAGCCGACGTGCGAGATGCGAGCGTGATGGACCGAGCCATCCGCGACGCAGGGGCCGTCGTTCACACAGCGGCCCAAGTGGCTGTTACCACGTCCGTGAAGGACCCGAAGACGGACTTCGACATCAACGTCGTCGGCACCATCAATGTGATGGAAGCCGCCCGAAAGGCGGGGTCCAATCCGACTGTGATCTTTTGCTCGACGAACAAGGTCTACGGGGATCATGTCAATCAAATTCCGGTTCGTGCTCAGAAAACGCGTTACGCCTTCGACGACCCCGCCTTCGCGCAAGGGATACCGGAATCATTGCAAATCGACCACTGCCACCACACCCCCTACGGCGTGTCCAAGCTCGCGGCGGACCTCTACGTTCAGGAGTACTCACGTAGCTACGGTATTCCCACGGCGGTGTTTCGGATGTCGTGCATCTATGGTACGAGACAGTTCGGCGGTGAGGACCAAGGCTGGGTCGCCCACTTTGCGCTTTCCGCGGTGGCCGGCCGGCCCCTGACGATCTACGGTGATGGTAAGCAGGTGCGGGACGTCCTTTTCGTGGACGATCTGGTTGATGCCTACAACGCCTATCTGGGTCGAGCGAATCAACTGGGCGGCCAAGTTCTCAACATCGGCGGCGGAGCGAACTTCACTCTCTCGCTCGTGGAGCTGCTCTCCCAACTCGAAGGTCAACTGAAACGGAAGATACCGGTGTCATCGGCGGATTGGCGCCCGGCGGACCAGAAGGTCTACATTTCGGACATCCGAAAAGCCCGAGACAGGCTAGGATGGTCCCCGAAGGTATCGCCGGAAGAGGGGATTCGTCGTCTCATTCAGTGGGCCCTTTCGGACGAGCAGCTCCGAGGGATGTTCCGGTCCCGCTCTTGAGAGTCCCAAAGAATCGGACCACAGCAGGTACCAATTCGTGCCGGGCTCGCGAGGTATCGTGCCCGCCGCGAGGAGCAGTTGCTAGAAGCTCCCGACACATTCGGTGAAGTGTACAACTCCTGCGTCGCTCGGATGGGCTGCTTCGTTCCTCGATGCCGCGGGAAGGCGTAGCCCACCAAGCGCTATCGAGAGAGCCGGCCCGCGTCGTGAGAGTCGTGTTCCAATACCATGCAAGTTATCAAAACAGTAACATTCATGTATTGCGAACACATCTTGCGATCGTGGAGTTCCGATCCCTTTCCAAGACCGAAGCTAAGGTGGTCCTCTCGTTAGAGGCCGACCGTCAGGATCTGGTCACGCTCGCCGGGATTCAGAAGCGGGCGGACGTCTCCTCCGTTTTCGCTCGGAAGTTGGCGCACGACCTTGTCCGGCGGGGCTGGTTGCAGCGGGTGCGACGGGGAACGTACCTGCTCAACCCGAGCCGCCATGGTCCGGAGGCGTTACCCGATACGGACCCACTGCGTATCGGTAGCCGCCTTCTGGACCCGTACTACTTCGGCTACGCCACCGCGGCGGAACTTCACGGCCTCTTCCCCCAAGCGAGCCGAGTCTACTACCTCGTCACGACCAAACGGTACGGGGTCGCGGGACACTCCTCCGCGCGGTTCCGTGTCGTCCGCACGAAGCCGGCACGGTTCTTCGGGACTCAAACCATGGTTCGGCGGGGCGAAACCTTGGTGGTGAGCGACCCCGAGCGCACGATCCTCGACTGCCTTGAGCGCCCCGAATTCTCCGGTGGGATGGCGGGGGTCGTTCAGATTCTCGCCCTGGCGAAGCCTCGACTCAACTGGCGCCGATTCGCGTCGTACCTCGACCGGTTCGGGAACCGAAGTCTGGTACTCCGTGCGGGGTTCCTCGCTGAGCGGGTTCGCCCCTCCGTCCTCCCTCAGGCCACGTGGGTGCGCGCCTGCCGTCCGCGCCCCGAGGAGCCGTTCGTTCCCCTCGGTCCTCCATCGACCCACGGACGCCGCGGTTCGCACGATACCCGATGGCACGTCATCCGGAACGTTTCGGACGCTCAACTGTTCGCGGAAGGTGAGATCCGTTGATCCCTCGAACCGTTGCCAACCGATTCGCCAACCGGATGGGGGTCGACCTGCACATCGCCCAGCAGGAGGTGGTCCTGCTGTACGCGCTGAACGCCCTGGCCACTCACGGAGCCGTGGGTCGCCTCGTCTTCAAAGGTGGAACCTACGTCCGAATGATGGTCACCGGCGATGCGGGACGGTTGAGCGAGGACCTGGACTTCACGAACCATGGTCTTCCCGAGGATCCCCAGCCGCTGCTCGACGAGGCGTTCGCGAGCCCGCACTTCGGGGTGCAGTTCCGCGTGGTGGAACCGTACCAAACGGCCGCCCGGAACTGGGCGTGTGGAGTGGACTACTCACACGAGTGGGACCAGGGGCGTTTCCGTTTCGAGATCAGTTACCGCGAGTCGGTGTTCCTGCCGCCCGCTCTCTGGCGACCGATTTCCCAGCTTTACTTCACCGCCCTTCCGTTCCCGGCCCCTGAGATTCCGAGCCTCCGACTGGAGGAGGCGATTGCCGAGAAGCTTCGTGCCATCCAGCAGCGTGCGACCGAGCGGGACCTCTACGACGCTGCCCGATACGGGCAGAAGGGGTTCGACCAGGGGCTTGTTCGGTTGCTCGCCGTCGCCAAGCTCTGGAACGACCGGCAAGCTTTCGACCCGGAAGCCATCCTCCGGACGCTCTCGGAAGGCCGCAAGGAGTGGCCCGACCTCGACCGTCTGATCGGTCGCACCCGGCGACAGGACTGGAACCGTCTCTCCGCGGAGTCGGCACGTCGCTTCGCCTTCATTCGAGACCTCACCCAATTCGAACGCGAACTGGTCTCCGACGTACGACGCCACCAGCTCCGTTCCAAGCTCGAGGAGAAGCTCGAGCCGTACGTCCTCGCAAGCGCCCATCCGAAGCCCTAGGCGTCGTGACGTTTCACCGACCCATGCCGAGGGAGGAAGATCCCTACGGCGGGTCGCCCATGCGGTACGCCTGCCCGGATTCATGGTGGACACGAAGGTACGTGGGCCGGGACCGTGCGAGGTAGGTGAGCGCCCCCACCGAGACGCCGAACACGATGAACCCGAACGTCATCATCGCGTACCACTCGAGTTGATCGAGGACGATCGGGAACGGGTACAGCCGGACGGGGAAGAATCCCTTCCAGCGCTTCTCGTAGGTTACCCAAAGTTGCCAGGTCAAACTGTAGGGGCCTAGAAAGGTCCCGATGAGAGCGCACGTCGCAGCCGCCGCGCGGGCGAGGCTGAACAGGGCCCAAAACGAGAGAAGGACCCCTAGGAAGAAGAGCGCCAGCCAGGCGGAGACCTGAATGAAGGTCTGAGGTGAAAGCGCGTCTGCGGTGGCCATGAAGACGCCGATGACTACCCATATCCCGCTCACCCTCAGCGCCTTGGTCCCCGCGCTGGGCTCGCGGAGCACAAAGACGGTCCGAGCCGGAGGTGTGCCGACGGTGGTGCGTGCCTGGCTACCCCCTGCCATGCCAATTTCAAATGCAGCTGGACACCCTTAAAGGTCCGCACGCCCGGGGAGCTTCCTCACTTGAGAACGTCCGGTCGGAAGCGATGTTCACAGCGAGGAACAGAGTCAATCCGACCCGGAACAAGGCCGGCTGGTCACGTGCGTAGGGCGCTGTGCCAATGATTGGACAGGCCCAAGCGAGGTGACAAAAACCTAGCCGCAACCATCGAAAGTACGAGTGTCGCGGTAATTCGAAAACCGCGTCCGAAGGAGGAAGGCGTTCCGTACCTCACCCCCTGAGTAGGGACACTGCGAATGACCAACCCGCTGCGGAGCATCACCCGGAGCATTTCCATATCGATCTCGAAACGGTGAAACCTCAGGTCGACCGCTAGCAGGCTTCGCATCCGAAGTATACGGAAACCATTCGTGATGTCAGGAATGAACGTCCCATGGAGTAAGGCAAACTCCATCGAGAGCGCGAGATTCGCCAGTCGATGACGTAGGGGAATCGAGCCGTCGTGGACAAAGTCCCTGGACGAGGTGACTACGTCGGCCAGGGGTGGTCGCTCGAACGCAGCCAAGAGCTGAGGGATTTCCTCTGCACGATGCTGGCCGTCTGCGTCCAGGAGAACTGCGTAGTCACGGTCATGGAAGTGGTTAATTCCGGAGAGAATGGCCGCACCCTTTCCCATGTTGCAAGAGTGCCTCACAAGGTCGACGCCCGGGATGGGCTGCACGCTCGGATTCGATCCATCGTCAACCACGACGACCGGCAAGTTCGGTGCCACGGCATGCACATCGGATATTACCGTGGCAATCGTGTCGGCGTGGTTGTAGCAAGGAATAATCACACATCCCCGAGGTTGGGCCACGGAGGACGCGCGAGAAGACGCAGCCATCCCATCCGAACTAGGAGCCCTTGAGCCTCGCACGAAACCCTGCTCGGCGTCCACGCCGGGGCCCATCCCATACGGTGTTGACCGCTGGCTGTCGTTGAAGACCCCCGAGTGCGGCACAGCTCCACGCCCCTCAGCTGATATTCGAGAACTCACCCAAGGCGGATTTAAATAAGTCCCTCTCAACGAGACGGCCTCTCGGAACCGTGACCACGTACCCACAATGCTTCGTCGATGCCCCGCTCCGTGCACTCTGCTGCTATGTTTGGCCAACTCGAATCCGGTAATGCTTCCAGAGCCGGGCTGTTACGAAATCTCTTGGCTGACCAGCAGGGCCGCGGGAGTTGACCTTCGAATGCTGGTTATGGGGTTCTGTCGACCTTGAAGAATCTCACCATGAATTTCGCTAGCGCTCCGGGACGCTCAAGCGGTCGCACGGGAATCGTAAGAAATCGTGAGCACGACCGAGCTCCCGCACCATCTCCCACGGCGCCTAGGCCCCCTTCGTGAATAGGTCTCCCCTGGCTTAATTCGCTTTGAAGGAGGGTCCGCGGCCTTCTTATCAACGTCTCCATTGGACGTCCGCGGCAATTGAATGGCCATTCGTCCACGATGGGATGAACTGTTTCGCGGATACGATATCCGAGGGCAGTACCCGAGTCAGATAGATGAGGACGTTGCCTACCGACTCGGCCAAGCCCTGGGCCAAGCGCTTCCGGGACCCTTCCTCATCGGACGCGACGTACGTCGCGCGTCGGCGCTCATTTCTGGAGCGGTCCGGAAGGGAATCCTGTCCGTCGGTTCGTCCTCGGAGTCGCTTGGCGTAATGCCGTCTCCCGCGGTCGCTTTCCTCGCCCACCAACGGAAGGAGTTTGGTCTCTCCATCACCCCGTCTCACAACGCACTCGGTTACGTAGGGTTGAAAGGTTTCACTCGGACCGGCCGCGTGTTCGACCGGGAGTGGCAGGGCGTCCGGACCGCCTATGAGCGAAATCGACTGCCGTCGCCGACCCACAGCCGTGATGCGCTCGTCCGGAACCGCAGAGAAGAGCCAACGACCTCACAAGGGTCGACCCTGTTGGACGGCTATCTTCACCATCTCACCGGCGACTTACACACCCGCCGGACGGTCGTCGTCGATTGCCGGGGGGGTGCGACGGCCTTGGTCGCTCCGACCGCACTACGCCGGATGGGTGCGCAGGTGATCGAGGTCACAGTCGGGTACTCCCCGGATTTCTTTGGCAAATCACCTGAACCTCAGTCCACGGACCTGGGGGAGCTCTCCCGGAGAATCCGCACCGAGCATGCGACCGTGGGGTTTGCCTTTGACGGTGACGGCGATCGCTGCCTGGTTCTCGACGGCGCGGGCCAGCCCACGGCACCCGAAGTTGTCGCCCTTTTGCTCCACTCCATCCTCGACCTCAAACAGCACCCTTTGGTCGCTTCTGCGGACGCATCGCGAATGCTCGAGCGTTCGGTGCGCACCTACCGATCTCGTGTGGGAAGCCGATACGTGATTCGGAAGATGCAGAGTGTCGGCGCCGAGGTGGGGGTGGAACTTTCGGGCCACTACTACGTTCGATCCTTTGGGTCCGACTCGGACGGCGTGCTTATCGCCTGTCTAATCGCGCAGGCTCTTGACCGTGATCCGAGTGCCCTCGACCGTTGGAGCAGAAAGGTTGGCCCAATTCATCGAGGATCCTTTGCTCTGGATTTTGAGTCCGCCGTCGATGCCCACCGGGCATTCGGTCAAATTGCTCGCTCCCTCGAGTCTCGGGCACGACGAGGACCGGAAGGGATAGTCCTCGATCTTCCGTTGGGATGGGGCCTAATCCGCTGCTCCAACACTCAGCCTTCGATTCGTTTCACTTTCGAAAGCACCACTTCGAAGAAGCTGAGCCAACTCGAAGACAAACTACATCAGTTGTCGCACCCGGTCGAGCACGGTTGTCTCGGTTGAAGACGCCGTCCCGCTACCGCAAATCGACCTAGTTCGAGGGTCCCTGCGGCAGGTGCTGTCTCGCTTTCGATCGATTCGGGCCGCCCGTACCTGTTTCGTAGGAACAGGCGCCCGAAGGATCGTGTTCCTCACGCACTCGGAGGCCCTCGTCCTCGAAGTTGTTCGGCATGATGGAGCCGTTCGAGGCTTCCTACATCTACCCAATCTTCGACCTCGATAATTCGGTAGGTGCGCCCGAACTCCGTCTCGCTCCCTAGCGCTTCGGGGAGTTCGATTTCTCCTCGATTCGACGTCGACAGGCCGGCCAAGCGCCGTTCAATCGATCGTGGCAAAAGATACAGTCCCGCATTCACGAGCCCGGGAAGGTGACGTCCGTCTTTCTCAACGATTCGAACGAGAAAATCTCCTTCGGGGCGCGATTCGGACACGATCCTTCCGAACTCGCCGGCATCTTTCACTCTAGCCGCCACGATTTTCGGCTCAAGAGTAGCCACGAGTCCCAAGAGGACGTCCACGATCGAAGGCGTGTAGATGTCACCGTAAATCACGAGGAAGGGGTCCGAGGTCGTCATAGGCACGGCGCGACGAACCGCATCTCCGGTCCCGCACGGTTCCGGTTGCTCACAATAAAGGACCTGCAACCCAAAGTCACAATGGGAGGCGACGTAATCTCTTACTGCGTTCGACCGATAGCCCACCACAAGAATGGCACGACTGAAACCCAACGCCCGCAGAGCTCGCATGTGATATGCCAATAGAGGTTCTCCACCCACCGGAACAAGGACTTTGGGAATTCGGCTCGTGAGTGGCGCGAGGCGCCTCCCGACGCCCGCACAAAGAATGACCGCGTCGATATTCTGTCGGTCCACCATAGAAGATTTTGTTCCGCCTCTCACCGGGAGGTACGTCCGACCATCCGGAGGAACAACTGTACGTAACTTAACGCGAGCGACGCTTGTCGCCCGCTCCCGAAAAATCCGTTCAAGATGAGGGAAATCACTTCTCCGTAGGCCTAAGAATCAACTTCTCAGGTTATGAATCCACGATGAAGCCGGAATAAATCGCGTTACCTGGTCTCCGCCGGAAAGCACACTAAGTTCTCGGTACCCTCCGATACTATCTGTTCAAGAGTTCGTAATGACTTGCCGCGTCCGGAAAGGTAAATCCGGTAATTCAGCTCATCGCGGACCAGGTGGACCAGGTCCCTGAGCGTCGATCCGACACGGGCCATCCATTGTTCGTTGGCCTCCACCATTATCGTAGGTCGCTCGCGCTCGATCAGCTTCACGGCGCCCTTGAGGACCTTGAAGTCGCCGCCTTCCGCATCCACCTTCAAGACGGATACGTGTCGCAAGTTCTTTCGCAGGCTCTCTTGGTCGAGAGTTACCACCGGAACACGGATGTCACCGGAAACATTGGTCGAGCTAAGATAGGGTAAGGCATCAGCGACGAACCCCAGCCGAGTCCGCGGGAGTGAGAGTGCTCCGCCTCCCTCAACATCGGCCACGGCCGCCTCGGTGACCTCAACCGTGTGAAGGCGATTGAGTCTCACCAAGAGGCGCAATCTTCGGGCCACCGGCGCGAACGGCTCATACGCGAGTACTCTTCCCTGTGGGCCAACCCGCTTGGCCAACCACAGCGTGTATTCCCCGACATTGGCGCCTACGTCGATCGCCACGCTGCTCGGCGCGACATGTTCCGCCAAGAAGTCCATCTCCGTTTGATGCCACGGACCGGCCAGTCCCAAGTAATTCAACTCCGCGGCCGCAAATCGAATCAGTTGCTTGGGGGAGGGGAGGTACGAGCCAACTCGGGGAACGGAATCCCGTCCCGTTCGCCCTGACATCTTCCTCCGAACACGCGGAATCCGTCAAAAGAGTTAGGCTGTCGTTTCCCTTTCTCGCCCCTGGCCACCCTGCCTCTCCCCCGCCAGGACGAGAAGTTTGGCGGCGAGTTGGTCCAAGCCCGCTTGGAGCTTCGCCGCATCTCCGCCCATAAAATCTGGGGAACCTCGACGCGGTAATGGCGAACCCTCGACTCGACGGTCTTCAGGATTCCGGCCGCCCGCGCCCAAGACTTGCGGACGGTCGCTAGTCATGTAAGTTCCGTTTCCGCTGCTGATCAAGCATCCGCAACACAGACAACGGTCCGGCGCGTTCTTGGAGCAGTGCGATCTGAATATCACTGACGCACCGATGCCTTTGAATCGAGCGACGCTCCTTCCAGAGTTTCCGGATCGAGCAGCAAGCAGAGCCCGCGCCTCGAATGTAAGCCCGTCCATACTCAGGCATGCCCGCCACAACGGACGACATCACTACAGCAGGTCCATACACCAGTTCGTACAACAGGGAAACGGTCAGATGCAGGGAATCCAGGTTTTTTATGTTCGTCCGGATTCTGTTCCGTTCCATGAGAAACCATCGCTGTTCCGCCACCTTGAAAGATGCGTGAGTGAGGTGATGCGCAACTGCACGTGAGTCGCAGAGGACTCTCCACCCCATCAAGCGAGCGCGCCAACAAAGGTCCACATCCTCATGATACCCAAAGTAGTTCTCGTCGAATCCTCCGAGGGATTTGAACGCCGAGCGATTCACCGCCATGAAGCCGCCATCGACGTACGCCACCTCTCGAACATCCGTCGGGAGTTCAGAGAGGGTCTTGCCCCGTGCGTGGGGCATACATACGCCGAGAGGATAGGTGAGTATTCCACCGGCATCTTGCACGCGTAGCTCAGGCAAGCCGACCACAGCCCCGCCGCAGACTGCGGCATCCGGGTTCTCTTCGAGAGTGCCGATCATCCGGTCGATACTTCGCCCATCGGTGAACTCATCCGCGGAAAGGAGAACGACATTAGGGGCCGCGAGGGCCTCCACCAATCGATTCATGCCCCCGGTGAACCCTAGATTAGTCTCGGATCGGATGCACGCTACATCCGGAAAAATCTTCTGCACCGCGTCGACGGTGCCGTCCGTGGATGCGTTGTCAAAAACAACGACGTTGGCCGGATTGATGGGTGACTTCAGCAGTCCCGCCAGGTTTCGCAGTACCGCTTCCTTCGTCTCCCATGAGAGAATCCCCACGTACGATGCCATCCCTCAACTCCGCTACCCTCGACTTCCGCGTCGGTATTTTAACCGACCTTAGTTAGCGCGCCTGCCTCTCGAACGCGGTCTTGTCTCCCCGTCCGAGGACTTTGCTTCGCCGTCGGAAGGCCTTTCGAGCCACCCGGATGCAGAGTCAAGCCGGACCAAGACGAGGCCCGTCGATTGCCTCGCGTCGAGACGTGAGGCCGGTAGGTGAGCGTTCCCGGTCTGACCCAAAGTCTCGCGTTCACCTGAGGCTGTCCGGCGTTCCGGCCGACATCCGGTCCTCGAACCCAGGGGTGGGAATCCCCTCGTCCGGGCCGAGTCAAGACAATCATCCCAAGGGAGGTTTGAACGTTTGGAACCCCACCCCTGAATTGAACCAACGACCGCCGCCTTCCGGGCCTTTGGACCCACCGCGGGTACGACATTTGTGTAAGCCTCATCATCCGGTCTAGGGTAGGTTGCGAGATGCGGGTGGCGTTAGTCGGCCCCACGTCTGAGGAAAATGGGGGTGTCGCATGGTACCTCGGCGAGCTAGCCACAGCGCTCTCTACGGTCATCCCCGATCTGGAATTGCTCTCGGATTCAAGTTCGGGACGCATCCCACCGACGATCCGAGTCACCAGATGTTGGAACCGGGGCGTGCTCTACCCATTTCAAATTGCTCGCGCGGTTCGGCGGTCCGAGCCGTTTCACGTCGTTCACGTCCAGCACGAGTTCTTGCTGTACGGAGGACCTACTTCGGCGCTTGTCTTCCCCTTACTCCTCCTCCTGTTGAGGAAGTCCAAGGCTTCCGTAATCGTGACACTCCATGGCGTTCTCCCACTGAGCGATGTCGACCGAGGACTCGTGGCGCAAACGGGTGTTCGGAGTTCAGTCCGGCTTGCTCGATTCGTGGTTCGGACTCTCACACGGACTATCTGTTCGATAGCGGATTGTGTTATCGTTCACGAAGAACACTTCGCCGATATTCTTGCCCGAGAGTACCGGATCTCCCGTGGGAAACTCGAGGTCGTACCGATCGGCGCGCGATCCCCGGTAGGCGGCTCCCGTCAGGAAGAAGCGCGGAGTTTCCTTGGAATCGGCGAGCCGTCCAAGGTGATACTCTTTTTCGGTTACATCAATCAGCGCAAGGGAATCGAGACCCTCCTCGACGCGTTCGTCATGGGTGCGGGCGACCATCCCGAGTGGCGGTTGGTAGTCGCGGGTGGGAAGCCGCCGACCACTCCGGACCAGGGTCAATACGAAGCGTACCTCCAAACCCTTCAGGAAAGAATCCCTCCGGCGCTCCGTTCGCGCGTTCACTTTCCGGGGTATGTGCCCTCCGACCTCGTGGCCTACTATTTCAACGCCTCGGACGTCGTCGTTCTGCCGTATCGGTATGCCCTATCCAGTAGCGGTCCCCTTTCGATTGCCCTTCCCTTCGGCAAGCCGATAGTCGCCAGCGATTTCCCGCCGTTTCGTCAGACTCTTTCGCACGATCGACTTCTATTTTCACCCGGGTCGGCGAAAGATTTGCACGACCGATTGACCGCTCTTCTCGATTCGGATGTCGCGATGAAGGAGGCCGAACAAATTGTCACCGATGTCGCCAGACTTCGGAGTTGGGAAAACGTAGCCCAAAGGATGCTCGGGGTCTATTTGCGAGTACGACGCGCTGCCAGTCCGGTGCATGCCAGTGGTCCGGCCCCCGAGTAACCCAGATCGTGTCAGCGGAATTTGTGCCATCTCTCTCGACGGCACGACATTCACACGATGTCCCTCGGGCTATGTATCGACTCTGAAACTAAAGCTGCTCGTTACCGAGACCGTAGTCCGGCCTGATGGTTGACAGTTCTCGAGCTTGATATACACAAAGACGGTGTCATCGTCACGAGGTCGCCGAGGAGGTTGTGCATGACTGATACGTCGCCCCGCCCGAGAGTCGGAGCGGATGTTTTGCGGCGTACGTTCCACGCGATTTTGGGACCGCAGAGGAAGAATCTGGTTCTGTTGGCCCTCGTCCTCGGATTTGCCGAGATCATTGCCGTCTTCGTCTGGGCCCACTTACTGTACCAATTCGACCCTCTGATTGGCTGGGATACACCATGGTACGTTGGTCAGGCGAATCTGGTCCTAAAGATCGGACCCATCGCTTCGATGGTTGACTACCAATACCCACAACTCTACGTCCAACTCCTGGCCCTGGTCTCTCTCCCGATAGGCGATGCCACCCTCCCCGAAAACGTGCTGCCTCCGGTTCTGGCCTGCCTCCTCGTGGTGTGCTACGTCCGAGTGGCGGTTCGTCTGGAGCTAGGCAGTGTCGCCCAGGCGGTGGTCGCCATCACGGGTGGGTTCTCCGTGGGCTTGCTAACGATAGCCTCCGCTCTCGACAGGTCTTTGCTGGCCACTGTGTTGTGCTGGTTGGTTCTCGTCACTCTTGCCTATCGTGACCGTTTGGTCGGGCGGGATCCTGCCGATATTCTCACGGTAGCAATGCTCGCTCTGATCGCCTACACGGAGATCGAAACGTTTCTGGTGTTGGCGCTGGTAATTCTCGTTTATGCTTGCGTTCAACGGAGGGTCCGCCTAGTGGTGGAAATCTTCGCTCTTTCGGCAGCGATCGTGGGTGCGATGCTGCTAGCTTTTCCACGTTTCCTCACAGAGTACTCCCAGGCCACCGCGGTTATCGGCGCCAGCCCAGCTGACCTAACGACGATTCTGACGTACGGCTTTGGGGGACTCGTACTCGTACCCGCATCCATCCTGGGACTCGTCTGGCTCGGGTTCCGGAAGACGGGAAAACTACCGACCAACATGGGCAGATTGGTGTTGGTCTGGTCGGCCGTATGCTACGCTCTCTTCGGACTGTTGGAGCTCGGAGTCCTCGGTCTCCCGCCGCTCCGGGCTCTTTACTTGGTACCCATACCGATTCTTCTCGGATGTGCTTGCGATTGGATCGTTCTCTATCGGCGCCACGGAGTTGCAGCTCAGATCGCCCACAGCTCGGGACCTCGGAGGCGCAGATGGGGTGAACCAGTCATCAGCTCGAAGAGCGTGGGCGCCATTGTCCTCGCGGGTTTGATTGCAGGCACGGCCTTTGTGACGCTACCGGCCCTTGGAAGCTACTACACCCCATACATCTCGAGTCAGGAGTATCAGATTTTGAAGCAAGCCGGGGGGATCGTAAAAGACTCCGGTTACGATGCTGTTCTTGTGCCGGTCCTCGGAGTGCATCAAATGTACTTCTGGTCCCTCTACGAGGCGTACCTTTCAATCCAGATTCCGCACCCGGTCACGATGTACGGCTCGCTCCGATACATTTTAAGCGGCCTCAACCCGGGAACTACGGAGCCGTTTTCCTCATGGAGTGCATACCAGAAAAGTGCCGCGAGCCAGAGCTTTTCGCAGGCCCAGGTTTACTTCGCCCAATCGGGTTCCAACGTTACTAGTCTCCCAATCCTGCTGATTCTTCCCTTGGTGTACAACACGTCCCAAGCCGAATCCCTACCCAATTTGACGAGCTTCGAAAAGGCCCCAGGGATATACTTGGTTCCAGCCGGGGTGCTGCGATTCAATAGTACATCTTCGTGGATATCGAATGCTCAGGATCTCGTGTCTCAGAACGGGTTCTGGCATCTGAAGGCCAATGACTCAGCGTCACCGGCCACCATGGCGTCCTTGAAGCGCACACATGGCGCCGAGTTCATGAATGAATGGTCCATCCTTTCCGCCCAGTTGTCGCAGCGACAATCAATCGTTGGCCAATAATAGCGCCCTTCGAATCATCCTCGGTTACCGGGGTGTGTTTGAGGTGTCGAGATATGCTGTCACGCTCTGATTCTTGCGCTCAGGTAGGACGCGGCGCCCCGCGCGGCGCGTCGGCTGTTGACGAGGATGGCTTGGGATTTCGTCCCATGGCATATCTATTGGGTCCCCCTCCATTCGAGCGTGTGGGTCATGTCGGTGTCGATACTCATCCTGGGAGTCTTCGTCGCCTCATTGTTCGCCTACTCGGCGTATTCGGTTCGGGTGAGCCTGGACCCCCGGATCCCGATTATGGCGGCCCTCCTAATCCTCTGTATGACAGTGATTGTGGCCGAGCTGGGTAGTCCGGGGGTGGCCAGTCTGCTAGCCGACCTCGTCTTCTTCTTGATGGGGGCCGGCGTCCTCCTCCTATTGATCGATTTCGCTCGCGGCGATCGTTCCACGGCGAGCCGACCAGAGGCGGCACCAGTTCCTAGTCATGGAACAGCCGAGCCACAAAAGGGAGATCCGGAGCTTCGCGAAGGAGGAATTGTCCCCGTTGAAAAGTGACTAGTCTGTCCGTCGAACCTCCGGTGCGAGGCAGGGGGTCGTCGACAGGGCCGAGGATGTGCTTTCCGGGCTAATTGCGACATGACTCGGCGATTGTCGGTCCGATTGTGGTGAGTTCGCGGTCGACGAGGGTGGAGCTCCCAATGGGCCGAGCGAGGACTCGTTGTGAGACAGCTGGAGTCGAACGCGTTAGGATGGACGATGCGAGCCGACTTGCGTCTTCGTTCGAGCCTTCTCCGGCCGAAGCGGCCGTTGGTCCGTGCCCAACTACCCTGTTCGAAAGTGCCTACGCTCGCGGTGGCCGAGCAAAGAGTACGATCTCGTCACCACGGAACACGTCGGGGAGCCGAGCGACCAGCTCGGCTCCCAGTGTCCTTCGATAAAAGTCGACAGCTCCTTGTTCTGTGCCGGTGGTGACCTCGATTAACTTCAAAGACGAACCACGGTCGTGAAGGATCGACCTCAACCCCTTCAACGACTCGCGAACCAGAGTCGTGCCTATTCCCTTCCTGCGAAATGCGGCGTCAACCGCGATTTGTTCCAGCTCCAGCACGGCCTCCTTACGGAACCCGCCCTTCTCGACCCAAAGGATGTAACCGCGGATTTCCTTTCGGTCCTCCGCAACCCAGTACAGCATGCGAGGATGAGCGGACCAACACGCTCGGACCCATGACTCTCCCAGCGTTGGGGGGTTCAACCCCGAGAACGCCTTGCTTCCGAGCTCGGCGATTGCTACGAGATCCGTCTCCACCGCCGGTCGGACGGTCGTCATCGAGGGACGCAAGAGGTCTCCGCTTCAAGTTTCTTTGGTGCGCAATCGCTGAGGCGCCCGCTCTACCGTCATGAAGCGTCGCGTCGAAGTTCTCGATCCGGCATCGCGCCAAGATTGGGGTCGAGTAAGATTAAGTGGAATCCACACCTTCGGCACTCGCATACACCCACCTTCTAGGCGGGGTGTTCGACCTGGGGCAGCCCGGACGGTCAGACGACCGTAACGGACTTAGCAAGATTGCGAGGATAATCGGGGTCCACGTTGCGAATCCGGGCGACCTCATAGGCGAGGATTTGCATAGGAACGATGTGGGCTATCGGAGTGGCCAACCCCGCGTCAGCGACTTTAATGTGATTCGCAGAGACCTGAAGTGGCTTAGGTCCCACCGAGTAAACCCGTGCCCCGCGAGAGTGAAATTCGCTTCCCGCAATCTCCGATTGAGGCTGACTTGACTGGTCATAGAACAGAACGACCGGTGTTCCTTCCTCGATGAGGGCGAGCGGACCGTGCTTCATCTCGCCCGAAGGGAACGCTTCGGAGTGAATTCTCGAAACCTCCTTCATCTTCAGGCCGGCTTCCAAGGCGGTGATCCGGTGGGGTCCTCTACCGAGGAGGAAGATGCTCTTGGCCCCTACGAGCTCGTTCGCGATTCCAAGCAGATGGCGACGCGAGGCATCGGACGTGATATTAAGAATGGAATCGCGCGCGAGCAGGAGCATACGCTGACCGGCGCTTACGTCGGCCTTGAAGCAATGGGCCAGTAGGATCAGGACAGCCAACTCAGAAGTGTAGGATTTGGTCGCGGCGACGGCGATTTCCCGTCCCGAGTGAAGGGGGATGACGACGTCCGCCATCGCCGCAAGGCGTGATTGCGGGACATTCGTGATTGCGATGAGCCTCGCTCCCCGCTCGCGAGCGGCACGAGCCGCCAGAATCGTATCGGCGGTCTCTCCCGATTGGGAAAGAGCGATCGCCGCGGAATGGCTGGTCACGAACTCATCTCGAAATTCAAACTCACTCGACACACACGCCCAGGCCCTGTGCTTCGAGAACTTCTGAAACAGATATTCGCCGAAGAGGCCCGCGTGGTAGCTCGTGCCGGCCCCCAAGAGCCAGATTCCCTCGGCCCCGTCGAGTAGCTTCACCGCCTCTTGAAGACCGGCAAGGTCCAGCTGGCACTCCCGCTCAATCGTGTGCATTTGTTCGAGAATCTCCTTAATCATGAAATGGTCGAAGCCATCTTTGGAGATCGAAATCTCATCCGCACTCAGGGTCGTAATCGGGTGGTTGTCGGGAATCAGAGTGAGCTCACCGTCGACCCGTTCGAGCGTTCGAATTCCGTTTCCATCTAGCACCAGACAATCCCCTTCATCCACATAGACCGTCTTCGGGGTCAGTGGGAGAAAGCTTGGGATATCGGAGCTGGGGAACAGCTCATTCGATCCGATCCCAACGACTAGAGCAGCGTCCTTTCTTACCGCGTAAATCCTTTCGCAGCCGCGGTGTACGGCGAGTACGGCGTAGCTCCCATGCAGTGCGCGGGGCAATTCGTAGAATGACTGGTCGAAGGTCTTTCCTTCTCGAACGCCCTGCTCGAGGAGGTGAGGTATGACCTCGGAATCCGTGTCGGATGAAAAAAAGTGGCCCTGCTCTCGCAATCTGGAGCGGAGTAGGTCATAGTTTTCGATCGTTCCATTGTGAACCACCGAAATCGCGCCATCGCAGGACATGAGCGGGTGCGCATTCCTCGTGTCCACTCCGCCATGAGTCGCCCATCGGGTGTGGCCGATGGCCACGTGACCCAATGGGGCAAGGTTGAGAGTCTCGTCACGCAGCTTGTCGATTCGTCCTACCCGCCTGCGATAGAACAGACTGTCGCCATCGAGGACCGTAATCCCACAGGAATCGTAACCTCGGTAATCAAGGCGTGAAAGGCAATCCAAGACGGTTGCGGCGGCGTTGCGGGGGCCCACGTAGCCAGCAATTCCGCACAAAGCCTATCGACCCGGAGGACTCAAAAGCGACACCTCCGATTATAAATCTATGTTCGGGACCGCTCGACACTCCCCGGACCGCCCTACGCGATTAATTCAGTCGATTTACCTGCCGAGTTCCAGCTACCACCGCACTTGGGGCCACGTTGTCAGTGCATGGGGTTCGGCTCAGGAGACGCTCGCTACTAGGCGGCCAGCATGAGTGTCCACGGGTCGAAGTTAATGCATCGACCCACGAGCATCCTATTAGTTGGGGGCAAACAGCGTGGGAACAACCTGCAGAGCGGGAAACGTCGCCGAGAACCCACGAAAGCCGCCGGAAAAGCGGCCTGACCGACGATTAGGGATGTATATGTGGAAGCGCCTGAATCTTCGACGGCAGTGACGGATTGCGGCCCCTCGACTGGGTCCCTGGGGGAGAAACCGGACCTCCCTCCTCGTGAATCAAAGTCGAGCATCGTGCAAAGGAACCTCGGAAGCTTTCGCGGACTTCAACGCATCCTCCGTGACCCTCTCACCTACGCGTACTTGCTCGGATGTGTCGAGCTATGCGGAGTGATTCTCTATGCCCGTTCGCGGTTTCCGCAGTTCCCGGTTCTGGGATGGGACAGCGTCACGTACGTTAGCCTCGCTTACACCAATGCGCACTTCGGCGTGCTGGCTTTCGTCCAGAGCCAGCAGTACCCGTGGCTCTATGTGCAACTTCTTACGGCAGCGTCGCTTCCAGTCGGAAACCCGTTTGTCGTAGAAGCGATCCTTCCGCCCATCCTAGCTGGTTTACTTATCTTGATTTATGTCCGCGTCGCGTCCCATCTGGCATTAAAGCGGGTCGCGATTTTGGCCGTCCCCCTTTCGGCCGGAGTCTCGTTGGCCTTCCTACGAATCGAGAGCGACCTCAATCGAACGCTACTAGCTCTTGTCCTATGTTGGTGCGTACTCGATCTGGTCGCGGTGCAGGGTCGGATGATTGGAAGGCGACGCCCGGAGATCCTTGTCATCGCATTGTCAATCCTCGCCATTTGTACCGAGGTCGAGACGTGGTTTGTGGCGTTTCTCGCTATCAGCATCTACGCCCTGGTAACCCGAAGCTGGCGCTTGGCAGCCGAGAACGTGGTTCTGGGAGTGGCCATGCTTGGTGCCCTCTTCTTGGTGTTTCCCGCCTACTTTCTGACGTATGCCTCCGCCGCCAGCCTCATGCCGCCTACGCAAATTCAATGGAATGCATCGCTTGACTTCGGGCTCGGAGGGCTGATTCTCGCCCCGCTCGCAGCCATCGGAACCGCTCACCTCCTTCGTAAGGAGAAGGTGGACAAGGTCGCGCGGCGCTCCCAGCTGCTCGTCCTGTCCTGGGTCGTCTGCTGTGGCGCTCTCTTTGCGTTGCTGCCGTTTCTGATGCCCAGCTTGCCCGCAATCCGGGCGCTGCTCCTCATTCCCATGCCCCTCCTCTTGGGATCGGCGATCCACGAGCTTTGGCGAGTAGATGTCTCCTCTCCGGCTGCCGGGACGCGGGACGTCCCATCAAACTCTCGACGGCGTAGGCTGAGGCGGTGGAGTCACAGCCCTGCACTCGCAACTGTTGTCTCGGTTACTGCGATCGTACTACTGGCCGGGGGATCTTACTACGACTTGACCCAGTATCCTCCGACCAACTTCATGCAGCCGTACATTTCGCTCCAAGATTACCAGCAGCTCCAGTCTGCGGGCCGGTTCCTGAACTCGGAGGGGATTTCCACAATTTTGGTCCCGGTTGAGGGGAGCCAGGCCATGTGGCTCTGGGAGCTCTATCAGGGGTACCTGCAGGCGAAGGTTCCGAATCCAGTGGTCGTGTACGGCGCCGCACGGTACACCCTCAGCGGGGTCAATCCGGGTCTATACGAACCATTCCCCGCAAATTCCCAACTGCAGAAGAGCGATGCCACGCAAAGTTTCGATAGCGCGCAGAAGGTACTCGAGAGGGCAAACGCTAGGATAGGCCAACTGCCTCTTCTGGTCTTGACCCCCGACATCTATAACTCCTCAGGGTCGGCCGCGATTCCGAACCTCCCCGACTTCGAGGTAGAGCCGGGCATCTACTACGTGCCGGCGGGCCGCCTTGCCCTTACTTGGCAGAGCACGTGGACGTTCAACTGGACCGATGTAGTCTCGAGTTCGGCCGTTACTCCAACGACGCATCCCGGATCCATATCGGCAAAAGTTCTCACGGGCTTCAATCTCTCTTCAGGGGCCTCCGCGAGTGTTTCGTTCTCATTCTTCAACCTAGTGGCCACCAACGCAACGATTGAGGTCCGAATCGTGAATTACGCGAGTAACTTCAACGGTTCGCAGACGCCCTTCGCCCCCGTCGATGTTCTCGTTGACGGCCAAGTGGAAGCCGAGTACTCGTACCCGGCCGTCCCTTCCGAGAATTTCGAATGGATGAACGTTGACCTGCCGTTCGAACCTCCCGGTGTCCATACGCTTACCATTGCGAGTGGAGAGGTCGGCCATCCGCTGATCGTGACCGTTGACACGGCCACTCTCAGCTGGGGATAGAAGGAGGCTACAGCGGAATCGAGCAAGCCTGGACGACGCCGGCCGCCCGATCCCTCCCTACCTTCGAGCGCACTGAGTCTCCCCCCGGTCCGGGGTACGGAGAGATGGTGTCTCAGGAAATTGCACCTCCTCTCCAAGGGATCCCTTCGTCAACCCTGATGCGTTGGAGGACCTTGTGAACGGTCCACCATCCGTGTCATCACTTCCGTGCGGGGCCCGGCTCCAGGTGGATGTCAACGCGGGAATCACTCACTCGGCGCGGCCGTCCGGGCCTAGCGAACGGGTCGGAGGCGGTACCCTTCCACCACTTCTGAAATGACCGCCCTCGGTAAGATAAGAACTGGCTGGTTCGACTCGTTCTAGGGTCCTCTCAAACTGGGCATCACCCACCCGCTCGCTTCAGCCGTTCGAGGTCGCTTTCGACCATGATTCGAACAAGGTCTCTGAATCTCGTCTTTGCGGTCCAACCCAACTCTCTTTCAGCCTTCGAAGCATCGCCTCGGAGATTGTACACTTCAGCCGGGCGATTGAATCGAGGGTCCGCCACGACAAATTTGGACCAATCATCAATACCGACGACTTGGAAAGCTTCAGCGACGAACTCACGCACACTGTGAGATTCTCCTGTCGCCCCGACAAATTCGTCCGGTTTCGAATGCTGCAACGTCCTCCAAGCCAGATCTACGTACTCGGGCGCGTATCCCCAGTCACGTTTGGCCTCGAGATTTCCGAGGGTCAACGTTCGAGTCTTTCCCAGGGCAATCTTCGCAACCCCGTCGGAAATCTTCCGGGTCACAAACTCAAGGCCACGCCGCGGGGACTCGTGGTTGAAGAGGAAGCCATTGCTGACGAATATCGAGTACGCCTCACGATAATTCACCGACGCCCAGTACGCGTACACTTTCGCGACTCCATAGGGGCTCCGGGGATGGAATGGGGTGCTTTCGTTCTGGGGCTCCCGGTCGACATGTCCGAACATCTCGCTAGATGAGGCCTGATACACCCGCGCGTGCGGGGCGAATGACTTCACCGCCTCAAGCAGTCGCAACGCACCTATCCCCGTGACCTCGCCCGTGAGTACGGGTTGTCGAAACGAAGTCTCTACAAACGACTGAGAGGCAAGATTGTAGACTTCGTCCGGGGCCGCGCGGCGGACCGCTTCATTGAGCGAGCTCTGGTCCATCAGGTCGCCATCGAGAACTTCGATTTTGTCTTGGATGGACTCGATATTGGTGAGGTTGGGGCTGCTCAGCCTTCGAATGATTCCGTAGACACGGTACCCCTTTTGGACTAGGAGCTCGGCGAGATAGGACCCATCCTGCCCCGTAACGCCCGTTATTAACGCACTGCGCCCCGACACGAGCACCCCCAACCGCGGCCTCGTATTTGTGCTTGGTCCGGTTTCGACTATGTGCACTGAGGTGTTGTCTCGCGAGACTCTGAAGAGTCGACACCAACCACTAGCATCTCGCTGTCTGTGGCTAACCCGCGCTGACAACGACCCGCGGCAAGGAGCAGGACCCTGGGGGGATTGTTCAATCCCGAGCGAGGGCTTATAAATTGAAGGCGCACGTTAAAGCCATCGATCAATGGACAAGCCGTTGCTGCACAAGCCCACACGGCGCCGTTCGGCGGTGACCGTACTGATTGTGCTCGGGATTGCATTTGTCTCCCTTCTAGCCGCTGTGGGGGCCCCTATCTCCTCCGGGCAACCGCTCTCCCCTTCGACTTCTGCTCCGACGCCGGGGACGGGATCGACTTCTCACCCTCCTCCGCTACGCGCGTTCCCACCGGTGCACGTCCGCCCGATCGGCCTCTCCGGGCCGGAGACGGTGAACCCGACCGGCCTCTATTCTTCGGAGCCGGCGCCGATGGGGATCGGCGACTTCGGAGTGGGCACCGACCTGAGCCCGTACGAATACAACACGTCCGAGTTCCTCGGCAATTTCTCCTGGCAAAGCCTCAATTTCAACGAAGGTGGCAACACCGAGTTCACGAACCAGCTCAACGTGGTCCTCCAGTTCGTGAAGGGCGGCGTCACGTACGCCTACTGGATCCAGGACGTGGCGTTCATGGACTCGGCGTCGGACGGTCTCACGTTCGAGAACAACATCTGGAACTTCACGAACACCTGCATGAACAGCACCGCGGTGCAGGGGAACGGGACGGTCAACGCCTACAGCGGCTGCCAGGGCTACTACGCCACTGAACCGACGACACAGCCAGGAGGCAGCCTTACGATGTCGAGTCCCGGCGACTTCGCCTTGCTCGTCCGCTCGTACGAGACCGGGTCCGGCCAACCGGAGGTGGCGTTCGAGTATTGGGATGGGGTCACGAGTTACTACGTCACCTACGACAACGTGATCTGGCCGTGGGCGACCGGGCTCTCCTCGGACAACAACTTCCTGGTCGACGGCAACTCGTTAAACCCGCTCGGCCTGTTCTACGACGCCGAACTCACGATTGGTGGACCGGGGGGCGGCGCCGCGACGGAGGCCCAAGACCTCACGCACATCACCTCCCGGCTCCTCTACTGGAACGGGCACAACTTCGAGGCACCGCCCTCGGTCTGGAACTTCGGGAGCAACACGGCCGAAGCGGTCAGCAACATCCAGTCGATCTTCTCGCACGACAGCGCGGGCCTGCCGCTCACCCTGCAGCTGAACGGGACGACCCGTAACGCGACGCCCGCCCAGGCCTACTCCCAGAACCGCGTGGGCGAGCTCGCCATCACCGCGACCGGGTTTTCGGGCGGAACCGTGTCGATCCCCGGGGACGTGTGGAACTTCGTGGGTGACTCCGCTACCTTGACGCTGGTACCGGGCTCCTACCCCGTCTGGGTGAACTCGACCTCCGCGACCCACGCCCTCGGCGAGTGCACCATCGAGGCCGGTGCCACGACCAGCGTCACGGTCACGTCCGGCTGTGGACCACAGGTAAGCACGCCCAACCCCTCCTCCCCGGGGGCGGACGTGGGACAGTCGGTCACGTTCGTTTCGTCGCTCCTGTCCCCGGGCTCGGGCGGGGACACGTACGTCTGGCACACCAGCCCGGCCGGACTGGGATGTAGCTCGTCTACCACGCTCACGCTTTCGTGCACGCCGACCATGGCAGGCACCTACTCGGTGAACGTCACCATCACCGATTCCGACAGTAGGTCGAGCACGAGCGGGACCGAGCGCTTCACCGTGAGCTCCGACCCGACCGTCGGAACTCCCTCATCCAGCAAAACAGAGGCGGAGACGGGTAGCTCGGTGACGTTCACCGTCGCCCCGAGCGGCGGGGCCTCGCCCTATTCGTACGCTTGGAGCGGCCTTCCGACGCCATGCACAGGGACCAACTCCGCGACTCCGACCTGCACGCCTTCGGCCACCGGGTCCTACTCGATCAGCGTCACGGTGACGGACGCGAACGCTTACTCCGTGACCAGCCCGACGCTCTCGTTCACCGTGCTGGCCGGCCCGTCGATCGCGACTCCGACCTCCTCGCCGCACGGCTCGGTCGACCTTGGCCAGAGCGTATCCTTCACGACGAGCGCCTCCGGAGGTTCCGGAGGATACACTTACACTTGGACCGGGCTCCCGACCGGTTGCTCGTCCTCTTCCTCGACGAGGTTGAATTGCACTCCGACCGCGACGGGTCTCTTTTCGGTCGCAGTGAAGGTCGTCGACTCGCTCGGAGGCAGCGCTACGAGCTCGCCCGTCGTCTTCACGGTCGACACCAACCCGACGATCGGTGTGCTCAGCGTCTCCCCGAAGACGATCGACGTGGGCCAGAGCATCCAGTTCACACTGAGCCCGTCGTCCACCGGGGGCGCCGGCTCGTACCGGTATTTCTGGACGGGGCTTCCGGCCGGGTGCGTTTCCAACGACTCGACCCGTATCATGTGTACCCCCCTCGAGGGAGGGGTCGGCTCGGCCGAGGTGACGGTCTACGATGCCAACAACGGGACCAACGCCACGACGGTGCCGTGGGTCGTTTACATCGACACCTATCTCGGCGGAATCTCCACCTCCCCGCCGTCGATCGACGTCGGCCAGAACGTGACGTTCTCTCCGCTCGGACTGACCGGCGGGACCGGGACCTACACCTACCGCTGGTCCGGCCTTCCGGCCGGGTGTGTCGGCGGGAACCGGTCGACGATCAAGTGTGCCCCCACCACCGTCGGGTCGAGCGAAGTGACGCTGAACGTCACCGACACGAACGGCATCTCCGCGAATCGCACGATCGACTTCACGGTCCGCACCGACCCCTCGGTCGGTACTCCGACCGCGTCACCGGGGTCCGTATCGGTGGGACACACGGTGGTGTTCTCGGTGAACGTGTCGGGAGGCTCCGGAAGCTATCGGTACAATTGGAGCGGGCTTCCGTCGGGGTGCGTCTCGGCGGACGCGTGGACCATCACCTGCACCCCGTCCGGGACCGGCACGAGCCAGGTGGCGGTGACGGTCACGGATTCGAACGGATTCGAAGTAGTGAGCGGCGCTCTCGCCTACACGGTGTCGTCGGCCAGCTCCGGATCCCCCATTCTTCCGTACTTCGAGGGATGGGCCGCGGTCGCGGAGGCCGCTGCGGTGGCGGCGATCGTCCTCGTCGTCGTCTTCGCCCGGCGCGCTCGACGTCGCCGGGACCGACCCCCTTCGTAAATCTCGTCCCCCACTCCCGGAGGACGGCCTACGGGAGCGTACGGAGTTACTCAGTCACGGACGCTGCTTCAAGACCCACCCGATATGCTCCCGCGGGTGCTCGAGGGCCGCGAACTCCGCGACCTCCCGTTGGCGCGTGGAGGTGTTCGCTCGGAACTCGGCTTTGGTCGGTCGCGGGGAAGGTCCTGACTCCCACTCGTACTCGGTCATGCCAATAAATGTAGATTCTGAAGTAAATAAATAGCTAGCATCGTAATGCTATAGTTTCGCACGCCGGGCGTGCCCGCTCGAATTGGCCTGCGGCCCCCGGTCGGGGGAGGGTTATGGGCGCTGCGCGCGGAACGCGTCGATCTGAGCTAGGTCTCCCTTCGTCAAGCGAAGGGTCATCGCGCCCGCGAACCCGTCCACCTGCTCGGCCGACCGCCCCCCGACGATGGCGGCCGTGACCGCGGGGTTCGCGAGCGTCCAAGCGATGGCCACCTCCGCGGTGGACCGTCCGCCGTGCCGCTCGCCGATCTCCGCGAGCAGCCGGGCGAGAGCCTGATGCCGAGCCAGTCGAGGCTCGTGGAACTCCGGGTCGCGCCGACGCCTATCGTCCGCGGGCATCCGGGCCACCCGGTCGTCGGTCATCGCGCCGGTGAGGAGTCCACAGCCCATCGGCGAGTAGACGATCACTCCGATCCCGTGGGCCCGGGCGTAGGGGAGGATCTTCGATTCCACCTCCGGATGCACCAGGGAGTACGGCGGTTGCAGGGTCTCGACCGGCGCGATCGCAGCGGCCCGCTCCATCTGCGTGACGTCAAAGTTCGAGACCCCGATGTGACGAACGAGGCCGCGGTCCTTCAGGTCGGCGAGCGTGCGCCACCCTTCCTCGATGTCCTCCTCGGGGTCCGGCCAATGCACCTGAGCGAGGTCGATCACCGACGTGCGAAGACGGCGGCGACTCGCCTCGACCTCCGCGCGGATCGAGTTGGCCTTGAGGCTGTGGGTGATCCGCCGGTCGGCATTCCATTTCAACGAGACCTTCGTGAACACCCGCGGAGGCGGGGCAAGACCCTGCACCGCTTTCCCGACGACCTCCTCGGCGTGCCCGGTCCCGTACGCCGGGGCGGTGTCGATCCAATTGAGGCCCTGTTCGTGCGCTCGACGGATCGTCCGTGCCGAGCGTTCATCGTCCTGAGGGCCCCAGGCGAATTCCCAGCCGCCGCCCCCGATCGCCCACGTGCCGAGGCCGACCAGCGTGACCTGCATCCCTGTACGACCGAGGTCGCGCATCGTCCGACGGCGCCGTTCAGCCCTCCTTGAGGTTTAATCGTTCGCCGCTCGCCCTGGTCCGGGCCCCCCGTGCACGGTTCGGCATACGGCGCACGGAGATGCACGCGAACGGAGCGGGTGAGGCGTGAAATCCATCGCAGGGACGGCGACTTTCGCAACCGTCATGAGGCCTGAGACCGTTCAAGGCGCGCCATGTTCGCACGAAAAGTTGCGCTGGCTCTCTTGGTCACGGCGATAGCGCTCTCGGCGTTCAGTATCGGCACGGCCGGGACGGGCCCGGTCGGCTCGACAACTGCGGCGGGGTCCCTCACCTCGTCCCCTTCGACGGTGACGCCCTCACCCCTCGCCCACGCGCCGTCGCTCTCCGCCCGAGAGGCGCTCGCCCAGCAGGCCCTCACCGTGACCCGAGACCGCCACCTCCCGATCGAGGCGGCGTCGCTGCCGGCCCTCTTCGAAATGCCGCATGTCGCGGACGGCGTCATCACGCCGAGCTCGACCTCGCCGGCTCCGATGGGGCTCGGCGCGTACGGCGTGAGGAACACCACGGGAACCCCCGTCGGGTACTCGTACAATACATCCAGCTGGGAAGGCTCGATCACCCTCAACAGCGTCAGCACGGTCATGGTCACCAACGACGGAGCGCTCTCCACGAACGGCGCCGACAATGAGTTCGGCGTCCAGTTGAACGCGGTGATGAATAACGTGACGTTGCAGGGTGCGTCGACGTACTCGTTCTGGACGCAGAACGTCCTGTACTTCAACTTCCCCTACCCGAACACCGTCACGTTCCTCGACAACGTCTGGAACTTCTCCTCCCCGAAGTTCTACCTCGCGCCGGGCACGCTCTACTCGTACAACGGGAGCCCGGTCTATCCCGAGTACTACTACGACTTCGGACCGACGTTCTCGATCACGCTGCCGCTCACCGTCCATCTCTATCTCAACTCGAGCGTCACCGACCTCGGCGGCATCGGCTACTCGACCGTGCGGTACGGCTACGACCTCGTCAACACGATCACCGGAATGACCGAGGCCTCGGGAATCTACGACACCGTCTTGTTCAATTCGACGACCGCCGCCGCCTCCGTCCCCCTCGCCCCGTATCTGGTGGACGGTTCCGCATTTACCCCGACCGGCTACATCCCGTGGGACGCCGAGATCATGATCGGCGGTCCGGGCGGAGGGACGACCACCTCGGTCTACGGAATCAGCGGTTCCGAGAGCCTTCAGTACCTGAACTCAACGGGGGCGTACGTCAACCCGCCGTCGGCGTGGGACGTCGGAGCGGAGACGGGAGAGACCTCGGAAGGAATCTCCGAAACATACTCCGCTCCGGGCACGGTCCAGCTCAGCGCCGGCCCCTCGTTCACGATTCCTCTGTGGAATTCGACGCCCGGAGGGAACGTTGGGAGCGCGACGTTCACGGGGCCGCTCTCTCCGTCCAACGCGTTCGTCTTCTTCAACCAGGGCGTGGGCTTCAACGCGAACGGAGCCGGCTGGGCACCGACCCAGACCGCGAGCGCGGTCGATTACACGCTGCCTCCCGGAACCTACACCGTCACGGCGATGCTCAGCGACTACACGCCGATCGAGACGACCGTGACCGTCGGGCTCGGAGGCTCCGTGACGCTGCATCTCGTCCTCCACCACAACTTCGCGGAGGGTGTCTACACGCCGCTGGTCGCCTGGGATAACGCCCAGCTTGCGGCGATCTCCTACGGCGGTCGGGGCACGGCTTGGTGGCCGTACCAGATCGTGAACAACCCGGCCCCGGGAGGCCTCAACTCCGTGTTCGCCCAATCGAACGACTACCTCTACCCGGTCTTCCCGGGCGTCTTCTTCGCCGGGACGAGCGCGTACGCGGACCTGAACCACCCGTCGTTGTTCGGCGTGACGTACCCGACCGCGTACGACAACTTCCTCGCCGTCTACGGGCTGCCGTTCACGAACAACCTCAACTTCGAGCTGTTCTACGCGTCCAACGTATCGATCTGGGGCGCGCAGGGGATCACCGGCTGGTTCTTCTTCGACGATTACGGGCCGACCGGGCTGCTTCCCCTCGCGAACGTCGTGGTGTTCGGAGGCTCGGACAACCTCATCGGCGACAACACGTTCACGAGCCAGGGAAGCTCCCTCGTCCTCGCGAACGTCTTCCCGGGCCCGACCGGTAACGTCGTCTGGGGCAACACGTTCGTCAACAGCACCGCGCTCACGCCCTCGATGTATCCGGGGAACAGCGTCAGCAACGGCCCCCCGATCGCGATCTTCGCGTTCGAGTCCGGCGACCTCCTCTACAACAACTACGTGGCGACGTCGATCACCGCCTACGCCCCCAACGTCAACATGTTCTACGGTTACCCGCAGCTGAACCTCGAGAACTGGAACCTCTCGATGGTCGAGCCACGGCACTATGTCTCCGTGGTCAATGGCTACTGGCTGACCGGGACCATCGTTCCCTCGCAGTGGCAAGGCGGGAACTATTGGGCGGACTACGTGCCGGGGAGCGCCCTCCCGTACGACGAATACGGCTTCATCCAGTCCGGAGGGGACTACTTCCCGTATCCCATCGTGGCGTACTCGGTGGTGTTCATCCTGAGCGGGTTCGGCCACGCTAACGTCTGGTCGGTCACCCTCAACGGAGTGACCCAGACGACGTACGGAACGTCCCTCGTCTTCTACGAGACCCCCGGCAGCTACACGTACACCGTCACGCTCGTCCACGGAGTGGGTTCCATTACCCCGTCGAGCGGCACCGTCGAGGTGGTCAACCACAACGTGATCGTCCGACTGCACCATCACTGAGTAACGACATCGGGGCCGGCCTTCGTACCGCCGGCCCCCTCGAGCCGCCCCATCGCCGCCCAAGGGATTTACGGTGAGTGCTGGCCGCCGACCATCGCGAGAACGTTACGGAAGAACTCCACCGGCTGGGCCCCCGAGACGGTCCGGACGCGGTCGAACAGGAAGAACGGGACCCCGTCGGCGCCAAGAGCGGCCGCCTCCGTTTCATCCCGGCGGACCTGCAGGGTGAACGCCTGACCGGCGAGTACTCGACGAACGTCATCGTCCCTGAGACCGGCCTCAACCGCGAGCTTGAGGAGCGTCGGCGGGTCGGCCAGCGAGGCGCCCTCCGTGAAGTACGCCTTCAGGAACCGTTCCTCGACCGGCGGCCGTATGTGACGGACGGTGGCGAGCTGGAGCAACCGGTGGGCGGTGAGCGTGTTCGTCGGTCGGGCGAGGTCCAGATGGAACTCAAGGCCCTCCGCGGCGGCGGTCTTTGTGACCCGCTCGTTCATCGCGTGAGCCTCGACCTCGGAGAGGCCGTACTTCGCCGCCAGCATCTGGTCGAGGGACATGTCCGAATGGGTCGGCGCGCCGGGGTCGAGCTCGAAGCTCCGGTAGACGACCTCCACCGGGCCGGGCCCATCGAACTGGGCGATCGCCGTCTCGAGCCGTCGACGACCGATGTAGCACCATGGGCAGACGACGTCGGCCCAGACCTCGATTTCCATCGGGCCCGCTCAACGTGCCGGGGAAGATAACGGGGCTCGGGTCACCGGCACGACCCTGGCCACGACATCGATGGGGACGTGCGCCCGGTCGAAGAGGGAGCCGACCGGGCAGGTCTTCACGGTCAGGCGGAGGACGGTGGCGACCTCGTCCGGGGAGGCATCCGTTCGAACCTCCACCGTGCCGTGGACGCGTTGGATGGTCGGAGCGCCCCGGGCCTTCTCGGCCTGGAGGGATACGGTCAAACCTTCGAAGGCGAGCTTTCGCTTCTCGGCGATGATGTGGAAGATCGTGCTGATGCACCCCGTGAGGGACAGCAGCAGTAGCTCGTGGGCCGACGTCCCGCGGTCTGTACCCCCGTCCTCGACCGGCGCATCAACCGTCACGGTGTGGCCCCGTCCGTCCTCGAGTTGGGTCTCGTACCCGCCCTTCCAGACGCCTCGGGCTTGCATAGCTAGCGCGAAAACGGACCCACAGTCGCCGTAAGGTCCCGGCGTCAAGCCCTCTCGACGCCAGCTACCGCTGCAGCTAGCTCGAGAGCTAAGTCCTCCCGCGAACTTCCTCTCCGGGGGAACGATGGCTGCCCGGCGATTCGTTCTGAAGGCGCGGGTGAGTACCGATGGTCCCGAGGCAGTGCGAGCCGTGCTCGAGCGCCTCATCACTCACGGTACGGTCCGGCCGGGCGACGGGCGAGGAGAGTTCCTGGTGGAAGCGGAGATGGAAGGCGCAAGCGCGCGGGAGCTGAACCGTTCGTTGCTCTCGGAACTGAGACGGGCCGAAAAGCGCACGCGTCTCCGCGCGGAGTGGACCTGCGAGGGGGTAACCGAGCGGTTCTTCGACTACGTGCCGAAGGGCCCACCGAAGGCGTGAGCCGTGGACCTGAACTCTAGCGAAGGGGCCATGACGTCCGAACCGGCGCCGGCGGTCGCTCCACCGGGGTCCGGTGCCTCGAGGGAATCCGAACGGAACCCGGGACCGGCGAAATCGACCCCAGACGAAGACCGCACCCTGACCCTCCGCACCAACGTCGGTCGGGGGGCCCAGGTGTTCCTGGGTCTCTTCTCGGTCGTCTTCGCCGTGATCGTGCTCGCGACCCTCGAAACGACCCTCCGGGGTCTTTTGCTCCTCCTCGGCGAGACGGTCGTGCTGGTCTCGGCGCAGACGCTCCTCGCCGGGGGTCGCGCGATCTCCGAGAACTGGCTCAAGCTTCGCATGCCCCGGTTCCGGTGGCGGACCCTCGGGGCGTGGGGACTGGCCGCCCTCGGCGGGCTCGGGTTCGCGCTCACCGCGTTCGCCGTCCTCGACCCGAACCTCGCCGTCACGGCCACGACGTTCGTGCTCGCCACCGTGCTCGTGCTCTTGGGGCTCGGGCGGATGCTCCAGGCCGCGCGGGTATCGGCGCCGACCTGGCTACGGGGCTCGCTCCTCAGCACCGGCGCGCTCATCCTCCTGTGTGTCGTGATCGCCGTTTCGTTCGAGGGTTTCGCCCTGGCCAGCTTCGCGATCCTGGCCGGGGTGATCCTGCTCGTCACGGGTATCGAGACCATCGTCACAGGTCTCCACCCGACCGACCCGCGACAGTTCGTCCTGCTCAAGTTGATCCTCTTCTCCGCCTTCTACGGTCTCATTCTGATCAATTGGATCGACCTGTTCGGCAAGAGCGTGCCGGCCTACGGCATCTGGTTGATTCTGACGTACATGGCGCCGTTCGGCGTGCTGATCGTCTTCGAGGGATGGCGCTCGTGGCCCCTCGCGGCCAGCCTGGGCCTGCTCGTTTCCTTGATGAACGATGTCGGCTACTTCTTCATCGGCAACCTGCTCTTCGGCTTTCACCAGAACCTCGGGCCGTGGATCGCCGGGCAGCTCGGCCTCCTCGGGAATCAGGTGGTGACGTACTTCGAGGCCGGTGCCTTCACGCTCACGGTCACGTCGTGGATGATGGGTCTCTCGATCTATGGCCGGATCGCCGTGGTCGGAGTGATCCTGTACTACTGGTGGAACCACCCGGGAGAGATCGTCGCGCGAACGACGGCGGACGTCCCGCCGTCAGCGGCGTAGACGTCCGGGGTGCGACGCCCGCGTTGGGGCGCGAACCGCGGGCGGCGACCATCGAGCCCTCGTAGCCCGCGGGACCGGAGCGTCCTTATGGCGGCCCCGGTTCGATGGGGCGTCGTCGATGCCACTAGTGGAAATCGAGTTCATCGAGGACCTCGCGGTAATCCTCCTGGTCGCCCTCGGGATGGCCCTCCTCTTCCGGTGGATTCGTCAGCCGATCATGATCGGCTACATCGTGGCCGGGATGGTCATCGGGCCGTACACTCCGCCGTCCTCGCTGCTCCACTACCCCGACTTCCTGAACGCCCTCGCCGAGATGGGGATCGTCTTCCTCCTCTTCGCGGTAGGTCTCGAGTATCCACTCGCGCGGCTGCGCGCCGTCGGACGAAAGGCGCTGATCATCGCGCTCTCCGAGTCGCTCGCGACCTTCGCGGTCGGGTTCGCGGTGGGGGAACTCTGGGGGTTCCCGGTCTACGACTCGCTGTTCATCGGTCTCGCGATCTCCGTCACGAGCACGGTGATCGTCTCGAGCGTGCTCCAGGAGATCGGGGTTCTCCGCAGCGGGGACGCGACCTTGGTGCTCGGGGTGACGGTCATCGAGGACATCGTGACCGTCACCCTGCTCGGCATCCTTCAGTCCACGGCCCAGACAGGCCACCTCTCCGTCCTTACGATCGCCGGGTCGCTCGCGCTGGTCATCCTGTTCATCGCCCTCGTGCTCTCGCTCGGCCCGCGGACGATATCGCCGCTCATCGACCGGGTCAGCTCGACCCGGGTCCGGGAGGTGTTCCTGCTCGCGGTCCTCGGCGTCGCCTTCGCCTTCTCGCTTCTCTCGAGCTTGATCGGCATCTCGGTCGCGACGGGAGCCTTCCTCGCCGGGGTGCTGGTCGCCGAGTCGAAATCGCAGGCGCTGGCCCACGACATGATGGCGCCGCTCAAGGAGCTGTTCGGGGCGATCTTCTTCGTCTCGATGGGGGCGCTCATGGACATCGGCCTCCTGCCGCTTTACATCCTTCCGATCCTCGCGTTCCTCGCGGTGGCGATTGGAATGAAGGTGACCGCCACCTACGTCTCCGCGCGGAGTTTGAACGTCTCGGCACCCGAGTCCCGCCGGACCGCGATCACGCTCTCCGCCTCCGGCGGCGAGCTCGCGCTCGTGGTGGCCAAAGGGGGAGCGGACATCGGCGCGACGAGCGGGTTCGTCCTGCCGTTCATCGGAGCGCTCACCGTGGTCACGACCGTCATCGCGCCGTACTTGATTCGATTCGCGTGGAAACCCGCCCATCCCGCCCCGACGTGCTCCGAGGCGACCACCGGCGCATGACCCGCCCGCCGCTTCCCCGAACCACTTCGCCCGTTCCATCGAGCGGGGGCGCCGGCTCGCCCGAACCGTCTCAGCGCGAGCCGTACGGAACTGAACCAATCGATTGACTACCCCGCTCGCGATTCAAGGTTCGATGACCGCTCCGGGCCACGGGGGATGGGCCGTGCCGATCCTGGTGGTCACGATCGCCGCAATCCTCGCCGCCGGTTGGCTTCCGCCGGTGTCGGCCACCAGCACCGGTGAGTCGGTCTCCTATGCGGTGCAGACGGGTGCGTTCAACAATTCGATCCGCCTCGGACCCAGCACGGACCTGAGCAGTCCTCGGGTCATCGCCGGTCCCGGACCCTCGAACCCCACGCAGCAGGACGTCTACGTGCTCGGTCTCAACAACACGGGGCTCGGACCGTGTTCCAACCTCACCGTCTTTCGGTCGACCGACGGCGGAGCGTCGTTCATCTCCGAGTTCCCGACCGGAGTCTGCCTCCCCGGGACGGCCGTGGATGCCGTCGTGCTTCCGAATGGGACACTGGTGGTCGCCGCGGCGGGTCCCGTGATACTCCGGTCGAGCGATGGCGGGGCCGACTGGTCCCGGCTGGCGGTGCTCAGCAGCTCGACCTCGCTGCCATCGCTCTATATCGACCTCACCACCAGCCAGCTCTTCGTCGCCTGGACCGGAGCCCCGGGGAATTCGACCGGTCCCCTGTTCGTCGCAGTATCGGCGGACGGAGGAGCGTTGTGGAGCTCTCCCTCCTCGGCCCTTCCGGCGCAGCTCGTGGCCGGCGGGGCGGAGCTCGCCGCGAACGCCAGCGCGGTGGCGGTCGCCTTCCTGGAGCTCGCCACCGTCGAGTTGACTTGCCCGCCCCCCAGCGGCAACAATTCGACGCAGAGCTGTCCCACGGCCCTCGTGGCATCGCTGGTGGCGGTCGCATCGACCGACGGCGGCGCGTCCTGGGGGGAGGCGGCGACCATCGTACCCGAGAACCTATCGCTTGTGATCGGGACCCCCAGTCTCGCGGTTTCTCCCACCGGAGTGTTCGGGATCGCATGGGCTCAGGACAATGGCACCCCCGGTGGGAACGGAGTCTTCGCCTCGGTTTCGCGGGACGGTGGGGCGTCGTGGTCCAGCCCCGTGGCGGTCAGCATCACGGCACCGCCGACCACCGTACCCACGACGTTTGGCCACACCGCCGCCTTCGACTCGTCGGGGCGGCTCTACGTGACCTGGTTCAACTACTCGGCGACCAATCCGTTCGGTGGCCAGCTGAACGTCGCAATCTCGAACCGGTCGCTGGATTCGTTCACGCCTTCGTCGTTCAACCTTACCTTCCGAAGTGCCGTGGGCAACTCGAGCCAATCCGAGAACCTGGCCGTGGACAGCTCAGGCCAGGTATTCCTCGCCTGGGAGGTCCCCGGCCCCTGGGACGAACCTCCGTACGGGGTGTTCGTCCGGACCG